>Ga0116226_10001738_pt1 | contig 18915 bp, 15 predicted proteins | sample S1TSphfallax_FD_89692 | JGI IMG/M metagenome (GOLD analysis project Ga0116226, IMG submission 89692) | Host-associated microbial communities from peat moss isolated from Minnesota, USA - S1T2_Fa - Sphagnum fallax MG | ecosystem: Host-associated > Plants > Peat moss > Unclassified | place: USA... | reverse complement strand
CGTGCCGCTTTTGATTTTTTGCCGTCCTGCCGTTGCCTTCGAATACGACCTCAGCAACGGCGCTGTCATCAACTTCAACAACACGCTGGAATACTCGCTGGGCGAACGCACTTCGCCGGAATCGCCGGTGTTTGAGAACAACCCGAATTTGAATGACGGCGACAACAATCTGCGTGCTGGGATCATCTCAAACCGTATCGATTTGCTTTCCGAATTCAACATCACCGAGAACGGCTACGGCTTTGATGGCTCGGTGGATAGTTTTTACGACTCCGTGTACAACCAGAAAACGCAGAATGGTGAACCATTCAGCTATAATCCGGCAACTCAGCCGGCCGATAAATTCACCACGGCGACGCAGACCATAGCAGGCCGGGATATTCAGCTCAGAAATCTTTATGTTTTTGGATCAACGTCGGTCGCGAATACGCCGGTGACCATCCGGGTCGGCCGATTTGTTAACATCTTTGGCGAGAGCTTGTTGTTTGCGGCGAACGGCATCAGCTACGGCCAGTCGCCCATCAACATCGAGGAAGCGGTCAGCGTTCCCAATACCCAGGCCAAAAATCTGTTCCTGCCGGTAGGGCAGGCGCTCCTGACGACACAGCTGACCGATGCCATTTCGCTCAGCGCCTATTACCAGTTTGAATGGGAAAAATTCAACTATCCGCCGGCCGGCAGCTTCTTCAATCCGGTCGATTTCATTGGTGAAGGCGGCCAGCGCCTGATTGCCTTCGCGCCGACGCCAGTCTCGCCGGGTGGCTATTTTTATCGCGGGCGGGATGAATCCGGGGCCGATACCGGCCAGTTCGGCTTGGCGGTGCACTATGATCCGATCAGCGTGCCGATCGATTTCGGAATCTACGCACTGCAATATAATGACACCGAGCCGCAGGTGTATGTGCGCCCCGGCGCGGGAGCGCCCTCCTACATCGCCGCGACGAATTCGCTGAGTCTCGGCACCTATCAGATGGTCTACGCCAATCATATCCAGATTTACGGCGCGTCCTCCAGTTTTACGTACGGTCCGACCAATTACGCCGGTGAGGTCTCCATCCGCAAGAACGAAGATCTGACGAGTTCGGTCACGGTCTTGCCAGGACAAAATGCGAATAACACCAATCATCCGCTTTACGCGATCGGCAATACGCTGCACTACCAGGCCTCTGCCATCTTTCTAGGCAAGGCGACGCGGCTCTGGAACGCATCGGGCATCGTCGCCGAGGCGGCGGGCGATAACCTGCTCGGTTTCGTCAAGAACAGAGAGAATTTCGATCCCACCCAACGTCATATGGCGCTGGGACTGCGGGCGATTTTTTCCGCGACCTATTATGAGGTCCTACCGGCGCTCGATTTAAGCCCGAGCCTCGGTGTCGGCTGGAATTTCATGGGTCTGGCGCCGGATACGCAAGGCTTCAACAATACCGGCATCGACCGCGGCGGGGATTTGACCTTCGGTCTAAACGCCACCTATCGCAACATATGGACCGGCGGCGTCGACTACACGACCTATGTCGGACCTCCACAGCGCGACGATTATGCGGACCGTGATTTCGTGGCGGTCAACGTCGAGCGCACATTTTAAGGAGAATGAGGAAGTGAATACCACGAATCACAAGGCAAGCCGCCGTTCGCTATTGAAATACACCGCGGCGGTGTTCTCTTCCCTGCTCCTGCCGCGCATCGGCAGGGCGCAAACCGCGGCGACGTTCACGCCGCCTTCGCATGCGCCCGATGATCTCAAAACCGTGCTGACACCACTCGGCGGCGAGCGGGCCGGCAACGCCGCCGGCACCATCCCGCCCTGGACCGGTGGTTATACCACAATGCCGGCGGACTTTTCGCCGGGCGACCCGCGGCCGCAGCCATTCGCCGATGAAAAGCCGAGTTTCAGCATTACCGGCGCGAATTATAAGCAGTACCAGGACCAGCTTTCCGCCGGACAGATCGAACTGCTCACCCGCTATCCAGACTTCCGGCTGGATATCTATCCGACGCATCGCACCACGGTGGCGCCGCAATGGGTCTATGATTATACCTACAAAAACGCGACATCAGCGCAGCTTTCAGCCGATGGCAACGACATCACCGGCGCTTACGGCGGCACGCCGTTTCCGATTCCAACGAACGGCCACCAGGTGATGTGGAACCACAATCTGGCCTGGCAGGGCACGACCATTAAAAACGCCGGCTGCCAATACCTGATAACGTCCGATGGCACCCGCGTTCTGGAGTCACTGGTCACGGCATGGCTGCAATATCCGTATTACATCAATGGCGGCGAAAACAATTTTAACGGATATTACTATCAGGTCATCGTTGACCCAACCGCGCCACCCTACCAGTCGGGCGGCAAAATCCTTGAACTTTTTCCTGTCAATACGACAACGCAACAGATCAGAACCTGGATCTATCTGCAGGGCGAGCGCCGGGTGAGAACCGCACCCGAACTGCTGCATGACACGGTCGACGGCAATACCGGCGGACTGGCGAACTGGGACGAGCATGCCATGTTCAACGGCTCGCTTGACCAGTATGATTGCAATCTGATCGGCAAGAAGGAGATGTATATCCCTTACAACATGAACAAGGCCTGGGCCTCGACGGCCGATGAGCAATACACGCCAAACTTCCACAATCCCGATGTCGGGCGCTGGGAACTCCACCGTGTGTGGGTGGTTGAAATGACGCTGAAACCAGGTGCCCGCAACGCCGATGCCCGGCGGGTCATGTATGTCGATGAAGATTCCTGGTGGGTGATGATGGCGGATATTTATGACGCAAGCGGATCACTGTGGAAGTTCCAGCAGGGTGTCCCAGCCATCTGCGCGGATGTGCCGGTGATGAGCGGCGGCTATTCCACAATCCTTTACGACCTGCACTCGCGCCAATATGGTACTGATTCAGGTGTCGACGCCGAAAACTATCCCAAAACATATATCGCGATTCCCCAGCTGCCGGACTCATATTTCACCCCCGGTCAGCTGGCCGCGCTGGCGGGTGCTTTTTGACGCCGCCGGCCGTTCTGACGAAGGAGGCTGGCTGTAGTTTGGCCGCGAATGCAATGTGGTCTTCTAACGGAAGAACGCGTTTCGCAGCGGGGTTCTTGGTTTTGCTGGCGGTTCTATGCCTTGGCGCCTCGGTGTTTCCGTCTCCGGCGCAAGCGGACGATTCAGTCGCGGTCGAATTGAACCGTCCGGCAACCATCACACCGCGGGCCAAGGATGGCCTGTTCACCTCCATCGCCACCGCCGGCGGCCGGCTGGTGGCGGTGGGCGAGCAGGGACGGATCATGCTGTCCGACGATAACGGCCTGTCATGGCGCCAGGTCGCCACGCCCACCAGCGTCACGCTAACCCAGGTGCGGTTTGCCACAGCCCTTGAAGGCTGGGCGGTTGGACAAATGGGCATCGTGCTGCACACAAAAGATGGCGGGCTGACCTGGTGCAAACAGTTCGACGACATTGCGGCGGGACAAATCATGCTGCGCGCCGCGCAGGCTGCCCTGGCCACGCAGGGCAGTAACGCCACCACCCAGGCCAACCTGCAGGCCGCGCAGATTATGGTGCAGGGCGGCCCCAACGTACCCTTCCTGACGGTGCTGCCATTATCCGCGCGGGACGTGCTGATCGCGGGCGGCTTCGGCATCGCGTTCTCCAGCCACGATGGCGGCGCAACCTGGCAGTCGATCGCCGCTAACATTCCCGATCCGAATGGCTTGCACATCTATGATCTGGTCGAGAGCCAGAAGCAAATCATCGGCGTCGGCGAACAAGGTTTCGTCATACTTGGCGCCTCCACCGGCGCCTTCACGGTGTTGCCGCTACCCGCGCAGGGCAGTTTCTTCGGCGCGCTCACGCGGCCGGACCAGTCGGTGTTTGTCTATGGCCTGCAGGGCACGATTTTGCGCTCCGCCGACCAGGGCAAGGACTGGACGCGGCCTGTCAGCAGCGTGAGCGTCGGCATCGACTGCGGCGTTTTGCTGCGGAACGGCACTGTGGTTCTCGGCGATGTCGCCGGCGATCTGCTGATAAGTCGCGATGGTGCGCAGTTCTCGGTCTCACAAGCCAACGAACCAGTCGTCGCGCTGGCACAGGCGGCCGACGGCGCCATCATCATTGGTGGACCATCGGGGCTGATGCGCATGTCATCCGTTTCGATAAGCTCCGGCGTCTAGCATGGACATGGGAGTCCCCCCTGAACTGCCTGCCTTCGATACAACAGGCGGCTCGTTTCTCGAGCGCCTGATTTTTCATAATCGCATTATTCTGCTGGCGGCGTGCCTTCTGGTGACGGTGGTTTTGGGCGTTTCGTCGCGCAATCTGAGTTTGAACGCCAGCTTCGAGAGCATGATTCCGGCGCATCATCCCTTCATCGTGAATTATCTTGAGAACAAGGAAGACCTGCGGGGCTTGGGGAACACGCTGGATATTGTCGTGCAGGCTAACCATGGCACGATCCTGAACAAGGACTACATCCAGACGCTGGAGCACATCAACGACCAGGCCTTCCTGCTGCCCGGCGTCGACCGCGGTTTTATGCAATCGCTCTGGACGCCCTCGGTGCGCTGGATCGCGGTGACGGATGCTGGTCTGGCCGGCGGCCCCGTGATGCCGGATGACTTCACCGGCTCGCCGCAGAACATCGCTCAGCTTTCGCAAAACATTCAGCGTTCCGGCCAGATCGGCGTTTTGATCGCGCCGGATTTTAAATCCTCGATGATCAAGATTCCCCTGCTGGACATAGACGGCGATACTGGCAAGCCGCTTGATTACAGCCAGCTGGCGCGAAAGCTTGATGCGCTCCGCGCGCAATACGCCACGCAGGGTGTCACCCTTCATATCACCGGGTTTGCCATGATCGCCGGCGACCTTATTCAGGGCATGAGGCAGGTCCTCGGCTTTTTCGCGGTCTCGGTTCTCATCGCGGCAGGCATGTTGTACTGGTATACGCGTTGTGTCAGGAGCACGGCGCTGGTCGTGCTTTGCTCGCTGCTGGCGGTGTTTTGGCAACTGGGCCTGCTGCCGATTCTAGGGTTCAATCTCGATCCTTATTCCGTTCTCGTACCGTTCCTAGTCTTTGCCATCGGCATGAGTCACGGTGCCCAGAAGATGAACGGCGTGATGCAGGATATCGGCCGCGGCAGCGAAAAACTGGTCGCCGCGCGCATGACGTTCCGGCGTCTGTTCGTCGCCGGTTTCACCGCGCTGATCTGCGATGCGGTTGGTTTCGCGGTGCTGATGACGGTGCGGATTCAGGCGATCCAGGAACTCGCCATCATCGCCAGCTTCGGCGTGGCGATCCTGATTTTCACAAACCTCATCCTGCTGCCTGTGCTGCTGAGCTATGTCGGTGTGACGCCCAAGGCGGCGGTGCGCAGTTTTAAGGCGGAAACCGGTGCCAATCAGGGCACCAAACGGCATCCCGTATGGGCATTTCTGGATCTATTCACGCAGCGCCGCTATGCCGCCATTGCCATTTTGTGCGCCGTCGCGCTGGGCTCTTACGGCGCCTATGTCGCGCGAAATTTGCAAGTTGGCGATCTGGACCCCGGCGCGCCGGAGCTGCGGGCAAATTCGCAGTATAATCTGGATAACGCCTATGTGGTCGGGCATTACGCGAACAGCAGCGACGTGTTCGTCGTCATGGTCAAAACCCCCGCCGATGACTGCGCGATGTTCGACACGCTGGCCGACGTGAACCAGCTGGAAAACACATTCCGAGACGTTCCCGGTGTCGTCTCTGCATCATCCTTTGTCGATCTGGAAAAAATCTTATCGGTCGAGTTCAACGAAGGCAATTTTGATTGGTACGACCTGGTCCCGAACCAGGCCGGGCTGAACCAGGGCATCACCGAGGCGCCAGCGACGATGGTCTCGCAGGCCTGTGATTTTTTGACGATTTCGGTTTATCTCACCGACCATCGGGCGGCGACCCTGACGAGGGTTGTGAACGTCGTGCAAAATTTCGCGGCGGCGCATAACCATAACGGCGTTTCATTTTTAATGGCGGCCGGCAATGCGGGGATTGAAGCCGCGACCAATGCCGTGGTGGGCCAGGCGAGCTGGCTGATGCTGCTCGAAATCTACGGCGCCGTGATCCTGCTGAGTTTTTTAACCTTCCGTTCGGGCGCCGCGGTGCTGGTGGCCATCCTGCCGCTGGTGCTGACATCGATCCTGGCGCAGACGCTGATGGTTTGGCTCAACATCGGCGTCAAGGTGGCGACGCTGCCGGTGACCGCTTTGGGCGTCGGCATCGGCGTGGATTATGCGCTGTATGTTCTGAGCGTGACGCTGGCGAATTTGCGAAAGGGCATGGCGCTGTCGGAAGCGTATTACCGCGCACTGCTTTTCACCGGGAAAGTGGTGATGCTGACCGGTTCGACGCTCGCCGTCGCGGTGGCGACATGGGCGTTTTCACCGATCAAGTTTCAGGCGGATATGGGTGAGCTGCTGGCGTTCATGTTTCTGTGGAACATGCTCGGCGCGCTGATCCTGCTTCCGGCCCTCGCCAGTTTTTTGTTGCCGAGAAAGTCCGTGCCGATTGTGACGCAGGGGAGACCGTGACAGGCGAGACCAATATATTTATAGGGTTTTGCCCGGTCTTCGAGGCAAAGTGAAAAGGAATAGTCACATGGTCAAGATTACGTTTTTTGAACATAGTGGGAAGGAGCATATCGTCGAGGTTAGCCCTGGTATAAGTCTGATGCAGAGTGCGGTGCGGAATAACGTGCCAGGCATCGATGCTGAGTGTGGCGGCGCGTGCGCTTGCGCCACATGCCATGTCTATATCGACCCCGCCTGGTGGGCGGCCACGGGAGAGCCAGAAACGATCGAACAAAGTATGATGGAATTTTCCTCCCATCCTGCCGATAATTCTCGGCTATCGTGTCAGATTACCGTGACCGAGAAACTGGACGGTCTTGTGGTTCGTATACCAGAATCGCAGGGCTGATGGTCTTGGTGCAAGACTTATAAATTGCCAAAGTATGGCATTAATTCAGGGGGATTTCAAGTTTTGACTTGCAGTTACAGGCGGTAGATCGTAGTCTGACAGCGATCAAACCGCGCTCTTCCAGAAATTTTTGCGCGTTGTTATGGAGATCATGAACATGCTTTCAAATGCACAAAACGAGCTGATCACAAGAACCGATGCGGGCACCCCTTGTGGAGAGCTAATGCGGCGCTACTGGCAGCCAGTCGCCCTTTCCGAAGAACTTTCGCATTCGGAGCCCCTGGCGGTTCGGATACTGGGTGAAGATCTTGTCCTGTTCCGAGGCGAGAACGGCGACATCGGGCTGATGCAGAGGCTCTGCCCCCACCGCGGCGCGGACCTTAGTTATGGACGTGTTGAAGATGGTGGCCTGCGCTGCATTTATCACGGCTGGCTGTTTGCCAGCGGCGGCAGGTGCCTGCAGCAGCCCGGCGAGCCGGCGGCACGCTCGTTCGTCGATCGGCTCCCGGTGGTATCATATCCTTGCCGTGAAGCGGGTAGTCTTATTCTAACGTATATGGGGCCGGGCGAGCCGCCGCCGCTACCGGCTTTTCCGTTCTTCAAAACGCCGGATGACGACCGTGTTTTCACGACCAAGATGCTGCATGAATGCAATTACCTGCAGGCGAGCGAAGGAAATGTCGATCCCCAGCATTTATCATTTCTGCACCGGTTTCTGACCGATGAGACGTCATTGATGCCGGAATTGAACCGCCTGCTGATGGCTGATGCAGCGCCCGAGCTGCGGGTGCGGCATACCGGCTTCGGACTGGAGGTGCTGGCGGTGCGTGACCTGCCGGATGGCAACCATTATGTGCGGATCACGAATTTCATCATGCCGAATGGTTCGGCGTTTGACGGCATTCCCGTCGCCGATCGCTCGGTTGAGCCGATGCGCGATAACATGGGTTATCAGATGCATTGGCACGTGCCGATAGACGACTATAGCCACTGGAAATATACGATCATTTTCCGTTATGAAGGTAAAATGGATCGGGATTTTCAAAAACACAAAATGCATGACAATGTGGATGAGGAATATCGCACGCCACGCCGTGCCGAAAATAGGTATCTGCAAGATCGCAGCGAGATGTCGAAGAGCTCGTACGCCGGCATGGGCAGAAAATACTATGACCATGACAAATTTGCGACTGAAAGCCAGGGACTTATTGCAGACCGCTCGAAAGAGCATCTCGGCCTGACCGACAAGGCGATTGTGGCGATGCGTAAACAGATTTTTGAAGCGATTGAAGATGTGCGCGCGGATAAGGCACCCCTTCTGGCACGCGGAGAGGTTCCTGATCCTCTGACCGAGATGCGCGTTTGGGTTGGCATTGTCCCGGCCGAGGAGCTCACGGACAAGTGGAAGCCGGACGCTGCAGTGCGTTCGAAACAGACTGTATCGTAGGCGGCTGCGGATCATCTCGATCGGCAACCGCCAAGCCTCTAATGTGTTGAGCACGGTTTGGAACCGCTTCAGCGGTTCCAACCGAACGGCAAAATTCCTCTCCTCAGCTGGCGGGCGAGAGAATCTGGCCTCCGCGGAATGTATCAATTAAGACTATATCGGCAAAGGATAATCGTCATGGACCTAAAGGCACTCGCGTACGTCCGGTCAGGCAAAACCGCACCGGCATATTGGAATCTGGGCTTGCTGTGGATGATACTAGCGGAGTCAAAGGATACCGGGGGCGCCTATTCAATCATGGAGCAGGTCATGCCCAAGAGTCCCGGTCCGGTTGTGCACCTGCATGAAAAAGAAGACGAGGCCTTCTATATTCTGGAGGGGCACGCCCTCTACATGATCAACGACCAGAAGTTTGAAGCGCGGCCGGGTGACTTTCTAAGTATCCCAAGGAATTCCTGGCATTCATTCGAAGTGTTGGAACATGAGACCCGCGTTCTGAACTTTTATGCGCCCGCCGGCTTTGAACGCCTGATCATCGAATCTGGTACGCCCGCCACCAGCCTAACCCTGCCGCCGGATGATCTGACGCCGCCTGACCGGCACATGGTACAGCGTTTGTTGGACGAGGTCGGCTGCCGCCTATGGGATCCCACAGGCCCGTTGGGCCGTCACCCGCATGCCATAAAAGGCGGTCATCTGACCTAACAAATACGGCCGGCTAATGCCTTCGCCGGTCATACTTCGAACTCAATGCAAAATCATCGGCAGGCTATCAAGCCCGCGCAGCGTGTTGTTCAAGGCGAAGACCGGCTCGCCAACCTCCATGCTCTCAACGCTTTCGACCATCGATTTCATGAGAGCGTGCATTTCCAGCCGCGCCAGATGGGCGCCGAGGCAGGTATGCTCGCCCGCGCCAAACGCCAGATGGGCGGCGGCATTGGGCCGGGTGACGTCGAAATGCTCGGCATTCTCCCAGCGGCGTTCATCCCGGTTCGCGGATCCGTACAGCACCAAAACCCGTGAGCCGTGGGGTATTTTCACGCCATCGATCTCCGCATCCGCGGCGGTATAGCGCGTAAAGCATCTTATGGGAGATTCCAGGCGCAAAGCTTCGTTCACAGCATTCGGAATAAGCGACGGATTGGCCTTCAGCTTCCGCCACTGGTCAGGATTCTGCCCCAGCAGCATGAGCAAATTGCCGCCGCCCAGGATCGTGGTATCCAGGCTCGGGCCGATTAGGCTCATCAGCAGGCGCGGAACCATCTCCGGCCCGATCGTGCCGTCCTGCGCCAGCCTGAACGCCCGCCACGCCCAGCTGCCCGGTTTGACCACGGCCTGCTGGAGACCGAGCGTGTATCCCACCCATTCGCCCATGATACCGAAGGAGGCTTTGGCGCGGTCATTGAATGGCCCGATGATGTCAAACCCGGCCGCCGCCCAGCTCAGCATATTCTCGCGCCCCTCCTCCGGCAGCCCCACCAGCTCGGTGACAATTTTAAGCGGAAGATACTGGGCAAGCGCCGGCATCGCGTCGATCTGTTTCGGGCCAGCCATAACCCTGTCCATCAGCCCCCTCGCCTCCAGCTCAACCTGCGCCACCAGTTCTTTCACCGCGTCGGCACCAAACGGTTCGCCTTCAATCTTTCGCAGAAAATCATGCTCGGCGCCGTCACTTGTCAGAACACCCGTTGAAAGCGCCTCATTCGCTTCATCACTCATCGCGACACCCTTACCGGAGATAAAGGTTTTCGCATCGCGCAGCACCCGGCGCACATCGTCATACCGGCCCACCACATAGCAGCCGCCCGGTTCGTACCACACCGCCGGCCCAAGATCGCGGATGCGCCGATACTGTTCGTACGGATAGCGAATGCTATGATCCGTAAAAATATCTTCATTAAATACCGGTACAGTCATCGCGCTCATTGGTTACTCCATCGACATGGATAAAATCTTGCCTTCCGGCGGCTAGTTCATCGATGTCCCGCCATCCACGATCAGTGATTGGCCCGTGACGAAATCGCTTGCCGGCGATGCGAAATAGATGACCGTTCCAACCAGATCATCTGGCGTCTGATCGCGCACGATCGCCCGCATCGAGGCAATATGAGACGTCAGGGCCTCCGTGTACATCGGGTTCGTTTTTATACCTTCGCTGATCGTAAAGCCCGGGCTGATCACGTTCACGCGAATGCCATCGCCTCCAAGTTCGCGCGCCATGCTGCGCGTCATGGCGATAAGGGCGCCTTTCGAGGCGACATAGTGCAGAAAAAACGGCTGTCCGGTGTTCACGGTCGCCGAGGCGATGTTGATAATCTTGCCGTATTTCGCGGCCTTCATATACGGAATAACCGCCTTCGAAACCTCGAACGTGCCGCGAACATTCACAGTCATTACCCGGTCCCATTCCTCCGATTCGATCTCGGCTATGGATTTCAGGGTAAGCTTTGTAAACAACCCGGCATTGTTGACCAAAATGTGCGGGCTGCCCAGCGCCTCATTCGTCAAGGCGACGAAGTCTCTCACCTGGTCACCTTTGGTAATGTCGACAATCTTGCCGAAAGCCTTGCCGCCGGCATCGGTAATCTCTTTAACCAGAGGCGACGGGTCCAGAACATCGCAAATGCTAACAGCCGCACCCACAGCCGCCAGGCCGCGCGCATAGGCGGCACCAATTCCTTGCGTCCCCCCGGTCACAATCGCCACCTTGTTGTCTAATGTCCTCATTTTTCGTTCCCTCGTGGTTTTTCAAATCGGCAAAAGCTTTGCCTTCGTCACTCATTTTGCCACATACACAATATGGCTCTGGGTAAACTCCGCAATGCCCTCAGCGCCCAGCTCCACGCCCATGCCGGACTGCTTGGCGCCCCCAGCGGGCACATCCGGCTGCAGCACCATATGTGTATTCACCCAGACCGTGCCGGAATTGACCCGCCGCGCAACCGCCAGCGCCCGTTCCGAATCGGCTGACCAAACAGTGCCGCCCAGGCCATATTCCGTGTCATTGGCTCGTGCAATCGCGTCTTCGACATTGCTATAGCTCAGCACCGGCAGCACCGGTCCAAATTGCTCCTCGCGAACAAGCCGCGCCTGATCATCGATGTCACGCACGATGGTTGGCCGGATGAAATAGCCAGGACCGTCTGGAAAGCTGCCGCCGGCGATGATCTTGCCGGCATGACGGGTCTCTTCGATGAGCGCGCGCACCTTATCATACTGCATTTTATTCTGCAGCGGCCCTATCTGCGTCCCTTGCTTCGCTCCATCATCCACCACCGCCGCGTCGGCCAGCCTTGCCAGTTCATCGCATAGCTCATCATACTGGGACTCGTGAACATACACCCGCTTAATCGCCAGGCAAACCTGCCCGGCGTTCATCATGGCCCCCGCAAATAATTTGGGCGCGACCGATTTCAGATCAGCATCATCAAGGACGATGGCGGCATCGTTGCCTCCCAGTTCAAGTGTCAGTCGCTTCAACGAATTCGCCGTGCTCTCGACAATCCTCTTGCCTGTCGCGGTGGACCCCGTGAAGGACACTTTGGCGATGTCGGGATGCGATGTGAGCATGGCGCCAAGGTCATTGGCATCCGTAATCATGTTAAAAACACCCGCTGGAAGATGAGCCTGGCAGATTTCCGCGAAGCGTAAATTTGTCAGCGGCGTGGTGGGCGCGGGTTTGGACACGACGGTATTGCCGGCCACCAGCGCCGACGTGATTTTCACCATCAGCAGCGTCATCGGCGTATTCCATGGCGTGATCGCCGCGACCACCCCAAGCGGTGTCCGATGCCGGAGCACCGTCTCGGTCGCGGTGTCTTTTAAAACTTCATCCGGCAGCTCGATGCTGCTCAGCATTTTCAAAATGGCGATGGAGCCGTACATCTCCTTTATCGCCTCATGCAGCGGCTTGCCCTGTTCGGAAGTCAGAAGATGAGCGAATTCTTCGATACGGGCCGAGAGTGCGCCGGCGATGGCGTGAATCATGGCGCGCCGCGCCGCATAGGTTAATTTTGCCCAAGCCGGAAATGCCCTTTTTGCGGCCGCAACCGCCTCATTCAGTTGTTCGGCATCTGCCCGCGGACAATCCGCCAGCCACTTGCCGGTGGCCGGGTTGATCACCTCCATTGTCATGGCGCCAGGCATCATCTGGCCGTCGATGAGCAAATTGAACGCTTCCATAAATTTCCTTTTTGTGTGGGGCGAACGGCATCGTCAGGGCAATGACTAACAATACAACTGAATTTAATAAAAGTTCTCAGTCAATGACATCAAAAAGGCAATAATCGGGCGGTTATTCAATGATGCATCCGTGGCATCATGAACAAAAAAGCAGCTTTTTCTTCGCCTCCCCAGCCGCGGCACCCACCGTGAGGATCAAACAAACCGATGAACCCCATGCATCGACACATATCCGCACATGCTTTGACTTTGAGAAGGGAAATGGGAATTGTGCGGGGCTGGATCGTGCGTCCTATAATCAACTTTGCTGCATGCCGGCGCAACGTTCGGCTGGGAATTTTGGGTGAAAGCGCAAACCTTATATGAGAAACTTTGGGACGCGCATGTCATTTCCCGGCGCGAGGACGGCACCTGCCTGATCTTCATCGATCGGCACTTCATCCATGAAGTCACAACGCCGCAGGCGTTCGATGGTTTGCGCGCGGCGGCGCGCAGACTGCGCCGGCCCGATCTCATGCTGGCGGTTCCCGACCACAACGTTTCGACGCAGAGCCGGCTGACCCCAGGCAACGCCGAATCCGCCGCGCAGCTCGCAGCACTTGAGCAAAACTGCAGGGAATTCGGCATCACATACATCCCAATCACGGATGCGCGCCAGGGCATCGTCCACGTCATCGGGCCGGAACTCGGCTTCACCTTGCCGGGACTAACGGTCGTGTGCGGGGATAGCCATACCGCGACCCATGGCGCCTTCGGCACTCTGGCGTTCGGCATCGGCACGTCGGAGATCGAGCATGTCTTCGCGACGCAAACGCTATGGCTGCGGCCCTCCAGAACCTTGCAAGTCCTCGTGGAAGGACGGTTCGCGCCCGGCGTGGGGCCGAAGGATCTGGCGCTGGCCGTTATCGCCGCCCTCGGCGCCGGCGGCGCCAACGGCCACGCCATCGAATATGCCGGCTCGGCGATAAGCGCGCTCTCGATGGAAGGGCGCATGACGCTTTGCAATATGGCGATCGAGGCCGGCGCCCGCACCGGCCTCGTCGCCCCGGATGAAAAAACCTTCGCCTATCTGCAGGCTCGCCCCTGGGCGCCCGCCGGCGACCTTTGGGACGAAGCGGTCGCCAGCTGGCGCACGCTCGTCTCGGATTCGGACGCCGTGTTCGACAAAGTCATCCGGCTGGACGCCGGCGCCATCCCGCCGCTGGTCACGTGGGGCACCAGCCCGGAGGACGTCGCACCAATAGACGGCGCCGTGCCGGACCCCGAAAGTTTCGCCGAACCCGCCAAGCGCGAAGCCGTCCGCCGGTCCCTCGCCTATATGGGCCTGGCACCCGGCACCAAACTGGCGGCCATCGACATCGGGCACGTGTTCATCGGGTCCTGCACCAATAGCCGTATCGAGGATTTGCGCGAAGCCGCCGCCATCGCCCGCTTCGGCCGCGTCGCCGCTTCGGTGCGCCAGGCGCTGGTCGTGCCGGGCTCGGGCCTGGTGAAGCGCCAGGCTGAAGCCGAAGGCCTGGATAAGATTTTTATCGCCGCTGGTTTTGAGTGGCGCGAGCCGGGCTGCTCGATGTGCCTGGCGATGAATGACGACAAAGTGCCGCCGGGCGAGCGCTGCGCCTCCACCAGCAACCGCAATTTCGTCGGCCGCCAGGGCCCCGGCGCCCGCACGCATCTGCTGTCGCCGGCCATGGCGGCCGCTGCCGCGCTCACCGGCCACCTCACCGATATCCGAACTTTTGCGGCTCGACCGCTTCAGGAAAGCCTTGCGCTATGAGACCCTTCTCTGTCCTCACCGGCCCGGCCACCTTGTTACCCGCAAAAAACATCGACACCGACATCATTCTGCCGGCGCATCATCTCAAAGTGCTCACCCGCAGGGGCCTGGGCGGCGCCGCCTTCCACACCTACCGTTTCGCGCCCGACGGCGGCGTTTTGAAAAACAGCCCGTTCAACCGGCCGGATGGCCTGGTGGCGCCCATTATCATTGCGGGCGAGAATTTCGGCTGCGGCTCGTCGCGCGAGCACGCCTCCTGGGCGCTGGACGATTTTGGCGTCCGCGTCATCATATCGCCGCGCTTTGCGGACATTTTTTCGGGCAACGCCTTCAAGAACGGCCTGCTCCTGATCGAGCTGCCGCAGAGCGCCATCGATAGCCTGGTCGCCGCCGGCACCGAGCACATCACCATCGACCTCGCGGCGCAGACCGTCAGCACGCCAGGCTGGGGCAGCATTGTTTTCGAGATCGATCCATTCCGCAAATCATGCCTGCTCGGCGGCCTGGACGAAATCGCATTAACCGAACGCCTCACAGCGGAAATCCTGACCTTCGAACGCGCGCACGAAGAGCGGGCCGCGTGGATCAGGCCAAAACTAAGACAGTAAAAGGTTCCCCATGACAGATTCAATCCTGCTGCTTCCCGGTGACGGAATTGGCCCGGAAGTGCTCGCCCAGGCCGCCCGTGTGCTGGACGCCCTGCGAGACGGCCATGGCCTCGACGTCACCACGCATGAGGATGTTCTAGGCGGTGCCGCGATCGACCGCTACGGTGTGCCGCTCGCAGACGAGACGCTGGAGAAAGCGCGCGCCTCCAGGCTGGTCATCATGGGCTCCGTTGGTGGTCCGCAGTGGACGATGCCCTACGACAAGCGGCCCGAGCAAGGCCTGCTGAACCTTCGCAAGGGCATGGGCCTGTACGCCAATCTGCGTCCCGCCACCTGCTTTCCAGCACTGGTGAACGCATCCAGTCTGAAACGCGAATTTGTCGAAGGTCTCGATATCATGTTCGTCCGCGAACTCATCGGCGGCGTCTATTTCGGCGAACCCCGCGGCATCGAAACGCTCCCCGATGGCCAGCGGCGCGGCTTCAACACCCAAAGCTACACCAGCTCGGAAATTCACCGCGTCGCGCATGTCGCCTTCACCCTGGCGCGGCAGCGCGCGCGCCGCGTCTGCTCCGTGGAAAAAAGCAACGTCATGGAATCCGGATTGCTGTGGCGCGAGGAGGTTACTTCCATCCAAAAAGCGCATTATCCCGATGTCACCCTCACGCACATGTATTCCGATAACTGCGCGATGCAGCTGGTGAGGGCACCGAAACAATTCGATATCATCCTCACGGATAACCTGTTCGGCGACATGCTGTCGGACGAAGCGGCGATGCTGACCGGCTCGCTCGGCATGCTGCCCTCGGCGGCCCTCGGCGATCCCGGCGGTCCCGGTCTCTACGAGCCCATCCACGGCTCGGCGCCCGACATCGCCGGCAGGGGCATCGCCAATCCCTGCGCCACCATCCTCAGCCTTGCCATGGCGCTGCGCCTGCAGCTCGGCCGGCCAGACCTCGCCGGCCTCGTCGAGGCCGCGGTGTCAAAATCCCTCGATGACGGCTATCGCACCCGCGATTTGACCGGTGGAGACAATGCGAAAATCGTCTCGACTTCAGCCATGGGGGACGCCGTGCTCGAAAGGCTGAAAGGCTGAGTCCGCGGCTTCAGTCAGCCCGCGGAACGCAGCCGGTTATGCTGCTCCCGCATCTCTTTGGTCTGGATTTTGCTCAACAGATATTCGCTGAACGCCACGGTCTTTGGCGACATCCAGCGGCCCTTTCGCCAGGATAAGCCAATTACCTGGTAGCAGTGGGGCGAACGGATGGGGATGCTGACGGCCTGAGTCTGCGCCGCGACCTGGCGCTTGGGCGCCAGCGTCACGCCAAAACCGGAACCGACGAGTCCGCGCAGGGTGGCAACCTCGTAGCCTTCGAATTTGATTTTGGGAATAAATCCGGCTTGCCGGCAGAGATCGTCCAGGGTCTGGCGTAGGCCGTTGCCTGGCTTCAGTGCCACGAACATATCCTCGGCGAGTTCGGCGAGGTCGATGCTCTCACGTTCCGCCAGCCGGTGCCCCGGCGGAATCAGGGCGTGCAAATCTTCATTGAAAAGCGGGCGCCATACCAGCGCCGGATCGATCAGCTGATTCGAGACGCATAGATCGATTTCGCCCTTGATGAGCTGTTCGGTCAAAAATGGTGATGGACCTTCCAAGAGCCTGAATTCGACGTCTGGATCGGAATCACAGAAACCTTTGACCAGGTCAGGAATCAGACGGATGCCAAAGGTCGATAGATAGCCCAGGGCGATCGTCTGGCGTTTGGCGTTGGAGAGCTCCGCCAGTTCCCGCCTGGCATCCTCGAATTCAGCCGAGGCGCGCTTGACACGGTTCAACAAAATCTTGCCCGCCGCGTTCAAGTGCACCCCGCGGCCGGTGCGGTCAAAGAGCTGCACGCCCAGCTCTTCCTCCAGTTTCTGGATGCTTCGGCTGAGCGCCGGCTGCGACAGGTTGAGCTCATCGGCGGCCTGGCCGATATGGTCGTGCCGTGCAGCCGCCAGAAAATATTGCAGTTTATCAGCTAACATCTTGGATTGTTGTCCCTCGGATTTTTCTTGGCTCGATTTGACCGCTGATTTAACGATACCCTGAAAACATGGAATCGTCAAACTATGATGCTCATCGCGCATTGTTATCAGGATTCGTCACCTGGGCAAGTTCGTCAAAATTTAGATTTTGTTCTTTTTGGCCAGACTATCGGGGAGACTGGCCATGTCCCGACTACCCCGACGACGTCCTGCTGTCTGCGCAGCTTAAGACATCCATGCATCGCAAGAGAAGCTTCGGACTCTACCTAATGTCCGCTTCGAAATTGCTTGTGATGGCCGATGAAGCGGCGTCTGACATTTCGCGGAAGATCGTTCCGTGCGATGGAAGGCCATAAGATGCTGCAATCTACGAGGGACAATCTACAAGGGCGTGAACGAGCATGAAAAATCCGGGATTTTTGTTGGTGCATGGCGCCTGGCATGGCGAGGCGACATGGCGGCGGCTGCTGCCGATGCTGCGCGATGCCGGGTTTGACGCGCGGGCGCTGGACCTGCCGGGGGCGGGGCGCCATGCCCGGCTACCCGCGAGTTTCACGGCGCGTCCGTTCGATGCGGCGGCTTTCGCGGCGGAACCCTCGCCGAATGCCGGCGTGACCCAGGCGGAACGGACGGAGGCCGTGGTCGCGCTAGTGGAGGAGATGGGGGGTAATGTCGTCCTCGTTGGCCATTCGCTGGGGGGCGTCACGATTTCGGCGGTGGCCGAGGCGGTGCCGGACAGGCTCAGGGCGGTTGTGTATCTGACCGCCTTCATGTTGCCGCCGGCGATGCCGGCCATCGCCATGATTCAGCACGAGACGATGGCGAGCGCGCTGGCACCCTCGTTGTTCTGCGCCGATCCCGGTGTGGTTGGGGCCCTGCGGATCAATCCGATGGCGGAAGATGCCGGCTACGTGTCGCGGCTGCGGGAGACGTTTTATGGGGATCTGTCTGACGCGGATTTTGCGGAGATCCGCGCGAGCTTGCATTGTGATGAACCTGCGGGGGTTGCGGTCACGCCCTCGCCGGTGACTTCTGGGCGGTTTGGCACTGTCAGGCGCCATTACGTGCGCTGTCTGGCGGATCGGGCGATTCCGCTGTCGGGGCAGGATTTTATGATTGCCGCTCTCGATTCGGCGGTGGGCGGAGAGACCGAGGTGCACACGTTGGAGTCGAGCCATTCGCCATTTTTCTCGACACCTGGCGATTTGGCCGGGATTTTAAAATTGATCGCGGCATGATGGAACACTCGCCGGCCTCGCTGGTGCGGGGTGCTTTTGTAGCGGCCGGAGCCGGCGGGGGTGATGTTTTTGCGGCGTGAGGGCGAGAGCCGGCAGCTTGGGTTTACGCTGCTGGAGATTCTTGTGGCTCTGGCGATTTTGGGGCTTGCGGTGGGGGTGATGATGGGGGCGCTGCATACGGCGGCCTATGGCAGCCGTATGGCGGCGGAGCGGGGGGCGGCGCTGTCCATCGCGCAGTCGCTGCTGGCGGCGCAGGGTTTGGGGCCGGGGGCGTTTGGGGCGCGTTCTGGAGTGACGGCGCAGGGGTATCGGTGGGAGGTTGTTGTGAAGCCGTGGGCGGCGGGCGGGGCGGCGGTGGGGGTTTACTGGGTGCGGGTGGAGGTGGCGCGGGACGGGGCGCCGGTGAGGCTGACGACGCTGGAGACGGGGCCGGCTTATGCGGCGCGGTGAGGCGGGGTTTACGCTGGTTGAGCTGCTGGTGGCGCTGGTGCTGTTTGGGATGCTCTCGGTGGCGTTGTTTGCGGCTTTGCGCGGGGGGGCGGGGATTTTGGACCGGGTGGCGGCGAATGGCGCGGGCACCGCTGGGCTGGCGGCGGCGGATGAGGTGCTGCGGCGGGGGTTTTTGGGGGCTTACCCGTTGTATGTGGCGGGTCCGGGTGGGGAGAAGGGGGCGGTGGCGTT
>Ga0116226_10001737_pt1 | contig 18915 bp, 12 predicted proteins | sample S1TSphfallax_FD_89692 | JGI IMG/M metagenome (GOLD analysis project Ga0116226, IMG submission 89692) | Host-associated microbial communities from peat moss isolated from Minnesota, USA - S1T2_Fa - Sphagnum fallax MG | ecosystem: Host-associated > Plants > Peat moss > Unclassified | place: USA... | reverse complement strand
GCTGCCGCATGTCCGATCGCAGGAGGGAGCGCAATCGGAACCAAGACTGCAGCTAAAGTGGGGGGCCGCAGTCGAGACGGCGTGGTCAGCCATTCAGCCGACCACCGGAAGTTGAGATGCAGCTGTCGTGCCAGTTCGCGCAGTCCGCTTTAGATTCTCTAAAAGGCTTGCTAAACAATCACCTGTACACGCTCCCGTCTTGCATTGAATCGTCGTCTCGACCCTCAGTCGATCGATCCGCCACCAGTGCGCGATCATTTCTTGACCGCGGTGGCGAATGTTTGACCACTCGACCCGGCGCGTCGCGGGCCGTGAGACGGGCGGCGCGGCGCCGCGGCGGTCACGAGCCGTTCAGGAGTCCGGTTCCTCGTCATCCTGCGCGATCCGGCTGCGGAGCGTTGCGCGGTTGATCCCGAGGAGTTTCGCCGCGGCGGCGCGGTTCCCCTGCGTACGTCGCAGCGCGGCCTCGACGAGCGCGGTCTCGAGCCGACGCACGGTGTCGTCGAACAGATGCTCGGATGGCAGTCCGAGCGCGCCCGCGGCGACAATTTTCGTCGCGAGTGCGTCGAGGCCGCCGAGCAGCACCGCCGCGCTCGCGGCCTCCGGGGCGGCGATGGCCTCGGCCGGATCGGCCCGCATCACGATTTCGAGATCATCGAGCGAGAGGAGTTCGCCGCGCGCGACCAGCACGGCGCGCTTCACGGTGTGCTCGAGCTCGCGCACGTTCCCGGGCCAGGAATGCTCCTGCAGACGCTCGAGCGCCGCCGGCTCGACGCCGCGTACGTTCCGCCCGAGCTCCGTGTTCGCCCGCGCGAGGAGCGTCCGCAGGAGGACCGGGATGTCATTAAGCCGGTCGCGCAGCGCCGGCACGTGCAGCGTGACGATGTTCAACCGATGATAGAGATCCTCGCGGAACCGACCCGCGCGCACTTCGGCGGCGAGATCGCGATTCGATGCCGCCACCAGGCGCGCCGCGAACGGGGTGGGCGTGAGGCTTCCTACCCGCTCGAAGACGCGTTCCTGCAGGACGCGTAACAACTTGCTCTGCAGCGGCCGCGGCATCTCGCCGATTTCATCGAGGAAAAGGGTGCCGCGGCCCGCGGCCTCGAACCGCCCACGCCGCGCCTCGCGCGCATCCGTAAATGCGCCCCGCTCGTGTCCGAAGAGCTCGGCTTCGATGAGGCTCTCGGGGATCGCCGCGCAGTTGAGCGCGATGAACGGCTCCCCCGCTCGGCTCCCCTGCGTATGCAGGGCGCGCGCCACGAGTTCCTTGCCGACGCCGCTCTCACCCTGGATGAGCACCGTGAGGTCGGTGCCTGACAGCATCACAATGAGTTTGAAGATCTCCTGCATCGCCGGACTCTGACCGACGAGCGTGCCGTACCCCGGTCCCGCCTCCGCGCCGGACGCGCCGCTCGCCGCCACGACGCTGCCCGAGGCGCTGTGAACAGCGCGCCGCAATACGCGGCGCAGCTGATCGAGCTCGATCGGTTTGCCGAGGTAGTCGAACGCCCCCTGGCCGAGGGCGGACGCCGCGGTCTGCAGCGTGCCGTACGCGGTCATTACAATCACCGGCAACTGCGGCTGGGCCGCCTTGATCTCGGCAAGCGCCGCGAGGCCGTCCTTGCCCGGCATGCGAACGTCGAGGAACGCCAGCGCGGGCGCCCGGGTGCGCACCAACCGCACCGCCTCGTCGGCGTTCGCGGCAATCAGTGCGGTATGCCCCTCGGACTCGACCAGTGCAGCGAAGGCCTCGCAGATCGACCGCTCGTCGTCGGCGATCAGTATGGTGCTCATCCGGCGAGCTCGGCGAGCCCGGCGAGCGCGGGAAGCTCGACGAGGAAACGGGCGCCGCCGAGCTCGGGGCTCGACTGCGCCTGCAGGCGTCCACCGTGCTGCTGGACGATGTCGCGACTCACGACCAGTCCGAGGCCAAATCCGAACGGCTTGTCACTGGTCCCGCCTTCGAACAGTGCCGCGAGTTTCTGCGGCGCAATGCCCGCGCCGGAGTCCTCGACGATCAGTCGCGCCGGACCCGCCGCGGGGACGTCGGCCGTGACGCGGATCCGGCCACCGTCTCCCGTGGCATCGGCGGCATTGACGATCAGATTGAGCAGCACCTGTTTCAGTTTCCGCGGATCGAGTTCCCGCAGGCCGCGGCTCGCGATGCACGCTTCGATGCGGATGCCGCGGTGGGCGAGTGCGGGCTGCATGAGTTCGACGACCTCGACGGCGAGCGCGCCAAGGTCGGTCGGCGTGCTCGCGATCGGTTGGTCCTGCCCGAGCGCCAGCGTCGTGTCGGCGACCAGCTCGAGCCGTCGCACCTCCGCGAGCACCCGCTCGACTCGCGCCGCCTCGGCGGGCGCCAGCTGCTCTGCGAGCAGTTGCAGGTGCAGTTTGATGGCGGTGAGGGGATTGCGGATCTCGTGCGCGGTGCGTGCGGCGAGTTCGCCGAGAGCGCCGAGACGGGCACGCGCCTCGAGCTCGCGCTCGTAGGTCGCGAGCTTCCCGGCCATGGAATCGACGGCCCGCGCCAGCGCCCCGACCTCGTCGCTGCGCTCGAGACCGAGTCGCAGGTTGCGTTCACCGAGCGCGATCCGATCCGCCATCTGCGCCACGCGCTCGATCGGGCGCGTAATGCCCCGCACGAGGAAATAGCCGACCACGCCGACCAGGAGGCTCGTGACGAGCAGCCCGAGCGCGAGCAGGCGACCCGCGCGCGCCGCGGCGACGCGGGTAACCGCGAGCGAGCGGACCGCGAGTACCGCCCCATAGGGCGAGGCCGAGCGATCGGAGATCCGGCGGAGCAGCATGAGATACGGACCTGCGTCGATCTCGAAGGCCAGATCTCGCTCCAGAACCCCCTGCTGCACGAACTCGCGGGCGGCTTCACGGACCTCGGCGGGTAGCTGCCGGTAGGTAGAGAGGCCCACTCGGCCCGCGGCGTCGACCACCGCAAAGTCGGCTTCCTGCAGACTTGCGAACCGTTCCAGCAGCGCCGGCGTGAACGGCAAATCGCCTTCGGCCAGGAGTCCCAACGCCGAGGCAAGCTGATCGTGGACGCGGTCGCTCCACGTCCGCTCCAGAGCTCGGATCGCCAGGCTAGAGCCGGCCACCACGGCCACCAGAAGCGGAAGCACCAGGGCCAAGGTCAGGCGCAGGTAGAGACGGGAGGGCGAACGCACGCGTCAATCCTGGCCGATCTTTCGGGGGCATGGAGGAACCTCGCAGCGGTGAGGAGTCGACGTCAGCGGATTGAGTCCGGCGGCGGCGTGGCTACATACAAGTGCATCCGGCCGGCCGGCGTGTCGACGTCAACGATCGCCTGGCCGACGAGCTCGGACGCCGCATACAGCGCGTTCGCCGCCTGCGCGACCGAGGTCACGGCCTGCCCGTTGACGTAGGTGATGGTAGCGCCCGCGGGAAGGGCAACCGTGGGCGCGATCACCTCGGCGACGTAGTGCGCCGGGTCGATCCCCGCCGGCAGCGGCGGGGGGCCGTGTTCCTTGAAGCTCAGAACCGCAGCTTCCGAAGGGGTGAAAGCCGGCATGTCGATCGGCTTCGGTTTGTTTATATAGTGCTTCGGCTTCTTCGGTGTCACCGGCACCGCCTTGACTTGCGCCGGTGCCGCGTTCGCCGTCACCGGCGCTGCGACCGCAACGGCCCCGGTCAACGTCAACTCGAGCGTGCGATCGGGAAAAGCAATCCGCAATTTCTGCGCCGAGAACTCGACCACCTTGCCGCCGTTCACGGTGGAACCGAGACGGATCAGCACCTGGCCGCCCTGCGGCAGCTCGAGGAACCCCACCCGATTCTCTCCCGTGGAGAGCACTCCGGCGAGTCGGTAGCCCCCCGAAGAGTCAGCGCCGTAGACCGGCCCGACGCTCAGAGTACATAACAGCAGCCAGTTGCCCCATCCGCGTCCAAATATTATTTTCATCCCCGCCGACCTCGCGAAACCGGACAGTGCGTCCGTTATGCCAGTGGACCGATGATCGCACAAGTGGCTGAACTGCCTGCGCGTGGATTTCATTCGGCGCCTTGCAGCCGCGGCGGCTGTGAAGAAATCCGACAACGGCAAACGCCTCGGCTGGCGGAGCAAGCCGCCGTTGCAGCCCGGTGGCGCCGCCGTTAGACTAAAAATAGACGAAAGGGAGTTACCCGCGGTTGCGACCGGCCGGCCGTGACGGCAGGGCGGCGGTGCAGGAGCTTCAGGTTTGAAAAGCGCATCCGCTTCAGCATCGACCGCGCGCAAGGGAAAGCGAGCGCGCGACGGAAAGGCACGGCGCAGTGATAACGCGTCGCGCACTGGATCGGCCGCGCCGCCCGTTGCGCCGCCCCCGCCCGTTCCCGTCACCGCGACGTTGACGATTCCCGTCCGGAACCTCGATCGGGGCATCGCCCTCAGCCTGCCGCTCGCGTCCACCGCGGCGCTCGCGGCACTCAGCTTCCTGCCGCTGGTGTTCCGGCAGCCCGTGCTGCGTGCGTCGTTCTGGGGCGCCGCGGGCGCGCTCCTCGTCTGGGAGGCCGTGCTGCTCGGACTCGGCCGGAGCGGGCGTCGGCCGCTCGCACTCGAGATCGTACTTCGCCCGCAGCATTACCTGCAGGCCTGCGTCCACACGTCGATCTTTCTGTACTGGGGCTGGTACTGGCGCGAGGTGTATCACGAACTGCCGCTGATCGCGGCGCAACTCCTGTTTGCGTACGCCTTCGACATGCTGCTCGCCTGGTCCCGACGCGAGACCTACACGCTCGGCTTCGGCCCGTTCCCGATCATCTTCAGCACGAACCTGTTCCTGTGGTTCAAGCCCGACTGGTTCTACCTGCAGTTCCTGATGGTGGCCGTGGGGTTCCTGGCCAAGGATCTGATCCGCTGGAACAAGGACGGCCGGCGCGTGCATATTTTCAACCCGTCGTCGTTCTCGCTCAGCGTGTTCTCCCTCGGCTTGATCCTGACCGGACAGACGGCAATCACCTGGGGGCAGGAGATCGCCAACACTTTCGATTTGCCGCCGCACATCTTCTTGTGGATCTTCCTCGTCGCGCTGCCGGGGCAGCTGCTCTTTGGCGTCACCACGATGACGATGTCAGCGGTGCTGTCGGTATGCGGCTTTGGACTCCTCTACCACTGGATCATAGGCACCCACTACTTCATCGACGGCTTCATTCCGGCCGCCGTGTTCCTCGGCATGCACCTGCTGTTCACCGACCCTTCGACGTCGCCGCGGACCGAGCTCGGCCGCATCCTCTTCGGCATCGCCTATGGTCTCGCGGTTGTCGCCCTCTACAGCCTGTTCGGCGCTCTCGGCGCGCCGACGTTCTACGACAAACTGCTGCCGGTTCCGCTGCTGAATCTGAGCATCCAGGGGATCGACGCCGTCGTACGATCGGGCGCGTTGCGCTTCATGAATCCGGCCCGGCTCGGCCAGTTGCTCACACCGCGGCGGCGCAATCTGGTGTGGATATCGCTATGGGCGGTCGCGTTCATCGTGATCAGCGATCCGGTCGACGCGTACCGGCCACGACGCTGGGTCCCGGTCTGGCAGGAGGCCTGCGTCCAGGGCCGGCGCGACGGCTGTCGGACGCTCTCGATCATTGAAAAGCGCTACTGCACCCAGGGCTCAGCGTGGGCCTGCAACGATCTCGGCGTGCTCCTCAGCTCCGGCCGCGCGGGTTCGAGTGTTGCGCCCCAAGCGGCGTTCGCACGCGCGTGCACCCTCGGTATGCCCGCCGGGTGCGCGAACGCCATGCTCTCGCAGTCACCGGCGAGTGCGGGTTCCGATCGCCGCTATCAGCGTCCGGCGCCACAGCCGGCCGACTACGCCATCCTGCTGCAGGAGGGCCAGGGACGGCTCGATAAACTCGCCCCGTCGGAGCTCTTCCGGCAGGCGTGCCACCAGGGCTGGGCCGACGGTTGCGAGCGGCTGGCGGCGATCTATCTGCAGGGCGATGGGTTGCCGCGCGACCCGGAAAAAGGTCGCGGCTATTTGCAGCAGGCCTGCGACGGCGGCGTTCGGCGCGCCTGCGAGCGACTCGGGGAGCCGGATCCGGGACATCCGGGCGATTGAGAGGCTGTGGCGCCGCGCTGGCCGCTGCCGAAATTTCTTGACGTCGCGGCGACGCAGGCTCGCTCATTCGCGCCTATTTTACTTAATTCAGCGATGCGAGTCGGTGCGGGAAATTCTTGACCGATACGTGGATCTAGCGGTATGTTTGAGGTGAGTCGAGTCACCTTGAGCCCCGTGGGGGGGGTCGAGAGATTCGCAACAGATTCGGCATTAGGCGCACGCATAAGTGCCGTCGGATCACCTTGAGCCCCGTGGGGGGGTTCGGGCGATTCGTAACAACATCGAAGAGAGGGATCCTTCATGTCATTACGCAAGATTCTCGCCATCGGGGCCGCGCTCGCTGCGGTGGCGGGGACCGCCTCGGTCGCCGGGGCAACAACCCTTTTGGAGCCGACCCGCTCTTACACAATGGGGATCTCCGAGGTCGTCTGGGGCGTCACCACGCAAGCGAACGGCAAGGCGTTCACGCTCAACTACGGCGACGGATCGGCGCCGACTGCCGCGACGGTGGTCGACCGCTCGTACATCGCCTACAACCATACTTACACCACGTCCGGTACCTTCACGGTCACCCTCACGGTGGGCACGGAAGTCGCGACCACCACCGTGAACGTGTACAACGCCGCGAGTCTGTCGGCCAACGATCTGCGCAACCTGAACATCAATCGGACGATTCAGGACGGCCTGCGGAACCTCTGGTACAACATGGCCAACCGATCGACGTTCGACACGAACGTCTCGGCCTACTGGTACGGCGCCTATGGCTATTACCCGAATCCTTTTACCGGGCTCGTGGTGCAGGCATTCCAGAACCAGGGTTACCAGGTGAATGACAGCACGCCGAACGGCATCTACGAGAAGTACGCCGTGGGCCCGGGTCTCAATTACCTGCTCGGGAATCTCAGCCCCCTCACGATCGCCGTGAAGTCGACCGGTGAGAACCCCTGCGTCGGCACTCAGCCGAATCCGTGCAATGCGCTCGAGGCGGACACCACGGGCGACGATGGGTACGAGAATGGCATCGCCATGCTGGCGCTCGCAGGCGCCGGCGCGCTTACGAACAAAGTGAACCTTCCGTCGAGTCCCAATGTGAACGGTCAGACCTTGGGCGAGATTCTCCAGCGCGTCGTCAACGCCAGCATCTGGGGTCAGAATTCCTCGGGTACGGGGCAGGGCGGCTGGTACTACTTCTTCGACTCCACTTCCTCGGACGGGTCCGTCGACGGTTGGGAGCTGCTCGGACTGCTCGACGCCGAGGGCGCGGGCGCCACGGTGCCGAGCTGGGTCAGCGCCGATTGGGCCGCGCATGCGCTACCGAACGCCATCAACACCGATGGCAGTTTCGACTACCAGGCGGATGGCAATCCCGCGAGCGACTATTATCCCAACATCGCGAAGGCCGGCGTCGGGCTCTCGGGCATGTACTTCGCCGGATACACGGCCACCAGCAGTGCGCCAATCGGGGGCGGCTTCACCGAGACCCAGGCTCAGGCGATCGCGAATGCCGAGTCTTACATCGGCAGTCAGTGGACCACCAACCTGGAGGGGATGCAGTACGGCTGCCCTGCCGGCTTCAACCTGGGCTGCGGCTACGGCATGTATAATACGTTCAAGGGCCTGAAGCTTCAGGGCGTGCAGACACTGGCCGGGGTCGGACGCCCTGCCGGGCCGGGAACGATTGCGGCGAATGATTGGTATGCTGCCTACGTCGATTGGCTGGTGGCCAATCAGACTAGCCAGACTTCGACGACGGGTGGCAACTGGTCTGGTCTTACGTTCTCGGGGGTTTGGACTTACTCCGGAAATGAGACCACCGCGCTCGCCGAGCTGATCCTCGCACCCACGGCGCTCGTGCTGCCCGACCCGGGCCTCTTCAGCACTATCGGTCTGCAGCAGGGATCGCCCCTTTCGACCAATCCCGAGACGGACAACGTCGCGACTCCGGCCGCGACGCATACCGTGACCGCGCTCACCCTCGCCAGCAACAACTCGCCGATTCCGGGTGTGACCGTGAACTTCAGCGTCATCAGCGGACCTAACGCGGGGGCCACGGGCTCCGGGACGTCCGGAAGCAACGGCGAGACGACGTTCACCTATACCGACAACGGCGGAGAAGGCACCGACAAAATCCAGGCGTCCGTCGGGACTCTGGTCTCCAACGTGCTCGTCGAGACTTGGGTGCTCACGTGCGACGTCAACGGCGACGGGGTCGTCAACAACACCGACCTGACGCTGATCCGTGCCAAGAACGGCCAGCCGGCGAGCGGTCCGAACGATCCGTACGATGCGAACCATGATGGCGTCATCAACGTCGCGGACGTGCGGTTCTGCCAGCTGCGGCTCACGCCCACGAACTGAACGACGAACAAGCTCCGCCACTCCTGGTGCCGTCATCGGGGGTGGTGGGAGACAACGAGATCAACGGAATTCAATAAGTTAGTCTGGAGAATTCGAACATGAAAAGGACCCTTGGTTTAGTTGCCGCCACCGCCCTCGCGTCGGCTGCGTTCGTGTCGCAGGCGGAGTCGGCCCCGCTCATCACCGTCGACCCGGTGACCCAGAACGTCGCCAATGGCGGTACCGCCACGGTCGACATCGACGTCAGCGGGCTCACGCAGGGCGTCGGCGGATTTTCGTTCGACCTCGGCTTCGATCCGACGCTCCTCTCTGGCATAAGCTTTGCGAACGATCCCGGCGTCACCATGGGTGCGGCCCCCCTCGACCTGAGTGGTGGCTTCAGCTCCGGCAATCTCGACGTCTTCTTCGTGGCGGATCCCACTGCGACGGAGGCATCGCTGTCGGCCGCGCAGGGTACAGGATTCGTGCTGACGCAGATCACGTTCGGGGCCTCGGCGGTGAACAGCGGCTTGAGCGCGCTGACGCTCTCCAACTATGTGCTCTCCGAATCCGATGGTGCGACCAGCATAGCCGGGGTCGCCGCCACCAACGGCCAGATCTGCGTCGGCAGCTGTGGCGTCAACTCTGCGCCAGAAATAGACCCGACGGGCGCCTTGAGCGCGTTCACGCTGCTTGCCGGTGGACTCGCTGTACTGCGGGCGCGTCGCGTAAAATAGTAAGCGCCGCGCATCACCGCTGCCGGTACCGCACCCGAGACAATCACCCGGCGCAAGATACGTAGGCATGCCGACGCTGGTCGTAGCCTGGCGCTTTTTCCGGAACCCAGGCCTCAGCGGGTGCATGATTCTAGTCGTCGCCGCAGTCGCGACGATGGCGAGCGGGTCGTCGCGTGCCCAGTCGCCCGAAGTTCCGGGTGGGGCTTCGGCTCCGGCCATGCAGTCGCTGGGTCACGACCGCTACCAGATCGGTCAGGTGCTCGTCGACCGGCGCTCGCATCGATTGACGTTTCCCGCGAGAGTGGCGCACCTCGGCGAGGCGCCGCTCGAATATCTGGCGGTGAGTCGGGCCGGGAGAAAGCTGTACGAGTCCTTGCTCGAAGCCGATGCCACAGGGACCGAGCTCAACCTCGGTCTGATCCTGCTCGGCTTTGATGGCACACGAAGCTCGCGCCCCACGTTCCAGTTCGATCCACATCTGCCCGCGGGTCAACGCGTGGCCGTCACCGTCCGGTGGGGCACGGGACGGGCGGCGCGCACCGTGACGGCCGACGAGGCGCTGCTCGACGACGCCCAGCGCAAGGCCGTCGAACCGTCGACCTGGGTGTACCTCGGGTCCATCATCCGGCCGCGCGACGGAAAATATCTCGCGGACCTGTACGGGACTCTGATCGGCTTCGTCCACGATCCCGCCGATGTCGTCGATCACCACCTCGGCCTCGGCATCGGGGCCTATGGCTCGGTGCGAGGCAACACGTCGCTGCTACCGCCCATCGGTTCGGCCGTGGAGGTCGTGCTCACCTTTACGGGCGAGTACGTGAAGCCGGCAGAGCCGCCGCCGCCTCCACCGGACGCTCCGGCGGCGGGGCCTCCTCCGTAAGCGGCATCAGCCGGCGCTGCGCCTTCGATCAGAATGAGTAGACCAACGACCCCTTGATGGAGCGCCCCGGAATTGATCGGGCCGTGGCGACGCCGCTCGCATTCGGGTAGCTGTCGACTTCGGTGATGCCAATCGTATTGAAGAGGTTGTTGAAGTTGAATCCGAGGCGCAGCTTCTCCGTCACGTGGTAGAACGCGAAGGCGTTCACGGTCGTATAGCCAGGCTGCATCAAACGCACGCCCGTCGCCGACGTCTCTCCTGAGAAGGAATCCGTGGTGCCAATGATCGTGAGGCCTGCGGCGATGTACGGATTCAATGTCAACGTGGGCGAGGCCTGATAAATGAAATTGGCCTGGCGCTGCGGCGCGGTGCCGACATCGCCGGGTGTGATGAAGTCAGAAATGATGCGCGAGTGGGTGTAGGTGGCGCCTACGTTCATTTGGAACAGCTCACTCGTATACGCACCCTCGAGTTCCAAGCCGTAGGCGTGGTAAACGCGGTCTTGGAAAACGACCTGCTGAGTCACGTCCTGATTCGTTTCGGCGGTGCGGGCGAAGAACGGTGTCGCAAACACGCTGAAGTGATCGTAACGCCATTTGATGCCGCCCTCGTACTGCACGACGCGGTCAATCGCGACGTTGGAAGCGGCGCTGCCGTCCGGATTGACGCCGCCGCCAAAAAGGAGACGATCCGCATTGGCGCGGCCACCCTGGCTGACGCGGGCGAAGGCGGCGAGATCTTGGTTGAATTCGTAATTGGCACCCACCGAGTAGGAGGCATAGCGTTGTGTGTAGTCGATCGGCGCGGCATCCGCGGTGTTGACGACGTAGACTTTCTGCTCCGGCACGGTCAGGGGTTCGTTCGGGACGACCGCGAACGGGCCTGCGCTGGCCGCCGCGTAGCTGCCCGACGCATTCTGGATGTCATAGCGTACGCTGCCGTCGATATTCCAGCCGTAGCCCCGCCAATTGAGTGCCGCATAAGGCGCCGTGGTGTCGTAGTGCGCATTCTCGTAGCGTACGCAACACCCGCCGAATACCGTACCGTAGCCGATCACGCCGTTTTGCGTCTGCAACACACCGGCCGCGTTCGTCACGTTCAAGAGCTGCGCGTTCTGCCCAACCGCGGTTTGCAGGTACTCGTTCCAGTGCCAGTCCTGCACGATGTTCTGCCGGGACTCGTAGAGTCCGAGGCTCGCAGTCGCGCTGGTCTCGCCGCTGAGAGTGAACAGCTTGTTGAGACTCAAGTTGTTGGTCACGTTGCCCATGTCGGGCAGGGACACGTTGAACAGCCCCATGTCGACCGCGAGCCCATTGCCGCCCAAGGCAGCCGGATTGGCGATGGTCGTGCCTTTGTTCGCGCCCGTCGCGTAAGAGAGCGACGCGCCCGGACCCCCGAACTGCGTGGCCAGCGCCGCGGCCGTGTTGACACCGGCGGGATACGGCCCAACGAAGTCGCCGGAGATGCTCGCATAGCGGAAGCTGTCGTCGACTTTCCAGTCATCGGCGAGTTTGAATTCGATCTGCGTACCGAAGGCCGTGACCTTCGAGTGGTAGCCATCGTCGATGTTGGTGAGGATGCGGTTGCCGTTGGCGGCGACGGCGATATCTTGCTGCAATTGCGGGGTTTGCAGGGCGCCGTGTTGGAGACTGAAGTTCGGAATAGAGGTGATGGAGTTGCCGTTCACCTGCACCGGCACCGGTAGGTAGACCGGCGTGCGATCATCGAGCTCCTTGAAATAGAAACGGATGAAACCTTTGTCGTCCTCGAAGTCATGCGTCAGGTTCGCCTTCAACTGTCCACCGTCCTCGGCATTGTCGTAGCCCACTGAGCGGACACCCTCTCCCGTACGGTAAAAGCCGCCAACGTGAAATTTCCAGGTGTCGTTGAGTCGGCCGCCGTAATCGAAGTCGTAGCGCTGTTCATCGTAGTCGAGCCCCGCGCTGATGCCGGCGTTGCCCCCGAGTGTGTCGCCGCCGGTCTTGCTGATGAAGTTGAAGACGCCGCCCGGGGCGTTGCTGGCGAAGGTCGAGGCCGAGCCGCCGCGCACGGCCTCCACGTGATCGATGTTGTAATCGACGCGCATGAAGGTGTCCGGCGTCGCAAAGGCGATGTCGCCATATTCGAGCACCGGCAAGCCGTCTTCCTGAAACTGCACATACTTGGCACCGCCGGAGGCGATCGGCAGACCGCGCACCGCGACGTTCGCATTACCTTCCCCGCCGGACGCTTCGGCACGAATTCCCGGAATGTCGCGCAGCACGTCGGCGGCACTGGTGGGGGCGAACTGCTGCAACTGCGTGCTGTCGAGCGTACTCACCGAGATGCTCGACTCAAACTTGGAGACCCGATTTGCCGTCGCCGTGACGACGATTTCTTGCAGCTGCAGACCCTCCTCCGAGGGCGCTGCGGGCGCGGCGCTTGGGTCGCCGACGGAAGCTTGCTCGGGCGGCACATCGGCGGCGAGCACACGCAAGCCCAGCAACAGACCTAAGCTCGTCGCACCGAGCGCGGACCGGCGCGAGGTGCGGGCGGCGCGCGCGGTTCGGCTAAGAATAATCCTCATGGTGACTTCCCCCTCTTAACGCTCTTTATTTATTGCCGCGTCGCCCGATGGCGAATGGCGGACCTCTATCTGAAGAGCCTAAGCAAAATTGCAAACGATTGCAACAAACGATTGCAGTCGCCGGAACCAGCTGTCCGGCGCTTGGGCTGCGGCTAGGGCGTTGTGATCGCCGTGGCGGAGCGCTGGTCCGCGGCGCACCGGATCGCCAGCAACAGCGCCCCGATGAGGCCGCTCGACTCGCCCAGACCGGGCGCGGTGATGTAGTCGTCGAGCGAATCCCGCACCCGGCTCGGCGTGAGGTAGCCGTTGAGCAGGCCTTGGGTGCGCGTGCGAATATACGGCAGAAGCGCACCGCTGTTCATCACGCCGCCACCGAACACGACACGCTCGCTCGACACCATGAGCGCGAGATTGGCGGCGAGCTGCCCGAGATAGCCTCCGATGATCGCGGGCGCGTCGGCATCGGCGGGTATGGCATCGAGCGGCTGCGACCAGCGCGCTTGAATGGCCGGACCCGAGGCCAGTCCTTCGAGACAATCGCCATGAAAGGGACAAGTGCCCGCGAAACTCAGATCGCGTGGGTCGCGCCGCACGGCGATGTGCCCCATCTCCGGGTGCAGCAAGCCGTGTACGGGTCGACCGTGCACGATCAAGCCGCCACCGATCCCGGTGCCTACGGTGACGTAGGCGAGCGACTCGAGTCCTCGACCGGCCCCCAAAGTGGACTCCGCGAGCGCCGCCGCGTTGACGTCGGTATCGACGGCGACGGGGCGACCGAAGCGCCGGATCAAGGGGTCGGCGAGATCGACGCCGGCCCAGCCCGGCTTCGGGGTCGGCAGAATGCAGCCGTAGCGCGGCGAGCGTCGATCGACATCGATCGGACCGAACGAACCGATGCCGAACGCCCTCGCGGGCTCGAACGCGGCCTGCGCCTCGACGAAAAAATCGACCACGGCCGCAAGTGTCACCGCGGGTGTGGTCGTCGCAATGCGCCGGCTCACCAATACCTCGACTCCCCGGCCGAGCGCGCAGCGAAACTTCGTGCCGCCTGCCTCGATGGCCCCTACCGTCGGCGTGTCGTCGGCCGGCGCCATCAGTCCAGCGTGAACTCGAATTGCTCGAGCCCCGCGGGGGAGGAAACGGCGAGAGTGTATGCGCCGGAGGCAAAATCGACCTGGAGTTCCGCCGATGCCAGGCCCGCGGTCCAGCGCAAATGCACGGCGGTCTCCGAGGAGTCAAGCCGCGCGAACGCACCGCCGAATGCCGGATGCTCGTTGCGCAGGCGGATCAGCCGGCATAGCTCCCGCACCACGGGACGTGCCAATGCGCTTTCCACTTCAGCCTCCGTATAGCAATGGCGGTTGATGTCGCGCCCCACCCCGGAGCGCGCCAGTAACGTCAGGTCGTTGCTGCCCGCGAGCAGGCCGACGTAGTACACCTGCGGTACGCCGGGCAGGAAAAACTGGACGGCCCGCGCCAGCAGGTAGCGCAGGTCATTGCGGCTCATCGCATCGTAGAAGGTGCAGTTGACTTGATAGAGATCGAGATTCGAGGCCGCCGCGCCGGTCGCGCGCCGGCTCTCGCCGGCGGTGTTATGGTGGATGCGCTCCACCAGTTCATCGAGTTCTGTGGCAGGCACCAATCCAGGTCTTGCCAACGGTTCCGCGCGGTCGGGGCCGATGTCGATGATGCCGATGCCGTCGTGAGTGTCGAGCACGGTGATGGCGTTGTGCGGACGGATTTCGATCCAATCCGCAAGATAGCGGCCGGTCCCGAACTCAAAGGCATGCAGCAGCAGCGGTGGCAACGCAAAATCGTAGACCCGGTCTACGTGGCGCGCGATCTCGATTTGCTTGCGATAATACGAATGGATCTCGACCAGCACTTCGATTCCGCGAGCGCGCGCCTCGGCGGCAAGCGCGGCGATGAAGTCAAAAGTCTCCGGCAGCATGAAACAGCTGGTGCCAGCCTTTTTGATCGCGTAGCCGACCGCATCCAAGCGCACCATCCGGATGCCGTTCGCGCCGAACGTCGCGAGGATGTGCCGCAGGTACGCCGAGCCCGTCGGGTGTTGCACGTCGATGTCGATCTGGTGCGGCGTGAAGGTCGTCCAGAAAAACCGCACGGAGCCGTCGCCAAGCGTGATGGCCGTGAACGGCGTGCCAGGGCGCGGTCGATAGATGGCCTGCAAGTCGCTCGGCGACACCCCGTTCGGGAACACCCGTTCGCGGGTGAGGAACAGGCCGTCATGGGCCGAGGCGCCCGCGCGCGCCAGGTAGTCAGAGAACTGGGCCGAATCCCGCGACATGTGATTGACGATGAGATCCGCCATGACGTCGATATCCAGCGTCAGGCTGCGTACGTCTTCCCACGTCCCCAGGCGTGCATCGACGGCGGCATGATCGATCGGATCGAATCCGGCATCAGCGCCGTCGATGGGCACGAAGAACGGCAGCAGGTGCACGCCACCGAACAAGCCGCGCAGCGGTCCCCGCAAAAGCTCCCGGAGCGCCGCGAGCCCGCCGCCGGTCAAACGGTCCACATACGTAATCAGTTGTACTTGGTTTTTCATCTTCGTTCCTCGCGAGAGGCGCCGGCGTCGAAGTGCGTTTACAAGCGGCGGCCTCGCGCGTAGTCTGCAATCGATTGTAGCGAAGAATAAGAAGTTTTTCGTCGGTAAACGAAAAATGCGTGTGATGCAGTGATCTTGGGGGAGCCTCTTGCACGATCTCGCCATCGACCGAACGAACCAGCGGCTCATCAAGGCGCTCACCTGCCTCATGTTCCTCATGTTTGCCATGACCAGTGACGCCGTCGGCAGCGTCATCCCCGAGATCATCGCCGAGTTTCGCTTGACGTTGACGGCGGCGAGCGCGTTCCACTATGTCCCGATGGGCGCGATCGCGGTTGGTGCGCTCCTCTTGGGATTTCTCGCCGATCGCCTCGGTCGAAAGCCAACCATTATCCTGGGTCTCGCACTGTACGGCGTCGCGTGCGGGTTGTTCGCGAACGGGCATCGCTTCGGATTCTTCGTCGCTTTGCTCGGATTCAGCGGAGTGGGCGTGAGTGTGTTCAAGATCGGCGCGCTTGCCCTGGTCGGCGACATCTCCCGTTCCGGTGCAGAGCACACCGCGACCATGAATCTCTTGGAAGGCTTCTTCGGCGTGGGCTCAATCGTGGGACCCGCCGTCGTCGCGGGCCTGTTGAGCAGAGGGCTCTCATGGAAATGGCTCTACCTCCTGGCGGCCGGCATTTGCGCGGTGCTGGTGTTGGTCGCAACGCTGGTCCACTACCCGCAGCCGCGCCGCGACATGGGTCGCTCCCAGGACTTGGGCACCACGCTGCATATGCTCGGTGATCCGTTCGCGCTCGGCTTCTCGGCGTTGATCGGCCTGTATGTGGCCGTGGAAGTGGCGATCTACGTCTGGATGCCGACGTTGCTGCTCGCCTATCGCGGCAGCCACGGCTGGCTCGCGACTTACGCGCTTACGATCTTTTTCGTGCTGCGGGCGTCGGGTCGCTTCCTGGGGGCCTGGGTGCTCGGCCGCTACTCATGGACGCCGGTGCTGGCCGCTTTTGGCCTCGCGATTCTCGCCTGTTTCGCCGGCACCTTTTGGGGCGGGGTCGACGCGGCGGTTTTTTTGTTGCCGCTGTCCGGGCTGTTCATGTCGACGTTGTACCCGACCTTGAATTCGAAGGGGATCAGTTGCTTTCCGAAGTCCCAGCATGGCGCCATCGCCGGTGTAATCTTGTTTTTCACGGCCGCAGCAGCCGCCTTGGGTCCCCTGGCGATGGCGGCGGTCAGCGATACGTTCGGTGGCGCGCGCTATGGCTTCGTGCTCGCGACGGGGTTTGCCCTCCTCTTAGCCGTCGGCCTCGTGATCAATTGGCTGGCGAATCCGACCGCAGCACGACTGGCTTGCGTCGACCAGGCCGAATATGCGCCCGCGGCACGCGGCGTGAGCCCACCGGCCGGGGCTACGGCCCGCTCGATTCCCGCACGATAACTTCGGCCGGCATGGTCGCCGACGGCGCATCCATGCCCTCGAGCCGGCGAAAGAGGAGCTCTACCATCATCTTGCTGCCGCGTGCGAGGTCCTGACGAACCGTCGTCAGGGTCGGGCTACAGTGCGCAGCGAGCGAAATATCGTCGTACCCGACGACCGCGATGTCTTTCGGAACCTCGAGACCGGCCGCGCGCAATGCCCGAATCGCACTGACGGCAATGACGTCCGTTGCGCCGACAATGGCGTCGAACTCGATCTTGCTGTCAATGAAAGCCCGCATCGCCTCGTAAGCCGCCTCCATCGTGAGCCGTGCCGGCACGGTGCGCGGTGGCAACGGACCGCGCGGCGCGTGCTTGAGCGCTTCCCGATACCCGAGTTGCCGCAGTCGGATCTCCGGGATCGAGGGGTCCCCGAGAAAGACGATCCGGCGGCGGCCGCGTTTGATCAGATGTTCGACGACGGCGCGCGCGCCCGCGACGTTGTCGGTGCCCACCGTGCAATACGATTGTTGCTTCAGGTGCCCACCCCATACGACCAGTGGCTTGAAGGTCGCCGCGGCCGCTTCGAGCGCCTCATGCTCGGTGCTCTGACCCACCACGATAATCCCGTCGGCCTGTCGCGCCCCTATCAACCGATCTAGCCAGCCGGACATCGGCGGGAGGACTTTTTTCAGCAACATGCTGTGGCCCCGTTGCGTAATCTCGTCGGCTAGGAAGGCGAGCAACTCGACAAAAAAAGGATCGGTGAGCGTTTGCACCGCTTCGTGACCGAGGGGGATCGCGACGCTGATCGTCTGGGTACGCTGCAGTCTTAGATTGCGCGCCATGGAATTGACGACATAGTTCCGCTCATGAGCGACCTTCAAGATGCGCTCACGCAAGTCCTCGGCTACCAAACTGGAGCCGGCGAGCGCGCGCGACACGGTAGACACATGCACGCCGGCTGCGTTTGCAATGTCCGACATCTTGGCGGCAGTGGGACGGCGGCGCTTCGTCATTGCCAACAGCATAGCGGGGAAAGCCCGGGGGCGGGACCTTTTGACAGGCCAAACACAGCGTCTTCGATTCACGGCGCGGCGTTGGTAGACTCCCGGCTTGTTCCGCTCGTCCAAGATCAGGGCATTGCCGCTTGTGCCGACTAATGCAGATCAGCGCCCGGCAACGCTCATGCGACCGCGCCGGGCGAGGCCGCCTCGGTGGCGCGCATCAGATTCTCACGCACGAAGTGCAGGTGTTGCCGCAGCAAATAGAGCTGCTCGGCATGCGAGCCGGGCATCTTCAGCTTGATCGCGGCCTTCTCGATCTCGGCGAGGCCCTCGAGCAGAGCCGCGCGTTCGCCCGCCGACAGCGGACCGAGGGATTGACGCTCGAGGGCCATGAGCTGCTTGTAGCGGGAGTTGATGCGCCGGCGAATCCGCCAATTGTAGAGCGCCGGAAGGTATCGCAGGGACGGAATGACTACGAACAAGATCGGCAGCATGATCACGACGGCCCGATTCACGAGCGTCGCGAGCCAAAATGGAAAGTAGCGGTAGGCGAGGCTCTTGCCCGACTTGTAATAGCGCGCGGCGTCATTGCTGATCGGCAGATCGTGCAACACCGGAGTCGGGAACTCGCCGGCGTCCTGCAACATGGTTGCGTGACCGTGGATTTCCGTGGCGGCCTCGATCAAGAGATCCGACAGCGCGGGGTGCAGGTCCTCGCGCGCCACGAGCTCGACCGTCGGTGCCAACATGACGATGTGTTCGGACGGCAGGTTTTCACCGAGATCGAAGGCCCCCGGCGGCACGTCGAGTTTGTTCAAATAGCGAATACGGCGTACGTAGGCATCCGCTTGCGGAAAATCGAACAAACGCACACCGCTCGCATGCAGCATCTCGCGTATCGTGGCGCTCGAAGCCGAGTCGCCGCTCAAGAAGATCGCGTCGACCTGGCCGTGCAGGAGCGCGGCACGCGCCGCTTCGCCCTCGAGACCGAGCAGCGTCTCATTCTCGTGCGGCTCGATCTCGTTCTCCTTGAGCAGCGCGAGCGCGAGCGCCTCCGTGCCGCTGCCCTCCGGGCCGATCGCGATGCGGTGTCCCTTCAATTCGGACAGGCGTTGGATGGGCTGCGGATTGCGGTAGAAGATCGTGAGCGGTTGATATGCGACGCTGCCGAGGGAGCGAAGTTTGCTGTCCGCATCGGCAGTGTCGGCAATACCCGATTGGACCAGGGCAACGTCGACCTTGGAGTCCGGCGCACTCAGAAGCTGCAGATTCTCGCGCGAGCCCTTCGTGATCAACACGGTCACCTTGACGCCGCTGCGCGCGAGAATCTTGCGG
>Ga0116226_10001736_pt1 | contig 18916 bp, 14 predicted proteins | sample S1TSphfallax_FD_89692 | JGI IMG/M metagenome (GOLD analysis project Ga0116226, IMG submission 89692) | Host-associated microbial communities from peat moss isolated from Minnesota, USA - S1T2_Fa - Sphagnum fallax MG | ecosystem: Host-associated > Plants > Peat moss > Unclassified | place: USA... | reverse complement strand
GCGTGTTTTTCCGAGCACCGAAGTGGCGCGACCGATGGGTCGTGAGCTCCGCTCGGTCGCTCGCCGAGCGAACGGAGCGCAGGAAAAGCGCGTCAGATGGCCACCATAGGTGAGTTTTCAAACAGACTCTTACTTGCTTCCCTTCACCCGGCCGCCGTCAACACCCCCCGCACCGCCGCGGCGTCGGGTGCGGCGCGGATCGCGGCGGCGACGTCCGGGGTGCGCAGGCGGCGGGAGACGGCGGCGAGCGCGCTCAGGTGGGCGCCTGGTCCGTCGGCGGGGCTCAGCAGCAGGAACACCAGGTCCACGGGTTTGTCGTCGATCGCGTCGAAATCGATGGCGCGGTCGAGGCGCAGGAAGAAGCCGGCCAGGCTGGTGAGTCCGTCGAGGCGGGCGTGCGGCACGGCGATCCCATTGCCGACGCCGGTCGAGCCGAGCGCCTCGCGGGCCGCCAGGCTGGCGGCGATCGCCGCGGGCGCGAGTCCCAGGGCCTGGCCCGCGCGGCGGCCGAGTTCGCCGATCAGCGCCATTTTATCCGCCGCGCGCACCCGCACGGCGACGCGGTCGGGGCCGATCAGTTCTGCCAGGTTCATCAGCCTCGTTCCGTCAACCACTCAACCAAGCCCATTCATTCCTGAACCGTCAGCCGATAGCCCACGCCCGTCTCGGTCAGAATGTGCCGGGGGCGCTCCGGATCCGCCTCGATCTTCTGGCGGATTTGCCGCACATACACCCGCAGCTGCTGCACGTCGCCGGTTGCTCCCCATAATTTGCCCATGATGAAGCGGTGCGTGAGCACTTTTCCCGCATGCATCACCAGCAGCGTCAATATGTCGTATTCACGCGGCGACAAATGCACGTCCGCCCCGCCGACCATCACGATGCGCCGGACCATGTCCACCGACAGGTCGCCGCTGGCGAACACCGGTTGCGCGCCTTCCTGCTGCAGCCGATGGCGCAGCGCCGCGCGCAGCCGGGCGGCCAGCTCCTCCATGCCGAACGGCTTGGTGATATAATCGTCGGCCCCGAGGTCGAGTGCCGCCACCTTGCCGCGCTCATCCTCGCGCGACGACACCACCACGATCGGCACCGCCGTCGCCGCCCGCACCAGGCGGATCACCTCCAGCCCGTCCATATCCGGCAGCCCGAGATCGAGCAGCACCAGATCGGGTTTTTCCCCCGCGATCTGCGCCACCGCGCGCGCCCCGGTATCGGCTTCCAGCGTGCGATAGCCCTGCGCCTGCAGGCTGGTGCGCAGCAGGCGGCGAATCGCCGGCTCGTCATCGACGATCAGAACAAGCGATTGGGTCATGCGGCCTCTCCAGGCAGGTTGGCCGGAACCGGCAGGGTCACGGTGAACACGGCGCCGCTGCCGTCGGTGCGATTGCCGGCCACGATGGTCCCGCCCATCGCCTCGACGAACCCGCGGCACACCGCGAGGCCAAGCCCGGTGCCGGCGCGCTGCCGATCCGCGCCATGCACCCGATAGAATTTGTCGAACACCCGCTCCAGCGCCTCGGCGGGAATCCCCGGCCCCTCATCCATCACCTGCAACGTGACCGACGCGCGGGCGCCGGCCGCGGCCGCCTCGTGCCAGGCGCGCAGTGTCACCACCCCCCCGGCCGGCGAGTATTTGGCCGCATTGTCGAGCAGATTGAACAGCATCTGCTCGAACAGCACGGTATCGAGATCGAGCAGCGGCAATCCCACCGGCAATGACAGCACAACGCGGTGCCCCTCCAGCACCTTGGCCGCGCGGGCCAAAGCGGTGCCGACCACCTCGCCGAGGTCGGCCGCCTCATGGCGCAGCACCACGGCGCCGCTTTCCAGCCGCGTCATGTCCAGCAGATTGGCGACGAACCGATTGAGCCGCTCGGCCTCGTCCTGGATGGTGCGCAGCAGGTCGCGCTTGCCCTCGGTGTCGATCTGCTCGTGATAGGTCTCGAGGCTGCTGGCCGCCCCCAGAATGGAGGCCAGCGGCGTGCGCAGATCATGCGAGATCGACGTCAGCAACGCCGAACGCAACCGCTCGGTCTCCGCCAGCAGCCGCGACCGATCGACATCCTCGGCCAGCGTCATCCGCTCGATCGACACCGCCGCCTGATCGGACAGCGCATCCAGCAGCCGGCGCTGATCGGGCGTCAGGATAGGCCCGGGCTTGTCACTGTCGATGCCCACCACGCCGAGCGAACCCCGCCCGGTGCGCAGCGGCAGGAACAGCCGGCGTGCGCCCGGCAGCGTATCCGCCCCACGCCCAGCCGGCCGGTTATTCTGAAAACACCATTTGGCGGCGGCGAGATCGGCTCCATCCAGCTCGTCCTCCGGCGGATAACCGGCGCGCACCGTCACACTGTCCGCGTCGGGCAGCAACAGCACCACGCGCACCTTCAGCATCGCTGCCATCTGATAGGCTGTCGCCCACAGCAGATCATCGAGGCTGACAATGCCGGCGAGCTTGCGGCTGAACTGATACAGCTCGTCGGTGGTGCGCGCGCGCTGGCCGGCGGACAAAGCTTGCGCCCGCACCCCGGCCGCCAGGTTGCTGGCGATAATCGCGGTCACCAGAAAGAAGAACAGCGCCACCACGTTCTCGGGGTCGGCGATGGTCAGCGTGTACGTCGGCGGCAGAAAGAAGAAATTATAGGCGAGCATGCTGGCCAGGCACGCATACAGCGACGGCCACAGCCCCCAGATCGACGCCGAGGTCAGCACCGCGGTCAGGAACACCAGCGAGATGCTGGTCGCCGCCAGCAGGCTGTGCAGCGCCAGCCCCACGCCCACGGCCGCCGCCACGACGCCGGTGCTGCCGATATAGGGCATCGCTTCGAAGGCCTTGGCGGCCGGCCGCTCGGCCGCCCGCCCCCGCTTCGCGTCACCCGCCTTGGCCTCGGCATTGACCTCGCGACCGACCACGTGCACCGGAATATCGGCGGCCCGCGCGACGATCGTCTGCGCCACCGAGCCACGCAGCCGCGCCCACAGGCCGAAGCGTCCGGAGCTGCCGATCACGATGTGCGAAAAATTATTCTCCCGCGCATAGGACAGGATATCCGCGGCCGCGTTGCTGCCCGGAATGGTCACCGCCTCGGCGCCGAGCTTCTCGGCCAGCCGCATGCATTCCGCGATCCGATCCCGATCCGCGTCCGACAGCCGCAGCTGGCGCGGCGTCTCCACATAAACCGCCGTCCACGGCGCGCGCAGCCGCTCGGCCAGCCGCCTGCCATAGCGCACCAGCCCAGGCCCCGAGCCGCTGCGCGTCACGCACACCAGCACCCGATCCCCCGCCGCCCACGGTCCGCTGATCGCGTGCGCCTGCATATGATCCAGCAATTGCGCGTCGACCCGCTGCGCCGTCCGCCGCAACGCGAGCTCGCGCAGCGCCGTGAGATTGCCCGGCGAGAAATAATGCCCGATCGCGCGTGTCGCGGTCTTCGCCACATACACCTTGCCCTCGCGCAGTCGCTGCAGCAGGTCGTCGGGCGTGAGGTCGATCACCTCGATCGCGTCGGCCCGATCCACGATCGAATCCGGCACCGTCTCGCGCACCCGGATGCGGGTGATCTGCGCCACCACGTCGTTCAGGCTCTCGACATGCTGGATATTGAGCGTGGTGTAGACGTCGATCCCGGCGGCCAGCAGCTCCTCGACATCGAGATACCGCTTGGGATGCCGGCTGCCCTCGACATTGCTGTGCGCGAGCTCGTCGACCAGCGCGAGCCCCGGGCGGCGCGCCAGCAGCCCGTCCAGATCCATCTCGTCGAGCAGCCGTCCCTTATAATCGATCTGCCGCCGCGGCAGCACCTCAAGCCCATCGATCAAGGCTTGCGTCTCGGCGCGCCCGTGGGTCTCGACGATGCCGATCACCACGTCGACCCCCTCGCGCTGGCGCGCCTGGGCCGAACTGAGCATTTCATACGTCTTGCCGACGCCGGGGGCGGCACCGAGAAAGATCTTCAGCTTGCCGCGACCAGCCGCCTGACGCGCTGCCTCCTTGAGCAGCGCGTCAGGCGAGGGGCGACCGTCACGGTCGTTCATGGTTCGCCGGTCAAGGAAGAATCTTCTTTTTCTGAAGAAAAAGAAGCAAAAAGACTTTTTCCAATGAGGTCGAGGGGATGCAACCGAAGATCCTCAATGGACAAAAGTTCTTTGGTTCTTTCTTTCAAGAAAGAACACTTCTTCTGTTCTCTTCCCTACCTACTATTTCGCGGTCGCCTGATCCAGCGCCATATTCAGCGCCAGCACATTGACCCGCGGCTCACCCAGCAGGCCCAGCCAGCGCCCCTGCGTGTTGGCCGCCACGATCGCCTGCACCTGTGCCGGCGCCATGCCGCGCGCCTTCGCGACCCGGGGCACCTGGAACAGCGCGCCATCGGGCGAGATGTCGGGATCGAGGCCGCTGGCCGATGTCGTGACGAGATCAACGGGGATCGGCATATCAGGGTTCTCCGCCTTCAACTTGGCGACATCATCCTTGACCCGGTCGGCCAGCGCCTTCGAGGTCGGGCCCAGGTTCGAGCCACCCGAGTTGGCCGCGTTGTACGGCGCCGGGATGGTCTTGGTCGAGTCGTTCGGATCGGTATCCGTGGTCGCCGACGGCCGGCCGTGGAAATACTTGGCCGAGGTGAAGTTCTGGCCGATCAGCTCGGAGCCGATCACTTTCCCGTCGCGTTCGATCAGGCTGCCGGCGGCCTGGTGCGGAAACAGCACCCCGGCGATCCCGGTCATCGCCAGCGGGTAGGCGAGCCCGGTCACGACCGTGAAGATCACGATCATCATGATGGCGGGGCGAATATCCTTGAGCATGATGTGTCTTCCTTACGCCAGGCCGATGGCGCTGACGAGCATGTCGATGAGCTTGATGCCGACGAACGGGGCCACGATACCGCCCACCCCATAGATCAGCAGGTTGCGGCGCAGCAGGGAGGCCGCCCCGATCGGCCGATAGGCAACGCCCTTCAGCGACAGCGGGATCAACGCCACGATGATCAGCGCGTTGAAGATGATCGCCGACAGAATGGCACTCTCCGGCGTCGCCAGGTGCATCACGTTCAGCGCCGACAGTTGCGGATAGAACGTCAGGAACATCGCCGGGATGATCGCGAAATACTTGGCCACGTCGTTGGCGATCGAGAACGTGGTCAGCGCGCCCCGCGTCATCAGCAGCTGCTTGCCGATCTCGACGATCTCGATCAGCTTGGTCGGATCGCTGTCCAGATCCACCATGTTGCCGGCCTCGCGCGCCGCCATGGTGCCGGTATTCATCGCCACCCCCACGTCGGCCTGCGCCAGGGCGGGCGCGTCGTTGGTGCCGTCACCGCACATCGCCACCAGCTTGCCCTGGCTCTGCTCCTTGCGGATCAACGCCAGCTTGTCCTCCGGTGTCGCCTGCGCGAGGAAGTCGTCCACCCCCGCCTCGGCCGCGATCGCCGCCGCGGTCATCGGGTTGTCGCCGGTGATCATCACCGTGCGAATGCCCATCCGCCGCAGCTCCAGGAAGCGCTCGCTGATCCCGCCTTTGACGATGTCCTTCAGATAGATCACGCCGAGCAGCCGGCGGCCGTCGCACACCGCGAGCGGCGTGCCGCCCGAGGTCGCGATCCGCTCGGTGATCGCCTTGATCTCCCGCACCACCGCGTCGGCTTCCGGCCGGGCGCTGGCGGTGCTGCCCTGCACATAGGCGAGCACGGAATCCACGGCCCCCTTGCGGATGCAACGGCCTTCCATGTCCACGCCGCTCATCCGGGTCTGTGCCGTGAACGGGATGAACACCGCCCGCAGATCCGCCATCTCACGGCCCCGCAGCCCATATTTCTCCTTCGCCAGCACCACGATGGACCGGCCCTCCGGCGTCTCGTCGGACAGCGAGGAAAGTTGCGCCGCATCCGCGAGCTCGGCCGCGGTCACCCCGGTCACCGGCACGAACTCGGCGGCCTGCCGATTGCCCAGCGTGATCGTCCCGGTCTTATCCAGCAGCAGCGTGTCCACGTCTCCCGCGGCCTCCACGGCACGGCCTGACATCGCCAGCACGTTGAACCGCACCAGCCGGTCCATGCCGGCGATGCCGATCGCCGACAGCAGCGCGCCGATCGTGGTCGGGATCAGCGTCACGAACAGCGCCACCAGCACCAGCACCGACAGGGACCCGCCGGCATAGGCGGCAAAGCTCGGGATGGTCGCCACCGCCAGCACGAAGATCAGCGTCATACCGGCCAGCAGAATATTCAGCGCGATCTCGTTGGGCGTCTTCTGCCGGCTCGCCCCTTCCACCAGCGCGATCATCCGATCGAGAAAGGTCGAGCCGGGTGCCGCGGTAATACGCACCTTGATGACGTCGGAGGCGACCTGCGTGCCGCCGGTCACCGCCGAGCGATCGCCACCCGCCTCGCGGATCACCGGGGCCGATTCACCGGTGATCGCCGCCTCGTTCACCGAGGCGACACCCTCGATCACCTCGCCGTCGCTGGGAATGATCTCCCCCGCGGCGACCACCACCACGTCGTGCAGCTTCAGCGCCGTCGCCGGGATCACCTCGATGCTGCCATCGGCGTTCTGCCGATTGGCGGTGGTCTCGGTCTTGGCGCGCCGCAGGCTGGCCGCCTGCGCCTTGCCGCGCCCTTCCGCCACACCCTCGGCGAAATTGGCGAACAGCAATGTGAACCACAGCCAGATATTGATCTGCAGCGCAAAGCCGAGATGCTGCCCACCGGTGACCAGATCACGGATGAACAGGATGGTGGTGAGGGTGGAGACGACCTCCACCACGAACATCACCGGGTTGCGCCACATCAACCGCGGATCGAGCTTGCGGAACGCCTGGCCGATCGCCGGCACCAGGATGGCGGGATCGAGCATCGTCGCCGCGGTGCGATCGCGGGTCGTCGGAGAGGTGGTCATGTCGATTGTCCGTTAAAACAGGTTGCCGGCCGACATCGCGAAATGCTCGACGATCGGGCCGAGGGCGAGGGCGGGGAAAAACGTCAGGCCGCCGATGATCAGGATCACGCCGATGGTCAGGCCCACGAACAGGCTGCCATCGGTCGGGAAGGTTCCCGTCGAGGTCGGCACCGTCTTCTTGGCCGCCATCGAGCCCGCGATCGCCAACACCGGCACGATCACGAAGAACCGGCCGATCATCATGCCGATGCCCAACGTGGTATTCCACCACAGCGTGTTTCCGGACAGCCCGGCGAACGCGCTGCCATTGTTGGCGGCCACCGACGTATAGGCATACAGCGCCTCACTGAAGCCATGCGGACCCGAGGCCGAAATCGCCGAGGCCGGCCCCGGCAGCACCACCGCGAACGCGGTGAAGCCGAGCATCACCAGCGGCAGGCACAGGATGGCCAGCATGGTCATCTTCACCTCGCGCGCCTCGATCTTCTTGCCCAGATATTCCGGCGTGCGCCCCACCATCAGCCCGGCCACGAACACCGCGACGATGGCGAACAGCAGGAACCCATACAGGCCCGAGCCGACCCCGCCGAAGATGATCTCGCCCAGCATCATGTTGATCATCGGGATCATCCCACCGAGCGGCAGGAAACTCTCATGCATGGCATTGACCGCGCCGCACGACGTCGCCGTGGTGATGGTGGCGAACAAGGCGCTGGCGAGAATGCCAAACCGCGTCTCCTTGCCTTCCATATTGCCCATCGACCCATCCACGCCCAACGCGGTCAGGATCGGATTGCCGTGCGCCTCGGACCAGTAGCAGACCGCAGCACCCGCCACGAACAGCAACCCCATCGCGGCAAACACCGCCCAACCCTGCCGCACATCGCCGACCATCCGGCCGAACACGTTGGTCAGCGCCGCCCCGATCGAAAAGATGCTGATCATCTGGATGAAGTTGGTCAGCGCCGTCGGATTCTCGAACGGATGCGCGGAGTTGGCGTTGAAGAACCCGCCACCGTTGGTGCCGACGATCTTGATCGCCTCCTGCGACGCCACCGGGCCCAGTGCTATGGTCTGCTTGGCACCCTCCAGCGTGGTCGCATCGACATACGCGCCCAGCGTCTGCGGCACGCCCTGCCACACATAAACCAACGTGGTGATGATCGACAGCGGCAGCAGCACATACAGGCAGATGCGCGTCAGATCGACCCAGAAATTGCCGATCGAGCTTGCCGACCGCCGCGAAAAACCCCTGATGAAGGCGACCGCGATCGCGATACCGGCACCCGCCGACAGGAAGTTCTGCGTGGTCAGCCCGACCATCTGCACCAGATACCCCATGGTGCTCTCGCCACCATAATTCTGCCAGTTGGTGTTGGTGATGAAGCTGACCGCGGTGTTGTAAGCCAGGTCGGGTGCGACGGCACTCTCGCCCGCGGGGTTGAATGGCAGCATCGCCTGCGTCCGCTGCAGCACATACAGCAGCAGAAACCCGACCAGCTTGAACATCAGCATGGCGACGGCATAGCCGACCCAGCTCTGCTCGGACTTTCCATTCACACCGGCGACCGCATAGATGCCGCGCTCGACCGGCCCGAACACCGGCGTCAGGAACGTCCGCTCGCCCGAAAACAGCTTTGTCATGAAGCCGCCGAACGGGGCGGTGATCGCGACCAGGATCGCGCAATAAAGTACGATTTGAATCCAGCCGTTGAGGGTCATGTCAAAACCGCTCCGGCCGGACCAGGGCGTACACCAGGTACACCAGCAGACCGACGGTCACGATGCCGCCGAGCACATAATCGAGGAGCATGGGGGGGGGATTCTTTCAGAGCCGGTCGCAGAGAAAAACGTAACCCAGGCAGACGGCGAAACCGCCGATGCCAAGAGCCAAAAACACGACGTCGAGCATGGCGGACCTTGCCTTGTCAGATGGATCGGAACCGCAAGGTCGGCGGCATCGCATAGGAAAGCGATCAAGCGTCGACGGGGCGGCTATAGGATTGTCATAGGGGACGGAAGAGTGTTCTTTCTTGAAAGAAAGAACCAAAGACCTTCCATCCATGGAAGTCTGGCCACGGGAGTGTGGCCATGGCACTCCGGCCGCACCCACCACCGCTCACCGGATAAGTCTTTTTGCTTCTTTTTCTTCAGAAAAAGAAGATCTTACTTGCTAACGGTCGCTTACAGCACGTAGGCGACGAGCAGCCAGATCATGAACCACAGCGACAGCGACAAGGTCAGCACGATCGGCGCCGCCAGCCACAAAGGCAGGCGGCCAACGCCCTGAGGCGCATCCGCGACATGGGCACGCGCTCGGGTCGGACCTGTTGTCGAAACCATCTGGACGCTCCCCTCAGGAGACGATTGGGATGAACGCAACGCCGCCCCGATGGTTCCCTGGAAAGCCTTAACCAAACGCTAATAAGTCACGACGCTCCGAATACTCTCCCCCCGCCGCATCAGTTCGAACCCCTCGTTGATCTGTTCGAACGGCAGCACATGCGTCACCAGATCGTCGATGTTGATCTTGCCGTCCATATACCAGTCGACGATCCGCGGCACATCCGTCCGCCCCCGCGCGCCGCCGAACGCCGAGCCCATCCACACCCGCCCGGTCACCAGCTGGAACGGCCGCGTCGCGATCTCCTGCCCCGCCCCGGCCACCCCGATCACCACCGACTTGCCCCACCCGCGATGCGCCGATTCCAGCGCCTGGCGCATCAGCTTCACGTTCCCCACGCACTCGAACGTGTAATCCCCACCGCCCTTGGTGAGGTTCACCAGATACGGCACCAGATCCCCTTCCACCTCGGCCGGATTGACGAAATCGGTCATCCCGAACCGCTCACCCAAGGCTTTTCGCGCGGGGTTCAGATCGACGCCCACGATCTGCTCCGCGCCGACCATCCGCAGCCCCTGCACCACATTCAGCCCGATACCGCCCAGCCCGAACACGATGCAGCGCGCCCCCGCCTCCACCTTCGCGGTGTTCATCACCGCCCCGATGCCGGTGGTCACCCCGCAGCCGATGTAACAAACCTTATCGAACGGCGCGTCCTCGCGGATTTTCGCCAGCGCTATCTCCGGCAGCACCGTGAAATTGGCGAATGTCGAGGTGCCCATGTAGTGATAGATCGGCTGCCCATCGCAGCTGAACCGGCTGCTCCCGTCCGGCATCACCCCGCGCCCCTGGGTGGCGCGGATCGCCACACACAGATTGGTCTTGCGGCTCAGGCAATACTCACACTGCCGACATTCCGGCGTGTACAGCGGGATCACGTGATCGCCCTGCTTCAGGCTGGTCACCCCGCGCCCGACATCCACCACCACGCCCGCACCCTCATGGCCGAGAATCGCCGGAAAAATTCCCTCGGGATCGGCGCCGGACAGCGTGAATTCGTCGGTATGACAAATTCCCGTGGCCTTGATCTCCACCAGCACCTCGCCGTCGCGCGGCCCTTCCAGATCGACGGTCTCCAGGCTCAGCACATGTCCGGCCTGGCGGGCCACGGCGGCGCGCGTTTTCATCTGCAATCTCCTGTTCGTGGCGCGCAGCCTGCCCAAAGCCCGACCATGTCACAAGCCGGCGGCGGCCACCGCCACACACTTGCGCATCACCGACGGCAACGCCTCGTCGGCCAGCCCGCTCACCGCCCGCAAAAATCCGCAGGCCTCGATCACCGCCACCCGTGCCGCATACACCCGGATCACCAGCTCGAAATGGGTGAGGCCATGGCGCACCTCCCCCGCCTCCCGCCAATCCGCCGCCATCGGCGCCGCCGCCAGCGCCTCCGCGTCACGCCACGGCGCGGCACGCCAAACAGGTCCCGGCAACTCGGTCATCCCGCCCAGCAGCCCGCGCGGCGGCCGCCGGCGCAGCAGCACCTGGTCCCGCGCATCGACCAGCCAGAAATGCACGCCATACCGGATCGGCCGCGCCTTTTTCGCCGCCTTGCGCGGCAGCTCGGCGGCGATGCCCTGCCGCCGCCCGGCGCAATCGTCCATCCACGGACACACCCCACAGGCCGGATTGCCGCCACACAGGCTGGCGCCGAGGTCGAACAACGCCTGCGCGAACTCGGACGGTCGGGCGCGCGCCGCCGGATCCTCGCCCAGTCGCGCCACCGCAGCCGCGATCGCCTTCTTGGCACCCGGCAACGGCTCGCCGACCGCGAACCAGCGCGCCACCACCCGCTCCACATTGCCGTCGATCGGCACCACCGGCACCCCGAACGCGATCGCCCCGATCGCCGCCGCGGTGTACGGCCCGATCCCCGGCAGCGCCCGCAATCCCTCGATATCACGCGGAAATGCGCCCGCCGCCGCCACCGCCTTGGCGCAGGCATGCAGGTTCCGCGCCCGCGCGTAATAGCCAAGCCCCGCCCACGCCGCCATCACCTCGGCCTCCGGGGCGCGGGCCAGCGCCCGCACATCGGGGAAGCGGATGAGGAATTTTTCATAGTAGGGTATCACCGCGGCGACCGTGGTCTGCTGCAGCATGATTTCGCTGAGCCAGATCCGGTAGGGATCGCCCGCCTCGCCCGGCCGCGCGCGCCACGGCAGCACCCGGCGATGGCGGTCATACCAGGCGAGCAGGGCGGCGGCGGACGGAATCGAGGACACCAGGCGGGTATGGCAACGCAGGACGATACCGGCAAGACGATAGAACGGGGCAAGACGACAGACGGGGGCAAGACGACAGATGGGGGCAAGACGCCGGACCCCGTCGCGCGTCACGTCTACGGCCCGCGCAGCGTCGCGGCCCTGGTGCCCGGCCTGGTCAAGCCCGCGTTCCGCCGCCGCGCGCCCGCCACCGCCCAGGTCCTGGCCGACTGGGACGCGATCGTCGGCCCCGCCATCGCCGCCGTCACCACGCCCCGCAAACTGTTCGCCGGCACGCTCGCCATCGGCTGCGCCGGCCCCGTCGCCATGGAGCTCACCCATCTGTCGCAACAGCTGATCGAGCGCATCAACGCGCACATGGGCAAAGTCACCGTCACCCGCCTGCGCTTCGTCCAGGACATGACGGTCCCAATCCGCCCCGCCGCACCCAAACCCCGCCCGATCGACCTGCAAGCCGCCCGCGCCGCGGTCTCGTCCGTCCCCCCCGGCGCGCTGCACGACGCGCTGGAAGCCCTGGGCCGCGCCGTGCTGACCCGCCATAACCGTTGAAACAGCCGTGTTGGACTTGTCCGTGAGCCTCGGCTAAATACTACATATAGAGGTAAAAATGCTGATTTCCCGTCGTTCACTACTAGGGGTTGGAACCGTCGCCGGCGCCGGCGCGATCATCGGCGGGCGGCATTGGTCCGGCGCACCCGCCTTCATCGCCCGCGCCGCCGCCCAACCCGCGCCCGCGCCGCTGGCCCCCGACGATCCGCGCATGACCGAGCGCGCCATCGGCAAGGCGGACGCCCCGGTCACCGTCGCCGAATGGTTCTCCCTCACCTGCCCGCATTGCGCCCGCTTCAGCGCCGACGTGCTGCCCCAGATCCAAACCAGGCTGGTCGACACCGGCAAGCTGCGCATGGTGTTCAACGATTTCCCGCTGGACGTGGTGGCGCTGACCGCCGCCATGGTCGCCCGCTCGCTGCCGCCCGAGCGCTACGAGCCGTTCTGCGCCGCCCTGCTCGCCTCGCAGGACCGCTGGGCCTTCGCCCGCGGCGTCAATTCCACCGAGGAACTGGCGAAAATGGCCGCTTTGGCGGGGATGTCACGCGACAATTTCAATGCCGCCATCGCCAACACCGCGCTGCGCGACGCCATCCTCAAGAAGCAGGACGACGCCGGCAAAACCCTGCATGTCGACTCGACTCCAACCTTCATCATCAATGGCCCTGCCGCCCACAATCAGTCGGTCTCCGGCGAGCAAAGCTTCGACGACTTCGCGGCCCTGGTGGCGAAAGCCAGCGGTTGATAGGCCAAAGTCGCCTTGTAGGCGGAGTTATGGATGAACTTGCAACGACAAACCCTTAATGGACAAAAGTTCTTTGGTTCTTTCTTTCAAGAAAGAACAACTCTTCCTTTCACACCCACCCCCCGAACCGCGTAACCCCCCAGGAGACTCCGCCCCTTGCCCGTCAGCTTCAGCCGCCTCCGCATCGCCGGCTTCAAAAGCTTCGCCGAGCCGGCGGTGGTCGAGATCAAGGCCGGCCTGACGGGCATCGTCGGCCCGAACGGCTGCGGCAAATCCAACGTGGTCGAGGCACTGCGCTGGGCAATGGGTGAAAACTCCGCAAAATCCATGCGCGGCGGCGAGATGGACGACGTCATCTTCGCCGGCACCGCCGCCCGCGCCTCGCGCAACATCGCCGAGGTCACCCTGGTGCTGGACGACACCGCCGGCATCGCCCCCCCGCCCTTCCACGAGCTGGCCGAGCTCGAAATCAGCCGCCGCATCGAACGCGGCAGCGGCAGCGCCTACCGCGTCAACGGCCGCGAGGCCCGCGCGCGCGACGTGCAAACCCTGTTCGCCGACCTCGCCACCGGCGCCCATTCCTCCGGCATGGTCAGCCAGGGCCGCGTCAGCGCCATCGTCGGCGCCCGGCCGGACGAACGCCGCAGCATCCTGGAGGAGGCCGCCGGCATCACCGGCCTGCACGCCCGCCGCCACGAGGCCGAGCTCAAGCTGCGCGCCGCCGAGGCCAACCTGGGCCGCGCCGAGGATCTGCGCGGCCAGCTGGAGGCCCAGCTCGACAGCCTGCGCCGCCAGGCCCGCCAGGCCAACCGCTACCGCAACATCTCCGGCCATATCCGCGCCGCCGAATCCGAGCTGCTGGCGATCCAGCGCGCCATCGCCGAAGCGGCACGGGAGGCGGCCCGTGCGGCCTTCCACGACGCCTCGTCCGCCGTCGCCACCGCCACCACCGCCGCCACCGCGACCGCCACCCGCGCCACCGAGGCCGCCGCCGCCCTGCCCCCGCTGCGCGCCCGCGAGGCCGAGGCGCGCACCGCGCTCGAACGCCATCGCCTGGCCGGCGAACAGATCGCCGCCGAAGCCGCCCGCGCCACCGAAGCGCTGCAAGCAGCCCAACAGCGCCTCGCCCAGCTCACCACCGACCTCGCTTACGCCGAACAGTCGCGGCGGGACGCGACGGCCGCGATCGATCGCCTCGGCGAGGAAGCCACCCGCCTCGCCGCCGAGGACCGCGCCGCCCCCGCCCGCATCGCCAAAGCCGAACAGGACGCCGCCACCGCGGCCGACGCGGTGCGCGCCGCCGAACACGCCGCCAACCAGGCCACCGAGCACGCGGCCGACCTCGCCGCCCGCCACCGCGCTCTGTCCGAGACCGTCGCCCAGGCCGAGCAACGCGCCCGCCGCCTGGCCGACCAGGGTGACAGGCTCTCAGCCGACCGCGCTCGCATCGCCGCCGATCTGGTCGACCCCGCCCAGCTCGTCGCCGCCACCGCCGAACTCGCCGCCGCCGAGCAGGCCCTGGCCGACACCTCAGCCACTCTGCTAGCCGCCGAGGCCTCCCGCACCGCAGCGCTGGCGAGCGCGCAACGCGTCCGCGCCGCCGCCCAGGAAGCCGCCCAGCGCAGCCGCGCCGCCGCCGCCGACCAGGCCCAACGCCAGCGCGCCGAGGCCCGCGCCGCCGCCGAGGCGGCCCGGGCGCAGGCCGCCGCCACGCTCGCCACCGCCCGCGACACCGCCGCCGCCGCGATCGACACCCACACCCGCCTCGCCACCGAGGCCCGCGCGCTGGCCGACGTGCTCGGCGTGCGCGACCACGAGCAATGGCCGCGCATGGTCGACCAGCTGGTGGTCCCCGCCGGCCTCGAGGCCGCCCTCGGTGCCGCGCTCGGCGAGGAGCTGGATTCGGCGGCCGACGTCAGCGCCGCCCGCCATTGGCGCGAGCTCTCCCCGTTCGATCCGCTGCCCACCCTGCCCGCCGGCGCCCAACGATTGTCCGACCTGGTGCAGGCGCCCCCGGCCATGGCCCGCGCCCTCTCGCAGATCGGCCTGGTCGAGCAAGGTGCCGCCCACCAGGCCGCCCTCGCCCCCGGCCAGATGCTGGTCTCCAGCACCGGGGCCGTGTGGCGCTGGGACGGCTACACCATCCAGGCCGGCACCCAGACCGCCGCCGCCATCCGCCTGCAACAGCGCAACCGCCTCACCGAACTGCGCGCCGACCTCGCCATCGCCGAGACCGAGGCCGCCGCCGCCCAGGCCGCCCGCATCGCCGCCGAGACCGCCGATCGCCAGACCCGCCAGGAGTCCGAGGCCAGCGAGGCCGCCATCCGCGCCGCCTCCGAGGCCGCCGAGCGCGCCGCCCGCGAGCAGGCCGACAGCACCGAACGCGCCGCCCGCGCCCAGGCGGACGCCGCCGAACAGGCCGCGACCTCCGCCGAACAGCAGGCCCGAACCGCCCGCGCCGGCACCGAGCAGCGGCTGCAGCGCGCCCGCGCCAGCGCCGCCCAGCTCACCGCGCGATCCAGCGAAGCCGCCTCCCGCCTCGCCGGCCTGGACGAACAGGCAACCCGCCTCGCCGCCGACCTCGCCGAAGCGAACACCAATCTGGCCAGCGCCCAGACCGCCCTCGCCGCGTTGCCCGACCCCGCCGCCAGCCGCGCGGCGCTGGAGGCAGCCCGCGCCCGCCTGTCCGGCGCCCGGCTGCGCGAAACCACCGCCCGCAACGACCGCGACGCCCTGGCCCGCGCCGCCGCCGGCCGCGCGCACCGCGCCCGCACGCTGGCCGCCGAGCAGGATGATTGGCGGATGCGCGCCGCGGACGCTGCCAGCCGCGTCACCGACCTCGCCGCTCGCGTGGCCCAGGCCACCGCCGAACAGGCCGCCCTGCAGGCTGCCCCCGCCGAGATCGCGGCGCGCACCAGCCGCGCCATCGACGCGCTGGAGGCCGCCGAAGCCACCCATCGCCGTCACGCCACCGCCCTCGGTGACGCCGAAACCGAGGCCACCGCCGCCGATCGCGCCGCCCGCGCCGCCGAAGCAACCCTTGCCGCCGCCCGCGAACGCGTCGCCCGCCTGGAAGGCGAGGTGGCCGCCGCCGACCACGCCTGGGGCACCGTCGCCGAACGCATCCTCGAACGCCTCGGCGTCGATCCAGCACTGCCCGATCCCCCCGCCGAGATCGGCCCGGAGACCGAGGACAAAGCCCGCCGCAAGCTGGAACGGCTGCAGCGCGAACGCGAGGAAATGGGCCCGGTCAATCTGCGCGCCGAGGTCGAGGCCGAGGAAATCGGCACCCAGGTCGCCACCATCGCCCACGAGCGCGACGAACTCACCTCGGCGATCGCCAAGCTACGCGGCTCCATCGGCACGCTGAACCGCGAGGGCCGCGAGCGGCTGGCCCAGGTGTTCGAACAGGTCGACACCCATTTCCAAAGCCTGTTCGCGCGCATGTTCGGCGGCGGCCGCGCCCACCTGGCTTTGGTCGGCTCCGACGATCCGCTGCAGGCGGGTCTCGAAATCTACGCCCAGCCCCCCGGCAAGAAACTCGCCACCCTGTCGCTGCTCTCGGGCGGCGAACAGGCGCTCACCGCCCTCTCGCTGATCTTCGCGGTGTTCCGCTGCAACCCAGCCCCCATCTGCGTGCTCGACGAAGTCGACGCGCCGCTCGACGACGCCAACGTCGAACGCTTCTGCACCCTGCTCGCCGACATGGTCACCGACACCGGCACCCGCTTCCTGGTGGTCACCCACCACCAGATGACCATGGCGCGAATGGACCGCCTGTACGGCGTCACCATGCAGGAACGCGGCGTGTCGCGACTGCTGTCCGTCGACCTGCAACGCGCGTCCGAAATGGTCGACCCGCCGCGGATGGCGGCGGAGTAAGCAAGCAAGCCGGGCGCTGCCCGGACCCGCCAGGGGCCAAGCCCCTGGACCTTAGATGTGAAGGACGTTTGGCGAAGGGGGCTTACCCGGGGGTTGCAACCTCCGAGTAAGCCCCCTTCGTCAAACGTCCTTATCACCAGGGGATCAAAGGGGCTCGCCCCTTTGCGGGTCCGGGCAGCGCCCGGCTTACTTGCTTACTTCGGCGCCACCGCCGGCGGCCCGCCCATCGGGCCCGGGCCGTGCGGGCCGTGCAGCCACGCCATCATGCCGCCGTGCGGGTGTGGCGGGGCGGCGATCGTCGTCAGGTTGCCGCTATCCGGTCCGATCGCGCGCGCCATGATCACCTTGCCGAGTGGCGAGGCCCGGCCATCGCCGCGCACGAACAGGGTTTGGCCCACCGCCAGTTGGCTCGCCAGCTTGGTGGCTTCGGGGGGCGGCATGCGCACCACGGTGCCGTCTTCCAGCAGCACGCCGTTGGTCTCGCCGCCCGGCCCGTGCAGCACTTGTTTGACCTTGCTCTGATCTTCCAGCGGCGTCGGCCGCTCGCGCCCGCCGGGCCCCATCGCGCCCTGGACGCTGACGCCCGTGGCATCGTTGGTGACCTCGACGCCGGCGATCATCGGCACGCTGCGCGCCTTCAGCCCATGGATGGTCACGGCGTCGCCGGGATGCACCGCGAACACCAGCTCGGTGGACAGGCCGGGATTGGTGTGCACCTCGACGCCGTCGGTCAGGATCAGGCCGTCGACGTCACCGCGCGGCGTCAGCGTGTATTGCGCGACCTTGCCCTTGGTGGCCGGCAGTTGCGCGGGGTCGTATTCGGATTGGGCGCCGGCCTGCGCCATCTGCGCCATGGCCAGGCCGCCCGCGCTGAGCAGCAGGGTGGCCGACAGCAAAGCGGATTTCAGAGGAGACATGGTGAATACTCCGGGTTGGCGGACGATAACGGTCCGCGACACGCTCCGTTGCACCCGGCGTGCCACGCCATAAAACTATGAAAACAAACGACTATTACAGCAAAAAGGCACCTCGCTCGTCCGGGTTGCCGACGCCCTCCGTCCGGTTTCCAGACGGCTCCAGACCGTAGCGCTTGAGCTTTTCGTACAGCAATTGCCGATGGATATTGAGCCTTCGCGCGGCTTCCGTGCGGTTGCCGCCGGTGGCCTCCAGGGCGCGCTTGATCATCGCAGTCTCCAGCCGCGCGACCGCGGTCGGCAGGTCGCCGGCGAGCCAGTCCGACCCGGCGGCAGCGCCTGGCGTGGCCGCCAGAAACGCGAGGTCCGCCTCCACCAGCACGTCGCGGCGCGCCAGGGCGGCGGCGCGCTCCATGGCATTGCGCAGCTCACGCACATTGCCCGGCCAGGGATGCGCCAGCAGCCGTCCGGCCGCTTCCGCCGACAGCCGTTTCGGTGCCGCGCCGCCCGCGATCAGCGTCAGAAAATACTCGGCCAGCGGCAGAATATCGGCGAGCCGCTCGCGCAGCGGCGGCAGATGCAGCGGCACCACGCCGAGCCGCCAATAGAGGTCCTCGCGGAACGTCCCGGCGGCCACCATCCCCGGCAGATCCCGATGCGTCGCGGTCAGGATACGCACGTCGATCGGCACCGGCCGCCCACCCACCGGGGTCACCACCCGCTCCTGCAGCACGCGCAGCAGCTTGGCCTGCAGCGCCTGCGTCATATCGCCGATTTCATCGAGGAACAGCGTGCCCCCCTCGGCGTCGCGAAAGCTGCCCGGCCGATCGGCGACCGCGCCGGTGAACGCGCCACGCACGTGCCCGAATAGCTGGCTTTCCAGCAGATCGGCGGGGATGGCCGCGCAATTCACCGCCACGAACGGCCGCACCGCGCGCCTGCCGTGGCGATGTAATGCGCGCGCGACGACCTCCTTGCCGGTCCCGGTCTCGCCGGTGATCAGCACGGTGGTCTCGCCATCGGCCAGCATGCCGATCGATTTCTGCACCGCCCGCATCGCCGCCGAGTTGCCCACCAGCTCATCGGAGGGATCGGCCGCGACCTCCGTCTCGCGCGCCGCCGCCGGCAGCATCCGCGCCACCAGGCTCGCCAGATCGTCCCGCCCGATCGGCTTGGCGAGATGATCGACCGCCCCCAGCCGCATCGCCTCGATGGTGTTGGCCGCCGTCGGCACCGCGGTCAGGATCGCCACCGGCGGCGGATTGTCCCCCGCCCGCAAACGCCGCAGCACGCTCATCCCGTCGAG
>Ga0116226_10001735_pt1 | contig 18925 bp, 12 predicted proteins | sample S1TSphfallax_FD_89692 | JGI IMG/M metagenome (GOLD analysis project Ga0116226, IMG submission 89692) | Host-associated microbial communities from peat moss isolated from Minnesota, USA - S1T2_Fa - Sphagnum fallax MG | ecosystem: Host-associated > Plants > Peat moss > Unclassified | place: USA... | reverse complement strand
CCGAGTTGTGGGCCAGCGCCAGCATTCCCAACGACACGTATACAACGGCGACGATTACCGTGGACTACACTTCCGCGAATATCTCCGTCCTGGTCAATGGCGCGCCGCAACAGGCGACCATCGTCGACTCGGCCGGTGCAGCGCCCACCACCTTGTCGGTGACGGTGGCTCTGGACCCCACCAATCAGATATTCAGTATCCCGAGTTACGCGACCACCGCTGCGATCCGTGTTGCGCTCAATTTCGATCTGGCGGCGTCGAATCGTGTGAACTTCGCGACTTCCCCCGCCACGGTCACCGTGAATCCCTACTGGACGGTGGCCACCAGCGCCGCGGACAAGAAGCTCATTCTGGTTCGTGGTCCCTTGGTGAATACCAGCGTCACGGAGCAAACCTACAGCGTTTACGTGCGGCCGTTCTTCGATGAGGTCAATACCGCCGGTACCTTGACCATGTTCGACAATGCCTCCAGTTTTAGCACATCCGCGACGGCGTCTAGTTCGCCGACGTGTCCAAATACCACGCCGCTGTTCACGGTGAACGGAACGTCGTACACGGGCGGCGCCGGCATCACGGTGCTGTCGCAAACCTCGGCGGGATCGACCATGACCGCCTCTTACGTCACATACGTCCCGACCACGACTCCGATCGCGACCGCGGCCATTTTTTGTACGGTGTACATGATCGGCGGCAGCACGCTCGAGGATTTCTATACCTTTGGGTTGGAAGGCGATGTCATCGCCCGCAACGGAGATACCGTGACCTTGCGTGGCGCAACTCTGGCCGCGACGTCGGCGGAAACGGTCAATTTTTATGAACCGGACTCGAAGGTCATTCTCGGCAGCGGCACGCTGGTCACGGAGGACGGCATACCCACCAACGGCAGCTTGAACTACAACTCCGTATCGGTGGGCGATCACATCATCGCGCGCGGCATATGTGCCGCCGGAAGTACCAACTGCTTGATCAACAGTGTCTTGACGCTGGACGCGACGGGTACATCTCAAACCAACACCGGGTCGGTGCGGCTGCAACCCACCGAGGCGTTTGGTTCGTTGCTGTCGTCCGCGACCGGCAGCCTGGAGATGAACCTGGCCAGCATCGGCATTTACCCGGCCGGTGTGTTCAATTTCGCCGGGACGGGCACCAGCGCGGCCACGGATGCGGTGCCGGCGAGCTATTTGGTCAATACCGGCGCCCTGGCGCTGCCGGCCGATCTGACGGTCGGCGGCCCGGTGTTCGCGGATGGCATCGTGGCGCCGTTTGGAACTGCGCCCCCGGATTTCAATGCCGCAGCCGTTCCCGACGAGAGCGCGGTGCCGGCCGATATGGTCGTCACCTATGCCACTTCCACGCTGAACAATGCGTCGGCGTTCACGACCTTCGACGCTGTCGCCGGCTTGAGCTTGAATTTGGGCGACAGCTTGCTGCTGTCGGCGCAGATCACGGTCGGCGCGGAAGTGATCGACGTCACCAAGCTGCCCGCGTCCCCGACGATCGTGGGGGCGCCCTTTACGCCTGCACCTCCACCCATCAAGGTGCCGACGGTCAACCTGACCGCCGCGGATCTGCCGCCGGTGTTCCTGCCGCTGTTTTCGATCGGTAACACGGCGAACGGGGTCAGCTGTTTCAACACTTTCTCGACTTTCGTGTCGCAGTTGAAAACGGATTTCGCCGCCGCAACGCCCTCCAGCATGGCCGCATTCATTGCGCACGGCACGTACGACCGCGCCACCAACACCTTCACCGCCAACGCCATCAACGTCGTACTCGATTAGACTCTCCCCGATATGGGGAATCTCACATGGCGGCGTAGAGCAGGGTATGCGCTGATCTTCTGTGGGGCGCTCAACATGGGCGCGCGTTTGGGTCTGGCGCAGGACACGGCGCCCGAAGCGACCCGCCCGCGAGTTTGCCTGGTGCTCTCGGGCGGCGGCGCGCGCGGCATCGCGCATGTCGGCGTACTCAAGGCGCTCGAGGAGATGCACGTCCCGATCGACTGTGTGGCCGGCACCAGCATGGGTGCGGTCATCGGCGGCCTGTATGCCAGCGGCATGACGGCATCGCAAATCGATGAGACCATCCGCTCGGTGGACTGGCAGGAGGCGTTTCGCGATTCACCGCCGCGGCGCGAACTGACTTTTCGGCGCAAGCAAGATGACCGCAATTTTCTGGTGCGCTTGCCGCTTGGCTTGAAACATGGACACTTGCTGCTGCCGAAGGGTTTCATCCAGGGTCAGAAGCTCGAAGAGACGCTGCGGCAACTCACGCTGCCGTTCGGCAACAGCACGGATTTCGACCAGCTGCCGACGCCCTTTCGCGCCGTGGCCACGGATCTGGTCACCGGCAACGCGGTGCTGCTGGACAAAGGCGATCTGGCAATCGCCCTGCGAGCGAGCATGTCAGCGCCGGGCGTTTTTGCACCGGTGGAGTATCAGGGCAAGCTGCTGGTCGACGGCGGACTCGCGGAGAATCTGCCCATCGATGTGGCGCGCGCCATGCACGCCGACGTGCTGATCGTTTCGGATGTGAGTTATCCGCTGCAGTCGCGCGAGTCGCTGGATTCCGCGCTGTCCATCTCCAATCAGATGCTGGCCATCCTGGTGCGCAAGGACGCGGACCGGCAGCGAGCGACGCTCGCCAAGCAGGATGTGCTGATCGCGCCGTTGCTGGGACCAGCGAGCTCGACCAATTTCTCGGTGCCGAGCAGCACCATCGTCGCGGGCGAGGACGCGGTGCGCGCGGTGGGCGCGCAACTCGATGCGCTCACCGTCGATGCGGCGGCCTATCAGCAATACATGGCCCGACGCGCCGCGCGCGAACCTAGGTTGCCGCAGATCGAATTCGTGCGCGTCGATCAGCAATCGAAGCGCTACGAGAAAACCATCCTGGCGGAAATGAAGCCGTTGCTCGGCAAGCCTTTGGATCTGGATGAATTGGGCCAGCGCATCACCGACCTGTATGGTCTTGGCCTGTTCGAAACCCTGGACTATTCGCTGGTGACGGCGCCGGCCAATGCAGCGGGCGGCGCCACGGCCGCAGGCGGCGCAGGGCCGGGGAGTGCTGCCCCCGGGGCGGCCGCCGACAGCGACAGCGACGAGGAGGGTCTGGAGGTGCGGGCGCGCCGCAAATCCTGGGGCCCGAATTACCTGCGCTTCGGCTTGAACCTGGAGGACGATCTGCAGGGCAACAGCCAGTACAACGCAGCCGCGCGCTTCATCGTGACGGAGATCAACGATCTCGGCGCCGAGTTCCTCGGGGATCTGCAGGTGGGCAGCAATCCCAAGATCGACGGCGAGTTCTATCAGCCGCTGACGGCGACGCGCACGTGGTTCGTGGCACCGAGCCTGCGGGTCGAGTCGCGCGACCTGCCGATATACACCGGCAACGTCGAAACTTCGGACTTCCGCGACCGCGAAGCGGAAGGCGATCTGGATTTCGGCCGCAACCTCGGCGATTGGGGCGAAATTCGCGTGGGGTTCCATCGCACCAACGGCGCTACGCGCTACCGCTACGGTGATCCGGATCTGGTGGCCGGCAATTACAACGAAGGCGAATACTTCTTCAAGTTCTCCGTCGATCTGCTCGACAACGTGCACTTCCCGCGCGCGGGTCAGACCTTCACGCTGCAGTGGGACGCCGATCGCAACAACCTGGGCGCGGACTTCGCCTCCGACCGGGTGAAGGCGGATTATCTATGGGCGCATTCCACCGGACGCAACACCGTACTGTGGTGGACCTCGGCCGGCACCACGCTCGACGGCGATATCAAGCCGACCTTGTTGCCCGAGTTTTATTCGCTCGGGGGATTCTTCAACCTGTCGGGTCTCGCACCGACATCGCTGTACGGACCGAACTATGCCATCACGCGGGCCATCTACTTCAGACGCATCAGCCGCGGCGGCGAGGGCTTCTTCGAATTCCCCGCCTACGTCGGCATGTCGCTCGAGCTTGGCAACACCTGGGAGCACCGCGGCGAGATGAGTTTCGGGTCGGCGCGCAAGGACGGGTCGCTGTTCCTGGCGTTCGATACGTTTTTGGGTCCGGTGTATCTGGGCTCGGGCTATGACACGCGGGGGCACAGTGCTTACTACTTGTTTCTCGGGCGCACATTCTGAACATGGGGTGAGAGGTCGACAGGCGGCAACGGAAGAGAGAGGCACAGTTGCCGCCTGTCGACCTCTCACCCCCGGTCTAGCATGGGCGCCTGACAACACGAGCAGTTGTTGCTGTGCTGTTGATGGTCACAGCGTGTGTCGCCCGACATGATCACGTGCAACAGTGGTCCTGACGGTGACGGGCCCAGGCTCTAGTCCGGCGGTATAGGCTCCAGCGCGGCAACTGCTGCCTTTAGCGTTGCCGCGCTGGGGCCTATACCGCCAGCCTAGAAACTACGACTCTCACCAAGCTTCTCCACTTTCTCGAACACGAGGCGCGGTTGATCACCGATGCGGGAGTATTCGTGCTTGCGTGCCATGTCTTCCATGACGCGATCGCGCTCGGCCGCGGTGAAGAACCAATGAGTTTTTTGCCAGTCGAGGCCGAGCAGTTTCGCGAACGGATCGCCCGGCCGCAGGCGCACGCGGATGCCGTAGGGCTGCGGCAGCACCGGGATGGTGCGGGTCATGTTTTGCGGATTTGCAATTCCCATTTGCCACGGAAGATAGCCGAATAGCGTCGCTGCTGCCAGCTGAATGCGCCGGGTGGGGCATGCTAGACTCCGCGGCCTTTACGAGGTAACGATGGCATCGACCTACACAGCCTCCGATATCGAGGTATTGAGCGGCTTGGATCCGGTGCGGCGGCGTCCCGGCATGTACACCGACACCACGCGGCCGAATCACCTCGCGCACGAGGTGATCGACAACAGCGTCGATGAGGCCGTCAACGGCCATGCCGACAGCATCAGCGTCACGCTATTCAAAGATGGCTCGCTGCAGGTCGAGGACAACGGCCGCGGCATGCCGGTCGACATCCACCCGAAGGAAAAAATAAGCGGCGTCGAGCTGATCCTGACGCGCTTGCATGCCGGCGGAAAATTCAGCAACAAGAATTACGAGCACTCGGGCGGTTTGCATGGCGTCGGCGTGTCGGTGGTCAATGCCCTCTCGAAGAACCTCAAGGTGTGGGTGCGCCGCGGCGGCAAGGAATACAACCAGAGCTATGCGAGCGGCAAGCCGACCTCCAAACTCGAGGTGGTCGGCGATGTGCCGAAGTCCAAGACCGGCACCACCATCCGCTTCTGGGCGGATCCGAAGTATTTCGATTCCGACAAGTTCGCGGTTCCGAAGCTGAAGCAGGTGCTGCGCGCCAAGGCGGTGTTGTGTCCTGGATTGCGCGTGAAGCTCGACAACGAGGCCACGGCGGAGAAGGAGGAGTGGTTCTACACCGGCGGCCTGCATCAGTATCTGGCCGAGGAACTCGGCAAGGGTGAATGGCTGCCGGCCGAGACCTTCTACGGCAAGCGCGACATCGACGGCGGCAATCTCGAATGGGCGTTCGCGTGGGTGCTCGAGTCCGAGCATCCCGTCAACGAAAGCTACGTCAATTTGATCCCGACCGTGGAGGGCGGCACGCACGTCAATGGACTGCGCACCGGCGCCTCCGATGCGGTGCGCGAATTCTGCGAATTCCGCAACCTGGTGCCGCGCGGCCTGAAGCTGTCGCCCGAGGATGTGTGGGACGGGGTGAGTTTCGTGCTGTCGATGAAGATGCGCGAGCCGCAATTCGCCGGTCAGACCAAGGAGAAGCTCTCCTCGCGAGAATCGGCGGGCATCGTGCAAGGGGTGATCAAGGATGCGTTTGCGCTGTGGCTCAACCAGCATCCCGACCAGGGAGAGAAGATCGCGATGCTGGCGATCTCCAATGCGCAGCAACGCTTCAAGGACAGCCAGAAGGTCTCGCGCAAGCGCGTCGTGTCGGGTCCCGCGCTGCCGGGCAAACTCGCCGACTGCGTGAGCCAGGATCCGGCGCGTGGCGAGCTCTTTCTGGTCGAGGGAGACTCGGCGGGCGGCTCCGCCAAGCAGGCGCGCGATCGCGTGACCCAGGCCATCATGCCGTTGCGCGGCAAGATCCTGAACACCTGGGAGTCGGATGCCGGCGAGGTTTTGCAATCCCAGGAGGTGCACAACATCAGCATTGCCATCGGCGTCGATCCGGCGACGTCCGACTTGTCGGGTCTGCGTTATCACAAGATTTGCATCCTGGCGGACGCCGACAGCGACGGCCAGCACATCGCCACGCTGCTGTGCGCGCTGTTCCTGCGTCATTACCGGCCGCTGGTGGCCGCCGGCCATGTATACGTGTGCATGCCGCCGCTGTTCCGCATCGATGCCGGCAAGGAAGTGATTTACGCACTGGATGAGGCCGAGCGCGAGAAGGCGTTGCAGCGCATCGCCGAGGCCAATTCGCGCACCAAGACGGTGGTGACGCGCTTCAAGGGTTTGGGAGAGATGAGCGCGCTACAGCTGCGCGAAACCACCATGGCACCGCAAACACGCCGCCTGGTGCAACTCACCATCGATGCCAAGGACAGCCCGGATCAATTGTTCGACATGCTGCTCGCCAAGAAGCGCGCGTCGGACCGGCGCGATTGGCTCGAGTCCAAGGGCAATCTGGCGCACGTGTAGCCGATGAAAGACCAAGAACTGAACTTCGAAGGCGTCGAACAGAGGCCGATGAAGGTATTCGCCGAGAGCGCGTACCTCGACTACTCGATGTACGTGATCCTCGACCGGGCGCTGCCCTCCCTGAGCGATGGCCTGAAGCCCGTGCAACGCCGCATCGTGTATGCGATGAGCGAACTGTCGCTGGCCGCCGGCGCCAAGCACAAGAAATCGGCCCGCACCGTCGGCGACGTGATCGGCAAGTTCCATCCGCACGGCGACTCGGCCTGTTATGAAGCCATGGTGCACATGGCGCAGGACTTCGCCTACCGCTATCCGATCGTCGACGGCCAGGGCAACTGGGGCTCGACCGACGATCCGAAGTCGTTCGCGGCGATGCGCTACACCGAATCGAGGCTGACGCGTTACGCCGACCTGTTGCTGCGCGAGCTCGGCTCGAGCACGGTCGACTGGACGCCGAACTTCGACGGCTCGCTCGAAGAACCGACGATGCTGCCGGCACGGGTGCCGAATCTATTGCTGAACGGCGGCTCCGGCATTGCCGTGGGCATGGCCACCGACATCCCACCGCACAACCTGCGCGAAGTGGTGAACGCCTGTGTGGCGCTGTTGGACGACCCGGACCTCTCGACGCGCAAGCTCATGGCGCACGTCAAGGGACCGGATCTGCCGACCGGCGCCGAGATCGTCTCGCCGCGCGCCGACCTCGTGCAGATCTACGAAACCGGCTCGGGAAGCTTCAAGGCGCGCGCCACCTACGAGGTCGATGACGGCGAGATCATCATCGACGCGCTGCCGTTCCAGGTGTCGGGCAGCAAGGTGCTGGAACAGATCGGCGCACAGATGCAGCAGAAGAAGCTGCCGATGGTCGATGACATTCGCGACGAGTCGGATCACGAAAATCCGACGCGCCTCGTGATCGTGCCGAAATCCAATCGCGTCGACACCACGGCGCTGATGGCGCATTTGTTTGCGACCACCGATCTGGAGCGCAATTACCGCGTCAACTTGAATGTCATCGCGCTCGACGGCCGGCCACGCGTCATGGGTTTGAAGGCGCTGCTGCTCGAGTGGCTGGAGTTTCGCAAGTCCACGGTGACGCGCCGCTTGAGATTCCGGCACGAGAGGCTGACGGCGCGGCTGCACATTCTCGACGGCATGCTGATCGCCTATCTCAATCTGGACGAGGTGATCCGCATCGTGCGCACCGAGGATCAGCCCAAGCCGGTGTTGATCAAGCGCTTCAAACTGTCGGACGAGCAGGCCGAGGCGATCCTCGAAACCAAGCTGCGCCACCTCGCGCGATTGGAAGAGATGAAGATCCGCGACGAGCAGAAGGAGAAGGCGGAGGAACGCGACGAGATCGACCGGATTCTGAAGAGCAACGCGCGGCTCACCAAGCTGGTTCGCGAGGAGTTGCTGGAGGATGCCGAGGAATTCGGCGATGCGCGCCGCACCAAGCTGGTGGAGCGCGAAGCGGCGCAAGCGATCAACGAAATCGACCTGATCGCGAGCGAACCGACCACCGTGGTGTTGTCGCGCCTGGGCTGGGTGCGCGCGGCGAAGGGGCACGACATCGACGCCCGCGCGTTGACTTACAAGGGCGGCGACGAATTCCAGGCCGCCGCCAAGGGGCGCAATCTGCAGCAGGCGGTGTTCATCGACTCCACCGGGCGTGCATACAGCCTCGACGCGCACCAACTGCCGGCGGCGCGCGGTTACGGCGAACCGCTGTCCGGTACGGTGGACCCGCCGGACGGCGCAACCTTTGCCGCGGTGCTGATCGGCGAACCGAACGACACCTGGCTGCTCGCGAGCGACGCCGGCTACGGATTCGCGGTGAAGCTCGCCGAGCTGTACGCGCGCAACAAGAAGGGTAAATCGGTGCTCAAGGTGCCGGAGAACGCCAAGGTGTTGCCTGCGCAGCCGCTCACGAGCAAGGATGCCCTGGCGATATTCGTCAACAACGATGGCGAAGTGCTGGCGCTGCCCGCGGGCCAGATCGAGCAGATGAGCTCGGGCAAGGGGCAAAATCTCTACGGCATCCCGGGCAAGAAGTCCGCCGATCGCGATGAGTACCTGGTCGCCATGGCGGTGGTGGCACCGGGCGAAATACTGACGATTTTCAGCGGCAACAGCGCGCCCATGAAACTCAAATTCGAGGAACTGAAGCAGTTCCAGGACAAGAAGGGGCAGCGTAGGCAGCGCTTCTCGCGCGCGTATAAGCAGGTGGACCGGTTGGACGTCTCGGCGGGATAGGACGCAGCGCGGCCACGGGAAGGCACAGTGGCCGCGCTGCGTCCCATCCCGCCGGACTTAGGCATCGGCCGGTCAGAATACGGTGTCGAGAGCGTGGGTGTGTCCCTCGATCTTGATCGTTATTGGCACGCTGATGTTGGGCGGCTCACTACACGGCAGAGGGCGCGAGATAGCCGGACGGGAACTGTGTCTTTTCCGTTCCCGTCCGGCTATCTCGCGCCCCCTTGTCATGTGATCCGGCCAAGACCACCGTGCATACCGATCAACGTTTCGCGTTGGGATTGTCGCCCGACATCGTGACGTCCTCGGGCGCGTTCACGAAGTAGCCTTGGATGAATTCGATGCCGAGCTGCCAGAGCACCGCCATGGTGTTGGCGTCCTCGACGCGCTCGGCCACGGTCTCGATGTTGCGGCGTTTTGCCGCCTCCACCAGACCCTTGACGCGCTGCTGCTGGATTTGGTTGGTCGAAAGACCTTGCATCAGCGAGCCGTCGATCTTGATGAAGTTCATGTCGATGTCGGCGAGCAGCTTCAATGGATCCCGGCCGGTGCCGAAATGCTCGAGCGCGAAACGAAAGCCGAGCTTGCGCAGGCTCTCGGCCAGTTCCCGGGTCTGGCGCACGTACTGCGTGGCGAGTTCCTCGGTGACCTGGACGCACAGCCGCTTCGGCTCGATCTTGTTGCTCTTCAACTGGGTTTCCAGCCACGTCAGCAGGCTCTTGTCCAGCACCGTGTCCTTCGAGACGCGCACGAAGATCGCGGTGGCCTTGCGGTTGGCGGCGAACGACAGCGACGCGCCGATGACCCAGCGGTCGATGTTCTTCATCAGGTCGTTGCGCTCGGCCGCGGCGATGAATTCCGCCGGCAGCACCTCACCGCCTTGCTCATCCAACATGCGCACCAGCACGTCGAACATGCCCTTGTCCTCGCCGAGCAGGCTGGCGATGGGCTGCTGCACCAGACGGAAGCGATTCTCCATCAAGGCGCTCTTGATGTGCTTGACCCAGATCTTGTCGTACGCCTGCACGCGGGTGTCGGTATCCGCTTTGTCGATGACGTACATTTGGTTGCCGCCGAGTTCCCGGCCGCGGCGCGCGGCACTCACCGCATCGGATATCGCGGCGCCGATGTCGACGTTGGTGTGCGGCAGCAATCCCAAACCGACGGTGACGGTGGCAGTCAGGGTCTTGTCCGCGCTCATGAACACGTGTTCGTTGACGCGCGTGACGACGTTCTCCGCCCAGGTTTCCACATCCTTGGAGGTGCCGCGCTCGAGCAGCACCAGCAAGCCGTTGCCGCCGAAGCGGCCGCAGATGTCCGTGGGCGTCAATTGTGCGCGCAGCAACTCGGCCAATTGCGCCATGAAATCTTCGCTGTTGAGCACGCCGATCGCTTGTTGTATCTCGAGGAACCGGTCGGTCTTGAGATAGGCAAATTGGCGCACGCCGCCCTTCATGTGCTGTGCGCAGCGCTCGGTGATGGCGGCGATCAGATAGCGCTGCTGCAGGAAACCGGTGGTGGCGTCGTTGCGCACGGCATCCGCGAGCTGCAATTCAAGATCGCGGTCCTGCTTGTTGCGCGCCGAGATGGCGATGCGAATTGCCGGCTCATTGTCGTAGTCGGCCTTGGTGAGGATCAACTCCAGCGACATGGTCGAGCTGTCCGACAGCAGGGCCTGGACCTTGAGGCCGTGGCCGCTCCACTTGCCCTGCAGGCAGGCGACCAGGGCGCCCTTCAACGCGGGATGCGTTTCCTGCTCGAACAGATCCATGAGCGGCGTGCCGGTGAGCGCGTCATTCTCCGAATAGCCGAACAGCTCGAGCCAGGCCTTGTTGGCATCGACGATGATGCCTTCCTGCACGTGCGTGATGGCGTCGGCCGAGCCTTCCAGGAAGTGCTGCAGCTGGTCGCGGTATTCACGAGCCGAGGACACCGTGCTCGAGAGTGCACGCTCCAGGCGATGCGCACGCAGTTCGCGCGTGGCGACCGCCTGCAGACGCGGACGATTGGCGAGGGTGACGACGTCCTGGCAGCCCAGCTTCATGGCATCGGCGATGATGGTCTCATCGACGCTTTCGCGCACGATCAGCATCGGCATGCCCGGCGCACTCTGTTGCTTGACCTTCATGATGGAGGCGAGGTCGACCCCCAACTCCTCGATGAAGACGATCAGCATCTCGGGATTGATCTGTGTGAGGGCATCCCCTAAATCGCGCGCGTCCGGCAGCCAGGTGCAATGCACAGGGTGCCCGGCCTTGCGAAGCGTACTGTTGATCGCCTCGACGTGGTCCTGTGTCCGCGTCATGACGATCATGGGAACTGCACCCTGTTCGGTCACTAGATCAATTTCCTGTGAAATCAGCGGCAAAGTGTAACATCAGGGCCTGCGCTGAATATGGGACCGGCGTCTCGGACGCCGGCATGCGGCGCACCGGGTTTGAGGCGCGAATTTGCGGCATCTGGCTTAAAGCCCGGCCTTGCGGCTATGATACGCGCCCTTCAATCCTAAGGCCCGTCATGGCGAACTACAGCACCAACGAATTCAAGAGCGGCCTGAAAATCCTCATCGACGGCGACCCGTATGCCATCGTCGAGAATGAAATGGTCAAGCCCGGCAAGGGTCAGGCTTTCAATCGCGTGCGGGTGCGTAATCTCAAGACCGGGCGCACCATCGAGCGCACCTGGAAATCGGGCGACACCGTCGAGGCGGCGGACGTCGTCGACACCGACATGCAATATTTATACAGCGACGGCGATTTCTTCCATTTCATGGTGCCCGACACCTTCGAGCAGTTGACCGCGTCGAAAGAAGCGGTGGGCGAGGGTGCTCAATGGCTGAAGGACGGTGTGGTATGCGTCGTCACGCTGTGGAACGGCGTGCCGCTGCAGGTCACGCCGCCGGCACACATGGAGTTGAAGGTCATCGAGACCGATCCGGGCGTGCGCGGCGATACCGCCACGGGAGGCTCCAAGCCGGCGAAGCTGGAAACCGGTGCGATGGTGCGTGTACCGCTGTTCATCAACGAAGGCGAGATCCTGCGAATCGATACCCGCACGGGCGAGTATTTGTCGCGCGGCAAGGGCTGAGGCGCGGCCAAGCGTGAGGCGCGGCCAAGCGTGAGGCGCCTCAGGGATGACGCGCGCGAACTCGCGCGGTTCACGCCCTGTCGATGGTGAAGGCCGTCGACTGCGCCAGTGAGTCAGCCGAAAGGGCCAACGCCACCAAACGGTCGAATCCCAGCGCCACGCCGGCGCAATCAGGCATGCCGTGTTCGAGGGCCGCGAGGAGTTTCTCATCGAGGGGCCTTTGCGCCTGACCGCGATCGCGGCGCACGTGCAAATCCCGGTTGAAGCGGGCACGCTGCTCTGCGGCATCCTGCAGCTCGTGAAAACCATTCGCCAGTTCCACGCCATCGAGATAGAGCTCGAAGCGGGCGGCCACCGCGGGCGAACCCGGTTTGAGGCGCGCGAGCGCGGCTTGCGAAGCCGGGTAATCGCAGATGAAGCAGGGACGGTCGCGGCCGAGCCGCGGGCCGGCAATCAGCCCCATCAACAAGTCCAGCCTGGCATCGCGATCGAGTTGCGCGTCGCAGACGATGCCATGACTGCGCGCAGCCGCCGCCAGTTCATCATCGCTCGATCGGTGCGCGTCCACGCCGGCGTGACGCGAAAGCGCGGTCGCGTAGCTCAGGCGCTCGGCGGGCTGCAACATGCGCAGTGGCTCGAGCAGCGCCCCAACCAGCGCTTCCACCTCGTCCATCAGCGCCGCATCGTCGAATCCGACCCGGTACCATTCGATCATGGTGAACTCGGGGTTGTGCCAGCGGCCGCGCTGCTCGTCGCGGAACACCTTGCAGATTTGATAGATGTCACCGCTGCCCGCGGCGAGCAGGCGCTTCATGTGGTGTTCAGGGGAGGTCTGCAGATAGAAATCGCCGGGCACCCCCGCGATGTGTGTCGCCAGGGATTCGAGTTGCGGATCGGTCGTGGCGGCGCCGCTCAAGATGGGTGTCTCCACTTCGAGCACCCCGCGCGCGCTGAAAAAGGTCCGCACCGCGGCCAGCATGGCCGCACGGCGCTTCAGTGCGTCGCGCCCGGCCCCGGGACGCCAGTCGGCGGCATTCACGCCAACGTTCCGATCGTCTGGCCAAGCCTGACGGCGGCGCCGGCCTTGAGTTCCGCGAGCCACTGCGCGCGCTGCGGTTCGAACAGCAGGATGACGGTCGACCCCATGTTGAAACGGCCCAGTTCCGCGCCCCGCTCCAGCGTCAGAGTCTGAGGTGGCAGCTGCGTCACCACGCGCCGTGCCGCCGGCGTGATGTCGCCGGCCCACACGGTGGCCATGCTGCCGACGTTGAGCGCCCCCACCAGCACCAACGCGAAGGCGCCTGCATCGCTGTCGAACAGCGTCACGACGCGTTCGTTGCGCGCGAACAGCCGCGGCAAGAAACGCGCGGTCAGCGCGTTGACGCTGAACAGTCGGCCGGGCACGAACCAGGTCGCCGCGAGCCGGCCGCGCAGCGGCATGTGTATGCGGTGATAGTTGTAAGGCGCAAGGTATATGGTGGCGAAGGTGCCGCCCGCGAAGCGCCGTGCGCAGCTCTGGCCGGCCAACAGATCGGTGAGCGTGTATACCTTGCCTTTCGCCTGCAGCAGCAAATCGCCGTCGATGCCGCCGCACTCGCTGACGGTGCCATCCACCGGGCTCGCGATGGCGCGCTCATCGGCGGCCAGCGGGCGTGTCTCCGGGCGCAGCGCGCGCGTGAAGAATTCGTTGAAACTCGCGTACTGCAGCGGATCGACCTGCACTGCGTCGCGCATGTCGATGGCGTAGAGCTTCAGGAAGCCGCGTATCAGCGCGTTCTTGAACCAAGGTGCACGCACGCGGGTCGCCGCGAGCACCAGGCGGGAGATGCCATGCTGCGGCAGGATGTATTGCAGCCAGGCGAACAGCCGGCCGCGCAATGCCGCCGCTGCGGAGGGGGCCGCGGCGTTGCTCATGCGGGCCCGGCGGTGAGGCGCTGCCAGTCGGCGGCGAGCGCCGGCACGGTGAACGGGCCGGTGAGTATCGCGGCGAGTCGGCCTGCAGGGTCGAGCACGAACAAGGCGCCGGAATGATCGACCGTGTAGGTACCGTCCTTGAGCGGCGTGATGATGACGGCGACGCCGAGTTTCCGGGCAACCGCCTCGATGCTGGGTTGATCGGCGGCGGTGAGACCCAAGAAGGACGGATCGAAATACGGTACGTACTTGGCGAGCTGCTGCGGCGTATCGCGTTTGGCATCGACCGAGACGAACAATACCTGCGGCAGCGGCGCGCCCTTGGAGGCGCGCAGCCGCTTCTCCAGCGCCGCCAGGGTGCTGAGCGTGGTAGGGCAGAAATCCGGGCAGTTGGTGTAGCCGAAAAACATGATGGACCAGTGGCCGCGCAGATTCGCCGCGCCAAAGTTCCGACCGTTGCTGTCGATCAGGTTAAAATCCGGCAACGCACGGCTCGGCACCAGCTGCGCGCCGGTAGCGAGTTCCACAGGGGCTTGATGGTGGCGCCACAGCAGCGCCGCGGCCATGCCGGCAAGACCCAACGCGCAGATGAAGGCGAAGGACAACCATTTCGATTGAGCATTCATGGCGCGATTATCCCACACACGCCCCGCTGAGTCCGTCGGCGCGGCCATCGAACGTTGCGCTCATGCGCTGACCAAGGCCAAGGTGTTCTTCGGACACGGCACCGACTGTGCGCGCGATGAAGCGGCCGAGATGGTGTTCTTCGCCGCCGGCATCAGTCATTCGCTGGGGGCACGGGCTTACACACGCAGTCTTGCGCCGCGCGCGCGGGTACGCATCGATGCGCTGCTCGCGCGGCGGATCGCAGAGCGTCTGCCGTTGCCCTATCTTACGCACCGGGCATTCTTCGCGGGCCTGGAGCTGTACGTCGATGAGCGCGTGCTGGTGCCGCGCTCGCCGATCGCCGGCTTGATAGCGGAGAGATTCGCGCCGTGGATCGATGCGCGGCGCGTGCGCCGCATCGTCGATATCGGCACCGGCTGCGGTGCGATCGCGCTGGGCTGCGCCAAGGCGTTCCCGCGGGCGCGCGTCGATGCGCTCGACATCTCCCCGCTAGCCCTCGCCGTTTGCCGGCGCAACGTACGCCGCTTGCGGCTGACGCGGCGCGTGCAGGTGCTGCAATCCGACTATTTCGCCGCCGTGCCGGGGCGTCGTTACGATATCATCGTCAGCAACCCGCCCTATGTCGGGCGCGCCGAAATGCGCACGCTGCCGCGAGAGTACCGCCATGAGCCGCGGTTGGGGCTGGCGGCCGGCAGCGATGGGCTGGATGCGGTGCGTGCGATCTTTGCGGCCGCACCGCAACACCTCGAGGAAAACGGCATTTTGGTGGTGGAAGTGGGCAATACCGAGTCGGCACTGGTGCGTGCGTTTCCGACGATACGGTTCATTTGGCCGGAGATTTCCCTGGGCGGCGGCGGCGTGTTCCTGCTGCACGCCCGGGATTTGGACGCGCTGAGGAGGAGTTGACGTGGCGGGCAATACATTCGGACGCATCTTTGCAGTGACCAGCTTTGGCGAGAGCCATGGTCCTGCGCTCGGTTGCGTCGTGGACGGCTGCCCGCCGGGTCTTGCGTTGAACGAAGCGGATCTGCAGAGCGACCTCGACCGGCGCCGGCCGGGTACCTCGCAGTTCACCAGCCAGCGGCGCGAGCCGGACACCGTGCGCATCCTCTCCGGCGTGTTCGAGGGCAGGACCACCGGGGCGCCGATTGGGCTGTTGGTGGAGAACGAGGATCAGCGCTCGCGTGACTATGACAAGATCAAAGACCGCTTTCGTCCCGGGCATGCCGACTACACGTACCACCAGAAATACGGCTTGCGCGACTACCGGGGCGGCGGCCGCTCCTCGGCCCGCGAGACCGTCATGCGCGTGGCGGCAGGTGCCATCGCACGCAAATACCTGCGCGAACGGCTGCAGGTGAACATCCACGGGTATCTTTCCCAGATCGGCGACATCGTGCTGCAGCCGGTCGATCCCGCGGCTGCGTACCACAATCCCTTTTTCTGTCCCGATGCCAGCCGCGTGCAGGAGCTGGAGGATTTCATCTGGCGTATCCGCGAGGCGGGCGACTCGGTGGGTGCGCGAGTCACGGTGGTGGCGAAGGGCGTGCCGCCGGGATTGGGTGAGCCCGTATTCGAGCGCTTGGATGCGGACCTGGCGAGCGCGATGATGGGTATCAACGCGGTGAAGGGCGTGGAAATCGGGGCCGGGTTCAAATCGGTGGAACAGCGCGGGTCCGAACACCGCGACGAGATGACGCCGCAGGGTTTCTCGAGCAACCACGCGGGCGGCATCCTCGGCGGAATCTCCTCGGGTCAGGATATCGTGGTGAGCCTGGCGCTCAAGCCGACCTCGAGCATCACCGTTCCCGGAAAAACCATCGACGTGCACGGCGCGCCGGTCGAGGTCATCACCACCGGACGGCATGACCCGTGCGTGGGTCTGCGTGCCACGCCGATTGCGGAAGCAATGCTGGCGCTGGTGTTGATGGATCATTATCTGCGATTCCGGGCGCAATGCGCCGACGTGGTCAGTACCACGCCCGTGCTGCGATGAGTGCGCCGCCGCGCATCGCCATCGTCGGTGCCACGAGTCTGATCGGCGAGGCGGTGCTCGATGAGCTGCGGGCGCGCAAATTCCCGTATTCGCAGCTGCACGCGCTCGAGGATGAGCGCACCGGCGGCACCGCCATCGGCGATGACGATCTGAAGCTGCCGGTGGGCAGCGTGTCGGCGTTCGATTTCTCGCTCGCGGATCTGGTGTTTTTCTGCGGCCGTGCGGCGCTCTCGGAGCGCTATGCCGAGGCCGCCGCCGCGCACGCGTGGGTCATCGATGGCTCCTCGGCGTTCCGCGGCCGCGCCGAGGTGCCGCTGGTGGTCGCCGACGTCAATCCCGGGGCATTGCACACCCTCGGCCCGCGCGGACTGGTGGCGCTGCCGGGCAGCGCCAGCGTGGCGCTCGCCACGGCGCTCGCGCCGCTGCACGCGATAGCGCCGCTGTCGCGGGTCGAGGTTGCGACGTATCACGCGGTGTCCGGCAGCGGTCGCGGTGCGATGGAAGAGCTGGCCAGTGAAACCGTCGCCATGCTGAGCGGCAGGAAGGCGCGTGGCCGTGCCTTCGGCAAACAGATTGCCTTCAACGTCATCCCGCACGTGGACACCCTGGAGAGCGACGGGGCGGCGCGCGAGGAGCGGCGTCTCTGGGACGAGACGCGGCGCGTCTTGGACGCCCCCGGGCTTGCCATCAATGCGACCTCGGTGCGCGTGCCGGTCTTCTTTGGCCACTGCCTGGCGGTGCACGCGGGCTTCGAGCGGCCCGTGGACATGGCCGCGGCGCTGGCGGCATTGCAGAGCGGCCAGGGCCTCTGCCTCATCGACCCGGAGTCCTCGACCGAGTTTCCGACCCCGGCCGTGATGGCAAGCGCGCCGGATAAGGTCTACGTGGGGCGCCTACGCCGCGATTTGACCCGTGACCAGGGGATAAATTTTTGGCTTGTGGCTGATAATGTTAGAAAATGTGCGGCGCATAACGCAGTTTCCGTGGCCCAGATTTTGGTAAATAGACCCCAGTAAGATATAGTTATTCGCTTATGTAAAGGGCAAGTGAGAATTCGCCTCCAAGCTCCTATAGCACAATGAAGTTTACTGCTTGCCGACCGGATTTCTGGGAGAACAAATGTCCGTGACTCTGCCTCGCCTGATGCTGATGGCGTGCCTGCTATCCCCGTCCTTGTCGTGGGCGTTGGGCCTGGGTGAGATTCATCTGAATTCGGCGCTGAATGAGCCGCTGAGCGCGGAAATCGACTTGGTTGCGGCCGCTCCGGAGGAGCTGACGGCGCTGCGCGCCAGCCTCGCCTCGCGCGAGTCGTTCACCCGCTACGGAATCGATCGTCCGGCGTTTCTGAGCACGCTGACCTTCAAAGTGGGCAAGAGCAGCAAAGACGGCCGCGATGTTTTGTTGGTGCGATCGACTGATGCGATCCCTGAGCCGTTCGTCACGTTTCTGGTTGAAGTGAACTGGGCGCGCGGCCGCCTGATGCGCGAGTACACGGTGCTGCTCGATCCGCCCGTGTACACCCCCGGTGAGCGGGCCAGCTCCGGGGCACCGGTAAGCTCGCCAACCGTGTCACCCGGCACGCCGCTCCCCAGTGCAGGTCCGCGCACCGCGCCGCAGACCCCGCCGCGGGACGGCACACAGACATCCTCCGGCGCGCCGGTGCGCGCCTCGCGCGGCACCTCCGGCGGCAGCGGGCTGGCCGGTGGCAGCTACACGGTGGCGGAAGGCGATTCGCTCACCAAGATCGTGCGCAGTTTGAAGGCAGGCAATCCCGCGGACATCGACCAGACCATGATTGCCGTGTACCGCGCCAATCCGGACGCCTTCGGCGGCAACATCAATATTTTGAAACGCGGCGCCGTGCTGCGTTTTCCGGGTGCGGATGACATCGCAGCGTTGAATGAGACCGAGGCGATGAACGAAGTGCGTCGCCAGATGGAAGCGTGGAAGGGTGGCGGTGGGGCGCCCGCCAGCGGTCACTTGCGACTGGTCACGCCGGGCGCCGGCGGCGGCACGGGCACGTCGGGAAGCGGTTCGGAGTCGGCCTCGAACGCCGAGAATCAAGCGCTGAAGAGCCGGGTCAGCGACCTGCAAAGCAAGCTCGACGAGACACGCCGCCTGCTGGACATCAAGAACAAGGAGTTGGCGGATCTGCAACGCAAGCTGGGCACCCCCGCGGCGCCGGCTACACCGCCACCTGCGCCACCGCCGGTGGTACAGCAAAAAACGGCCACCCCGCCGCCTGCCACGGTGTCGCCACCGCCCACCGCGGTGACACCCACGGCGCCGCCCGCGCCGCCGCCCGCCACGCCGCAAACGACGAACGCCAATCCGCCGGCTGAAACGACTCCGCCGACTCCGTTGCCGCCGCCGGTCGTCGGCAAACCGGCCACGAAGCCGGCTGCCGCGCCGCCGT
>Ga0116226_10001734_pt1 | contig 18940 bp, 9 predicted proteins | sample S1TSphfallax_FD_89692 | JGI IMG/M metagenome (GOLD analysis project Ga0116226, IMG submission 89692) | Host-associated microbial communities from peat moss isolated from Minnesota, USA - S1T2_Fa - Sphagnum fallax MG | ecosystem: Host-associated > Plants > Peat moss > Unclassified | place: USA... | reverse complement strand
TTGTTCCATTTGGAAGCGGTCGGATCCAGACACCGGGGCGTTTGAGCACGATTCCGGGGTTTAGGATGCACTTCCGCACGAGCGAATTGATGCGCCAACTGACCGAGTTGCCTCTTGAATCCGATGTTGCGGTCTCCGACGCACCTGCCGAGCCATCGGTCGGGGATGCGGTCGCGAGTCTGGCGCGGGAGCGGGCGGAGCGGATGCGGCTGGAGGAGGCGCTGCGGCAGCGGGAGTGGGAGCTGACCGAGGCGCACCGGATCGCGGGAATCGGGACGTGGCGGTACGACCGGGCGACGGACACGACGACGTGGTCGGACGAGGTGTATCGCATCTATGGGTGGGACCGGGAGGAGCCGGTGCCGCGGTATTCGGAGTGCCGCGCGCGGGCGGAGCAGACGGCGAGCGAGCGGGGGTTCAACGAGGTATTCGACCGGGCGCTCGAGAGCGGGGAGCCGTATGCGATTGACCTGGAGATTGCGGCGCGGGACGGGACGAAGCGCTGGATCGCAACGCGGGGTGAGGTGGACCAGTGGGTAGACGGTCGGGTCGCCAGCCTGCGCGGCACGGTGCTGGACATTACGGAGCGGAAGAGGGTTGAGGAGGAGTGCCGGCAGGCGACCGAGCGGCTCGAAGGAGTGCTGGAGAGCATCACGGACGGCATCTGCGTTCTGGACCGCGACCTTACGTATGTGTACTTCAATGAGAACGGTGCGCGGCTGTGCGGGTTGCGGCCGGAGCAGATCATCGGGACGAGGGTAGGGGACACGTTCGCGGAGAACAAGACGAACCTGGTGGGCCAGATGTACCGGCAGTGCCTGGAGACGGGATTGCCGGTGCATGTGGAAGAGTACTCGGTTGCGCCGCTGGACAAGTGGTTTGAGAGCAACTGCTATCCTTCGGCCGACGGACTGACGGTGTACTTCCGCGACATTACAGAGCGAAAGCGGACGGAGGAGGCGCTGCGGGAGAGCGAACAGCGGTTCCGGCTGCTGGCGGAGAGTCTGCCGGAGCTGGTGTGGACCAGCGATGGCTTCGGGAGCTTGACATATCTGAATGGGCGATTCATGACCTATTGCGGCATTGCACCGGAGGAAGTGATCGGGTTCGACTGGTCGAAGATCCTGCATCCGGAGGAGATGGACCGCGTGATCGAAGCGTGGACGCACAGTGTGCAGACCGGGGCGGCGTATCTGATTGAACTGCAGATGCGCGCGGAGGACGGAAGCTTCCGGTTCTTCCTGGCGCGGGCGGTGGCGATGCGCGGAGCAAATGGAGATGTGGAACGGTGGGTGGGGAGCTGCACGGACATCCACGACCAGAGGCTGGCGGAGGAGGCGCTGCGGCGAAGCGAGAAGCTGGCAGCGACGGGGCGGCTGGCAGCTTCGATTGCGCACGAGATCAACAACCCGCTGGAGTCTGTGACGAACCTTCTGTACCTGGCGCTGGGAGACAGTGAGGTGTCGGCGGAGACGCGGGGGTATCTGGAGTCTGCGGAGCATGAGCTCGGGCGGATCACTCAGATCGCGACGCAGACGCTGCGGTTCCATCGGCAGTCAAAGTCGGCGGGACTTGCAGATTTGTCGGAGGTGATGCGGTCGGTTCTGGCGCTGTTCCGGTCGCGGTTCGTGTCGCGGCGGATCGAGGTGACTGGAGAGTTCGACGAGGACGCTCGGATCTGCTGCTTCGCGGACGAACTGCGGCAGGTGTTCACGAACCTGGTGAGCAACTCGCACGACGCGACGCCGGATGGCGGGCTGCTGCGGATCAGGATCAGAAGGGGAACGGCAGACGGAAGGGCCGGCGTGCGGGTGACGGTGGCGGATACGGGGTGCGGGATTCCGGAGGAGATCCGGCGGCGGATCTTCGAGCCATTCTTTTCGACGAAGGACGCGACGGGGATTGGTCTGGGTTTGTGGGTGACGGAGGGGATTCTGCGGAAGCACCAGGCGCGGGTGAGTCTTCGGAGCAGCACGGCGACGGGGCGGCACGGGACGACGTTCTCGATCTTCTTTCCGGGGGACGCGGTGGAGTCTCGTTCGTGAGGCGTGAAGGGTTGCCCTCACGTCTCAGGGTCGAGGCGTAGGGTGCCCGCGGACCGCGGGTCCTCCGACTTCGCGGGGCCGTGATTCGCGGCGCTCAGGATGGCGGCTCGGCCGCGTGATGCGGATGACACCTCACCTGGACGATTCAGGTTACAGTTCGACCGCGGCCGGGCATCTTTCCACACCGCGTCCAAGTCCTAGTCTGAGGAGACTCAAGTCATGCCACGTCCATTCTGGTCCGGTCAAGTACAGATATCGCTCGTCACTTTTGGTGTGCAACTGTTTCCCGCAGTGGAGGCAAAGAGCGAGATACGGTTCCACCAGCTCTCGCGGAAGACGGGTGAACGGGTGCGGCACCAGAAGGTGGCTGGGGACGCAGGCGCGGAGAGCGCGCCGATCGAGAAGGACGAGATTGTGAAGGGGTACGAGTATCGGAAGGGCGAGTACGTGGTGATCGAACCCTCGGAGATCGAGAGCCTGCGGATACCGTCACGGCATACGCTGGCGGTGACGCAGTGCGTGGGTCTGGACGAGCTTGATCCGGAGATGTTCGAGAAGCCGTATTTTGTGACGCCGGACGGCGAGAACCAGACGGAGGCGTTCAGCGTGATCCGGGAGGCGTTGCGGTCCACGCGGAAGGCGGCGCTGGGGAAGATCGCGTTTGGGGGGAGGGAGCATGTGATCGCACTGGCCGCGCCGCCGGACCCGGGCGACGAGAGCGCTGCGGGACGCGGCATGATGGCCTACACTCTGCGGTACGCGGAGGAGCTGCGCGATGCTTCGTCGTACTTTTCGGGGATACGGAAGACGGCGATCGAGGAGGACCAGTTATCGCTGGCGAAGGAGCTGATTCAGCGGAAGACGGCGAAGTTCGCGCCGGAGAAGTTTCATGACGAGTACGAGGCGGCGCTCAAGGCGATGGTGGAGGCGAAGGTGAACCACGCTCCGCTGCCGAAGGACGAGCCGGCACCGCGTGGGGGGAAGGTCGTGAACCTGATGGATGCGCTGCGGAAGAGCGTGCGGTCGGATGCGGCTGGTGACGCCGAGAGCGCGGCGGCGAAGAAAAGACCGGCGAAGGCGGCCGTAGCTGCGGGTGAGACGAAGAAGGGTCCGAGGCTGGTGAAGCCTGTGGCGAAGGCGGCGCGGGCGCGGAGATCGGCCTGAGAGTTATGGCTGCTACCAGGAAAAGACCTTCCACGAAGTTGGGTCCGGCGAGCGAGCGAGCGGCGAAGCGCGCCCGCAAGAGCTCGGGTGCCTCCGACGCCGCCGATGCGATCGACGAGCAGCTTGCGAGATACCAGTCGATGCGGGACTTCAACGTCACGCGTGAGCCGCGGGGGCGGGTAGAGAGACCAAAGACGAAAGCGGACCAGCGGCTTCCGTTCGTGATTCAGAAGCACGCGGCGTCGCATTTGCACTACGACTTTCGCCTTGGGTGGAACGGCGTGCTGAAGAGCTGGGCGTGCGCGAAGGGGCCGAGCTACAACCCGGGCGACCGAAGGCTTGCGGTGCAGGTGGAAGACCATCCGATGGAGTACGGCGGGTTTGAGGGGATCATTCCGGCCGGGCAGTACGGCGGCGGGACGGTGATGCTGTGGGACCAGGGGACGTGGGCCCCGCAGCCCGGGCACACGGACGTGGATGCTGGGTTGCGCGACGGAAGCCTGAAGTTCACGCTCGATGGCACGAAGATGAAGGGCAAGTGGGCGCTGGTGCGGATGGGCGGCAAGGCTGCGAATGAAAAGAAGCCGAACTGGCTGTTGATCAAGGAGCACGACGAGTTCGAGCTCGGGCCTGGGGACGCGGCGATTACGGAGGAGGCACCGGAGTCAGTGGTTACGGGGAGGTCGCTGGAGGAGATTGCGGCCTCGGAGGACCATGTGTGGAACTCGAAGGATACGGCGAAGGGGAAGGCGTGGCATCGCAAGGGCGAGGAGCCCGCGTCGCTTGCTGGAGTGAAGCCGCAGGCGGCTAAGGACCGATTCATCAAGGCAGAGTTATCGGGGCTAAGCAGGGAAGAGCTTCCAAGGTTCGTTCCGCCGCAACTTGCGAGCGAGGCCACGACAGCGCCCTCCGGGAGTGGGTGGCTGCACGAGTTGAAGCTGGACGGATACCGTGTGCAGTGCCGGCTGGAGGCAGGCAAGGCGACGCTGCTGACGCGGAGCGGTCTGGACTGGACGCGGCGCATGGGAGAGGTTGCGGATGCGGCGGCGAAGCTGCCTGCGGAGCGCGCACTGCTGGATGGCGAGGTGGTGGTGCTGCGCGAGGACGGATCGACCAGCTTCGCCGATCTTCAGGCGGCGTTTCAGGATGAGGGTGGAGGTAAGAGGAGGGCACTTACTTACTTTGCCTTTGATCTACTGCACTTGAACGGACATAACCTTCGCGACCGTGCGCTGAGGGAGCGGAAGGCGCTGCTGGGGAAGCTGCTCGAAGATGCTGGCGAGACGGTTCGCATCTCGGAAGATATTGCGGCAGACGCAGCGCGGGTCTTTGAGATGGCATGTGAACTGGGCGCGGAGGGCATCGTCTCGAAGCGGGCGGGCAGCCGCTACGTTTCGGGGCGGTCGTCCTCGTGGCTGAAGCTGAAGTGCATCCACGAGCAGGAGTTTGTGGTGGGCGGGTTCACGCTTCCGGCGAAGGGCCATGCGGCGCTGCATGGCATCGGTTCGCTGCTGCTGGGCTACAACGACGAGCGCGGGGAACTGGTCTATGCGGGTCGGACGGGGACGGGATTTACGCGGGAGAGTCACAATCGGATCCGGACGCAACTGGATGCGATGCGGCGATCGACGTGCCCCTTTCACGAGCCGCCGACCGGGCTTGCTTCAGGGGCACGCAAGGGTGCGGTCTGGGTGAAACCATCGCTGGTGGCGCAGGTGCGATTCGCCAACTGGACGGCGGACAACCTGCTGCGCCAGGCGGCGTTCCAGGGGCTGCGCGAGGACAAGTCGGCGAGCGAGGTGCGGCGCGAGGAGCCCTCCGCCAGGCCGCGCACAACTCGCCGGGCGACGCAGACGGCGCGGCCGCAAGTTGCGGCGAAGATTGCGGCGAAGACTGCCGCCCTACCTCCCAAGGAGCCGCTGCGCAAAGAACGGGGTTTGACGCCGGCCGCGATTCGACTGACGCATCCGGAGAAGATTCTCGATGCTGCGTCGCAACTGACGAAGCAACAGCTTGGGGCTTACTACTGGGAGATTGCACCGCACATGCTGCCGGAGATCGAGGGAAGGCCGCTGTCGCTGGTGCGCTGCCCCGAGGGGTCGACGAAACCGTGCTTCTTCCAGAAGCACAGCAGCAAGATGCTGCCGCCGGGGATCGAGACGATCGAGGTTCCAGACAAGAAGACGGGCAAGGCTGAGCCGTATATCACGCTCTCGACGGCGGAGGCGCTGGCGAGCCTGGCGCAGATGGGAGTGCTGGAGGTGCATCCGTGGGGGTCGCGCAACGGGGACCTCGAGCATCCGGACCGGATCGTCATCGACCTGGACCCAGATGCGGCGATCGGATGGAAGACGCTTGGCGCGGCTGCGATGGAGATCAGGAAGCGGTTGAAGAGCGGGGGGCTTGAATCGTTTCTGAAGTCCACGGGCGGCAAGGGGCTGCATGTGGTCGTGCCGATAGCACCAGAGCACGGCTGGCAGCGGGTGAAGCAGTTCGCCCATGCCTTCGCTGCTGCCATGGAACGGGAGGATCCTTCTCTCTACGTGACAACGATGTCGAAGTCCGCACGGGCAGGAAAGATCTACCTGGACTATCTGCGCAACGAGCGCGGGGCGACGGCTGTTGCGGCGTTCAGTCCTCGTGCGCGTGAGGGAGCGCCGGTGGCTGTGCCGTTGAGGTGGAGCGAACTGAAGCTGGAGAGCAGGCCGGTATTCCATGCCTCGGAGTATCCCGCGTGGAAGCGCCGACTGAGTCAGGATCCGTGGAAGAAGCTGGTTGCGAGCAGGCAGAGACTTACATTGGAGACGCTGGGCGTTTATAAGGTGGAGTGACAGGTGGTCTACCTCTCTGCGGGGTTTTCAGACCGAGCCGACGTGTCGACGGAATGTATTCGTTGGGTGCCTCTGATAAGCAATAAGCAGACGGCCGGGGCTAAAGCCCTTTTGTATGCACAGCGATTGACCGCGGGCTGAAGCCTGCTGCTGCTCCGGACAAGGGGTCTCAGCCTGGCGGTCAGCAAAGAGCCGGCAGGAGACTCAAGCGGATTCTGCGGTGTCGTCTTGCAATAAAACTCAGTTCCGCTAGACTTCGGAGGATGCGAAGCTTTTGGTGTGTGTGTCTGGTTGCGTGGCTGCTTCCTTGCGGTCTGGTTGGTCAGTCGCCGGGCGGGTCGCCGCGGCTGGACGCGGAGATCGCCGCGATTGTTGCGGCGCATGAGGGCGATGTCGCGTTCTACGCGGAGAACCTGGCGACGCACCAGGTGGTCTCGCGGCTTGCGGACACACCGGTGCAGACGGCCTCGGTGATCAAGCTTGCCGTGTTGTATGAGGCGCTCGAGCAGGTGAGGGAAGGGAAGACCCGGTTTGAGGACAAGATCTCGCTGACGAAGCCGGAGCAGGTGCAAGGCTCCGGAGTGCTGCTGTTCTTCGACACGCCGCTGACGCTGAGCTTCAAGGACGTGTTGACGATGATGGTGGTGATGAGCGACAACACGGCGACGAACCTTGCGATCGACCATCTGGGGCTTACGAACATCCAGGCGCGCATTGTGAAGCTGGGGTTGAAGGACACCTGGCTGTACAAGAAGGTCTTTACGCCCGTGCCGACGGGGATGACGATGCCGGAAGACTACAAGCGGTTTGGCATTGGCAAGACGACGGCGCGGGAGATGGCGAGCCTGATGGGGAGGTTCGTGCGGTGTGAGCTTGCCGAGACGGGTACGGCGGCGTTGCCGGGCGACGCGGCGCTGTGCGAGACCGCGATGAAGATGCTGCACCTGCAGTTCTATCGGACGGGGATCCCGCGGTATCTGGACGGCCTGCCGGGCGCGACGGAGGACTCGATCGCGAACAAGACGGGGTCGCTGGACGCGGCGCGGAACGATGTGGGGGCGGTCTCGACGCCGAACGGTGTGGTGATTCTTTCGATCTTCACGTTCAACAACAAGGACCACTCGTGGACGCAGGACCAGGAGGCCGAGTTGACGATTGCGAAGCTGGCGCGGGCGATACTTGCGGAGTGGTCTCCGGGTGGTCTTGCTGCGTGGCCCGGGAAGGCGGGCGCTGCGGCTGCGGGAGCGAAGTAGAACTGCCGTTGCCCACACAGATTCCTTGCGGGAGCGACAAAGAAGAACAGGCACACGCCGCACCGGCTTGTCCTTGCGGTAGGATGGTCGTGTCTCCTCCCATTCAAGGATTTCTCGATGTTCAAACGTATGAACAGGATTGAAGCCGTTTGGCCGTCAATGCTGGCTGTGGTGTCGGTCTGCCTGGTTTCAGTCGGTTCGGGGCAGACGCCGCAGCCGGCAACTGGGAGCGGCCAGCCGCTTGACCGGTGGTTGCTGGCCTCGGCGTGCGAGGTGAAGGACGCGGGCGAGGCGATCTCGCAGGCGAGTTATCGGGCGGGCTATCGGTTGGGTGGATGGAAGCCTGTGACTGTGCCCTCGACGGTGCTTGCGGCGCAGCTTGCGGCAGGTGAGTTTGACGGCCTGCCGTCGGCGGAGCCTGGAGCGCGGAGGTTCGATCCTTATTTCGGGATGAACCTGCGTGAGATTCCGGGAACGAACTATCCGGTGGGGACCTTTTATTCGAACCAGGAGATTCCGGCGTCGAGCCCGTATGCCTGCGGCTGGTGGTATCGCACCGCGTTTCACGTGGAACGGCACGGCAGGCGCACCTGGCTGCGCTTTGCCGGCATCAACTACAGCGGCGAGATCTGGGTGAACGGGCGGCGGGTCGCGGACCGCAAGCGCGTTGCCGGTGCGTATCGGCGGTATGAGTTCGACGTGACTGCCTATGTGCACGGGGGCGAGAACGTGGTCGCCGTCGAGACGTTCGCTCCGGGTGCGAAGGACCTGGGCATCAACTGGGTCGACTGGAATCCGTGTCCGGCGGACAAGGACATGGGGCTTTGGGGCGCGGTGACATTGCTCGAGAGCGGGCCGGTGACGGTGCGCTCGCCGATGGTGGAGACGCGCTTCGCGGATGACGCACTGGATGCCGCCGACCTTACGGTGCGGGCCGTGGTGGCGAATGCGAGCGATGCGGCGGTGAGCGGAACGCTGCATGGATCGATCACGGGAATGGCGAAGCCGCTGAGCTTCAGCGTGCCGGTTGCTCTTGCGGCGGGCGAGACACGGGAGATTGCGATCACGCCGGGCGAGGTGGCGGGGCTGCACGTCAAGCACCCGGAGGTATGGTGGCCTTATGGGCTGGGTTATGGTGGGGGTGGGCAGCACCTGTATACGCTTCGCCTGAGCTTCGTTGCGGGCAGCGTGAGCGATGCGGCGACCGTGCGCTTCGGGGTTCGCGAGACATCTTCGGAGCTCGATGCAGAAGGCCATCGGCTGTTCCGGATCAACCGGCATCCGATCCTCATACGCGGAGGCGGATGGTCGCCGGACATGCTGCTGCGTGAGTCCCCGGAGCGGATGCGTGAGCAGTTCAAGCTGGTGCGCGACCTGCACCTGAACACGATTCGCCTTGAAGGGAAGTTGGAGACGGAGGAGTTCTTCGATCTGGCCGATGAGCAGGGCGTTCTGGTGATGGCGGGCTGGTGCTGCTGCGACCACTGGGAGCGCTGGAAGGACTGGACGGCCGATGACCTTACCATCGCAAGCGACAGCCTGCGCACGCAGATGCTGCGGCTGCGCAGCCATGCGAGCATACTGGTGTGGCTGAACGGCAGCGACGGCCCGCCGCCGGCGAGTGTCGAGAACGCCTATCTGGCGGTTGAGAAGGAGACGCACTGGCCGAATGCGATTCTGTCGTCGGCGTCGGCCACGCCGACAGTGCCGACGGGAAAGAGCGGCGTGAAGATGCTCGGGCCATACGACTATGTCGTGCCGTCGTACTGGCTGCGCGATACGGCGAAGGCGGGCGGTGCCTACGGCTTCAACACCGAGACAAGCCCCGGACCGGCTGTGCCCGACGTGAGCGAACTGCGGCGGTTTCTTCCTGAAGACAAGCTGTGGCCGATCAACCCTGTGTGGGACTACCACACCGGCGGCGGCAAGTATAAGAGCCTCGCGGTGATCGACCTTGCCATGGACAACATTTATGGACCAGCAAACGATCTGCCCACCTATACGCGGACCGCGGAGGCGATGGAGTACGACGCGGAGCGGGCGATGTTCGAGGCCTACGGCCGCAACAAGTACCACGCGACAGGCGTTGTGCAGTGGATGCTGAACAATGCGTGGCCGTCGCTGATCTGGCATCTCTACGACTACTACCTGCAGCCGGGCGCGGGATACTACGGCGCGAAGAAGGCCAATGAGCCGTTGCATGTGCAGTACTCCTACGACGACGCAAGTGTTGTGGTGGTGAACAGCCTCTTCAAGCCAGTGGCGGGGCTTGAGGTGGAGGCGAGGGTGCTCGATGCCGCTGGCGCGACGATGTTTCACGAGGTGAAGAAGCTGGATGCGGCGGCGGATTCTGCGACGCGGACGGTGACGATTCCGGCAGAGGCGCGCACGGCGGAGGTGAGCTTCGTACGCCTGTCGTTGAAAGACGGGGCGGGTACGGTGGTGAGCGAGAACAGCTACTGGCTCTCGAAGAAGCAGACCGAGTTCGACTGGGCGAAGACGGATTACACGCACACTCCGCCTTCGAGCTTCGAGGACTTCAGCGCTCTGAAGAAGCTGCCCGCGACGAAGATCACGGCAAGGGTGCTGCCGGCAGGGGCTGGAGAGGCGATGCGGATCGAGCTGCGGAATGCGGTTTCGGGGATCGCGTTTCAGGTTGGGTTGGCGAGCTTCGAGAGGGGCGACAAGCCTTACGACGCATTGCTGTGGAGCGATAACTTCATCGAACTGCTGCCGGGAGAAAGAAGGGTACTAACAGCGACGGCGCTGCGGCCGGAGACGGTGGGTGCGTTGCGGATGGTGAAGGTGACGGGGTGGAACTTCGAGCCGATGTCGATCGAGGCGAAGGTCGGCCAGTAGCGTGAAACGAGAGGCCGGGCCGCTCTTGTGGCCCCATTCTCATAGCGTGCGTAAGGCAGAACGGCGGTTATCCCAAGGGTATACGTCCCACCCATCCTCGCAAAATGCCCGAGGATGGATGGGGCACCCGAAGGTTTGAGGCCGGTCAGGATCTCTGACGCACGACGGGTTTCTGAAGCACGACACTGGTTGAAGCGATCGTCTGGCAGGAGCCGAGTGCGGCGGTCGTGCCAACGGCGTTAGGCGTACCCCAGCGGCTGAAGCCGAATTGCAGATGAGGAAAATATGGCACGGCTGGAGCCGTGCCCTCAAGCAAGACATATCCAATCGTTAGAAGGTGATGCGTCCGGCGACCTGCAGGATGCGCGGGTCGTGGGCGCTGGTGAGGTTGCCGAAGGTGCCGCCGTAGCTGGCAGGCGACGACGGGTTGGCGTTCTTCGGCAGACCGCTGGTGTGGACACCGAGGAAGCTGGTGGAGTTGGTGACGTTGTAGGCGGCGGCGCGGAAGGTGAAGCTGACCCCTTCGCGGATGCGAAAGCTCTTGTCGATTGCGGTGTCGAACTTCCAGAAGCCGGGACCGCGGACGGACCCGCGCGGCTCGGTTCCGTCGGTTCCGGGGGTCTTGTTAGGCTGGAATGCTTCCACGTTGAACCATTGCTGCTGGGTGTGGGGCGCGCCCTTGTTGGGGTTGCCGACCAGGTTGGGCCGCGGAGTGGAGCCGAGGCCGGAGGAGTCGTAGATGCCGAGGCCGGCGACATCGCCGATCGAAGAGGTCTGGAAGACGGTGAGGGGAAGTCCGGTCTCCGCCGCGAAGATGCCGGAGGTCTCCCACCCGCCCAGCGCGTAGCCGAGCAGGCCCTTGTCGTGCTTGAAGAAGGGCACCTTGTAGACGTAGTCGGCGTTGAAGACGTGCTTGCGGTCGAGCTGCGTCGGGCCGTAGTCGTTGTGCGGGTTGTAGGTGTCGAAGGTCTGGGTGCCGTAGGCGGTCTGGTTGTCGGTCATGGCATGTGCCCAGGTGTAGTTGGCGGTGAGGGTGGAACCGTCGATGAAGCGCTTTGTCACCTGTGTCTGGAGTGAGTTGTAGTTGGACCCGTAGGCTGGGGAGAAGATGGAGATTGCGCCGTAGCCGGGGTAAGGACGCAGGCTGTTGAGTTCGGAGGCATCGTAGCTGGGCAGCGGAAGGGTGATGCCCGCGGCCTGTGCCTTGCCCGGAGGAACCTCGTTGATGTCCTGCTGGCCGACCAGATGCACGCCATGCTGGCCGTAGTAGCCGGCGTCGAGGATGAGGTTCGGCATCAGTTCGTGCTGCACATCGAGACTCCACTGCTGGATGTAGGAGGGATGCCACTTCTCCGCGAAGCCGATGAGGCCGACCGGATTGGGGTTGATTGCAGGGCTTCCGACGGCGGGATCGGCGAGCAGTGTTGCGTTGAAGTTCGAGGTCACGTTGTAGGGCGGGTTCTGATAGACGGCAGCCTCCCACAGGCCGGCGAGGATCGCCTCCTGGAAGATGCCGAAGCCGGCGCGGATAGAGTCCTTGCCGTTGCCGAAGGGATCGTACGCGACGCCGAGGCGCGGGCCGAAGGCGGTGTAGGTGCGGCTTTCGACGCCGTTGCCGTAGGGCGATCCCTTGCCGCCGAGGATGATGCCGTTGAGCGGGTTGCCGGTGTTGGCGACGAGCAGGCCGTTGCTGTCGAGCTGGGGTGCGGCGGCGGCGACGAACTTCGACGGGGCGAAGTTCGAGAGGATGCCCTTGCCATCGGTGGGCGGGTTGAAGAGCGAGTAACGGAGTCCATAGCTGAGCGTGAGGTTCTTGCGAAGGCGGTACTCATCCTGCGCGTAGAACTCGTAGGTCTTCTCGATGATGTCGGCAGTGAGGTCGGTGGACTGCTGGGTGAAGCCGGCAGCGTTGCCGAGGAGGAAGTTGGCCCAGTCCTGGTAGGCGTTGCAGTTGGTGTCGCCGTTGCCGCCGACGCAGTTGCCATCGGCGTCGTAGATGGTGTTGGATTCGTCGAAGGAGAAGGCGCCGTTGGCGGGCGAGGCGGAGTTGCCGGCGGAGTTTTCGTTCTTGTTGTAGTGGTTGAAGGTGAAGCCAAACTTGAGAGAGTGGTTGCCGCGGATGACGCTGAGATTGTCGAAGATATTGTGGTTGCGGTTGAAGTCGAGATAGGGGCCGAAGCCGGTGATGTTCTCGAAGTCGGCGAAGTCGAGGTCGGGGATGCGCTTCAGCGTGGAGACGAAGGGAAGGGTGAGCGTGCCGAGGACATCGGGGGAGTTGGCTTCGGTGTCGAGACCGAAGGGCTGGCTGACGATGGCCCCGTAGGAGTACGCGTATCCGCCTTCGTTGTAGATCTTCGGGGTGATGGCCCAGGTGACGCGGCCCATCCAGCTCTTGCCGGGGGAGTTGGTGCGGGTCTCGGCGACGCCGGGAAGGTTGGATCCGGTGAAGAGACCGCCGGGCTCGATGGTGGGGATCTTGTCGTTGAGGAAACGACCCATGATGGAGAGGTTGTCCGAGAAGGTGTGGTCGACCCGGTAGAGCTCTTCCTGGTAGTTGTAGTTTGCCGAGGGCGAGGAGACGAGCGTGAAGGGGCTGCTGGCGGGATCGTTCGGGGCTGCGATCTTCGCGAAGACGTCCTTGATGTACGCGGCTGCGGCGGGTGTCGGCGTGACGGTCGTTGAGGTGTTGGGACAGGTTACGGCGCCGGTGTTTGGGTCGGTGGTCGAGGAGCCGACGCAGACCGCGTAGGGGAAGACGCCGCTGAGCATGGCTGTGGTCGGCACGTTGGCGTTCAGCTGGACTGGCGTCTTGATGCGGCGGATCTCTTCGGAGAAGAAGAAGTAGGTTTGCTGCTTTGCCGGGTGGAAGAGGTGGGGAATCTCGACCGGGCCGCCGAAGGTGCCGCCGAAGTCGTTGTAGCGCAGCGGGGTTTTGGCGACGCCGCCCTGCTTGTTGAAGAAGCTGTTGGCGTCCATGGCGTCGTTGCGGAGGAACTCGTAGACGCCACCGTGGAAGCTGTTGCCACCGGCGCGGGTGATGACCTCGACCTGTCCGGCTGCGCCGCGGCCGTACTCTGCGTTGTAGGTCCCGCGGAGGAGCTTGAACTCCTCGATGGCATCGACGCTGGGATAGTTCAGCAGTGTGCGGTTGGAGCCGCGGTCGACGTTGTCCGCGCCATCGATGGTCCAGTTGTTCTGCGTATCGCGGCCGCCGCCGATGGAGAAGGAGGCGACGTTGGTCTGGTTCTTGTAGTTGTAGACGCCGACGTAGAGCTGGTCGGGAACGTTGCCGGAGACGCCGGGCTGGAGGGCGACGAGCTGCTCATAGTTGCGGTTGTTGGTGGGCAGAGCGCGCACCTGTTCGCCGTCAATCAGGCTCTCGGCGGAGGCGTTCTGCAACTGCACCTGGATCTCCGCGCCGGTCACATCGACCGTAGTGCCGGCATCGCCGACGGTGAGCGCGATGTTCTCTTCCAATCGGTCGGAGACGTTGACGATAACGCCCTTCTGCGCGGCGCGTTTGAAGCCCGCGCTCTCCACGTCGATCTCGTAGGTGCCGACAGGGAGCAGCGGAGCGACGTATTCGCCGGACTTGTTGGAGGAGACGCGGCGGACCTCGAGGTTCTTGCCGGAGTCGATGAGGATGACGGTCGCTCCGGGGACGACGGCGCCGGTGGGGTCTGTGATGGTGCCGCGGATGGTTCCGGTGATCTCTTGGGCTTTGAGCGCGGAAGGAAGAAAGAGGGTGAGGATGAGCAGGGAAACGAGCGAGAGAGATGCGTTACGGCGCATGGCGACGGCCTCCAAAGGGAGTGGTTCCAAAGTGATGAGACGGTGTGGCGCGAAGAGCGTGAAGCGGGCTGGGGCGTATGACAGGCGGTCCACGCCCGGTCCTGCTGCGATCGTTGCCTGAATCGTGTTACAACGTTTGAATACTGAGGATTTGCGAAAGAATATCGGGCAGGCCGCCGGGTGTCAACAGAATTATTTATTTTTCTGCAACCTGTTCTTTTGCTTTGAACCCGGTTATGCTAAGACGGTCCGCCGCCCTGGCCCGAGACCCCTGACACGCTCCATGAAGAAGTCCCCGTCCATGCATAAGTCGCGAGTCACGCTCGCCGATGTAGCCCGGTCCGCGGGCGTCTCGCTGTCGACGGTATCGCTGGTGCTGAACGACAAGCCGCTGGCGAGGAACCTTGCCGCGGCGACCCGGCAGCGCATCCGCGTCATCGCGGAGCAGTTGAACTACAGTCCGGACGCAGCCGCGCGTTCGCTGCGCAGCCGCCGCAGCCAGTTGATCGGGGTGATGGTCTTCGATATCGCGGACCCTTACTGCACACTGATCCTGCAGGGCATCCAGGAGACGCTGGGCCACACCGCTATGTTGCCGATCATCATGGACGCGCACAACCAGCGGCAGCAGTTTTCGCGCTATCTCGGAATGGCGGTGGAGCACCATGTGGAGGGGCTGATCGTGGTGGCCAACTGGTTGTTCGTGGACATCGAGGCGCTAAGAAAGTTCGAGCGCAACGGGATTCCAACGGCCATCGTGGGACGGGAGTTTCCTTCGCCCTCGATCAGTTCGGTCCTGGTGGACAACGAAGCTGGCGGCAGGATGGCCTTCGAACATCTGCATGAGCTTGGCCACACGCGGATTGCGGTGGTTCGCGGACCGGAGCGTCTGCAGGACAGCGAACGGCGGTGGCACGGCATCGAGGCCGCGGCGAAGGCTGCGGGGGTCAAGCTCGACCGGAGGCTGGTGCTGCAACTGCCAGAGACCGCCGACCCGGTGCTGGGCTATGCGGGCGGATACGAGGCAGCGAAGCGGCTGATCGCAAGCGGCCGCAGGTTTACGGGAGTTCTGGCATTCGACGACCTGACGGCGTTCGGCGTCATCCGCGGGTTGCACGAAGCAGGGCTGCATGTTCCCAAGGATGTCTCGGTCGTGGGCTTCGACGACATTCCTCAGGCCATCCTGACGATGCCGAGCCTCACCACGGTATCGCAACATATGCGCGAGATGGGAAAGACTGCGGCCGTTCACGTACTGGAGTCGATCCAGGCGAAGACGGCGAGCAAACCGCCAAAGAGTTTCATTCTGCTGCATCCTCCAACGCTGATCGTGCGTGAATCGACGGGGCGCGCATCGACGGGGCGTGAATCGGCAGGAAGTGAATCGACGGCGAAGGGGAATGGCGGACCGGGGCGAAGGCGATGAGCGAGGAGGCGGGTGCGGGTAACTTCGCGTCACTCAAGCCGCGGCGCAGTCTGCGGTTTTTCGATCTGCTGCTGTATGGCCTGATCCTGATCCAACCAACGGCCCCGATGCCTGTCTTCGGGGTGCTTTATGAGCAGGCGCACGGCCATGTGACGACGGCGATCCTGCTAGCGCTGGTCGCGATGCTGCTGACGGCGGTCAGTTACGGACGCATGGCGCGGGTGTATCCGGCGGGAGGGTCGGCGTTTCTGTACGTCGGCAAGGAGCTTCATCCGGCGCTGGGATACCTGTGCGGGTGGTGCCTGACGCTGGACTACGTTCTGAATCCGCTGATCTGCACGATCTGGAGCAGCAGGGCGGCAGAGGCGTTTCTTCCCGCGATTCCGTATGCGGCCTGGGTGGTCTTCTTTGCGGCGCTGTTTACGCTGCTGAACCTTGCGGGCGTGGAGACGTCGGCGAGGATCAACGCGCTGCTTGCAGCGGTACTGGTGCTGGTGGTCGCGGTCTTTATTGCAACGGCAGTGCGCTGGACCCTGCATGGGCATCCGGTGCACGGGGGCGAGTGGCTGCTTCCGCTGTTCGACCGCCGGACCTTCAACGCGAGAGCGGTGCTGCATGGCACGTCGATCGCGGTGCTGACGTACATAGGTTTCGACGGCATCTCGACGCTCGCGGACGAAGCGCGTGAACCGAGGCGCGACATTCCGCGGGCGATTGTGATGGCGTGCCTGGTGGCGGGCGTCCTGGCGGCGGTCGAGGTCTGTGCGGCGCAATTGGTTGTTCCGCGTGGCACGGTCTTTGCGCGGGTAGAGACCGGGTACTCGGAGGTCGGCCGGCTGATCGGCGGATGGGCCCTCTTCAGCATCGTCAACGGAGCGCTTCTGCTCGCGACCATGGGTTCCGGAATGGCATCACAGATGGGCGCGGCGCGGCTGCTGTATGCGATGGGCAGGGACGGAGCGATCCCGGGACGGTTCTTTGGCGCGCTCGCCCCGAAGCGGCTCATTCCGCAGAACAACGTTCTGCTGATCGGCGCGGTATGCGTGGCTGGCGGGTTCCTGATGAGCTACGAACTTGGCGCGGAACTGTTGAACTATGGCGCGCTGGTCGCGTTCATGATGGTGAATATCGCGGCCGCCCGGAGGGTGTGGCTGGAATCGTGCGGTGCGGGTGCCGTGGGGCTGCTTGCATCGGTGCTGGGGTGCGCGGTCTGTGCGCTGCTGTGGGGCAATCTGAGCAGGATCGCCCTGGAGGTCGGCACAGTGTGGGCGATCCTGGGAATCCTGCTGGGGTGGGTGAGCTGGCGACGGGTTCGACTGGATCGAGGCATCGGGGCGTGAGGGCGAAGGGCGCGGCATGGGGGCCCACTCTTACTGCCCGGGCGCTCAGGTGACGAGAACGGCGTTTACAGGAATCTATGCCGCCGTGCCTTGGGCCACGTCCAGATCAAGCAGCATCGGGACATTATTTTGATCCTAAGAGGATGGGATCGGTTTCGATCAGTTTGAGCGTTCTAACCATCGTTTGCGTATCGGCCTTGTACTTCAGGAAATGGGAGGTTCGCAGATGTGATTCATACGCAGATTGGCTGCTGTAACTTTCGAAGAGCCGAATTTGGGTGGGATGATCTTTCACCGACACGGCATAGAGGGCCAATACGCCCGGCTCTAGCCGGATGGACGCAGCAATCTCTTCCTTGAGCGAGGCCTTGTATGCGGTCAACTGATTCGGATCGATCTCCAGTTCTGCGATTCTTACGATGCGTTGTTCAGTCATTTGTGCGTACCCCGGCGATATAAGGACGAGGGACATCAAGACTTTCAACGGCAGGGTTTGGTAGAAAGCTCGCTTCAGAGACATGATTCCTCCTGTTGGCCAAGATGACATCATCCGACCCGCGCCTCGCTCAAGAGGCCACTGGATCTGAGCGCCCGGACGTCACGGATCGGTGGGAGACCGAAGCAACGGCTGTACTCACGGCTAAACTGGCTGATGCTCTCGTACCCCACCTCGTAGGCGGCAGTGGTCGCATCCAGGCCATCCATCAACATGCGCTCCCGCGCGGTTTGAAGCCTCAGCATTTTCTGGTACTGCAAGGGGCTCATCGAGGTCAAAGCGCGGAACTGATGATGAAGCGTGGAGACGCCCATGCGTGCGGTATTGGCAAGTTCCTCGACGCTCAGCGGCTTGGTGAAGTTTGCGCGTAGCCAGGAGATCGCTCTTCCCGTGCGCTGCACAAGATCGCCGCTTGTCGCGATCGCACGAAGGCGGCTGGCCTGGGGAGTCTTGAGCAGACGGTAGATGATTTCGCGTTGGATCAACGGACTGAGGAACGGAATGTCCTCGGGCGTATCGACGAGATCAAGCAAACGCTGGCAGGCGGTCAGCAGTCCAAGAGTGGTTTTACCGACTGCCAAACCCTGTCGGTGAGCGTTGACCTCCGCTTCCGGCAGATCGTCTCGGGTCAAGACTTCGCGAACCATCGGCATGTCGAACCGCAGGAACATGACCAGCAGCGGCGTTTTCTCTGAGGCTTCAACGATTTGACTCTGTGCGGGCACATCGATCGAGGAAAGAAGGAACGAAGACGAATCGCAAACATATTCTGTTTCCCCGAGAATGACGTGCTTTCGTCCCTGTACAAAGATGCTCAAGCTCGGCTCGTACGAGGCCCGGTAGCATGGTGTCGGTTCGTCGCGTTTATAGAGAACGACTCCTGGAACTGCTGTTACATGCTCTTCGTCTGGGCCTGTGATTGACGCGATACGGCGAGCAAGGGCGCGCCTCGCTTCCTGTACGGCCGGGTCATCGAGGGCAACGTTTTTCTTCTTGGCAGGCATCTGAAAGCTCCCAAATCAAGCCTAATACGTTTTGCTATAAATTTCTTCTCCAAACAGGATTGTGCAAACAATCGGCAGGACTGGGTAAGTAATGGTTGTCTCTTCTGCCTAGGATTGATCTTGCCTTCGAAGTCGGCGGAACCCGCCGAAATCAGAGAAATGGACAGGAGAGAAGAAGATGAACATTTCATTTGAAGGCAAGGTGGCACTCGTAACGGGCGCCGGATCCGGGCTCGGATTTGCGACTGCGAAGGCTTTTGCAGAATCGGGCGCAGCCGTTGTTCTGGCCGACGTAAACGAAAAGGAAGTGCAGGCTGCAGCGAAGGTGCTCGCAGAAAAGGGCTTCAAGACCTTGGCCGTCCGGTGTGATGTCTCGAAGGATGACGATTTAGAGGCGATGGTCAAGCTCACGGTGAAGACGTTCGGAAGGCTAGACGCGGCCTATAACAATGCAGGTATCCAGAATGTCCTTGCCGAGACCGCTGACTCGCCTCGGGATGACTACGACCGCGTCATGGGAGTGAACCTTCGTGGGGTGTGGAGCTGCATGAAGTTCGAGTTGCAGGTGATGCGCGAACAAGGCAGCGGGGCCATTGTGAATTGTTCGTCGCTGGGCGGCCTGATTGGCGGCAACCAGCGCGGAACGTACCATGCGGCAAAGCACGGCGTAATCGGCTTTACGAAGAGCGCGGCCCTCGAATACGCGACCCGCGGAATTCGCGTGAACGAT
>Ga0116226_10001733_pt1 | contig 18942 bp, 9 predicted proteins | sample S1TSphfallax_FD_89692 | JGI IMG/M metagenome (GOLD analysis project Ga0116226, IMG submission 89692) | Host-associated microbial communities from peat moss isolated from Minnesota, USA - S1T2_Fa - Sphagnum fallax MG | ecosystem: Host-associated > Plants > Peat moss > Unclassified | place: USA... | reverse complement strand
CATTTAAGCACCTCACTTTTATCCCATATGCTTTGGCAAATGTTGTTCTCCTTTCACCTATATGCCGGGCTGAAGGGAGGAACTATATACATCAAAGCAGAACCTTCTATTTTGAGGAGGCTCCATAGTTTCATTTGTTGGGGAGCAAATCAAATTGGCTTGTGGGCCCCTCAAAAAAAAAAAAAGAACTTGGAAGGTACTTTGTGTCTTTACCAACACTTCTCCTAATCACCTGGCCGCAGTGAACCAGCACCCACCACCGCACCATCCACTGGATGCCCATTATCACTCAGTTGTGGCTGAACCTCAACTGGGTTAATATTTGGTTTCACCTTGGTAACCAATTCTGTAATAAGTAGGTCTCATATATGGGTAGATAGGTAGGAAAATACGTAACTACTAGATAAATAGATGGTTTACACATAGGTAAGAGCTAATTTTACTACCTACCTCCTAACAAGGCACCACTTGTGGGTTGTTAGTAGGTAGGTAGTAAAAAAAGCACTGAGCTAACCACCATGATTAGCTAGGGAACTGTAGGGGACCCACTGCACAGCCCATTACTGACGCAATCCATATTAAAAGTTAATGAGTCAGTGACCCGGTCAAAAGTTAGTGACCGCTATTTGAGGGAGCAGGAGGACTAAGGCGCCTGCAAGAAATTCTGGACGCTAGTGAAGCCACCTAACTCCTGCCAATTTGAGATCTTGAGACCTGATTTGTTCCTCTCTCTCTCTCTCTTAAGGATTTGGTTCATGTGTGCACTCTTCTGATGGCCTCAAGTTTGATTTATGTGGGGAAAAAAAAGGACTGGATTGGTCACCACTCCAGGCTCAGAGTTTTTTAAAGGGGTAAAAACTTATTCTTTATTTCTTGAGGAGTATTTCCTATCCAAACAAAACGTGAAGCACCCATATTTGATAAATTTAGAATTTAGGTCTACTCAATCTGACATATGAAATAAATTTGCTGAAAGGTTTAAATACAATGTTCCATGAAACATACCTGGGGAACTATGTATACATGTTCTGGTTGGAAGGTGTATTCACATACATCACATGCTGCTCTTTTCAAAACAGGGATTAAAAGATACATATGAAAGAAGCTACCAAATTAGGAGCCTGAAGAATTGCGCTAGGCAATAATGTCTTTTTTGGCATAAGTTGACCCTTGAGCACCCTTCCCTTTCTAACCCTCGAAAAACACTCACAAAATTTTGATGCTTCAAAAATGATGGAGTGGTTTGGCCATTTATGAAAGGAGAGGAAAACTTATGAAGCCATGATCCTCCAACAAGATGTTGGCCAAGGATTACCATTAAGAGATACAGAGTTCAAGCAGCAGAGTTGCAAAGGATCCAATGTGGAAGGGGACATTCAGCCCCAACATTTTCAAATTACATGAAGTGATTTTGATAGCACCCCTTGCATCCAAAACTGGCAATTGCTCCTTCTAAGGAAAGTCATATAAAGTCAGGTACATAGTAAGAGTATTGTGAGCCAAACCCTTCTGGGATCCGTGCAATAGAGGAAAGGTCCTTAACTTCTCATACCCTAGAAATCTCGATGGACGGGCGAAGATATGCATGCATCCTACATTGTTAATGGCACGGCAGGTCGTGCTCTTTCGCAGCTGGATCTTTACAGTAGATTAAGTGGTACCATATGTAATTGAAGAAGAAATTATGGAGCGTACGGGTGAAAGGAGGACTTTTAATGCAATCTTGCAAATGAAAAATCAGTAAAAGAGGTCCATACTCCAAGAGGGAAAGGAAGACTTTTAGTACAATCTTGCAATTGAGAAATCCGTAAAAGAGACTCTGGCCAGTGTCCTTTGATGGTTCCTACTTTAATTAGTTCACATGGCCTCTTCCTTGTTCATCGCTGATGGTACTTGATACTTATTACTATCAACCGGGCCCATATTGCCCTCAGTCTACACATTGTACAACTTGGCCAGACTCAACTAACGGCCACCAGCGCACCATGCAGAATGTGTGGTGTGTGGATTGGAAACAAGTTTTCATTGTGTTCCTGTCCCATAGCTAATCACAGTGGTTAGTTATGCACTAACTATCACATGCATCTACCTACCTATTTGCTACCAAGTACTTTACTTTTCTCACTTGCATAATTTGCACATTCATTCCTTACCTACTTGCCAAGGTACTTGCCCACATCCTAGGTAGCTACTTAGGTGGGGAAGGCGAGAGGAAGTGGATTTATGGGATAGGTTACCAAGTTGGAACCATGGTAACTCAGTTGTAATTCATCCACAATGCCATCATAAAGGGGTTTCCAAAGGATGGGCACTGGTGGGTACTTGGTCAAATAATCCCACTTAGTGTTAGGTGCATGTCATCTGGGTGGTTGTTATGATTTAAAATGTGAGGCTAGTTCTTGCTACCGGTGCTATAAACATTTTATACTAACTTACATTTCATATAGGGGCTTGGTTCTCACCTGTATTGTAGGGCTTGTTGACATTGTCATTACTATGATAAGGTGAGAACTAACCATCTAGATAGTAGTCGATCTCCAATGATATTTATGAAGAATAGTTGATTTTTTGAAAAGCATTGCTCCAAGGACTAAAAATAAAATAATATTAAAAAGTGATAAAATGATTTAGGTGATAACGAGGACAAAAAAAAGTTAGATGGGAGAAGGTTTTGGCAGGACGTTAAACCCCATGCGAATTCTCCGGGTGTCAGTGTGATGCCCACAAAGTCTTGCCACAGGGTTTGACTGACATCCTACAAAAGCTTAATCAAATAAAGAATACAGTCAATGTTGTTTAATGGGATGGAACTAGCCTATTGATAATGGCTAGTTTCTGAACTCTCCAGGTACAGGATTCGAAGCCTTAGGATTTCTACACCAGATCATGGGGTACAAGTCTTTTCTTTTGATGCTCTAAGAGAAAGACAAATGTTCACAATGGAGAACAACACTACACGACAAGAAGTGAGAACATGCAATGTCCTGCATTGACGCTTGCAAAGTTTGTATGGGGGTATTTAACATCCCCCAGGGTTTCATGTTACCTATACCAACAGGAAGTTGGTGGCACCACAGCAAATGGGCTCTAAAACCTAACTACCGTCACCAATATGCTCACCTTGGTATCCAATATTATTTTCACTATTAACTTTTTAGCATTGGAATTTATTAGCTCGAGATTGCATTCTTCCAAAATCTATGTGGGGAGTTGAAAGAGTTGAATGCAAACTTAAGCACCACAGACTCAAGAAATAAAACTTTTTACATGTAAATTTGCATCTCCACAAACCATATCGAACCTTGAAGTTTACCATATTGGACTTTCACTAGATTTGTCCTTGAAGTATTTGATATTGTCCAAAGGTTAAAAGTCCAAAAGTCAAAATTGGGTTCCTCTCAATGTTGGTAGGTACTTAAGGAGTATGGAGAGCACTGGGACCACTTCAAGAATGTGTCTATTGCAAATGAATGAGTGCAATTAGAGCGTTGAATTAAAGTTGTTATGTGTCCCTGTGGGAAAATGTTACATTCAGTGGGCCTTCGTTCCAACTTGGAAACTATGCCCAGAGCTTGGAGAGTCTTGTGTGTTGCCTTTCTGGACCCAACAAATTTGAACTGGGCCATTTGAAAGACTTGTGCCAAACTTTATTAAAAATAATCAGCAACCCAAAAAAAGAAAGGCCAAAATAAAAAGAGGGGACCACGGCCCAGAAAAACCCATGCCAAGGCTTCACTTCATTCAATCTAGTTGTTCATTCGAAATATGCCTTCAATTGGTTTTGCTCTGTAGTTGTCTGTAAGGCTGGTAAAACCAGAATGCTATAAGGGTCTCAAAACATATATACTGTGGTGGTTCAGGAGGCACATGACTGAAGTCCCCTTAACATTATTACATCAGAACTTGAATTATGTGATGGAATGTGGTGTGACCAACCTTTTTTGTCACATAGACTGGGCCACAGAAGGTGGATTGTGCCAGGTTAACATTCCAAGGGAGGGCACACCTGGCAGTTTTGGCCTTCCCTGGTCTGTTATTTGCTTTTGCTAGCAGTAGGGCCAATGGAAAAATAGATAGGTTGTGGCAGCATTAACAGATTGGTTGCAATCAAAAGGTCAGATATCCGAATCAGCTGCTGCAACCCATTCTGGTTTTCAATACTGCACAGGAGCAGGGGGTTGAATCAGCTACCCCTGCTATTAACATTTTTTAGCTCTTCTTATCCATATTTAATAAAACATCACTTCTATGACATTTTTGTGAAGTTTACACAGCTATAGCCTAGAGGAGACCCAATCATTCCTAAACTAATGGGAAGACAAACCTGTGTCAACTAGGATATACAATTCAACAGATTGAGGTTCACAAATAACACATGGGGTTGAAACATTCCATGTGCATGCATGATGAGAGTTGGGGCTCTCAAATCCATTTTTAGGAATTCATTTTTCTGACTTACGAAACATATTAGGCTACCTATAGGTCCAAAACAACTTAACGTCAAACATAGGTCCACGGCACATTAACGCGTATATAGACCGAGTGTATGTGTATGACGTATAATCTGTAAGGGAATCATTCTACCTTTTGTGGCAAGCAAGGCCATAATTCACAGGCTTTATTATGCTTGCTTTGGCCTTTGTGCCATGAAACTCAACCACTTGAGGTGTTGGCTTCTGGGCCAAAGTTTGGAGTAGTTAATAGAATGAGAAGTTGGTAGTTAAAGAAGAAAACACGTGTGAAAATTTGAGGTTGTAAATGATCTAATAATAAAAAGTTAATTGGATGTCAAGAAAAGTTTATGAGATGATGGGCAGGGTGCCTTACAAGCCTATATAAGACCTTTGCCAACTTTCCGAAGGAGAAATTCACAATGGAGGGTTTTTCTTTTTTTTCAAATGTTTTATTTTATTTGTATGGAAACAAATGCAAAGCATCCATTGCAAGAAGAAAAGAGAAAATTCACAATGGGTTTTTGGAAGCAAGGAGATGAGATTTAAACCAAGGCCAACAATTGAAACATTCCCACACCACGTTTTTGGGTGGGCAGCCATTTTTTGACCCTGATCGACTATTGCCATTATTGTATTCTTTGCAACAACTTGAGTTTCCATATTGGATGGAGTTAAGTATATGATCAAAGTTTAAGAAGCTCTTGATTACATTAACTTCTTCTATAAAGTGAAGTAAACAAAATGTCAATTAGCCCATAACCAAACACTTCCCTCTGATTTCCAAGTTCCACAACACAAATGACACATCCTCTAAATGGAACAATTTTATCAATTCAGAAATGGTGGTGTGTTGCCTACACCTTATTGAGCCCACCAACATGAAAAGGCTGAACCTTGGACATGCATATTAGCTCCACATAGTGTCAAATATTTCCTCTCTTTTCTTTCAATTGACTTCAATGGACTTTGCACTAGTCTGCTGGAAACATGGCGCCCTACATGTTTATATGGATCAAATTTTGACATAACACAGTCCACATTGAACCTTTGCACCACTTGTGCAACTCAAATAACAACTCATAAAGTCCTACCATATGTTTTGTAATGTAAAGGCTAGGGCCTTTACACTAAGTATGGGTAGGGCAACCTCTAGAAGCATCTATAAAAACACAATGAAGTCCATATGTGTAACCGCACACTATACAGAGCCTTGAGATCTTGGCCATTTGTGAAGCTTGATCTCATTATTGCTTTAGGTATTAGGAATGCCCTTGGGACATGGCATTCCCCAAAGGCATGCTATGCCTGCTCCTAGGATGTCACCCTACATGTTATACTTGACAACTAATTTGCATGGTGTGCATTTTGAACTTTATTGCATTGGATGTCTCTTTGGACATCTTCTCTTTCAAGCTTACACATAAAACTAAGCTTTCCAATGTTTCCGGGGATGCGTTTTGAGAGCCAAATGAAGGGTTTTAAAAGGTAAGTTTTTTGTGCCTTTTTATGCAAGGTCTTTGGGTATTGTGAATCAATGTAAGCCCATGAAGTGGCATGAAATATGGAGGATGAAAATCAATTGGCAAATTTGATGGACAAAATTCACTCAATTGCATTCGTAAGTATTGATGGATCATTGTGGCCTCATTGAATGATTTGACATGTATGAAACCAACCCCAAAAAATGAAATGAATTTTAATGGATGATTATGATATCACAATTCTACCTTGGTGATAAGAAAATTGTACACTTAATTCTGTCTTTGCAGGACACAAATAATTGAAGTCTAAGACACTTGCAACTATTTCTCAAAATAATTTTTCAAACATTATGTGCTAACTTGAGTGTGTATAACTCCTACCATGATCACTATTCATTGTTATCCAACTCCTATTATTTGCACAATGAATTCTCCCAATCACTATTCTTGAATGTTAAAATCAGTGTCGGATATCAAATTTATTATATTAGAAAAGGACTGGTCACCAATCCAGGCTCACATTTCTAAAAGGGGTAAAAGCTGATTCTTTATTTCTTGAGGAGTACTTCCTATCCAAACAAAATCTGAAGCACCCAGATTTGATAAGTTTAGAATTTAGGTCTACTCAATCCAACATATTAAATTAATTTGCTAAAAGGTTTTGGTAAAATCTTCCATGAAACATACTTGGGGAACTATGGATACATGTTCTGGTTGGAAGGATTATTCACACACATCACATGCCACTATTTTGAAACCGGGGTGAAAAGATACATATGACAGAAGGTATGAAATTAAGAACCTTAAGAATTCGATTAGGCAAAAATGTCCTTTTTGGCATAAGTTGACCCTTGAACACCCTTTCCTTTCACACCCTCAATACTACATGGACAAAATTTGAAGGCTACAAGAAAATGATGTAGTGGTACCGCCATTTATGAAAGGAGATGACAACATATGAAGGCATAATCCTCCAGTAAGATGTGAGCCAAGGATTACCATTAAAACATAAAGAGTTCAAGCATCGAAGTTGCAAAGGATTGGGGAAGGGTTTTAGTCCCAACATGTTCACATTACATAAAGTGATTTTGATAGCACCCTTTGCATCCAAAACTAGCAATTGCCGCTTCTAAGGATGGTCACATAAAATCAAGTACATAGTAAGAGTATTGTGAGCCAAAAACCCATTTGGGATCCCTACAATAGACAAAAGGTCCTTAATTTCCCATATGGTAGAAATTTCAATGGAACGGTGAAGATATGCATGCATCTTACATTGTGAATGGCATGGCAGATGGTCATCTTTTGAAGCTTGATTTTTACAGTAGTTTAAGTGGTACCATATATAATTGAAGAAGAAATTATGGAGCGCATGGGTGAAAGGAAGACTTTTAATGCAATCTTGCAAATGAAAATCGGTAAAAGAGGTCCATAGGTGAAAGGAAGACTTTTAATAGGATATTGCAATTGAGAAATCGGTAAAAGAGGTTGTGGCCAGTGTCCTTTGATGCTTCTTACTTTAGTTGGTTCACATGGCCTCTTCCTTGTTCAGAGCTGACTGTACTTGATACTTATTACTATCAACCAGGCCCATATTGCACTCTGTCTACATTTTTTACAACTTGGCCAGATTCAACCAATAGCCACCAGCGCACCATGCAGAATGGATGGTGTGTGGATTGGAAACAAGTTTTCATTGTGTTCCTATCCCATAGATAATCACAGTGGTTAATTATGCACTAACTATCACATGCATCTACCTATCTAGCTGCTACCAAGTACCTGACTTTCTCACTTGCTTAATAAGCACTTGCATTTCCCTACCTACTTGCCAAGGTACTTGCCCCCTTCATAGGTAGCTACCTAGGTGGTGAAGTGGGGAGGTAGGGGATAGGTTACCAAGTTGGAACCATGGTAACTCAGTTGTAATTCATCCACAATGCCATCACAAAGGATGGGCGCTGGGGGGTTCTTGGTCAAATAATCGCATTCAGTGTTGAGTGCATGTTAGCAAGGTTTGTTGACAGTGCAGCAATGCAACAAGGTGGGAACTGACCCAGATGGATTCTAGGTAGTAGCCAGTCCTCAATGACATTTATGAAGAATAGTCGGTTTTTTGAAAGGCATTTGTTGAGTCTCTTTCTCTTTTCCACCCAATTTGTTGCTTTCTCATGTGTAGCCCTCTCTCTCAAATTGAAATCTACTATCTGTTCATAAATTTTATTTTGACTAGTGGGAACTAATTCGAGGGTTAATCCTTTTTGAAAATAAGATTAATCTGGGGTTAATTCATCTTGAGAAATAAAACTATTTTGAGAGTTAATCCTTTTGGGAAATAAGATCAATCTGGGGTTAAATTTTTATGAGAAGTAAAATTATTTTGAAGGTCAATTTGGGGGTTGACAATTTTTGGAAATAAGGCTACTATGGAAGGTTTATTCTTTTGGGACTCATTCTACATGGAGTAAATATATGATTGGCTAATCATATGACTAATTTGAATTTTAAAAAATAAAAAGAGGAATATTTTGAAAATTGATCCTTTCTGGAAATAAGAGTAATTTTGGTCAACTAAATACAATTATTCGTGGGCTTAACTAATTTAGAAGTCACTATGTGTAAGGTAAAGCCTTAGGGTGGGGACATTTTCAAAATAAGGGACCGAGGACGAGGGGATGGTCCAAAAATATCATATTTGATGAAATATTTCAAGGTTATGGTCTTGTGATATGTGGAGTAGAATCTAGATTTCAAACTTTCACATGTAAGTAAGATATTGTATTCCTACTTAGGTAGAATATTGTAATCTTTCCTAGATCTCCTATCAAATAGGTATGGGGGTAAAGGAAAAGGATTTGGATAATGTCATATCATGTAGGTATGGGTGTAAAGGAAAAGGTTTTGGGTAAGGTATAGGGTATAAGGTGTAGGGTGGTTGATAGGACTATAAACTGAATGTTTAAAGGTATATAAATTAAATATCTTAAACTTTTGAAAGCTTTTAATTAGGTTTGGAAAAAGTGAATGTGGATTATGAAAACTAATTTGAATATCTAATAGATAGTGTTTGATTATATATTTGACATTCTAAAAAATTGGTCAATTATTTTTTTAATGCATTTGATATCCCTTTTAGATATTTGAAATGGGTTTTTTTTTAATATTAAAAAATTAGTTCAATTCTCAAAACTTATTTTGAAAATTAGATCTAATGGACATTTTTTTTATGTGATATTTGCTCAACATGGTGTGAACTCAACATATAAACATTGTTTTTCAAAATAAATAGTGTGGCATGCACGATTGGTCCAAGTGTGAACCCATACATAAATATAAGGTGAAGTCAACATCTGAACATTATTATGCAAAGTATATATTCAAATATGAAAGGAAATCTTATTTGAATTGCATCGTAAACATGTTTTTTCTAATTGTGAACACATTATTGAACTGATTTTTTTTCCCAAAACCTAGTTTTTCTAATTTATTTCAAATTTCAGTGACAATAATAATTAAAAATTCAATATCTCATGCACGTTAGGTCTAAAAGCTATGAAACAAATTCCATTAAATCCTAGTCATTCAAGATTTTTCCAATAGTGCTAAGAATGCACCTTGATTCCACTAATTTTTTTCATTTTAATTTTATCCAATTTTCATTGAAAAAAAGGTTCAAAATCCAATAACTTGTGTAACATGGGTTCCAACATTAGAAGATTTTTTTCTGTAAAGATAACTAATAATTGCAACTAAAAATTGTGGGTATGGTTACAAACGATAATTTTTAGTTGCAAAAAACAATTTTATTCCACTAAAATGTCACAAAACTAATGTGTGCACCCCTATGCATTGAGAGCTTTCCAAGAATACCAAGTGTGTTATTGGAAACCTTATAGTTTTGAGATATTTTAATGTGACAAACTTTGAAAAGTTTTTTTTTAATTTAATTTTTTTCATATTTTGGATTTTTATTGAATTTTACTTACAAAAATCACTTAAATTCAATATCTCCCGGATCATATGTTGTCTTGAATGTGAACCTGTTACAAAATAAAACGAATTCAACATATGGCCATTGTTTTGCAAGGTGTATGTATGAATTTAAATATATTTGTAACTGATGGATTTTTTTTTAATTATTTTTGAGATTGTGAAAGAGGATAAAACTTGAAAATATTGTTAAAGAACAAACACAATTAATTGATGAAATCCAATGGTTTGTATGTCTTTTTAATTTGATAAATTTCATCCTTCATGCAAATATGGCCTTTCACCTACTAGAATAATAAAAACAATTGATCTTTTTTTTCCATAATTTATTGTACATGGATGTCATTTTTATATTTATTTTATTTGAACCAATGTCACGTTTTTTAATCTTTGACATTTTTAATATAAAAATTGATATGATATTCTATTATAATTACATATTTAAACTAAATTAATGAAACTAGTGGAAATGGAAATATTATTAACCACATAATACATTAATCATTTAAACATATTAATATTATGATCACAAGTGCAATTAAATTACATAACCTTAAATCAATCCAAAGTTTTTTTGCCCCAGTCAAAGGGTTCTAGTTATCATAATAATTCCTTGTGATATATTGCAATTACAAAGGAAAGAACCTTTTCTTGGATGGTGATTTAAGAGATTGTGATATTTGTAGTATAAAATAAGAATAAAATAAACTATTTAGAAAAGAAAAAATATGTTAATTTGTAGACCAAAACCTTAAGAGCTTTCAAACGTGATTTTTTAAAGAAATCATTATGACAATTTTCCTAGTTGTATAAGGAAAGGGAAGTTGGAAAAGCTTTTCCTTCTTTTGTTTCCTTTTCTTTTTTTCTCCCTTTTTTTTTATGACCCAAAAGTTACCACCTACCATGCTATTCATCTACAACAACATTGGTTGTTTTTTCAATCATGAAAAAACTATGTGTAGGAAGTACAAAATCATTTTTGTACTAATGAATTATATCAATTACTATATGTTTCTTTTTATAAAATTTAGCATGCATGTTTTAAAATATATATATTGTAAAAATATTATAATATAAAAGTTATATATAATTAATATTTATGAAATGGTCATATGTAAATTGCATTGTTTGGATCATGTGAATAATATTTTTCTTACATGACATCCACAATAGGCTTTTGTGTGTTGAGTTTTGTGGAAAATTATAATTTGTTATTTTTGGTCCACTTTGGATTCATGTACCCAAAAAAAACCTTTGGGTTGTATTCAAATAACCAATAGATGTACGATCAATCTTTGCAAATTCAAACACCTTCACAAATGAAGTTCTTGGAGGGCATTCAATTGGTCGATAGATGTATGTGAGGTGACTTTTTGTCTCTCTACTCTTGGTTCTATGAGGTGACTATGCTTGAAAGTACAAATATTACTTATGAAGGAAAAACAAAATGTAAGCATAATTATAGATGTTAAATTGCGTTTGTAGTTGAGATTAAATACCTTGCTTTCTATGCATCATTCATAACTTAGAACTAATGAATATGTTTTCTAGATTCAACACTCCAAATCTTAGAACCTTATGCTAAATTTTCATTCACTCAAACCAACTTTTAAAGACTCGACACCATGTTTAACTTGGCTGCAACCACCCATCACTTGAAATATTGTTTCTAACACATAGGTGGTTCAAATCTGGCTTGCTTTAGCCCGTTAGAAAAGTAACTCCAAGGCGCACCTTCCTACCTAATCCCAAGATCTACAACCAAACCAGTGAGAAGTTACACTACCGAACCCGAAAGGGTTTTACGAAACAATTGGTTTGACTTGGTTGCAAACCCCTAATCACTTGGGGTATTGTTTCTAACACATAGGTTGTTCAAATCTGGCTTGCCTAGCTAGTTATAAGCTAACTTCAAGCCGCACCTTCGTACCAAATTTCAAGATTTGTAGCTAAACCAGCGAAGAGTTATGCTACTAAACCCAAGAGGGTTTTATGAAGCAATTGGTTCAACTTGATTGTAGACCCCTAGTCACTTGGAGTATTGTTTCTAACACATAGGTTGTTCAAATCTGGTTTGCCTAACTAGTTAGAAGTTAACTTCAAGCCGCACCTTCGTACCAAATCTCAAGATCTGCAATTAAACCATTGAGGAGTTATGCTACTAAATTCGAAAGGGTTTTATGAAGCAATTGGTTCAATTTGACTGCAGACCCCTAGTCACTTGGAGTATTGTTTCTAACACATAGGTTGTTCAAATATGGCTTGCCTTGGTTCGTTGGAAGCTAACTTCAAGGCGCACCTTTGTACCAAATCTCAAGATCTGCAACTAAATCAATGAGGAGTTATGCTACTAAACTCGAGAGGATTTTATGAAACATTTCTGAGGTTCCCACCTCTCAACATTATCACTACTCATTCCCCGTCCTCCACAAGTATTCCTAGCTTTCCCTTCTACTTTACCTCATTTTCCCCATTACCTAGGTTAATCATTTTCCCTCTCTTCAAAAAGCTTGTGGGAATAAGTATTCTCCAAATTGAATTGAAAAAAATGTTTCGGGAAAAAAAGAACCCCCTAATGATCCGAGTCGCCTTTTAAAAAGAAGGAAAAAGGAGGTGAAGGTAGATATGAAGCTTGGTGGTCAATGGAAGGGGGAGGAGAAGCTTCCCATGCTCCTTTTTCCATTTCCCCCCAAGCAACTTACTTAGGCCTTCGTCCTTTTCCTTTTGCCTCACGGTTTTACTTCACCATAGTTCCAAACCATATTTACGCATTCCTTCCTTTGTCCTTGGCCTATAAATTTTGATGCACCTTTCGATGTCATAAGTCCCCCTCACATTTGTTGCCGATTCGATTTAATTGAATATCTCTTCTCTTTTCCTTAAAATTATGGTGTTGCGCATGGCCCCCTCTTACAGGCCTCAAGCTGCACAAATGAACGAGGAATCGACCTCGGAGTCATCTTTGGATTTAACATTGACGCAACATTCTCGTGATGAAGACCTCGAACCGCGAGAGGTGGGTGCTCATCTTAAAGTCAAAACCCTTCGAGCTTTGTATTATCGCATTTTTCCGAACTCCCGCACCTTGGTGATATTGTTGCAAATCGACCTTGCTTCCAGTGATGAGCCTGAAACCATATGCGAAGGTTGTTATGAGACCGAGGACACTTCCATCTTCACATGGTCTTCAATTCCCGGCGTTGGACACTATCGTTGGTTGCGCAACCTAATTCGTTGACTGCCTCCTAATAGCAAGGCAAACTACCTAATTCGCACCATTTGACACATCTTAGATTTCCTGTAATAATGAATTATCATTGCGGCATAAACTAAAACTTCGCATGTAATTGTAGCTCCTTGTGGAGCTTAACCCTATACTTAATAAATGTTCCACTTATCATGAAATTCAAGTTGTCATTACCACCCTATCCTCCTTGTTCATTTCATCACTAAATTGTTTTAGATTAATCGTATATTTAAAAGTTTATCCTTTTTTTGGCTTCTCATTAACCCGTTTTCATTTACTTCATATAAACCAAACATCCTTGCTATTAAATACTAAAATAAGACTATCGTTTTATTGCACACCATGAACTGGTGTCTGTTTTTACCCCAATCCTTAAGAGATTTCTCACTCCTAATTATGCCACTAAAGTCTTGAAGCTATGGTTTACCAACTTTTGTTGAGGAAAGGAACTAACCCAACTAATATTGTATTCCAAAAAAGGAAACAACCCCCCACACAATTGTGCACCTTCATCAACCCCTATTTTAACACGAAGTTGTTAAAAGCCCCTAATAACCTCACCCCACTTGAATATTCCTTACACAACTCATTAAAATTGAAACTACTGGCCATGGCCATGTCGGTATAACTCACAATGTAAGTAATTCTTGCAAACTTGAACACCTTCATAAATGAAGGTTTTTGGAATGCATTCACCAATAGATGCATGTTATGATTACAACCTCAAACAATTGTCCAAATCAAAGTTTTGGAATGCACTCAATTAGCTAGTAGATGTAAGTAATTCTTGTAAGTTCGAGTTATTATTCAAATGAAGGTTTTCAAATGTCCTTAATTGGCCACTAGATCTAGGTAGTTTTTGCAAACTCCAACAATCTAAGAAATCATAGGTTTTAATTGCATTCCATTGGCCAATAATTCTAGGTTATTCCTCCAACCTTGAACACCAATGCAAATGAAGGTTTTGTAGTGCAATCAATTGGCCAATAGATGTAAGTAATCTTGCAAGCCCCAACAACTTGACAAATCTAGGTTTTAGAGGGCATTTAATCGGCCAATAGATGTAGGTAATTCTTGTAAGCCATGACAACTTCACAAATGAAGGTTTTGGAGTGCATTCAATTAGGTAATACATATAGATAATTCTTGCAAACTTGAAACACCCACAAATCAAGGTTTTGGAGTGCATTCAATTGGGCAATAAATGTAGTTAATTTTTGCCAACTTGAAATGCCCACAAATCAAGGTTTTAGAGTGCATTCAATTGGCCAATAAATGTACATAATTTTTACAAGTTCAAACAATTATTGAAATGAAGGTTTTGGAGTGCATTCAATTGGCTAATATATGAAGATAATTATTGCAACTTCAAATAATCAAACAAGTCAAAGGTTTTTTTAGTGCATTCAATTAACCAATAAATGTAGGAAATTATTGTAAATTCCAACAATTATTTAAATCAATGTTTTGAAATGCATTCAATTGGCCAATAGATGTAGGTAATTATTGTAAACTTGAAGAATTACTCAACTTAATGTTTTGAAATGCATTCAATTGGCCAATAAATGTACGTAGTTCTTGCAAATTTGAACACCTTAACAAATCATGGTTTTGGAGTGCATTCAATTGGTCAATAGATGTAGGTATTTTTTGCAAATTCAATTTTTTTGAAAAATTAAGGTTTTGGAATGCACTCAATTGGCCAATTGATGTAGGTAATTCTTCTAAACTTGAACAATTATTCAAATCAAGGTTTTGGAGTTCATTTAATTAGACAATAGATGTAGGTAAGTTTTGCAAACTTGAACACCTTGACAAATTAAGGTTTAAGAGTGTAGTCAATTGGCCAATACATGTAGGTAATTTTTGCAAACTCAAACAATTGTTCAAATCAAAGTTTTTGAATGTATTCAATTGGCCAATAGATGTAGGTAATTCTTGCAAACTCAAACAATGGTTCAAATCAAGGTTTTTGAATGTATTCAATTGGCCAATAGATGTAGGTAATTCTTGTAAACTCAAACAATTGTTCAAATCAAGGTTTTTGAATGCATTCAATTGGCCAATAGATGTAGGTAATTCTTGAAAATTCAAATAATTGTTCAAATCAAAGTTTTTGAGGGCATTCAATTAGTCAATAGATGTAGGTAATTATTCCAACTTCAAACACCCTTGCAAATGAAGGTTTTGGAGTGTATTCAATTGGCCAATAGATATAGGTAATTTTTGCAAGTTCAAATAATTTCATAAATTAAGGTTTTGGAGTGCATTCAATTAGCCAATAGATGTAAGAATTTGCAAATTTGAACATCCCCATAAATAAAGGTTTTGGAATGCAATCAATTGGCTAATAAATATTGGTAATTCTTGCAGATTCAAACATGCCCACAAATCAAGGTTTTGTAGTGCATTCAATTGGCTAATAAATGTAGCTAATTCTTACAACCTCAAACACATATCCAAATGAAAGCATTTGAGTGCATTCAATTGGCCAATAGATGAAAGTAATTATTGCAAAGTTGAACAATCTAACAAATCAAGGGTTTTGAATGCTTTCAATTGGCCAATTGATGTAGGTAATATTTGCAACCTTGAATAATTGTTCAAATGAAGGTTTTGGAGTGTAATCAATTGGCTAAAAGATGTAGGTAATTATTGTAAACTTGAACACATTAACAAATGAAGGTTTTAAAATGCACTCAATTGGCCAATAGATGTAGGTAATTCTTGCAAATTCAAACACCTTAACAAATGAAGGTTGTGGAGTGCATTCAATTATGTAATAGATGTAGGTAATTTTTATAAGTTCGAACAATTGTTCAATTAAGGGTTTTTGGGTGCATTCAATTGGCCAATAAATGTGGGTAATAATTGTAAATTCGAACAATTATTCAAATTAAGGTTTTGAAATGCACTCAATTGGCAAAGATATGGGCAATTCTTGCAAACAATTGTTCAATTTAAGGTTTTTGAATGCATTCAATTGGCAAATACATGTAGGTAATTTTTGTAAACTGGAACACCTAAACAAAATTAAGGTTTTTGAGTGCAGTCAATTAGTTAATGCATGTAGGTAATTTTTGAAAATTCGAACAATTGTTCAAATCAATGTACTTGATGTATTCAATTAGCCAACGAATGCAAGTAATTTTTCCAACCTCAAACATCCTTGCAAATGAAGGTTTTGAAATGCACTTAATTGGCTAGTAGATGTAAGCAATTTTGTAAACTTGAACACCATGATAGATTAAACTCTTAAAGTGTAATCAATTGGCTAGTTGTCGTGCAAATACATATCGTCATACAACATACATCACTAACATACCATATTCACATACACACATAAACACATAACATGGACGAAAGAATACATAAATACCCGTGTACCACAACTGAAAATGTCACAAGAAATATCTATTATTATAAAACTCATGATGTAAACACATACAATCGAGCTAAGCCCATTCCATTCGGAGAATCCATGCCGATGCTAATAGGGACCATAGCTTAGAGCTCCACTAACTCCAACTACTCCCAATGCTCTAGGCTCAACTCAAAAAACTAGGCCGATGCTAACATGACACCATAACTCAGAGCTCCACTAACTCCAACTACTCCCAATGCTTTAAGCTCAACTAAAAAAACGACCCTTTCTAAGCCCTCTCTCCCACTATATCGCCCACTCACAACATGAGGGTGGGTCCTCACACTCGTAAGATAGTGCGGCATGTTGTTACACCCAATGTCATCGGTGCATTTTGCTGCAAACAGACATAGTCCCCCACATGGAACCTACGAATCGATGGTCGATAACTTCCACCCTAGATAGTTGTATATCACAATGTATCCCTGTGTTGAGCAATAGCAAGGTTCTCAAATGCTACTAGCATAATTCTTCGAAAAAGCTTCGCACATTGAAAACACACCCTCAACCACATCTCTGGGTCATCAAGGTTCACCACTTCATTAGACTCACGACGAATCGTTGTTGGCAAGTTTGGATTTCGGCCATACAATAAAAATTAAGGTGAGAAGGAAGCCAAGGATGCATGACGATTAAATCAATATCCCATGGCCAACCATGGTGACTAAATATCCCAATACCCTAGGTGGTTGGTGGCCCTTCTAAAAGCCATATTTATGCAATGCCCTTTTCACCATCTATACCACATGCTCAGCCAAACCATTTGCCTCTGGATGGTCTCGAGATGTGGTTTAGTGATCAATGAACGCCTTGTCACACAAGACCTGAAACTCACCCTAAAACTTTGTACCCTGATCAGTCAACACCTCAACTGGTGCACCAAAATGACTAAGCACCCTATCAAGGAATGCATACGCTACTCCCTTGCTGGATTTGTCGAGGGACGAAACCAACTCAATCCACTTAGAGAAGTGCTCCACCTACACCAACACATATCTATTGTGTTGTATCGTTAATGGTAATGGTCCCGCAAAGTCCAAATTCCAGCGATAACCCAACCCCATAATAGGCAAGGGGTGTAATTGTGGTGTAGAGGCACTGAACGATGCCCTCACCCTATCACAAACCATGCAACGTGACACCAATTGTTGCACATCAGTGTGCATACCACACCACCAATATTGACCTAGGAGCAAGTTATATGTCCGCTTTATTCCAAAATGCCCCAACTCCTCATGGGCATGCTGCATAATACGCCATCTTTGGGTTGGATGTGGTACAATCCGCACCCTATCATCCTCCCACACTTGGAGTATATGTGTCCCTTTTAACTGATACCTCCTAGTTCGTTGGAAAACATGGTCTCTCTCCTTGGCATTCACCATGCCTGGCACCATACTGGTCCATAAAAACTCCAACACCAATGTATCATCATGAACATCATGGTGAATGGTGCTACCATCCCCAACCTTGGGATCTGAAGACTAGCCATTTACCCTTTGATTAAAGTAAGATGTCACGTGGCCTTCCATACTAGAGTCCACACCCAACAAGCATAAAAAGGTTGATGCATGCCAACTTAACACCATCTCTTCGTCAACCTTGCCATGCCATCTAGCTTCAATATCATCCTTTTGGTTAGTGCATGGGTTCCAACTCAACCTATTGGTATCAAGGTTTGCAACTCTAGGTCTATGCACCACCTGGAAGTCATATTCCTATAAGACAAAAAGCCCACTATGCAAGTTTTCCTATAAGCTTATTGGACTCCATCAACCACTTCAATGGTTGGTGATCAGTGACAAGGGTAAATTGTGTGCTAAACAAGTAACACTTGAAATGTGCAACAGCCCACACCGTTGCCAAACATTCTCCCTTGTACGAACTATAACATGATTCCGTTGCATTGTTTGAATGACTCGCATAGGTCACCATAAACTCCTTCCTTTCATCATCACACTGTGTCAACACCGCTCCAAGTCCCAACATATTCCAATCAATGTGTAGCTGGAATGGATGCCCCCTAATAGGTCTCCTCAAGATGGGAGCCGCAACCAACCTGGCCTTGAGCTCCATGAAAGCTCATTCCTACTCATTGCCCCATTGCCACGTTTGATCCAACTTCAACAACATGTTCAAAGGCTTTGCCATCGCACTAAAACCTTTGACATATTTGCGGTAGTAGTTCGCCAATCCCATGAAAGTGCGAACCCTACTCACATCCATGGGATGTGGAATATGTGTAATATCCTCCACCTTGGCTTGTTGCACTCCCAAACCACTTGGGTAGATCACATGACCCAGATACTCTACATTCTCTTGGAAGAACTTACACTTCCGAGGATG
>Ga0116226_10001731_pt1 | contig 18962 bp, 19 predicted proteins | sample S1TSphfallax_FD_89692 | JGI IMG/M metagenome (GOLD analysis project Ga0116226, IMG submission 89692) | Host-associated microbial communities from peat moss isolated from Minnesota, USA - S1T2_Fa - Sphagnum fallax MG | ecosystem: Host-associated > Plants > Peat moss > Unclassified | place: USA... | reverse complement strand
TTTTGATAACACACTCAACGGTAACCGTTGCAACGACATCGTCTTCCGGCAAGGGCGCCGGCACCGTTGCCGCGCAAGCCGCACACAGGAGTGCCGAACCATGCGTGCCAATCGAGACGGCCCCAAACAGGCAAAAGTTTTGTGCTTCTTTTTTTCAAAAAAGAAGGCCTTCCTTCCTTACTGCTGTCCCCGCACCCCCAAAATATGCGCAATCGCATAAGTCAAATCCGGCCGGTTCAGCGTATAAAAATGAAACTCATCCACCCCATTGGCCTGCAGCAGCCGCACCTGCTCGGCCGCCACCACGGCCGCCACCATGCGCCGGGTTTCCGGATCGTCATCGATACCTTCGAACAGGTGCGCCAGCCAGTCCGGCACGCTCGTGCCGGTGTTCCGCGCGAACTTCGCCGCCTGCGCGAAATTGGTCACCGGCAGGATACCCGGCACGATCGGCGCGTCGATGCCGGCGGCCATGGCGCGGTCGAGGAAGCGCAGATAAATGTCGGTATCGAAAAAGCTTTGCGTAATGGCGCGCGTCGCGCCCGCATCCAGCTTGCGCTTCAGGTTGTCGAGGTCTGAGGCAGCGTCGACCGCCGACGGGTGCGTTTCCGGATAGGCCGCCACCGAAATCTCGAAATCGGCGATGCGGCGCAGGCCGGCGACCAGGTCGGCGGCGTAGGCGTAGCCGCCGGGGCAGGGCTCGTAGGCGCCACCGCCGGGGACGTCGCCGCGCAGGGCGACGATGTGGCGCACGCCGGCGTCCCAATAGGCGCGGGCAATGTCGTCGATCACGCCGCATTCGGCGCCGACGCAAGTGAGGTGCGCCGCGGGGGTGAGGCTTGTCTCGGCCACCAGGCGGGTGACCGTGGCGTGGGTGCGGGCCTGGGTGGAGCCGCCGGCGCCGTAGGTGACCGACACGAAGCGGGGCCGGAGTGGCTCGAGGCGGCGGATGCAGGCCCAGAGTTGCGTCTCCAATGCCTCGGTTTTCGGCGGGAAGAATTCGAAGCTCAGCGCCGGCGGCGCCTCGGTTTGCGGCGTCGGCAGGCGGGCGAAGCGCGGGCCGGTGAGCCAGCGATGCAGGGTCGGCTGCGAGGCCGGGGGCAGGGGTGCGTTCACGCTTTTGCATGCCTCCAAAGGCGCCCTCGATCAAGGGGCGCCACGCGACCCAGGCTGATGACGACGCTTCCGAACGGACTGAGGCAACGAAACGGTCGTGTGCGCGTTGCCCATCACGAACCCCATGGTAGACAGCCGGTTCCGACCCCAGATGGCGGTGCATAACCGCTACCCGCAATGATAGGGACCCCCATGCGCGCCCGACACAGCACAGCCAGAGCGCTCCGTTCCGGCGCACTGCCAACCTTCCCGCGCCTATCCACCCTTCTGAGCCTGTCCGCCCTCGTGGCGCTTGCCGCCTGTGCCACCAAGCCCCCTGCGTCCGACCCCGATGCGGTGGCCGATTACGAGCAGACCAACGACCCGCTCGAGCCCACCAACCGGGTGTTCTACAAGGTTGACGACGCGCTCGATACCTATGCCTTGAAGCCGGTGGCGCAGGGCTACGTTTATATCACGCCGCAGCCGGTGCGAACCGGGGTGCATAACCTGCTGACCAACCTGGACAGCCCGGTGCTGTTCGCCAATGACGTGGCGCAGGCCAATCCGCGCCGCGCCGGCGACACCTTCATGCGTTTCCTGATCAATTCCACCGCGGGCGTGCTCGGCGTTTTCGACGTTGCGAAGTCGGCGGGATACCCCGGCCATGACTCCGATTTCAATATTACCCTGGCGGTATGGGGCGTGCCGGACGGGCCGTTTCTGTATCTTCCGGTGCTTGGCCCGTCGAGCCCGCGTGGCGCCACCGGCTATGCCGTCGATGCCGCGCTCGATCCGTTCACCTACGTGCCGCACGGCTATGGGCTGAAGACATTGAACTGGGCGCGATACGGCCTCGGCATTATCGACACCCGCGCCGCCCTGCTGCCGGACCTGGACAAGGTGAAGGCCGGCGCGCTTGACCCGTATGCAACCTTCCGCAGCTTGTACCGTCAGCATGTGCAGAGCGAGGTGGACGCCGCGAAGGCGGACGCCCCGACCACCCCGCCCGCCTGGAACAGCCCTTAATCTTTGGGAGCCTGCCGATTATGATGCCTAACGTTACGCGCCGCCACTTCGCGGCCCTTGGCGCCACCGCTTTGCTTTGCCTGGCCGTCCGCGTGCCGGCATGGGCGCAGGGGTCGGGCGACGCGTCCGTATTCTTCAAGCAGTTCGCCGACCGCCTGGTCGCCATCGTGAACGGCCCGGGCGACGCCGCCACGAAGCGCCAAGCGCTGCAGCCGGTGATCGATGGCGACGTCGATGTGGCCTCCATCGCCCGCTTCTGCCTTGCGCGGTTCTGGAACACCGCGACGCCGGCGCAGCAGCAGACCTATGTGCAGATTTTTCACCAGGTGCTGTTGAACCAGATCAGCGGGCATCTGGGCGAGTATCAGGGCGTCAGCTACACGATAACCGGCACCCGCCCGCAGGGCGCTTCGAGCGTCGTCGGGACGGTGATCGTGCGCCCGAATGCGCCGCCGGCGAATGTTTCCTGGGTGATCAGCGATGCCAGCGGCACACAGAAGGTGGTCGACGTGGTTGCCGAGGGGACCAGCCTGCGGGTGCAGCAGCGGGCCGATTACACGAGTTATCTCGAACGGCACGGCAACAGCATCGATGCGTTGATTGCGGCGTTGCAGCGACAGATCAGGGGAGGGTAGGAGAAGGAAGCAGTTCCTTTTGAAAAAAGAACTGCTTCCTTACCTTTGTTACGCCCGCCCGTAGGTATCCTCGAACCGCACGATATCGTCCTCGCCCAGATACGATCCCACCTGCACCTCGATCAGCGTCAGCGGAATGCGCCCGGGATTATACAGCCGGTGCACCGCGCCCAGCGGCAGATAGACGCTTTCGTTCTCACGCAGCATGATTTCCTCGCTGTCGCGCGTGACCATCGCGGTGCCGGCGACCACCACCCAGTGCTCGGCGCGGTGAAAGTGCTTCTGCAATGAGAGCTTCTCGCCAGGCTTCACGACAATCCGTTTGACTTGGAAACGGCCGCCTTCGATCAGGCTTTCGTACATGCCCCACGGCCGGTAGACGCTCTTGTGCGACGCCGCCTCGGAGCGTTTCAGGGCGCGCAGACGCTCCACCACTTTTTTCACGTCCTGCGCGCAGTCGCGGTGCATCGCCAGCACCGCGTCCTCCGTGGTTACCACGACCACGTCGGTGAGGCCGACCACGGCGGTGAGCATGCCGTCGCTGCGGGCGTAACAACCGGTCGCACCCTCGAGCACCACGTCGCCGACCGATACGTTGCCGTCGCCGTCTTTGGCGCCGAGTTCCCACAGCGCGTCCCACGATCCGACGTCGCTCCAGCCGAGGTCCGCGGGTACCACCGCGGCACGGTCGGTGCGTTCGGCGACCGCATAGTCCAGGCTGATGTTCGGGCAGGCCTCGAACGCGGCGCGGTCGAGCCGGATGAAATCGAGGTCCGTGCGGCGCGCCGCCAGCGACCGGCGCACGGCCGCCATCACCTCCGGCGCGTATTTCTCCATTTCCTCGATCAGCGTGCGCGCGGTGAACACGAACATGCCGGAGTTCCACAAATGCTTCCCGTCCGCGACGAGGCGGGCCGCGGTCGCGGCATCCGGCTTTTCGACAAACCGGGCGACCCGGTGCGCGCCTGGCGCCTCGTCGAGCGCCGGGCCCACTTCGATGTAGCCGTAGCCTGTTTCCGGCCGCACCGGATTCATGCCGAAGGTGACGATCTGGCCGACCAGCGCCGCTTCCTGCGCGGCCGCGAGGGCAGCGTGCAGCGATTCCGGCCGGGTGATGGCCGCGTCGGCCGCCATCATCCACAACACGGCGTCCGGCTCCTCCTCGGCGACCAGGGCGGCGGCGGCGGCGATTGCGGGCGCGCTGTTGCGCCCGACCGGCTCCAGAACGATGCGTGCGCCCTCTATGCCGGCCTCGCGCAACTGCTCGGCGATCAGGAAGCGATGGCCCTCGTTGCAGACGACCACCGGGCGCGCGAAGCCCTGGCCGGTGGCGCGCAACGCGGTTTCCTGCATGAGCGAGCGCTCGGAGACCAGTGGCCAGAGCTGCTTGGGAAAGCTCTCGCGCGACACCGGCCACAGGCGCGTGCCCGAGCCGCCGGACAAGATCACCGGCACCACCAACCCGGTTGCCTGACGGGTTTCGGTGGCACCGGGCAAAAGAGCGTCATCCATAACGCGGCCTTCCTTTCTGTAGCATCCGCTCACATCGCCCCATATGTTCACTGTCACACTGTCACGCGCGGCTCCAGCGCCGGGATGCTTCGCACTACACAACGATAGCGAAAGAAATCTGCATGGGCCACCTAAACGATATCGGAAGCGCCATTTTGGATGTGGCCCGCGCCGAGGAAGCCGCCCTGATCGCCGTGCGGCGGGACCTGCATGCCCACCCTGAATTGTCGTATCATGAAGTTCGCACCGCGGCGGTGGTCGCCACCGAGCTGGCGCGCCTTGGCATCTCCTGCCGCACCGGCGTCGGCGGCCATGGCGTTGTCGCCGACATCCAAGGTGGCCGCCCCGGCAAGACGCTGGCGATACGCGGCGACATGGACGCGCTGCCGATCGAGGAGCGCACCGGCCTGCCGTTCGCCAGCCAGAATGCCGGCGTGATGCACGCCTGCGGCCACGATGTGCACACCAGCACGCTGCTTGGGGTAGCCGCCATTCTCAAGCGCCTGGCGCCCGAAATGTCGGGCACCGTGCGGCTGCTGTTCCAGCCGGCCGAGGAAGTGCTTGGCGGCGCCGCGCCCATGATTGCCGAGGGCGCGCTCGATGGCGTGGACATGGCGCTCGGATATCATAACCATCCCGAAATTCCGGTCGGGCGCTTCGGTGCGGTGGCCGGCGCCACCTATGCGGCCTGCGACCGCTTCCGCCTCACCGTGCGTGGCGTCTCCGGCCATGCCGCCTATCCGCAGACGACGGTGGACCCGATCGTCGCGGCCGCGCATTTCATTACTGGCCTCCAGACTATTGTTTCGCGCGAGGTGGGCGCGCTGGACAGTTGCGTTGTCACCGTCGGCGCCATTCATGCAGGCACGGTGCACAATATCATCCCGGACGGTTGCGTGCTGCTGGGCACGGTCCGCACGCTTACCGACACCATCCGTAGCCGCGCCGAACAGGCGATCCGCCGCCATTGCGCCGGGCTCGACGTGGGCTTCCGCACCGTGTGCGAGCTGGAATGGTCGGCCGGCGTGCCGCCCACGCTGAATGCGCCACAGGTGATGGAGCCGAGTGTCGCCGCGATCGTGCGGCAGTTCGGCGACGTGTTCATTCCGGGCGAACCCTCGATGGGCGCCGAGGATTTTTCGTTCATTGCGAGTGCGGTGCCGAGCTTCAACTTGCGCATCGGCTCGGGCGCGCCCGGCCGTGCCGATCACTTGCACAATTCGGACTACCAGCCGGACGAAGCCTGCATCGCGCTTGGCGCCACGGCGCTTGCCCGGGCGGCGTTGGATCTTTTGGCGACGTAGAGAAGCAAGAAACTTCTACTAATAGATAAAAGTTTTTTGGTTCTTTTTTTCAAAAAAGAACGGCTTCGTGTTATACTGCCTTCGCGAGCTCCGCCATCTGGTGCTCGGCCACGTTCGGATGCGGCATTTGCGCGCGCACGTGGTAGCCCAGGTGTTCGTAGATCGAAATGGTGCTCTGCAGCAGAACGTTCGCCGCCAGACGCACTTCATGCAGCCCTGCATCCGCCGCCAGTTCCTCCGCGTGGTCGAGCAACTCGCGGCCGTGGCCGCGGCCCTGCCAGGCCGGATCGACCGCCGCCATCCGCACCGCCAGGTGATCGTCCGCAGGTTCGGCCAGCAGCACGGCGATTACCGCGCTGGCATGCTCGCCTACCCAGGCGGCATCCCGTTTCAACCACGCGCTCGCATCGAGCGTCGCCGGCGGCGGCTGGTAGCCCAGCCGCACCTGGTCCGGGTCGAAGGCTCTTGTGATCACATCCCTTATCGCCGGCAGGTCTGAATGGGTCGCTCGCCTTATACGCATTTCTTGCAGCTTCCTGATTTCATAGGATGTACGGAGCCGTGCGCCGCTTCATCCACCACCAACTGTAAACCGCATCATGGGCAGGACTTGGTGCCGCGCCGCAAGAATAACTTGCAAGCTTGCCCCGTTCAGCAGCCATGATCACATTGCGGGCAGCTTTAAGGATGTTTTACCACATGCGCGTTCATGTCCTGGCCGGCCTGGTGCTCACTGCGGTTTGCACCCTGCCGATTGTCGCCGCCCCCGACCGGCCTGCGCTTGCCCACCCGGCACCCGACAGCTTTGCCGACCTTGCCCAATCGGTGATGCCCGCCGTGGTGAATGTCAGCTCCACCCAGGCCGCGCGCGCCGAGGCGGACGCGCCGGAAATGCCGTCCTTCCCGCCCGGCTCGCCGTTCGAGCAGTTCTTCCACGAATTCATGAACCGCCATCATGGCGGAAACGGCGATAACGGCGGCGATAATGGCGACAACGGGGACCAGGATCAGGACGAGGATAAAGGCGGCAATCAGGACAGCGCCCCCGACCAGGGCACGCCGCATCCCCACCACCTGCAATCGCTCGGCTCCGGCTTCATCATCGATCCGTCCGGCATCGTCGTCACCAACAACCACGTGATCGACGGCGCCGACGAAATCACCGTGACCCTGCAGGACAACACGACCCTGAAGGCGACCCTGATCGGCCATGACGACCGATGGGACCTCGCGGTGCTGAAAGTGAATTCGGCCAAGCCGTTGCCGGCCGTGCAATTCGGCAACAGTGACGCGGCCCGCGTCGGCGACTGGGTGCTGGCCATCGGCAACCCGTTCGGCCTCGGCGGCACCGTCACAGCAGGCATCGTGTCCGCCCGCGGCCGCGACATCCAGCAGGGCCCGTACGACGATTTCATCCAGACGGACGCGGCGATCAACCGCGGCAATTCGGGTGGCCCGCTGTTCAACATGGCCGGCGAAGTGATCGGCATCAACACCGCCATCCTATCGCCCAGCGGCGGCTCGATCGGGCTCGGCTTCTCCATCCCCTCCGGCGAGGCGAAGGTGGTGATCGACCAGCTTCGCCAGTTCGGCCGCGCCCGCCGCGGCTGGCTCGGCGTGCATATCCAGGAAGTGACGCCGGATATCGCCGAAACCCTCGGGCTGAAGGGAGCCGACGGCGCGCTGGTCGCCGGTGTGAACAAGAACGGGCCGGCCGACCAGGCGCATATCCAGAACGGCGACGTCATCCTCACCTTCAACGGCCAGCCGCTTCATGAACTGCGCACCCTGCCGCGGGTGGTGGCGGAAACCCCGATCGACGCGAAAGTGCCGGTAGATATCTGGCGCGACGGCAAACGCCAGACCGTCAGCGTGGTGGTGGCCGAAATGCCGGAGGAAGCAAAGCCGGTCGCGGTGGCGCCGCGCAAGCCGGCCGGCGGCACGGTGGAACTCGGGGCGCTGGGGCTGAAAGTGTCGCCGATCACCGACGATCTGCGGCAGAAATTCAAGCTGGACGAGAAGCTGAAGGGCATCGTGGTCACCGACGTTTCCGGTGTCGGCACGGCCGCCGACCGCGGGCTGAAGCCGGGCGATGTCATCGTTGAGGTTCAGCAGCAGACCATCCTGGTTCCGGCCGACTTGCAGCGGCAAATTGTTACGGCCCGCGACGAGGGGCGCAAGAGCGTTCTTCTGCTGGTGCAGGGGAAGGATGGCATGCGGTGGGTGCCGTTGCCGGTGCGGAAGTAAGACCAGGAAGCAGTTCTTTTTTGAAAAAAAGAACCAAAAAACTTTTGCTTCAATGAGACCGGGCCTGGCCGTGGGGCTTGTCATTACTGACACGGCGTTTCTGGCGTATTGGCTGGTCAGCGCCGTGGGGGCGGCGGGGCTGATCCACCTGCCACCCAACTTGATGTATGCCGGCTACGGCGACCGGCTCGTGACCGCCTGGAACTGGTCGTTCGCACCGCTGGACCTGGCGTTCTCGGTCACCGGCTTCGCCGCCTTGTCCGCCGCCCGCCGCGGCGACCCGCTTTGGCGGCCGCTCGCGTTGATATCGCTGCTGCTCACCACCGTCGCCGGCCTGATGGCGGTCGCCTATTGGACGCTGCTCGGCGAATTCGACCCGGCCTGGTTCCTGCCCAATCTCGTGCTGCTGGTGTGGCCGTTACTGTTTGTTCCAAAAATCGTCCGCGATTTGACCTGACCAGCACCAGGGGTGCTTTCTCGGGCGCGTTGCCCCCTCGACGCCGCGCACGCCTTGGTATCGAACCTGGAACAGCCTGCCAGGCAATGATCAACTTCAGGTAGCGGATCGTTCACAAATACATGAAATTTACTTAATTGTCTGAGTGATTATACACCAATTTGAATTGGGCGGCGCGTTGCGCACACCTGCACATTGCAATATTCCGACTCGAACAAACATTGTATATAAATATAGACGCTGCCGTATCTTTTTCTTGCATATTACGAAAATTGTAGGCATAGAGAAGTTGAGGGTCTATGAGTTTGCAATGTTCCCCGGCAAAATTGAAGTCAGAATGGTCGGTGCCGGGCATCATGCCGGCAGTACAGGGTCGCGTGCGCAACGTGCTGCCGGGTGCGATGGCGGCTCGCCGATCGATGCCGTTCTGCCCGCGTACGCGCCGAGGTCGACCCGGAACGATGTGTGAACTGCAACTCCTGGCCGCCATCAATACAATCGGACGCCTGCCTTGCCTTGAAATCCGCGTCCGGGGGGATATGCTCGAATATCCGGCAGGCAGTGGCAGGCTCGTGCGCTCTGGCGAAACTGTAACAGTGGACGGACCATTCGCCGCCTGGCGCATCTGCTTGCGGATGCGGCAGAGGCGCTGGCCAGGCTTTGAGCCAACCGACCCGCAGCTTCTTGCCTATTGGGCCGCCTTCATCGCATACACCGACCGATAATTCGGCGACGCACGATGAGGGAAGCAGGAACTTGGCCGGACCTAGGTTTGGCGTATGGGCGCTCGTATCGGGTGCCACCGGTTCGCTGTTCCACCCGGATGATCCGCCGGATGCGAGTTGGGCGCGTAATCGGGCACTTGTAACGCAGGCAGAGGCCCTCGGGTTTGAGAGCACGCTGGTAGCCCAGCATCTGTTCCATGTATGCGACGAGAACCTTGGCCAACTGGAAACCTGGACGGCCTGCGCCGCGCTCGCGGCGGTGACCGCGCGGATCGAAATCATTGCCGCCATCAAGCCCGCGCTGTTCCATCCGGCGGTGCTTGCAAAGATGGCAACGCAGATCGAGGAAATCAGCGGCGGGCGCTTCGCCATCAATTTCGTCAATGCCTGGTTCAAGCCGGAATTCGAACGAACGGGCATTGCATTCGCGGAACACGATCAACGCTACGCTTACGGTGCGGAGTGGCTGCGGGTGGTGCGTGCGTTGACCGCGGGCGAGACTGTAACATTCGCCGGCGTGCATTTTGCCATCGACCATTTGAAGCTGCGGCCAGCGGGGCGGTTCCGGCCAAGACCGCTGATTTATGCCGGCGGCGAGTCCGAGCCGGCGCGGGCGCTTGCCGCGGAATCGGCGGATGTGTGGTTTCTGAACGGCCAATCGCTGGAAAACATCAAGGCCTTGATTGCGGACGGGCGGCGCAGGCCGCGGACCGGCGATCCCCTGCGCTTCGCCATGTCCGCCTTTGTGATTGCACGCGAGACGGATGCAGCGGCGGCGGCCGCGCACGAAGCGGCGATGCAGCTCGCGCGGCAGGACGCGCCGTTGCTGCAACGAACTCTTGCGGCGGCCGATCCGGCCAACGTGATGTTCAAGCCGTTGGGTTCGGGCGAGGCGCCGCAGGTTGGCACCAACGGCGGCACGGCGGCGAGGCTCGTGGGAAGTTACGATACGGTGGCGCGACGGATACACGAATTCTGGCTGGCCGGCGTGGAGTTGTTCATGCTGCAATTCCAGCCATTCGAGAGTGAAATGGAACGGTTTGCTCTGGAGGTCAGGCCGAGGTTGAAGGAAGCAGTTCTTTCTTGAAAAAAAGAACTGCTTCCTTCCTCATGCTGAAATTGGAAAAGTCGCCCATCGTTCCGCGATCCTGCCATTTTCATATACGGCCAGATCGCCAAATTGAAGAAATACTGCCTCGCTCTGGTCCGGTTGCAAGAATACAAAATCATCCTGCTGCAATTGAACGCGTGTAGACCCCGTCAGCATTTCCTGATTACTGGATCTGCCGAACAGACCATTATATTCGAGCCCCACGGGTGAGACCGGCTTTGCCAGCCAGTGGCCGCCGTAGATAAAGAAGGCACGCGCCGCGTTGGGGTCCCAGAGATTGAACAGCGGTGCCAGGAATTCCAAGCCGGGAATGCGCGTGTCGCCTGCGGATTTTATCACGGGCGTGGCAATGAACGCCGCGGCGACGTGGCTCGACAAATTGGCGATTTCGAAATCGCCGGGTTTGACGAAGGCGGAGCCGAGGGCGAGTTCGTTGGCCCGGTCGTCGTCGAGATGCAGCCGGTAGGTTGGGCTGCCGGCGGTGTTCAGCGTCAGTGTGCGAGGATCGGCTTGCAACTTTTCGTGCAGCACCGCGCGTGCCGCCGCGTATCGCCGGTGCACCTGGGCCAATGCCTGGCTTTGAAACGGCAGCTTTGCCACGTGGGGATCGTAGCCCATGAGGCCGGATGGCACGATGTGCGGTTCGGTCGCCGCGAGATCGAGTGCCGTGGCGAGATCGGAATCGTTGCCAAATCCACCGCGGTGCAGACCCACATCGATTTCGAAATTCACCCGGATTTTCGTGCCGTGGGCGCGGGCAATGTCGATGAGCTGGGCCAGGCGCGGGCCGCTGTCCACCAGGAATTGCGGGTGCGCGGCGGCAGTTTCTTCGGCGACGTGGCGTTGCACAAACGACGCGACCTCGGCCGCCGGAAGCGGCTTGCCGAGCAGCAGGTCGGCGTCCGGCCGGGCCGCGCCGACCTGTTCCAGGGTGGCCCCGTTGAACACCATGGCGCGCTGCGTGCCGACACCGTCCATGACCGTTTGCAGCAATCTGGGTGATGGCAGGGATTTGGCAACGATACGGGTGGCGTGGCCGGTGGGGCCGATGGCGGATTTTACGGTGGCGATGTTTGCCGCCAGGCGGGCGCGATCGATTACCAAGGTCGGCTGCGCAATTCCGGCCGCGCGCAGTGCCGAGGACATGGCGGAAAAATATGCGTCGTGGCCACCCGCGCCGCGGTTCGCCGGACGTAGCATGGCCAGCGCGGATGCGCCCAATGCCGCGCCGCCGGCGAGGAAAAGCGTGCGTCGCGGCATGACGGATTTTCCCCCCGGCTCAGACATATGTCAGCGTTCTGCGCAAATAGTTGTTGAGCAATTTGCCATCGGGATCGAGCGATTGTCGCACCTGCATGGCATCCTTGAAGCGTGGGTAGAGGGTTGCGAAATCGGCTGCGCGCAGCGAATTGAGTTTGCCCCAATGCGGCCGGCCGCCGTGGCGGCGCAGGATGGGCTCTACCAGTTCGAACAGGAAGGAATAGTCGTTCTGGTAATAGGCGTGCACGGCCACCGAGCCGCTGGCGCGCTGATAGAACGGCGACAGCCAGCTTTCGTCGGCGGCGATGCACCGCAATTCGAACGGAAAGAACACATCGGGACGTTGTTTTTCGACTGTTGCCAGTATTTCGTGCGCGGCATCGATCTGCGCGTCGGCCGGCAGGTGATATTCCATTTCGTTGAACCGGAGCGGCCGGTCGTTGGACAGGAGTTTCCAACCCTCATCGACCGCGACAATCGGCGGCGACCCGCCAAGCGCCAGTTGCGCCGCCAGCCGGCGCAGTGCGGGGATCGGTCCCAGCACGTCGCGCAAATGTTTCAGGTCCAACACATCCTGGTTCTCGGTATCCGGGCCGCGCGGCTGAATGGGATCCGATGTCGGGCTGGAGGTAATCACCGCGCTCATGCCGGTGAACGGAACGATGTAGATTTCCGCGGTGCGGTGGCTGCGCTTCAGGGCGGGCCAGTCGTCCAGCGCATCGTGGGTGGGGCGGATGGCGAACTGCTTGCGGATACGCGACAAGGCGCGGTTTTGCAGGGTCACTTCAGTAATGATGCCAAACGCGCCGAGCCCTACGCGCGCGGCCGAAAAGATGTCGGCATTCTCGGTAGGCGACACAGTGAGGATGTTGCCGCTTGCGGTCACCAGGCGGAACGCAATGACACCGCCGTGCAGTGCAGGCTGGCCCGCGCCTGTTCCGTGTGTCGCGGTGGCGAGTGCGCCGCCGAGCGATTGCTTGTTGATATCCGGCTGGGCGTACATTTCCTGGCCGGTGCCGGCCAATGCCTCGCCGAGCGCGCCCAGTCGCGTGCCGGTCCGAACCACGGCCTGCAGTTTTTCGGCATCGTGGCTTACGATACCGTTGAGATTGTCGAGCGAAACGAGTGTGCCGGGAGTCGGCACCAGGGCGGTGAAGGAATGCCCCGCGCCGACCGCCCGCACCGGGGCCTCGGCGGTTTTGAGCAATGATGCGAGCTCGTCCTCCGTGGCGGGTGCCGCACGTGCTGCAGGATAAGCCGTTTGTATCCCGGACCAGTTTCGCCACAACAAATTCCCGTGCGCGTCGGTGGGCGGTGGGACAGCGGGCTCAATATCGCGGCTGCGCTCAAGTGCGATGTCGCCGGCGGCCGCCGCGGTGGCGGTGGCGGCGGTGCCGGCAGCGATCAGAAGGGTTCTACGAGACAACATGCGGCAACGGCCCTTCAGCTCGCGTTGGCAGGCTGGGCTGCCATGAATCGGATCAGCGCCTTGTAGTCGGCCGCGGAACAGGAAAAGCACTGGCCGCCGGCGGGCATGCCTTTGTAGCCGCTGATTGTATGGCTCAGCAGCGTGGGCAATCCCTGCGCCCACCGCGGGTCCCAGGCGAAATGATAGCCGGCCGGCGGCGCGCCGGACTCCGGGTGGGCGTGGCAGTTTTGGCACGAGGCGCGATACAAGGCGGCCAGGCGTTTATCGGTCGGCATCATTGCCGCGGCGCGGCTTGCGACTGTTTCGGCACTTTCCTGCGGCGGCGTGCGCTTGCAGCCTGGGATGATTGTCAGTAGAATAAGAAAAAGAAAGTGTTCTTTTTTGAATAAAAGAACCAAAAAACTTTTATCTATAAGAGTGTCCAATTTGGTCTCCAGCCAGACACGGCTGAGTTGAGCCACTTCCTGCTTCCTACCACTTTAGGCCGCCTCACGGAAAATGAAAACAATTCAGGTTCCGGAGGCCATCTCGAGGCGCCCAGCATGACCGCAACACCGGAAGAACTACAGTCAGCTCTGGCGAAAGACCCGGCGGCGAAGTCCGCCTTTGAGGCCCTGCCCCCCTCGCACCGCAAGGAATACGCGGATTGGGTCGCCGGCGCGAAAAAGCCTGAAACACGGCTGACGCGAGCCGAGAAGGCGGCGGCGATGGTGCTGTCACGCACGCCGCCAAAATAGTTTTCTTGGAAGGCAAAGTTTTCGTTGACTCAGATAACTCTGTATCACAGAGTGTTCTGGTCAACCGGAGTTATCAGCCATGCGTTCCATCGGTGTTATCGTTATGGGTTTCTTCGCCGCGCTCTGGTGGGGGTTGGGCATGAGCCTGTCCGGCCATGCCTCGCCGCTTACCATCTCCGCCGGCTGCCTGGTGTCGCTCGCCATAGTCGTGGCGGCGATCCGCGCCGAACGCGGATGCGTATCCCGGACGGCCGGCGACGAGCGGCGGATCGGGCGGCTTGTCATGTGGGCCAGCGCGGCCGAAGGCATCGCCATTCTTGTGGCCGTCAACGTGCTAAACTGGATCGGGCTGCCCGATTATTTCGTCTGCGCGCTGGCGCTCATCGTCGGGCTTCACTTCGTGCCGCTAGCCCGCGGGATCCCGAACGCGCGATTTTACAACATAACGGCAATCGCCCTGGTCGCGATCGGCCTGGCCGGATGCCTGTTGCCGGTAGCCACGCGCGGGCTGTTGGTCGGGACGGGGGGCGCCTTGATTATCTGGGCGACCTGCGCCGGGGTGATCGCGACTTTCCGGACGGTGCGGGAACCAATGGTGCTGCGCTCGGCGTAATAAAAATACAGGCGCCGTGAAGTGTTGCGGAAAACCAATCGCAACACTGCGTCCCGACGTAGGGAGGATGAACTTCTTTTTGAAAAAAACAAGCAAAGAACTGTTATCTGTTTGCTTGCGCCAAGGCGATGCCGTGCCGCGGCGGCGTGCCCCACGGCAGGGTTAAGGGCGGTTCACAAAGTCGCTGTTGAACAGGGAATGGTGCGCCTGGCCCCACCCATCGGTGATGGAATTACCCAGGAAGACCACCCGAACGGGGCGCCGGGCTTCCTGATACGCGGGCGTCGGTGCGCGCTACCACCCCAGGCTGCCGGGGCCGCCCTTGAACGGCCCCTTGAGGTCCTTTGTGATCCATCCGCCATAGAATCCGCCCGGCTGAGGCGTCACCGCTTCATCGCCGACAAAGCAGCTATCCATGGCACCCGCATAAACCGCCAAATGGTCGCGGATGGCGGCGAAGGCAGGTGTTGGGTCCGGATAGCTCCAGGCTGCCCTGGCGGCGGCGCGGTCGCCGGCGCGGATGGTCCAGTAACGGGCGGCGCCTTTCCATTCGCAGAAACTGCCGCCGGCGGCGGGCTCCAGCACACAGTCGGTGAAGGCGTCGGGCGGCAGGTAATAGACCGGCGGATGCGACGTTTCGAGGACGCGAAACGCGCGGCCGGTGGTGGCAATGGTGCGGCCGGCGAACACGATGCGTATCGGAAGTGCGACCGGCTGCAGTGCGGGCGGGCGCGGATAGGTCCAAACGTCTTCCATCGGCGCCCGCCCGTTGTGGGGTGGTGAGCTCGGCGGGATTCGAACCCGCGACCCCATGATTAAAAGTCACGTGCTCTACCGACTGAGCTACGAGCTCACATTGCGGGCTGTAGAAGGGCATGCGGGGGCGGGGGTCAAGTGTCCGCGCGCCAACATCTGCCCAGGGCATGGTTAGGTGTCAGGAGGCGAGGCGGAGCGATTTGATGCGATCCGGCGTGCGCACGGTGCCGCCGCCGCCTTCGCCGCGCTTGAGGCGATCGACCAGGTCCATCCCCTCGGTCACCTGGCCCCAGATGGTGTATTGGCCGTCCAGATGCGGCGCCGGGGCGAACATGATGAAGAATTGGCAATTGGCGCTGTTCGGATCGCCAGTGCGGGCGGCGCCCACGGTGCCGCGCACGAATTTGGCCGACCGGGTGAATTCGGCCGGCAGGTTCGGGTGCTTGCTGCCGCCGGTGCCTGTGCCGGTTGGGTCGCCGCCCTGGGCCATGAAGCCTTCGATAACACGATGGAACGGTGTGTTATCGTAAAAACCTTCTTCGGCCAGCATTTTCACCCGCTCGACATGCTTGGGCGCGATGTCGGAACGGAGTTTTATCACGACGCGGCCGGATTCGAGTTCCAGGTGGAGAAATTCGTCTGACATAGAGTCTTCCTTATGGCAAAAGTTTTTGGCTTCTTTTTTTCAAAAAAGAAGGCCTTCTTTTTTTACGAAGCGTCCGACGCCAAGCGCATTTTTACGATCTTGTCGGGCCCATCCACGGTGCCGCTGCCTTCGGCGCCGCGCTTGATCTTGTCGACGAACTCCATGCCCGAAACGACATTGCCCCAGATGGTATATTGCCCATCCAGATTGGGATTGGCCGCGAACATGATGAAGAACTGGCTGTTCGCGGTATCCGGCTCGCTGGTGCGCGCCGCACCCACGGTGCCGCGGACGAAATGCGCGGTGCTGCTGAACTCGGCTTGCAGGTTCGGGTATTTGCTGCCGCCTTCGCCGGTGCCGGTGGGGTCGCCGCCCTGCGCCATGAAGCCGTCGATGACGCGGTGGAACGGCGTGCCGTCGTAAAAATGTTCGTGGCAGAGCAGTTTAATCCGCTCCACGTGCTTTGGTGCCAGGTCTGGCCGCAGACGGATCACCACGCGGCCATAAGGCAGGTCGAGGTACACCGTGTTGTTGGGGTCGAGTTTCGGCGCCGGCACCGCCTCCTCGGCGATGGCGGAAAAGATCGGCGCGGCCAGGCACAGGGCCGCCGTCGCCGCCATCAGCGTGCGTCTTTGCATTTGCTATTCTCCCTTGGTGGCCCTGACACGGGCTGTTGTGCGCGCCAGCGTCAGCGCCGGCACAAAACTGGATATGTCGCCGCCGAGCAGGGCGATATCCTTGACGAAACGTGACGAAATAAATTGGTGGTGTTCGCTGGCCATCAGAAATACGGTTTCGATCGTGCTGTCGAGCCGATAATTCATCCCGGCCATCTGGAATTCGTAGTCGAAATCGGAGACGGCGCGCAAGCCGCGGATGATCATGGTTGCGCGGCTGGCACGGGCGAAGTCGATCAGCAGCGTGTCGAAGCTGACCACGTCGATCGGGATGCCGGCGCGGGTCGCCAGGGGCGTGCATTCATCGCGTACCAGGGCAACGCGGTCGTCCAGATCGAACAGCGGCCCCTTGCCGATATTGCGCGCCACACCAACGACCAGCCGATCGACCAGCCGCACGGCGCGGCCCACGATATCCAGGTGGCCGTTCGTGACGGGATCGAACGTTCCTGGATAGACTCCGACGCGCTCAGGCCCAAGACGTTCAGGCATTGTCGGATTCCGGTGACGCGGGGTCTGGTGCGTCGGGCGGGATTTCTTCGCCCTCAGTGCTGCCGTTGGTATCCTCCAGCACCGGGAAAACGCTGGTGACCTGTTCGCCTTCCGACAGGCGGAACAGTGTAACCCCCATCGATTGGCGCGCGGTGATGCGCACCTGGTCGGCCGGGCAACGAATGAGGCGGCCCACGTCGGTGACCAGCATCACATCGTCGCCGCGGCGTACCGGCAAGGTAGCGACAACGGAGTTGCCGTTGCGGCGGGCCGAGAGCACGATATTGGCAATGCCCTGGCCGCCGCGGCCCGCGGTGCGATAATCGTAGGCCGACGAGCGCTTGCCGAAACCCCAGTCGGTGACGGTGAGAAGGATTTCCTCCGCCTCATCCAGCTCGGCGATCCGTTCCGGTGTCAGCGTCACCTGCTCGGTCGCCGGCTCCTCGTCGGGCTCGGTGGTTGTTTCGGCTTCTTCATCGGCCTCGGTGGCGCGGCGGCGGGCCGCGGCAACACGGAGATACGCGGCGCGCTCCGCGGTGTCGGCGTCGACGTGGCGCAGGACGCAGAGACTGTTTACCTCGTCGCGCTCGGCCAGTTTCATGCCGCGCACACCGGCGGATTCGCGGCCGGAAAATACGCGCAACTGCTCGTCGGTGATCTGGAAGCGAATGCACCGGCCGAGGCGCGTGGCCAGCAGCACGTCATCGCCGTCGCGGCAGGTGGCGACGCCGATCAGCCGGTCACCTTCGTCCAGCTTCATGGCAATCAGGCCGCTGGTGCGGATCCGTCCGAAATCCGACAATTTGTTGCGGCGCACGTTGCCGGACAGCGTGGCAAACACCAGGTGCAACGAATCCCACAGCGACTCGTCCTGCGGCAGCGGCAACACGGTGGTGATCTGGTCGGCGCCGAGTTCGGGCAACAGATTGACCAGCGCCCTGCCCTTGGCGGTCGGCGACGCTTCCGGCAGGCGCCAGACCTTTTCGCGAAAAGCCTTGCCGCCGCTGGAGAAGAACAGCACCCATTGGTGCGTGTGTGCATTGAAGCTGCGGGCGACCACGTCATCGCCGCGCGTGCCGGCGGCGGTGCGCCCGCGGCCGCCGCGATTTTGCGCCCGGAACGTTTCCAGCGGGGTGCGCTTGATGAAGCCGTCGCGGGTGATGGTGACCACCATCTGGCCCGGCTCGATGAGGGATTCGTCGTCCTGGTCGGCGGGATTGTCGGCGATTTCGCTCATGCGCGGCACCGCGATTTCCTCGCGCACCCGCGTCAGTTCCTCGCGCATCACTTCCATGCGGCGCGGGCGGCTGGAAATGATGTCCAGCAGATCCTTGATCTTTTCAGCGACTTCGGTGAGTTCGTCGTTGATCTTGTCGCGTTCCAGGCCGGTGAGGCGCTGCAGGCGCAACTCCAATATGCCGCGCGCCTGGGTTTCGGTGAGGCGCACCCGATCCTCGATGATCGCGTTGCCTTCGTCCTCGATCAGGGCGAGCAGCGGCGCGATATCCGCCGCCGGCCAGTCGCGTTCCATCAGGGCGGCGCGGGCGGTCGGCGCGTCCGGGCTTGCGCGGATGAGGCGGATGACATCGTCGATGTTGGCGACGGCGATGCTGTAGCCGACCAGCAAATGGGCGCGTTCGCGCGCCTTGGCCAGATCGTAGCGGGCACGCCGCAGAATCACGTCCTCGCGGAACGTAATGAAGCACTGCAGCGCGTCCTTCAGTCCCATATTGCGCGGGCGGCCGAGATCCAGCGCCAGCATGTTGATGCCGAAACTGATTTGCATGCTGGTGAAGCGGAAAAGCTGGTTCAGCACCACGTCGGGTGTCGCCTCGCGCTTCAGCTCGATCACCACGCGCATCCCGTCACGATCGCTCTCGTCGCGTATGTCGCTGATTCCTTCGAGGGTTTTCGCCCGCACCAGCTCGGCCATGGTCTCCTGCAGCTTGGCCTTGTTCACCTGGTAGGGCAGCTCGGTGATGATGATCGCCGTGCGGTCCTTGCGGATTTCCTCGAATTCGGTGCGCGAGCGGATGATGATGCTGCCGCGGCCGGTCTCGAACGCGCTGCGAATCCCGGCGCGGCCGAGGATGATGCCGCCGGTGGGGAAATCCGGGCCCGGCACGATTTTCATCAGATCTTCGAGCGGGGTGTCGGGCTCGGCGATCAGCGCCAGCGTCGCATCGATGATTTCGCCCGGATTATGCGGCGGAATGCGTGTCGCCATCCCGACCGCG
>Ga0116226_10001730_pt1 | contig 18970 bp, 16 predicted proteins | sample S1TSphfallax_FD_89692 | JGI IMG/M metagenome (GOLD analysis project Ga0116226, IMG submission 89692) | Host-associated microbial communities from peat moss isolated from Minnesota, USA - S1T2_Fa - Sphagnum fallax MG | ecosystem: Host-associated > Plants > Peat moss > Unclassified | place: USA... | reverse complement strand
TTCACCATTTTCGGCGCGGACATCGGCCACATCGTGCCAGGACTTCTCGAGATCGGCGCTATTGCGGGTGAGGAGGGCATTGCGCACGATGCGGCCGGCATTCAACGCGCCTTTCTCGACGCGCTCCGCGAGCATGACCTTGGGGTACAGCTCATCGAGAATGGTCGCCGACGCTTGATGAACCGTCGCCATGCGCAGCACGCTGGTCACCGAAATGACCAGCAGCAAAATCACGAGGGCGCCGAAACCCAATGTGAGACGGGTGCCTACGGTAAGATTCTTGAGCATTAGCCCTCCCGAGCTGTTCGCGGTTTAGATTAACCTGCCGAGTGATGGGGTCGGCATATCACGAACGAACTTGAGGGACGAAAATCGATGGCGCTAAAGGTCAATCAGACCGGCAATTTTGTGCAAATTCGCCCGCCATTTCTCATGGCATCAATGAGTCCCCGCCGGTTTGCTCTCCTTGGCCACCAGCCATTTGACCAGTTCGATGAGCTGGTCCGGGCCGCCGGCGGATTGAACCTGGACCCGGTACTTGCCGTTCACGATGATCGTGGGAGTGCGATCGATGCCATATTTTTGCACGAGATCGTTGTCGGTCCGGACCTTCATGTCCACCACGAACGACTTGGCGGTGCTCAAGAATTTATCGACCGGAATGCCGGCATGGCTCTGGTAGAAACGCGCCGCGTCCTCGATGGTCGGTAGATGGGGCTTCAACGTGTCCGTGTGGGGATCGACCACGGCCAGTTCCCCGGTTTTCCACACGGCGTCGAACATCGCATCCTGGGTCGCGTCGGCGACACCAAGAACTTGTGCGGTGCAATATGCCAACTGAAACATCGGAAAGTCCTCGCTGGGGTTGAAGGCGACCGGCAAGAAGTCGAGGACGGCATTGGCCGGCAGGCTTGCTTTCAGTTTATGCAGATCGGGTTGGAACACATTGCACGCCGGACAGGCATATGAGAAGACTTCCGTGACCTCGACTTTGCCCAACGGTAGGTTCGTGGGCTGGGCGGGCTCGATCAGGAAATAATTCTTGCCGGCAATCCAATCCGTGGCGCCCCAGGCCGTGGCTCCCCAGCCCGCCGTGGATGCGATGAGAATCAGACAAGCGGTCAAAACGGATGACTCGAGCGATTTCATGGGAATCCTCTGGTTGAGTGACCGATGATATTAGCCCAGGCACTGTCCAGAAGGCACGCCGGCGGCGACGCCGGCATATCGCTTTGGTTTGATTCGGCATACCATTTCTGTCCATATGGACCTTCGCGCCGAATGATCGAATCGAAGTTGGATCCCTGGCCGGTACAGGCGCTCGAAGCGACGCTCGGGCTGCCGACCTCCAAACTGGAGTTTCCGGTCCACCTGCCGCCGCTATGGCATTGGTTGTATTTTTTGCCGACGGCCACGCGGACGAAGATCGGTCCCGATGGTCACATGATGAATCAGGAATGGGTGGATTCGAGCCTGCGGCGCCGGCGGTTGTTCGCTGCCGCACGGACCGAATTTCTGCGGCCGCTCAAGATCGGCGAGCCGGCGCAGATGGCCGAGAGGGTGCTCACTCGCCGCGACAAGGAGGGCAGGAGCGGGCGCTTTCAACTCGTCACGGCGGAATATCGGTATTTTCAGAACGGCGTGCTGTGTGTGCGCGAAGAACGCGACATCGCTTACCTGCAAGGTCCGGCGCGGGCCTTGCCCGCACCCAAGGACGAATTTGCGGTCAGAACGCGCTCGGACGACTCATGGAGCTTCTCACTGACCCCGGACCCCGTCATGCTCATGCGATTTTCGGCGTTGACGTTCAACGCCCATCTCATCCATTTCGATCAACTCTATACTCAACGAGAGGAAGGCTACCCGGAGCGTGTCGTGCATGGGCTGCTGGTCGCCGTCATCCTCGCCCGGCTGTTGGCGCGGAATCATGTCGACCATTTGGAGCGCTTCGAGTTCAGGGCCCGCAGCCCCTTGTATGTCAATCAACCGATCCAATTCATCGGTAAGCCGGGTGATGGGCGCGTCGATCTTCGGGCCATCGGTTTGTCGGGAATGCTCGCCATGGAGGCGACCGCCTGGTTGAAGGCGGACTCCGGCGCGGCCGCTGCCACGGAGCCGGGCGGTCACCACGGCGCTGGCTTGTAATCCTTGAGAAACTGTCCCCAGACGGGAGTCGCCGAGTGTCCGACGAAGATCGGATCGACGATGCGGGCTGCGCCATCGATGATGTCGAGCGGCGGTGCGAAGCCGAGTTCTGCCTTGCGCGCCGCATGCGCAGCCGGATCCTCGTCCGACACCCAGCCCGTGTCGACGGCATTCATGTGGATGCCGTCCTTGATGAAATCGGCGGCGCTGGTCCGAGTCATCATGTTGAGCGCGGCCTTCGCCATGTTGGTATGGGGATGCTTGTCGGTCTTCGTGGCGCGATAGAACTGGCCTTCCATCGCACTGACGTTGACCACGTGCTTGTGCCGTCCGGCGGTGCGTAGCATGAGCGGCTTCAGACGCGCGGTGAGGATGTAAGGCGCTATCGCGTTCACGAGTTGCACCTCGAGCAGCTCGGGGGTTTCGACTTCATGCAGGCGGAGCCGCCAACTGTTGACGTCGCGCAGATCGATTTGCTGACGGTCCTCATCGTAGCGATCGATCGGGAAGAGCGCGGCTCCATCCCGAAAGTCCTCATCGAGGTAGCGCCGCTGCGAGAGTGCGGCGCTGTGCGTGAGTCCCTCCGGCGTTGCGGCGGCAACGAGCGAGCCTCCCGGCCCGGGTGTGGCGGTCGCCGCGATCCTGCGGCATAGCTCAGCGTGGTTGGCGAGCGGCGCGCGCCAAGGCTCCGGCAATCCGTCGAGCGCGGCCGTTTCGGCGGCCAACAGATGTTCAAAGAAGCCGGCGGGCCGGCGCACCGTCTGGCAGGCATTGTTGATGAGATAGTCGAGCCGCGGCAGCCGGTCGAGCAGGAATCGGGTGAACAGTTCGACGCTCGGCGTGTGACGAAGGTCGAGTCCATGAATCTGGAGGCGGGACTCAAACCCCGCGAAGTCCGGTTCACGCGAATAGCGATCGGCGGCGTCGACCGGAAAGCGGGTGGTGACGATGACATGCGCGCCGGCGCGCAGCAGCTTGAGAGCCGCCTGGAAGCCGATTTTCACACGGGCTCCGGTGACCACCGCGTAATGTCCCGTAAGGTCGGCGGTCTGGCTGCGTTTGGCATAGTTAAACTCACCGCAGTCCTCGCACATCGAGTCGTAGTACCGATGCAAGGTCGTGTAGGGGTTCTTGCAAACGTAGCAATCGCGTTCCCGCTGGAAGGCGGGGCGCTCGAGGGCGGGCTTGGGCCGCTCGAGCCAGAGCGGCGTATAGACGGGCGCGCGCCGTTGGAGGCGCTGCCCGGTCTGCTCCAGGAGTTGCCGATCGTGTGCTCGCTTGGTCGCGCGCTTGGCGCGCCGAAAGGCCTTGGCCATGCGCGTGACGTCGTGTCGATCAGGCTTCGCCACGAGACCCGCGAGCGTCAGCAGTTCACGGCGTTGGTGTTCCGGCAGGCGGACCAGGAATCCGCGGTCCGCCTCGATTGCCGCCAACACGCGCAGGCAAGCGTCGACGTCGGCATCGCTAAAGTTGGGATCCGCAGCATTCATCCGCCCATGATAGCGGCATCGGCAGGCGACTCACAGGTGGACGACCGTCGATCAGTAATAGGTTCCCTCGGCCAGCAGGCCATTGAAGGCCGTCGGATCGTCGTTCACGTCAAAGTTGAACGTGACATTCGTGACATCCACGGGTGTGGAGTTGGCACTCTGTCCGAACAACGTGTTCACGAAGATCGAAAAAGTGGCCTCCTGGGGAGCCGGAGGATTCGGCACGGTGGTGCCGCCGTCGTTGCAGCCGCTCAAGGTCACCGCGGCTAGGGCGGCGGCGGCCAGTGAGGCCGTCGCGACAGTTCGCCGGTGGGAGTGTTTCATGGCAGCATCCTCACAGCACGCCGATCGGCGAGCCGGGCAGCGGAGTATTGAGATAGGGGAAAGTCTGTGCGAAGTTCAGGGCATTGATCGGTGCGCCATCGGTGAACGCGGCGTTTCCCACCGGGGCCTGCGCGGGAGTGCATAAGCCTAAGTTGGTGGCAGCTCCACCCGTGCCGATCGGCAGCGGATAGCAGAGGGCACCCATCACGACCCGCAGTGAGATGTCGACCACATCATCGCCGGGCCGTCGGCCATTCGGATAACCCGCCAAATCGCCGGACAGTACGCCAAGCGGATTCTGGGTCGCGGCCGGAGTTGCCGCCACCTTGGTGTTCAAGCGCAGCATTTCCGACGGGGTTACGGTCGCCAGTTGATTCACGCCCGGAAAACCGGTCAGGAACGTGGTCACCAAGTCATTGCGGGGAAAATTGGTGGGCGCGAGGTTCGCGAATGTGGTGCCCAGGGTTGTGTTGACCGGCGCTAAGAACAGGGCGTTCAGCAACGCGGGCAGCGTCGGGTTGGTCACGTAGTTGAGGAAGACTGAGTCATTCGCTGGCACGCTGCTGTTCCACGCATCCTTGTCCGGCAGACCGATCACCAATTCGTTCACGAGCGGCATGCCGAGCCGGGATACGGAGGTCCATGCACCGCCGTTCACCTCGGGTTTCGAGAACGTGGCGTTGGCATTGAAAATCCGCGCCTGCCGCGTACTCGCGGTGGTCCACGCGCCAATCACGCCATTACCTGAGCCGGTCAGACAGGCGGCGGGGAGCTCGAGGGCGAGTGTCGTGATGTTCTTGTTGGCGAGCACGTTGTTCGCGGCGCTCTGGGTGATGCCGCCGGGGAATGGTGCCGCTGGCGCCGGATTGTAGACCGGATTGTTGTCACCCTCGATGGGTACGAAGTCGACGAGATCGAACACCTCGCCGAGATTGACCGCGAAACCCTCCTGACGCTGGCCGACGAACACCCGGCCTGGCGCACTGCAACCCGGTATCGTGATGGTGTAGATATATTGAGCGGCATAGGCGGCGTAAGCGGCCGGCGAACCGAAGCTCTTCTGCCCGACGTAGTCCATCGGACGGGTGAAGGTGGAACTGCCATTCGCGGCATTCGTGATCGCCGTGGCGGTGCCGGTTCGGGCGGGGCCCGTGACCAGCGTGAGCGTGTAGGTCTCGTTGAAATTGAGGTTGGCCTGACTCGCTGCGGTCACCGGCCCGATGTTCTTCAAGGGCACCGCCACGCTCTTGGTGCTGCCCGCGGCACCCACGCTGAGTGCTGCACCCGCGTTGTTGTTGCCGAGCGTGTTCGTGAACTGGAACTGGAAGGTGAGGTCCTCGACGGCATCCCCGGTATTGTCGATACGGATCTCGTACAGCCCGGCTTGATCGAGCGCGAAATAATTGGGTCCGCCGTATGGATCTTGCAGCGGAATGTAGTTGGCGAGGATCGTCACATAGCCCGTGCGACCGGTCTCGTAGCTGTTGAACAGATACAGATCGGTGCCGTCGAGCGTGGGATAGCGCGAAATATTCGGCGCTTCGCGATGACTCGAGGCGAGTGCGACGAGCGGGGCGAGCAGCATCGCCGCCATGATCCACGGATTCTTGTACATCGAATCGTCTCCTTCGGTTGGCGGAAAATCCCCTTGGCGTCTTCCAACGTTATTCGTCATCTACCGCACTGATGGATGCACGGCGCGGCGCAGATGGCGCGCGAAAAATTCGTTGTAGGAGGCCGCCGACGCGCACGCGCCATCGCGCCCGATGTTGCCGCGGATGCGCTCGCCGCATACTGAACGTCGAGGGTGAGGGCCCGGGGGCGTCGATGGTTGTAGGCTCGAAGAATGATCTCGAACTCGCCGCCGGCGCGTCGGAGGCATCCGAATTGCACAGTCTCGTCACGCACATCGCCGATGGCGAGGAATGGGCTTTGAGCGCGCTCTATGTGCGCGTCGCCGACTCTTTGCAGCGCGTCGCGCGCCGTATCGTGGGTTCGCGTGAATGCGCCGAGGAGATCGTCGCGGACGTGTTCATCTTCGTCTGGCAAAGCGCGCTCGCCTTCGATCCCAGCCGCGGTACGGTGCGGGCGTGGCTGCACGTGGCGACACGCCATCGGGCGATCGATCGGCGGCGTAGTCATCGCCGCCACACGTTGTTGAATGAATGTTATCGCGACGAGTTGGCGGGCGATGTACCCCCGTTTCAAGATGTGACCTCGGTGCACTTGGCGCTTTCCTCCTTGAGCCCCTTGCGACGCCAGCTGTTGTCGATGGCCTTCTTTGACGGATTGACCCATGAGGAAATTGCGCGCCACTGCGGGCTGCCGTTGGGAACCGTCAAATCGCATTTACGGCGTGCGCTTTCCGCGATGCGTCATTTCCTCGAAGGTCCCGCACGCGCCGCCTTGACCGTTTACTCGCCATGACTTAACCTCAGGGCGTCGTTGGAAGAGTCCGGCACTCACGCGCCGGCGCCGAAGGAGCAACCGCCCCGGAATCTCTCAGGCAACCAGGACCACGACACGAGACATCTGGAAAGTGGCGCGACGGCGTGCCCGCCGACGGAATAACATTCTCAGGCGCTTAAGACAGATGGGGCGAATTACTCAGAGGCGGCATCAGGCTGCCCTAGGGAATCGCCGGCGTGAGTCACTTCGAACTGCCTTTGCATTCTTTCCATCGGGCCTCGGGCGCGCGGCTCGGCGAGTTCGCGGGCTGGCGGATGCCGATCCACTATCCGTTGGGGATACTCGGCGAGCATCGCCATACCCGTGCCGCGGCGGCGCTGTTCGATGTGTCCCACATGGGACAAATCGTTCTCGAGGCTCACTCCGGTGAACCGCGTGATGCCGCCATGGCGCTGGAGCGATTGGTGCCGGTCGACGTCGTCACTTTAAGGCCGGGACGTCAACGCTATGCACTGTTCACCACGCCTGAGGGCGGGGTCATCGATGATTTGATGATCGCCAATCTCGGCAGCTGCTTCTACTTGGTGGTCAACGCTGCCGGAACCGACCAAGACGTGGCCCATCTGCGGCAGGGTCTCGGCGACGTCTGTCGCGTCGAGAGGCTGACCGATCGCGTATTGCTCGCGCTCCAGGGCCCGCAGGCTGCCGCGGCGCTCGGGGAGCACCTGCCCGAGGCGACTGGCCTGCGCTTCATGGATGCGATTCGCGTCGAACTTTACGGCGCGACCGGCTTTTTGACCCGCTCGGGCTACACCGGCGAAGATGGCTTCGAGATTTCCCTGCCCGCCGATTGCGCCGAGCCCTTCGTCAGGCGGCTGCTCGCGAATCCCGCCGTGGCCTGGGCGGGGCTCGGCGCGCGCGACAGCCTGCGTCTCGAAGCGGGTCTGTGTCTCTATGGTCATGAGTTGACCCGCACCACCAGCCCGGTCGAGGCCGCCCTCGAATGGGCCATTCAGCCGTCGCGGCGCAGCGGCGGAGCGCGGGCCGGCGGATTTCCGGGCGCGGCGGCGATCGCCTCTCAGTTCTTGGATGGCGTGTCGCGACGTCGCGTTGGATTGAGGCCCGAAGGTCGTCCCGTGCGTGAAGGGGCTCCCCTGTTTGCCGCTCACGCCGACGAGATCGCCGTGGGCCACGTCACCTCCGGTACCTTCGGTCCCTCCGCCCAATGCCCGATCGCCATGGGCTACGTCCCGATCGACCGAGCGTCACCGGGCAGCCGCCTGTATGCCGAGGTGCGTGGCCAGCGCATTGCGATGCAGGTGTGCGCGCTGCCCTTCGTGCCCACCCATTACCACCGATAACGTGACCACCGAGAGTTGAGGAGTGAAACCTATGGATATTCGCTACACCGAAGAACATGAATGGGTGGCTGTCGACGGCCGGCGCGCGACGATCGGAATCACCGACCACGCGCAACGCGCCTTGGGCGATCTGGTCTTTGTGAGCTTGCCCACCGTCGGCGCGGTGCTGACGCGCGGCGCGCCGGCCGCCGTGGTCGAGTCGGTCAAAGCGGCCTCCGACATTCTTGCGCCGCTGTCGGGCACCATCGCCGAGGTGAATCCCGCGACGGTGACCGACCCGCTGCTGCTCAATAGCGATCCCATGGGGGCGGGATGGCTGTTCAAGATGGACTTGAGCAACGTCGAGGAACTGCCCCAGCTGCTCGACGCCGACGCTTATCGGAGAATCGCCTCGTGACATTCGCGAACCGTCACATTGGACCGTCTCCCGCCGACGTCGCGTCCATGCTCGCCGCGCTCGGTCTGCCGTCGCTCGATGCCTTGATGCGGGAGACCGTTCCAGAATCGATCCGCGCCGCTCGTCCGCTCGAGATCGGGCCGGGATTGTCCGAACCGGAGGCGCTCGCGCATCTACGGCAGATCGCCGCACAGAACCTCAAGGTGACGTCGCTGATCGGTATGGGCTATTACGGCACCGTCCTGCCCGCGGTCATTCAGCGCAATGTGCTCGAGAACCCCGCCTGGTATACCGCCTATACGCCGTATCAGCCGGAGATCAGCCAGGGACGCTTGGAGGCGCTGCTGAACTTCCAAACGATGATTTGCGACCTCACGGGCCTCGATGTCGCGAATGCCTCCTTGCTGGATGAAGCCACCGCGGCGGCCGAGGCCATGGCGCTCGCCCGACGCATCGCGCCCGCCTCCGCACCCACCTTTCTGGTCGATCCCGACGTGCATCCACAAACCCTGTCGGTGTTGCGCACTCGTGCCGAACCGTTGGGCTTCACGATCTTGCTCGTGTCGGATGAGCGCCTGTGGTCGACCCCATGCTTCGGCGCGCTGCTGCAATATCCGGGAACCTACGGCACGGTACGCGAACTCGATACCACGATCGACGCCATCCATGCCGCCGGCGGATTGGCCGTGGTCGCGGCGGATCCCCTCGCGTTGACGTTGTTGAAACCGCCCGGTGAGTGTGGGGCCGACATCGCCGTGGGTTCGACCCAGCGCTTCGGAGTGCCGCAGGGGTGCGGTGGACCGCATGCGGCTTACCTCGCGGTGAAGAGCATGCATCAGCGCAGTCTGCCCGGGCGCTTGGTTGGCGTGTCGGTGGATGCGCACGGTGACCGCGCCTTCAGGCTCGCGCTGCAAACCCGGGAACAACACATTCGGCGTGACAAGGCCACGTCGAACATTTGTACGGCCCAGGTGCTGCTGGCGGTGATCGCCTCGTTCTATGCGGTTTATCACGGGCCTGAAGGGCTGCGCCAGATCGCTGCCGCCGTGCATCGGCGCACCACCGTATTGGCCGCCGGTCTGCGCCAACTCGGGGTGCGGATCTTGAACCGCTCGTTCTTCGACACGTTGACGGTGGACAGCACGGTCGAGCATGAGCGAATCCTGGAACGTGCGCGGCAGGCATCACTGAATTTTCGGCTGCTGCCGGACGGCATCGGTGCGGCAGGCGCCGCGCAGGGGCCGGCCGGCGCGCCGACCGAGAACGGCGCACGCGCACTCGGCATGTCGCTGGATGAGACCAGCACCGATGGCATCGTCGAAAGCATCTGGCGCTGCTTCGGCGGCGAACTTACGTTCGCCGAGGTCGAGGCCAGGCAAGACGCGAGCTTGGGCTTCGCACCGGCCTCTCGCCGAACCTCGACGTTTATGACCCATCCGGTGTTTCATCGCTATCGCTCCGAGACCGAGTTGCTGCGCTACATGCGTCGTCTCTGCGACCGCGATCTGGCGCTCGATCGCAGCATGATCCCGTTGGGCTCATGCACGATGAAACTGAATGCCACCGCCGAAATGCTGCCGATCACCTGGCCGGAATGGAGCGACGTGCATCCGTTCGCACCGCCCGCGCAACTCGCGGGCTATGCCGCGCTCAGCGCCGCGCTCGAGCGCGCGCTGTGCGACATCACCGGCTATGACGCGGTGTCGTTGCAGCCAAATTCGGGCGCTCAAGGAGAGTATGCCGGCTTGTTGGCGATTCGCGCCTATCACCGCCATCGGCATGAACCGCAACGCAACGTTTGTCTCATACCGGCATCGGCCCATGGCACGAACCCGGCGTCCGCCGCCATGGCGGGCATGCAGGTCGTGGTCGTGCGCTGCGATGCCGACGGCAATGTCGATCTCGCTGACCTCAGGCGTCTGTGCGAACGCCACGCCGACTCGCTCGCGGCCGTGATGGTGACCTATCCGTCCACTCACGGGGTGTTCGAAGAGGGTATCCGCACGCTCTGTGACGTGGTGCATGCGGCGGGAGGTCAGGTCTATATCGATGGCGCCAACTTGAATGCCCAGGTGGGGCTGGCACGGCCCGGCGATTATGGCGCCGACGTGTCGCACCTGAACTTGCACAAGACTTTTTGTATTCCTCACGGCGGTGGCGGTCCGGGAGTCGGACCCGTGGGCGTCAAGGCGCATCTGGCCCCCTTCCTGCCCACCCATCCGCTCGCGGGGATCGGGGCGGTATCGGCGGCTCCGTGGGGGTCGGCCTCGATACTGCCCATTGCCTACATGTACATCCGGCTGATGGGCAGCGCCGGCCTGCGGCATGCCAGTGAAATCGCGATCCTGTCGGCCAACTATGTCGCCGAGCGTCTCCACGCGGACTTTCCGGTGCTCTATCGCAACGCGCGGGGCCGCGTCGCGCATGAATGCATCCTCGATCCGCGCGCCTTCAAGGAGCGTTGCGGGGTGACGGTCGATGACATCGCCAAGCGGCTCATCGATTTTGGTTTTCATGCCCCGACGATGAGTTTTCCGGTGCCGGGCACGTTGATGATCGAGCCGACGGAGTCGGAGTGCAAACGCGAACTGGATCGGTTCTGTGACGCGATGCATACCATTCGCGCGGAGATTCGCGCGATCGAAAACGGTTTACACAGCAGCGCCGAATCGCCGCTGCGGCATGCGCCGCACACGGTCAAAGATCTCGCGAGCACGGAATGGAACCGGGTCTATGCTCGCAGCCAAGGCTGCCTACCATCGGGAGTCGACGCCGCCGACAAGTACTGGCCACCGGTGGGCCGCATCGACAATGCCTATGGCGACCGTAATTTGTTGTGCTCGTGTCCGGCGGTCGCGGATTATGCGACCTGAGGAGCGGTCGCGCCAGGGTGCTGTGCCGTGCGCAACTCATTGACCGCCCGCCATGCCTGGTCGATGGCCTCATGGGTGTAGGCATTCCAACCGGCATCGGAATTGGCGATCGTGACGCGGCCGCACGGCTGTCGGCCGACGACATTGGGCGGCGGACCGGCCGTGATGGGATCGAAAAGGGTGTTCGGATCGTAGGCGTATCCATGGGGCCATCGATTCACCGTGATCGCGACGATGTCGCGGGATGAGAGGAAGCCGCCTGCACCCAGCATTCGGTCGAGTTGGGCGGTGATTTCCTTTTCATAGGCCTCGAACGGCGTCGCCAGCAGACGCGCGCGCCCCAAACGGAATTGCTGCACGTTCGTGAGCCCCTGATCCGGGGTCAATGGCAGATGAATCATGTGCAGCAAAATCGGTTCACTCGGATCTCGCGGGTTCGAGTAACCCCCGAGCGCCACCGGGAAGTCGAGCTTGACGCCCGCAAAGAAGGCGTTCGGACAATAAATGTTGTCGACGCCGAGTTTCACGAAGGGCTGCCAATGGCGGATCGCGACGTTGACGTAGACCAGCGGTAACTTGACGCCGAGTGCCAGGGCCTGGGCTTGTTCCATCGGCAGTTCGGGCATGATGTGGGGAATGATCATGTTGTAGCACGCCAGTACGCAGTGTCGGGCCGCCACGCGATGCAGGGCCCCGCCCTGCATGTAGCCCAAGTCGACCGACCCGCGTTCAGGTCGATTGGCGACGTGAACCGCGGTGCTCGACAGACGCAAGCTCACGGGGCCGCCGGCATCGAGTTTCGAATAGTCGAAATCAGCCAATACCACGTCGTCCATCGTGTGTCCCGGTGCCACGCCGGGAATCAACCCGCGCACCAACAACCGGGCGATCGACGCGTTGCCGTCCGGGAAATGATAGATGTAGGGTTCGGCGAAGGCGGGGTCCACCTCGTCCTTCAAACCGAGTCCCGCAAAGCCCGGGTAGCCGTTGGCGAGTGCCTCGAACGCCGGCGTGATGTCGGGTCCCATCGCCAAGAGATCTTTGGTCGCGCCGTCGAAATACTTCACGGCCTCGTCGCCGAGTCCGGCATCACGGCGCAGGTAGTCGCGATAGCTCACTTGTTTAAGGTAGGTGATTTTCTCCGCTCGGCTCTTTCCCGCGAGGTAGTCCCTCGGCATATCGAACAGGGCGACGAGTTGCCGTCGGGCGGCCTCGGACATCGGGAATTGCGCGATGACCGTCGCGGCAGGGAGCGGCTTGGCGTCGCTCTGATCCTGATCGCTGCTGGTGACGACCGGTGCGCCGGCCACCAGCTTGTCGACGCCGAAGGTCTCGCGGTCGAAAAACACGCCTTGCGTCAACCCGAGCGACCGGTAGAGCTTGCGGTCGAAGGCGGTATCGAAGCGGTGCACGTCGACGCCGATCGCTTGCATCAAATGTTTCACCGGTTTGCTGAACAAGGTTTTCGGGGACTGGATCGATTCCGTCCCGCCGTAGCCCAACAGTAATCGACCATCGACCCGGAATTCGTTGCGCTTGGCATGACCGCCGAAATCGTCATGGTTGTCGAGAATGAGGATGCGCGACCGCGGCCCGTGGGCTTCGCGGTAGAACCAGGCGGCGGCGAGTCCGCTGATACCGCCCCCCACGACGATCAAATCGAACTCTTCTCGGATGGGCAGATCAGACAGGTCGAAGGACTTGCCATCGCGGCCAACTTGATGGGCAACTTCGAATGAACCTGGATGACTGCCGCGCAGCCCGGTCAGCGCGGGTGGATAATACCGTGGCGCCCGGGTTTCCAGCGGCGTTGGGCTTTGCAAAGACGCTGCGCCCTGCGTCTGCGCTCTCAGTTGCTCGAGCGGCGTCAGTCCGCTCGCGATCAGGAGGGCGCTGCCGCTGAGGAAATCGCGACGGCTGATGGTGGGGGTCATGATGGACACAGTATAACGATGCGCGCTACCTGTGTACCGGCTATCAGGGAGCCGAGCGGAGACGCTACACTGCGGCACAGATGATTCCTCCCCGTCGCTCGGTACATCCCGCTCTGGTCCAGTTAGCCCTTGCGGCCGGTGGCTTTGCCATCGGTACCACCGAGTTCGCCACGATGAGCTTGCTGCCTTCGATGGCGCGGGACTTGCGCGTCGATGAACCAACCGCGGGCCATGTCATCAGCGCGTATGCGCTCGGGGTGGTCGTTGGCGCTCCGGTCATTGCGGTGCTGTCGGCCCGCATCGCGCGGCACTCGCTGCTGATCGGCCTCATGGTGTTGTTCGCATTGGCGAACGGTTGCTCGGCGATCGCGCCCACGTATCGCTGGATGCTGCTGTTTCGTTTTGTCAGCGGTCTGCCGCATGGGGCCTACTTCGGCATCGCCTGTCTGGTCGCCGCCTCGTTGGTGCCCACCCAGCGTCGGACCCAGGCCGTGGGCCGCGTGCTGCTCGGTCTCACCGTCGCCACCATCATCGGCGTGCCGCTCGCCAATTGGCTGGGGCAGGCATTCGGCTGGCGCTCGACCTTTGCCATCGTCGCGGGCCTCGCGCTCATCAGCGTGGCATTGATTGCGATGTATGCGCCGCGCGATCCGGCGCCGGCTGGCGCGAGTCCGTTGCATGAATTCGGCGCATTGGGCCGCGCGCAAGTCTGGCTGACCCTGGCAATCGGTGCCATTGGCTTCGGTGGTCTGTTCTCGGTCTATACCTATCTGGCTTCGACGCTGATGGTCGTGACCCGGATGCAGCCCGCCCACGTGCCCTTCGTGCTGGCGGCGTTCGGCTTGGGGTTGACGGCCGGTAACCTGATTGTTCCGAAGTTCGCCGACCGGGCGCTGATGCCGACCGCCGGTGGCCTGTTGGTCTGGGAGGCGGTCCTACTCGCACTCTATCCCTGGGCGGCGCAGGCGGCGTGGACCGTCACGCTCGACGTATTCGCCATCGGCTTGGGTGGGGCGTTGGCGACGGTGTTGCAGACCCGTCTCATGGACGTCGCGGGTCGGGCGCAGTCATTGGCCGCAGCGCTCAATCATTCGGCTTTCAACGTGGCCAATGCATTGGGTCCGTGGTTGGGCGGCATGGCCATTGCGGCCGGCTACGGCTGGACGTCGACCGGCATCGTCGGTTCAGCCCTCGCCGTCGCTGGACTTTGCGTGTGGGCCATCGCATGGCGCAGCGAGTGAGCGGTACTTCTCACGCAGCGAACTCGCTCGTATGCTCGCGGGCGTGGCCGCGGCGGTAATCAACTTTAAGGGAGCAAGCGAATGATCCAGCAGCAGTCTGCAATCGGTAGGCGAGGGCGCGGGCGGAGGCGGGCGCGGGCGCGGGCGCGGGCGTGGGCGTGTGCGGCGACCATGGCTGCGCTGTTGCTGGCGCTACCGATGGTGCCGGTTGCGGTCGGCAAGCCCGTGACCGTGGCGGATCTGTTGGCCGAGTCGAGCCCGCGGGACTGGCGCACGCCGGACCCGGACAATACGCTGTATATGGATCTGGCGTCGGGACGTGTGGTGATCGAACTTGCGCCGGGTGTTGCACCCCTGCATGTCGCGAACATCAAGGCGCTGGTGCGAGCGCACTACTTCGATGGCTTGGCGATCGTGCGGGTTCAGGACAACTACGTGGTGCAATGGGCCGATCCGGCGCACACCCGGCCGATTCCGCCGGGCGTCGGCTTGGTGGGGGCGGAATTCACGGCGGCGAAGGGCGCCAGTCAACGCTTCGAGCCGCTGCCGGATCACGATCTGTATGCGGCCGAAGTGGGATTCCTGGACGGCTTTCCGGCGGCGCGGGATCCGCGTACGCACACGGCCTGGTTGGCGCATTGCTACGGCATGGTGGGAGTCGGACGCGATGATCCGCCGCAGAGCGACGGTACTGAGATGTATGCGGTGATCGGCAATGCGCCGCGCCAGCTCGATCGCAACGTGGCGTTGGTGGGGCGAGTGTTGAAAGGCATGGAGCTGCTGTCGAGCCTGCCGCGCGGCAGCGGTGAGATGGGTTTCTATGTCGGGTCGGAGGCGCCGATCCCGATCGTCGCGGTGCATGTGGCCGCGGACCTGCCGCTCGCGCAGCGCACGCCGGTCGAGGTGCTGCGCACGGAAAGTGCGCTATTTCACAGCATCGTCGATCAGCGGCGCAACCGGCTTGAGGGTTGGTTCAAGTTCAATCCCGGACGCATCGATCTGTGCAATGTGCCGCTACCGACGCGCACGCCACCGGTGTCAGATTAGGACTCGTCCGAGGTGAGCGCACACGCGAGGCGCCGCTGGCGTTCAGCCGCTTTGCGCTTGCGTAGATAAATCGCTTCTCCGAGCAAGGCGGTCAATAAAATCGCGACGTTGGAGCACACGTAGACCCAGTTGTGCAGCAGATAGCTATAGAGGGTGTAGCCCGTGGAGGCGGCCAGCTGGCCGATGAAGAGCCACTTCGACACCCCCTCGCAGCTCTGCGCTTGCCATTGGGTGATGACCTGGCGGACCAGCGTGATCAAAAGAATGAACGAACTCGCCCAGCCGAGCAGGTCGACGGAATTCATGACTCGCAGTGGACTCTGGCACCGCTGCCTGCGCAAGGGGCGATGCGCGGCGGCCGCTGTCGGCCACCGCTGACTGGCGTTCAGATGATCAGCAGACCCACCGGAATGACTGTGCCGGCAATCAGTAAGGTCCAGGCGAGGCGTTTGCGGCGGGTGTATTTCAGGGCCATCCAGAGTCCGAAGGCCGTCGAGAGCATCAGGCACAGCGCGACGAGCAGAAAGAAATATTTGAGGAGGACGGTCGGTAGAGCCGGTTTGTCGTCATCGTCGGCGGGTGCCGATTCGGCCGCCACTGCCGGGCTCGTGCCCGGTGGGGCCGTGCCGGTCGAATCGGCCACCGGGGCTTCGGCGTCGTGGTGATGGCCCGCCGCGAAGACCTGGTCCTTGTGAACCTTGGCGAGCTTCTCGATGATGGCGAGCGGCTTGTAGCCGTCGTGTGCCTCGTGCAGGCTGAATATCTGCAGCGAACCGGTCAGCGCGAAGAATAGGACGCTGGGCGCGATGAACAGCCCGAGATAGGAATGCCACTGTCGAATCGTCGTCATGCTCATTCGCGAATCACCTCTTGAGTTACCAAAAAAAGCGCTGCTCACCGGTCAACGGGCATCGTCAGCGTGACGACCCCCGCGGCCGCCACCAGCGAGCCTGCGCTCATGGCGATCGCCACGAACTTGAGCCCGAAGCCGGCATCGAACAGGTAGCCCGCAATGATCGGCGCCAGCACGGCGCCGCCGCGGCCGACGCCGATGGCGAAACCGGTGCCGCTCGCACGCAGTTCGGCCGGAAAAGCGCGCGCCAGCAACGCGTAGGCGGCGACCACGCCACCGTTCGTGAAGAAACCGGTCACCGCGCAGATCGAGGAGAGCTGCACCAGGTTCGATGCTCCTTGGCCGAAGATGGTGACCATGACGGTCGAGGTGACGAAAAAGCCGACTGCCAGCGATCGCAGGCCGATGCGTTCGCTCAATAACCCGAGCGATATGCCGCCGATCGCCCCGCCCACGTTTGCCCATACGAGCACGCCCGCCGCGGCCGACGGGGCGAATCCCATATCGGTGACGATCTTCGGCACCCACTTCAGTATGAAATAGAAGGTGACGACGTGCAAAAAGTAGATCGCCGTCACGGTGAGCGTTCGCAGCGCGACTCCGGGGGCGAACAGATCCACGATCGGCACGGCGCGGGCTCGTTCGCCTCGCGAGGGCAGGGCGACGATGGGCGGGTGTCCGATGCGGCGCAGGCTGCGATTGACCCTGGCGAGCGCATTGGCGGGTTCTCGTTCGCACAGCCACGCCGGCGACTCCGGAACGCCGAAAAGGATGACCGGGATCAACAGACCGCTCATCGTGGCGCCGAGCGCGAACACACTACGCCAGCCGTGATCGACGAGCAGATGCGCGACGAGCGTGCCGCCCGCAACCGCGCCCAACGGATAGCCGACGACCATCAGGGAAATGGCGAGGTTCCGGTTCTTCGTGTTCGAGAACTCGCTCGCCACGGCATTGGTGGCGGCCAGCATGCCGCCGATCCCGAGTCCGGTGACGACGCGCCACAGGCACAGGATGATGACCGATGTCGCCGTGGTGACCATCGTCATGCCGAAGGTCATGATGATCAAACACCCGAACAGCGTATAACGGCGGCCGAACCGGTCGGCGATGCCGCCGATCAGCACCGAGCCGATCGCCATGCCGATCAATTCCATCGAGAACACGATCCCGAGAGAGCCGCGGGTGATGCCCCATTCCGCGACGATGCCGGGCGATGCAAAGCTGATCGACAGCACATCAAAGCCGTCCAGCGCGTTCAAGGCGATGGTGACGGCGATGACGAAGATCTGCATCCCCGTCATGGCGCCCGCGGCGATCATCTGCCGGGGATCCTGATTCACGCGATGGGACCGGGGTCGACGAGTTTCGACAACATCTCGTTCAACTGTTCGCGCCCGCTCGATCCCATCCGCTTGAACAGGCGCGCTTCGAAAGCTGAATGCAGGTCGACGGCGCGGCGCAGAACCCGGCGTCCCTCCGGCGTGAGCGTCAGCGTATTGCTGCGCCGGTCGGTGGCCGAGACGCAGCGTTTGGTGAGGCCGCGCGCCTCCAGTTCATCGAGCATGGCCACGAAATTCGGCCGTTGGATGCCAAGTGCCGCCGACAGGTTCGACTGAGGCAGGTCCGGATTGGCGGCGATCAACACGAGCACGGAAAATTGGGCCGGGCGCAACTCGAGCGGCGACAAAGTCTCGATCAACTCGCCGAACGCGGCGAGTTGCGCGCGTCGCAACTGGAATCCGATCGAGTCGGTAAGTTCGCCGTAATCAACGGGGGGGATCTCGCGGGGCCTCGGTTTGGCCTTCGCGGGCGTACCATTCGACACTCGACTTCTCCTGCATCAATGCGATGTCCGCGCGCCTATAATAGTTATTTAATATAATCGTTTCGTGTTATGCTTTGAGCAACTAATATAGGGGAGGGGAGTGCCATGGTCGAGTCATACCCGCTGTCCATTGGCGGCAAGGCACACGCGAGCGAGTCGTTCTTCGAGCGTCGCAATCCGGTGACCGGTGAGGTGGCGACCCGTGCCGCGGCCGCCACGGTGAACGAAGCGCTGGCTGCCGCCGAGGCGGCGGCGGCGGCTTTCCCGTCCTTCAGCGCGCGCGGTCCGAACGACCGCCGCAGCCTGCTGATGCGCGCCGCCGTTGCGATGGAGGCGCGGTCCGCGCAGTTCCTTGCGGCGATGATGAGCGAAATCGGCGCCACCCCGGGTTGGGCCCGATTCAATCTGATGCTGGCCGTGTCGATGATCCGTGAAGCCGCGGCGTTGACGACTCAGATCGCGGGCGAGGTCATTCCGTCCGACAAGCCCGGATGTGTCGCGCTCGCCCTGCGCGAACCGGCCGGGGTGGTTCTCGGGATCGCGCCATGGAATGCGCCGATCATTCTCGCGGTGCGCGCGATCGCCACGCCACTCGCCTGCGGCAACACCGTCATCCTCAAGGCGTCGGAACTGTGTCCGCGCACCCACGGCCTCATCATCGAGGCGTTCGTCGAGGCGGGATTCACCGATGGCATCGTCAATCTCATCACGAATTCGCCAGACCAGGCCGGCGCCGTCGTCGGTGCGTTGATCGATCATCCGGCCGTACGGCGCATCAACTTTACGGGCTCGACCGCCGTGGGCCGTATCGTCGCGGTGCGGGCCGCGCAAAATTTGAAACCCGTGTTGCTCGAACTCGGCGGCAAGGCACCCTTGATCGTGCTCGAGGATGCCGATCTCGACGAAGCGGTGAAAGCGGCGGCCTTCGGCGCCTTCATGAATCAAGGCCAGATTTGCATGTCGACCGAGCGCATCATCGTCGTGGAGTCGGTGGCCGAGGCGTTCGTCGACAGGTTCAGCCGCAAAGTCGCGACGCTGGTGACGGGTGACCCTCGTGTCGGCAACACG
>Ga0116226_10001729_pt1 | contig 18971 bp, 15 predicted proteins | sample S1TSphfallax_FD_89692 | JGI IMG/M metagenome (GOLD analysis project Ga0116226, IMG submission 89692) | Host-associated microbial communities from peat moss isolated from Minnesota, USA - S1T2_Fa - Sphagnum fallax MG | ecosystem: Host-associated > Plants > Peat moss > Unclassified | place: USA... | reverse complement strand
CGGAGCGGCCGGATGTCGTCTCGGTGACCACGCTCGAATGGCAGCATGAAACGCCGGTGTTGCTCTCACTCGCAGCGGGCTGTCACGTCTTGTGCGAAAAGCTGATGGCTCACACCCTCGCAGTCGGCGAAAAAATGGTCCGTGCTGCGGAGCGTGCCGGACGCACCCTCGGCGTGAACTACAATTACCGCAGCGTCCCGTCGCATGCCCTGATCAGGGAGTCTTTGCGCCTCGGCGAATTCGGCGAGCCGGCACTGTTCTGCGCGAGCGTACACTCGTATCTCTGGGCGCATATGATCGACCTCATGCGCTATTTCTTCGGTGACCCCGTGTCGGTGAGTGCGGCGATGGCCGATGAACAGTCTCGGCGCCCGATCGTGACGACCAATGCGGGCAGGGCCTGGGATCAGACCGCCGAGATGATCTACCACCCGTCGACGGCGCTGTCGGCCTCATTTCAATTTCGCAATCCAGACTTCGTTGCGACTTTGTCTGGTTCGGCATTTGCTCCTATTTCCAGTTACTACTGGTCGTTCGCGTTGTTCGGAACCGCCGGCGGCTTGACGGTCAGTGGAGCGCAGCGCGACAAGCTCGGCGGTACGCCGGATCTCGGGCCGATTGCGGATCGATTGCGGGCCTTGCTGCCGTTCTCTTACCCGGAGTCATTCGAGCTCTCGATTTCGGCGTTCGTGGATGCGCTCCTGCGCGGCGAACCTGCGCCCGTCACCGGTGCGGACGGCATGGCAGCGATGCGCTTGGATGCCGCAGTCGCGGCATCGGCGCGCACGGGCCATCGCGTGCTGTTATGACGGACGGGGAGGGGGTGGCCGGCTACTCCGTGCGGTAGAGCTCCGGTGCCCCCGCCACGGCCTCACCGAGCAGATGCCCTTGCGCATCATGACGCAGCACCAGGCGGCGGGCGCCTCTCCACTCGATGAGCCGTTCCTGCGCGATGCCGTAGCGCTCGCTCGCCGCGCTGCCTGAAGCGATAGGTACCTGCTTGCGGCGGCCCGACCCGCGAAATCGCGCCAGGTTGTAATACGCCCACGCCAGCAGACTCGCGCCGAAAAAGACGATGACCGTCAGGTAAAAACCGAGCAACTCCAACAGCCCCGTGTAGCCGTTACGCACGACCATTTGGTCATAGGCGATCTTGAAGCCCAGGATCCACCCGAACAAGGCGAGCGCGGGCAGCCAAAGATAGAGCCACAATGCCCAGAACAAGACCGTCATCGACCCGAACAGCAGCCGCTGACGCGTCGTTTGCCTCCCGGGTCGGTCGATGATCAGGTGCTTCATGATTGATTGAGACCTCGGTCGGAATCGGACCAGACGGCGCGTGTCTGCGGCTTGCGCGCGAAAATCTTCGGCACTGCGACCACGGTCGTGAGCGCGCTCAGTATCCAGAACGCCAGGGGATACCAAATCATCCAGAAATAGATCCGACCCAGGCGATGGTCGTAATGGCGATCTAGCATCAGCGAGACGGCGATCTGCAGCAGGCAGGTCGTGCCGATCACGACGCCCGCCCATCCGGGGATCGGCGAGGCGACACGGATATAGGGCGGCAGGTTCACGAACAAGCCGACGAGCCAGAGGCAGGAGACCAGCAGAATCGAATAGGCCCAGCTGATGCTGAGCAGAAACTCGATGAAGATCCCCCACATGCGCCGCGAACGCCATTGCCGCAGATCGCGCAGATAGCGCAGCACCACTTGGAAGCCTCCCATCGCCCAGCGCAAGCGCTGTTTCCACAATCCGCGGAAGGTCTCCGGCATGAGTATCCAAACGGCGGCATGAGGTTCATAACGGATGTCCCAGTGGCGGATCTGCATGCGCCAGGTGACGTCGATGTCCTCGGCCAGCATATCGGGACGCCAGTAGCCGACGTCGTGCAACGCGGTCTTGCGAAAGCACGCGGCCACGCCGGAAACCGTGAACACGCGACCGTAGACGCGTTGCGCGCGCTTGATCAATCCGACGATCGCCGAGAATTCTCCGACCTGAATCTTGCCGAGCAGCGTCGATCGCGTCCGAATGCGTGGATTGCCGGTTACGGCCGCGACGCGCGGGTATGCAAAGTGGCGCATCATCCAGCGCACCGCGAGAGGGTCCAGCACGGCATCGCCGTCGATGCAGACGAGAAACTCGTGCTTGGCCACCAGAGCGCCCATCTCCAGCGCGATCGCCTTGCCCTGGTTCGCGGCGAGATGCACGACGCGCAGACGTTGGTCCTTCGTCGCCAGCTCATCCAGCAGGCTCATGGTCGCGTCCGTGCTGCCGTCGTTGACGGTGATGACCTCGAATTCCGGGTAGTCGATCGCGAGCGCGTGAGCGATGGTCTCCCGGGCATGCAGCGCCTCGTTGCGCATCGGAATCACGATGCTCACGGGCTCGAGGAACGGGAGTCCGGGCGGGAACCGCAAGCCGGTGAGCTTGCGCTCGAACCGAAAATAATAATTCGTGGCGCCGATCATCCAGAGGTAGGCCATGAACAAGGGATAGTAAAACGTGAAGTCCAGCAGCAAGTCGCAGCACGATCGAATGAATTGCGGACCCATGAATGCCTCGTGTTCAGTCGACGGTGGGCAGGGATTTGAGGGACAGAGCCGGTCGCAGAACTTCGATTCCCGGCAGGCCATCGCGCGGGTCGTCGGGGTAGTAGCCGTAGCTCAGTGCGCCCGCGCGGCGTAAACGATCCATCTGCGCGGCCAAGGCCCCGGCGCCGACCGGCGCGTCGTGGCGCGATCGATCGGCGCCGGCGAGTTCGAACACGCTCTTCGTCAGTCCCTGCGGCTCGCGTGCGACCGCCGTGATCAGCGGGGCGAGAGGTGCGTCCGGCTCGACCACGAGCATCACATGATCGTAGGCAGACAACATCGCCGCGAGGCGCGCCGAGAACCTCTCCGGTCCCGGCTGGACGCGCGGAACCGCCAACTGTCGCGCGGTGCGCAGGCTGTCGTGATCCGCCCGGACGCCGGCAGCTAGCGTCGCGGAGAATTCGATCCCATCCTCTGCGTCGCCGCTCGTGTCCTCCGAAAACACCAAACCCTGAATCGGCGCATTCTGCGAGAAGTCCGCATAGATTTGCGCGATGGCGGCACGGGGATCCGGGGTCTGCGCCGGCAGGGCGAAGTCGAACAGCGGCAACCAACCGTAGACCGCCACGCCCGTGCGGGTGCGCAGTTGCCAGGCGACGCGATTGAACAGGTCCGCCCGCACCGGCAGCAATCGATTCGGAAAATAAAGGGCTCGTGCCCGGCCGTCGGGCCCTGGACCCGCAAAGGCTTGCAGGACGACGGTGTTCGGCCCCAAGGCCTGCACGCGGTCGAGCAGCCGCGACAGTTTCGCCTCCTGCCGGACGGGATCCTCGTCGTAGACGGTGTCGAGGGAGACGCGAATCATACGCAGCGGCTCCGCGCGCGGCGTCTCCTCGAGCGCGCGCGCCAGGGCAGCGGCCGTGAAATCCTCCGTGACCAGGATGCGGCGCAGGCTTTGCAGCGGCACATCGGGTGTGTTCAGTCCGAGCTCGAGCGTCATGCCGTAGGGCATGCCTGCCGCGCTCGCGAGCCGATCCGTGTTCGCATCGTGGGCGCCGTAAGGCCAGACCACGATCCGCGGCCGCACGCCGCTCAATCGTGCGATGTCCTCGCTGCTGCGGACCAGATCGTGACCGACGCGCAGCGTATGGGCAGCATCGCTCTCATAGCCGCCACCGTTCGGCGTGAACTGGTGCGTTACGGCCGCCGGCTCCAGATTGCCCTGCGGGTTGGCGGGAACTCCGCGATGCATCGCGTAAGTGTGTGAGGCGAAGTCGATCAGTCCCGATCTTTGCATCTCGAGGATCTGATCGGGACGCAGAAAATCGCTGCGCGTCAGCGTGGCATCCGGATACTCGGGAGATGGCTGTCCTGCCGCGGGTTCCGCGAGCCACGCGCCGACCAGACCCACCACGGCGGGGTATCGAAAAGCCTTCAACAACGGGAACACGCGGGTATAGACGCTTGCGAGGCCGTCATCGAAGGACAAAACCACGGTCTTTTGCGGGAGAGCCCGGTGCTCGCGTCGGGCGGCGACGACGTCGCCGAAACTCACCACGTGGTAACCGTTTTCGCGCAGCCAGGTGAACTGCACGGCGAGTTGTCCCGTCTCGAGCGTGTACGAATCCGGCCGCTCGGCCAGGTGGTCACGAACGTCGTGGTAACACACGATGGCGAAAGAATCCGCGGGCCACTCGCCCGGGAACGCGGCGTTGCCGCCGCAGGCGAGCGTGAGTGAAAACGCCCACAGCATCAGGTTTCGGTGCATCAGAAGCGTCCGAAAAAGTTGAAGGTCAGTGCAGCGAGGCGCTCGCGCTCCCCGTCATAAGGTCGCCAGGTCTGACCGATACCCGCTTTGAGCGTCAGCCGATCGTTGATGTCGTAGCCCAACTGGTAGCGCAGCGATGCGACGAGTCCGGCGCCATGGTTCTCCTGCCAATAATCCCCGAGACCGGCGTCGAGTTCATGCGTCAGTGCGCGATCGTAGCGGCGGTATTGCAGCCATTGATTTTGGAGCGTGATTTCATCGGTGAAGTCGCGCCGCGGATTGAAATAGTTGGTGGCACCCAGGGTGTTGCTGGAGGTGTCAAGATCGAGACGCGTGTCCAGCTGATAAACGGGTCCTGTCACCCAGCGTTCGCGCCAAAAACCGAGGGTCTCGAATCGGGAGTTGTGATCGCTGAATTCCTCGTGACTCGCGACGCCGCCGAATTCTCGTGACTCGTCGATGCGGTAATCCAGGTTCAACGCCGCCCGGTCGGCATGCACGCCGACGACCACCGCGGCGATCGGAATCTCGAGGGTACGCAGCGCGTAGGCCGCGCCGATGCGCCACTGATCGCCCGGCATGGCGGTCAAGGTCACTTGCGGCGCTGGTCCTTGGCGGTCGATTTCGAGCAGTTCGCCCGTGGCAAGCCAGCCATCCGTGCGGTATTCGATGCCGGCGCCGACCGCGTGGCGATAGGTATCTCCCTGCACCGGTGTCCCCTCGCTCTGATTCAAATGGACGAAGAAGCGATAATCCCAATCGACCGGCGGGGTATAGACGTATTCCTCGGCGCCTGAATCGATGATTCCCGGCCGACCGCCGTAACTGCGCCCGTATTGCCCGGCGATGCTGAATTCCGGCAGCTCATGGGTCTGCCAATCGCGCTGCGCATGCAGCAGGCTGGGATCGTCGGCCGGCAGCAGGGTGCGCATGCGATTCGCGGTTTCGTCGGCGGCGATGAAGTCGCCCGTTGCGAGTTGATCCGTGAACACTTTGGGCAGAGGCCCGACGGCGTCTGGTTCGGCCTGCAGCACGTCCCCCGCAAGCCCGGCACTGCGCCGCGGCCAGCCGCGCAGCGCATCGACTTCGGCCAGCCCGAGCAAGCCATCTCGATTTGCCGGCGCGGCGCGGCGCAGTGCTTCGAGTGCCCGCTGCGCCTCGGCAGGTCGATTCGTGTAGGCGCGGGCCAAGGCCGCGACGACGAGTGCGCTCACATAGTCCGCGTTTTGCCTGAGTAAACCCGGCCGGTCAGAATCGAGAAATTTCGGCGTGATCGCGACCAGATGATCCGCCCAGGCGATCGCCGCCGCGTAACGCTCGCTTTCCAGCAAAGCGTAAAATTCGTTGACGCGCACACCGAAAGCCGGCACGTAATCCGCGGGCAAAGACTCGAACCGCTGCACCGCCAGCGCCGGCTGTCGAACCGTCAAATAAGCGCCGACCATCGCTGCATCGAGATAGGGCGGTATGGACAATCCCTCCGCGACGAGACGCTCGTATTCGCGCACGGCTTCCGCCGCCCGCCCGCGTTCCGCCAGGGCCGAGATCCAATCGCGGCGCAAGGCGGCACGCGCCTCCGCCGGCAGCGTTTCGTCGGCTGCCGCGGCCCGCATGCGAGCAATCACGGCATCGATTGCGGCGGCTCGCTCCTTGTCGCTGCCCGGCGCGTCGCGCGCCCAGCGATATTCGAGAGCCAGGCTATCGTGCAGGGTCGCCGCACGCTGCGTCGGCGACACGAGCCGCTCCGGGGTCAAGGCGGTGGCCAATTGCGGCGCGCCGCTGTGGACCAAGAGCCGGTAGCGCAGCGCCAAGCCGACCGCGTGATCGGGTGCGAGCTCCAACAGGTGTTCGACCGCTGCGAGTGCCGCGCTGCTGTCCCCCTGCGCTTCGTCGGCGAGGCCCAATGCCTCGAGCACATCGATGCGGCCCGGGTTGGCACGGTTCAATGCGTTCAGGTCCGCGGCGGCGGCGGCCGCCTCGCCCCGATCCAGTCGAGCGAGATCCCGGCCGACCGCCGCGCCCACGTCCACGCGGACTGCAAGGATCGCGTCGTAGAAGCGCAGGGCGGCGTCCGGCTCGTGCAGGTCGCGGGCCCCGCGTCCCAAGGCCTCGAGCACGTACACCGGGAAATCCCCGGGGCGCAGGTCCGCGGCTGCCGCGAGCGCGTCGGCCGGATGGCCGGCATTGACCGCGGCGACGATGAAGTCATTCCGAATCGCAGCCACGTCGGGGCAGGCCGCGCGGGCGAGGGCGATGGACGCGTAGGCGGTGTCGAGCCGACCGTCCCGGTAAGCCGCGAGGCCCCGCTCGTAGTCGGCGTCCGCCGACCTGCGGCTCGACGCCTCACAGCTCTGCGCGTGCGCGCGCGCGAGGCACGCAATGGAAAGACCCAGAACCGATAACATGCCGGCTGCGAGTCGCGCACGACGATGTCGCAGCGGCGGAATTTCTTTCATAGTCTGGATCCGGCGGCTCGTTCTTAAGATTCATCCCGATGAGCCTGGACGCCATTATAGTGCATTGCCGCCCCGAGACCACGATCGCGGAATTCGACGGCCGTGCTTCAAGTCGGACGCTCGCCACCCCTTGCTCGATCGTCCGCAATCGTCAAAGATGGAATGATGCGCAACGCGTTCAGAGTCTTGTTTGTGGCATTGATGCTCTGGCTCAGCCTCGACGACGCACAGGCACCCGCGGCGCAGGCGCAAGCACAGGCGCCCGCAAGCGTTGAGGCATCCCCGGCAGCGGGTCCGCGACCGCTGACCAGCTTTCGCGAAGTCATGATCCCGATGCGCGACGGCGTGCGTCTGCAGACCGTGATCCTGGCGCCATTGAACGCTCGGGGACCCCTCCCGATCCTGCTGAGGCGTACGCCCTATGGAGTTCCGGACAAGGCCCTGACGGCAATTCCCGACAACCTCAGCGCGCTCGCCGCCGACGGATATATCTTCGTCGTCCAGAACATCCGCGGAAGATTCAAATCCGAAGGTACGTTCAGCCTGTCCGAGGATTCGAAGCTGGATCCTGGAAAGGGCACGATCGAAACACGCGATGCCTGGGACACGATCGACTGGCTCGTCAAGAACGTGCCGCAGAACAACGGCCGCGTCGGCATTTTCGGCGTTTCCTACGACGGCTACACGGCGGCTGCCACTTTGCTCGATCCGCATCCCGCCTTGAAGGCGGTCAGTGAGCAAGCCTCGCCGGCCGATCAGTGGATGAACGACGACGATCATCGTTACGGGGCGCTGCGCCTCAGCTACGACTTCGAATATGCGGTCTACGAAGAAGCGGACAAGAACGCCAACACGCATTTCCAATTCGACCGCTGGGATACTTACGATTGGTATCTCGCGGCCGGGCCGCTGTCGACGCTCAACGACAAATACGTCCATGGCAGGATCCGCTATTGGAACGAGGCGATCGCCCATCCGAACTACGATGCCTTCTGGCAGCAACAAGCCTGGGTCCATGGCCTGCACCGTTCTTCGGTGCCGAACTTGAACGTGGCCGGCTTCTGGGATCAGGAGGATCCCTGGGGTCCATGGCAGATCTTCCGGCATGCCGCCGAGTCTGACCCCGAGCACACGAACCTCATCGTGGCTGGACCCTGGTACCACGGTTCCTGGCGCCGCGCGGCGATCACGACCCTGGGTCCGATGCCGCTGGGGCAGGACACCTCGCAGGCCTACAGGCAACTCATCGAAGCGCCTTTTTTCGCTTATTGGCTGCACGACCAGGGTGTGAAGCCCGAGTGGTCCGCCAAGATCTTTCAAACCGGCAGCAACGTCTGGCGCACCTACCCGACCTGGCCGCCCGCGTCCACGCCCACGAGCCTCTACCTGCATGCGGACGGGAGTTTGAGTTTTTCGGAGCCTGGAAAAGCGGAGACGACCGCTCACCGTGAATACGTGTCGGATCCCGCGAATCCCGTGCCCTACCGCCAACGGCCAATTTCCCCGACTTATCCGGCCGGCGATTGGCGTACCTGGGAGTCGGCCGACCAACGCTTCGTCGATCACCGGCCGGACGTGCTCAGCTACGTGAGCGTGCCCTTGAGCGCAGACCTCGCCGTTGCGGGCGAGGTGTCGGCGGAACTCTATGCCTCGACCTCGGGCACCGACAGCGACTTCATCGTCAAGCTCATCGACGTTTTTCCCGAGGATGCGCAAGAACCGCCGTGGAACCCGGATGCTGGGCCCGCACCCGGAAAATTCGCGGAGGTCGAGAACGGCTATCAGCTGCCCATCGCCATGGAGGTCCGGCGTGGACGTTATCTGACGAGCTTCGAACACCCCAGTGCACTCGTTGCCGGGCGACCGGCACGGTGGGATTTCCCGCTGCGTGACCGTGACCATGTGTTTCGCGCCGGTCATCGCATCATGGTGCAGGTGCAATCTACGTGGTTTCCCTTGATCGATCGCAACCCGCAGACTTATGGTCCGAGCATCTATGCAGCGAAGACGGATGATTTCGTCGCCGCCACCCAGAAGGTGTGGTCCACGCCGAGTCTTCCCTCACGGATCATCCTGCCGGTCGTCGCGCCGGGGAATTGATGGAAAAGCACGGCATCGAGCCGATTCCCGATTGCGACAGAAACGCGTCTCTGATCGACTTCATGCGGATCGAATGGGGTGGTTTGAACTCTCTCGCCACCGCTGTGCTGGGCGCCTTCCCGATCATGTTCGGCCTGTCGTTCTGGCAGGCACTCACGGCCACCGTCGTGGGCGTGCTCTTGGGGGCGCTCGTGCTCGCGCCGATGGGGCTGTTCGGGCCCCTGACCGGCACCAACAACGCGGTGTCCTCGAGCGCGCATTTCGGCGTCGTCGGTCGCATACTCGGCTCCTTCCTCAGTCTCTTGACGGCGGTCGCTTTTTATTCGATCAGCGTCTGGGCGAGCGGGGATGCGCTGATCGGCGCCGCGCAGCGCGTGTTCGGATGGCATCCGACCGAGATCGGTTTCGCGGCGGCCTACGGTGCCTTCGCGCTCGCGGTGCTGATCGTCGCGATCTACGGGTTTCACCTCATGCTGCTCGTCAGCAAGATCGCCGTACTCGGGGCCTCACTGCTGTTTCTGGTGGGCTTTTACGCCTTTTATCCCGCATTCGATGCGCATTACTCCGGCGCGGGCTTCCGCTGGGGAGATGCCCGATTCTGGCCCGCCTTCGTCGGAGCCGCTCTCGTCGTGCTCGCAAATCCGATCTCGTTCGGCGCCTTCCTCGGCGATTGGTCGCGGTATCTGCCGCGCGGCACATCGCGCCGCGGTCTGATGATCGCATCTCTCGTCGCGCAAGCCCTGAGTCTGGTGCCGTTCGTCTTCGGACTCATGACGACCTCGATCATCGCCAGGCTCGCCCCGCATTTTCTGGATCAGGTCGATTACACGGGCGGCCTGATCGCCGTGGCGCCCTCGGCGTTCTTCTTGCCGCTGTTGATCCTCGCCGTGTTGAGCGGCATGTCTACCGGAACGACCTCGCTCTACGGCACGGGCCTCGACTTTTCCAGCGTATTTCCGAGTCTCAGCCGCCCGCGCGCGACGCTGTTCATCGGCATCATATCCATCGGCTTGATCTTTCTGGGCCGCTTCGCCTTCAACCTGGTCGACGCCATCACCAGCTTCGTGTCATTGATCGTCGTCATGACGACGCCCTGGATGGTCGTGATGATGATCGGCTACTTCGTGCGGCGTGGCTGGTATCTGCCCGAGGCCATGCAGGTCTTCAACCGCGGGCAACGCGGGGGCCCTTACTGGTTTCGCGGCGGTTGGAATATGCCCGGCATCACTGCCTGGCTGCTCTCAGCCGGGCTCGCCTTGCTGATGGTCAACATGCCGGGTCATTTCGTGGGTTGGCTCGGCCGGCTCGCGGGGGATCTGGACTTATCGCTGCTCGCGGCCCTGGTCCTGCCGGCAATCCTCTACCCGGTCCTGCTTTGGATGTTCCCCGAGCCCCGCGCAGTTTTTGGGCCCGATGGCCCCCGCGGCGTGCCCGCCGCTGCGACGCCCATTGCCCCGGTCGTCGCGCGGTTCGAGCGCGGCAGCGCTGGAAATTCCGGATAGCCGCCCGGCCCGGCTTGGGGTCCCTATGTGCGGTACCGAACATAGGGACTGCTCGATACCGCACAAAAGCAACAAGAAATGTGAAGATTCTGAGAAGGGGTTCAGGATCCCCCCCTCATTGCCGATAGTAATATATAGGGATCATCACACGAGAACGTGCAGCCCATGAGTTCCACCAACACCAAATGCCGCGCCTGCCAGACCAGCGTGGCGCTACCCGAATTCACGATGGCCTTTCAGCCGATCGTGGATATCGATAACTCGGCGGTCTATGCCTACGAGGCCTTGGTGCGTCCGATCGGCGACGGTACGGCCTACGATGTGTTGAGCCAGATCACGGACGAGAGCCGGTATGCGTTCGACCAGGCCTGCCGGGTCAAGGCCATCACCCTGGCGGCGCAGCTCGAGATGAGCGCACTGCTCAGCATCAATTTTCTGCCCAATGCGGTTTATCAACCGGCCGCTTGTCTGCAAAAAACCCTCGAGGCGGCCGAGCGCTTCGACTTCCCCAGGCACCATTTGATCTTCGAAGTCACCGAAAACGAGCCGTCGCGCGACATTGGTCATCTGCAGGGGATCTTCAGCGAGTACAAACGCCACGGGATGATCACGGCGATCGACGACTTCGGTGCGGGTCATTCAGGGCTCAACATGCTCGCGGACTTCCAGCCGGACGTCATCAAGATCGACATGGCCCTGACCCGCGCGATCAACAGCGATCCGGTCCGCTACGAGATCGCCCGTGCGATCATCGGGCTTTGCAAAGCCTTGCATATCTCGGTGGTTGCCGAGGGGGTTGAGACCGTCGCCGAAGCGGTGACTCTGCGCGGGCTCGGCGTGCGCCTTTTCCAAGGCTACTTGTTTGCCAGACCCGCCCTCGAGAAACTCCCCGCAATAGCCGAGGGCATCCTGGACACAGTGCAGCGTGCGCACGAGGCTGAGCTGCTCGAGGGTCCACGGGAAACGAGGTCCCGCGAGACCGCCTGAGCGTGGCTGCCGCCACCGCGCGATTAGCGCGGACCCGCGCGGCTGCGGCGGCTTGGGCGCGAACCCGCCGGCTTTGAACCGAGGGCTGCCGGCGAGCCCTGCTCGGCCAGCAGCAATTGCACGAACGCCGTCGCGGCCGCCGACAGACGCTTGTCGCTGCGGTGGACGACGTACCAGCGGCGCATGATCGGGAACCCCTCGACTGGCAGCACGACGAGACGGCGTGTTTCCAGTTCGAGCTCAATGGTTTGAAGCGAGACGACCGCCAATCCCAAGCCGGCCTGCACGGCTTGTTTGATCGCTTCATTCGTATTGAATTCGCAGCCCGGCGAATACTGGACTCCGATGTCCGCGAAATGTCGCTCGATGACGGCGCGCGTCCCGGACCCGGGTTCGCGCACGACGAATGTCTCACGCGCCAATCTTTGCAGCGAGATCGTGCTGAGCTTCGCGCAGGCGTGCGTCGGCGCCGCGATCACGACCAGCGGATTGTCTTTGAACGACACTGCGACCAGGTCGGCGCTCTCGGGGGGCTGTCCGGTCATCGCGAGGTCCGCGCGATTGTCCGCGAGCGCTGACAGCACATCCTCGCGATTGGCAACCTGGAGACTGATGCTCATGCCCGGGTGGCGTTCGCTCAAGGTGGCGAGCAGGGGTGGCAGGAAATAGTTCGCGGTGGAGACGACGGCGAGGCGCAGAAAGCCACGCTGTAAGCCGCGAAACTGATCCATCGAGTTCTTCAGCTCCTGTTCCAGGATTGCAAAGCGTTGCGCATGGGTGCGCAGCTCGAAGCCTGCCTCCGTCAAGAACAGACGCTTGCCGATTTGCTCGACGAGTGGCAGGCCGATCTGTTCCTCGAGTTGTTTCATCTGCATGGACACCGCGGGTTGCGTGATATGCAACTCGCCGGACGCGCGCGAAATCGAGCTGTGGCGCGCCACTGCGTCGAATATCCGCATTTGTCTGAGAGTGATGTGCATGACGAAATTATGACGAGACGCCTGTGCGGGCTACCATAAGATATCCTTATGATAGCAACACGAGGATTGAATTGTTGCCGGCTGCTCTCGCGCCTATCGTGCCTCCCAACGAGAACCCCAGGAGAACATCGTGGCCGAGAAGAGTTACACCGCCGGCGTCAAGGATTACCGTAAAACGTACTGGACGCCCGATTACGTTCCCCTCGACACCGATTTGCTCGCGGTTTTCAAGATCGTGACCCAGGCCGGCGTGCCGCGTGAGGAAGCCGCAGCCGCGGTCGCCGCCGAATCGTCCACCGGTACTTGGACGACGGTCTGGACCGATCTTTTGACCGATCTCGATTACTACAAAGGTCGCGCCTACCGCATCGAAGCGGTGCCCGGCGACTCGAACGCTTTTTATGCGTTCATCGCCTATCCGCTCGACTTGTTCGAAGAGGGTTCGGTCGTCAACGTGCTGACCTCCTTGGTCGGCAACGTCTTCGGATTCAAGGCGGTGCGCAGCCTGCGCCTCGAGGACATTCGCTTCCCGCTCGCCTACGTAAAGACCTGCGGCGGTCCGCCGAATGGCATCCAGATGGAGCGGGACCGCCTGAACAAGTACGGCCGCGCGCTGCTCGGCTGCACGATCAAGCCGAAGCTCGGCCTGTCGGCCAAGAATTATGGCCGCGCCGTTTACGAGTGCCTGCGCGGCGGTTTGGACTTTACCAAGGATGACGAGAACATCAACAGCCAGCCGTTCATGCGCTGGCAGCACCGCTTCGAATTCGTCATGGAGGCGGTCCAGAAGGCGGAGCAGGAAACCGGCGAGCGCAAGGGCCATTACCTCAATTGCACGGCGCCGACGCCTGAGGAAATGTACAAGCGCGCCGAGTTCGCGAAGCAACTCGGCGCCCCGATCATCATGCACGACTTCTTGACGGCGGGCTTCACGGCCAACACGGGTCTTGCGAACTGGTGTCGGGAAAACGGCATGCTTCTGCACATCCACCGCGCCATGCATGCGGTGCTCGATCGCAATCCGTACCACGGCATTCATTTCCGCGTGCTGACGAAGTGCCTGCGCCTCTCGGGCGGAGATCACCTGCACTCCGGCACCGTGGTCGGCAAACTCGAGGGCGATCGCGAGGCGACGATCGGCTGGGTCGATCTGATGCGCGAACCGTTCGTGCCCGAGAATCGCGCCCGCGGGATCTTCTTCGATCAGGACTGGGGCTCCATGCCCGGCGTCATGCCGGTTGCTTCCGGCGGCATCCACGTCTGGCACATGCCGGCGCTCACCGCGATCTTCGGCGACGACGCCTGCTTCCAATTCGGCGGTGGCACGCTCGGCCATCCCTGGGGCAACGCGGCCGGTGCCCATGCCAACCGTGTCGCTCTCGAAGCTTGCGTCGAGGCTCGCAACCAAGGTCGGCAGGTCGAGCGCGAAGGTCGCGAGATCTTGACGGAAGCGGCGCAGAGCTCGCCGGAACTGAAGATCGCGATGGAAACCTGGAAAGAGATCAAGTTCGAATTCGACGTCGTCGACAAGCTCGACGTCGTGAATCGCTGAAGCGAGACAAGGCAGACCGGATACCGGCACGCACATCAACGTGGGAGTTAGCGAATCATGCCCGAGATAATGGCTTATAAGACGACGGAACGACGCGGCGAGACCTTTTCTTATCTTCCGCCGATGACACCCGATCGTTTGCGACAGCAGATCAGCTATCTGATTGCACAAGGCTGGAATCCGGCGATCGAGCACACCGAGCCCGAGCGTGCGTTCTCGAGCTTCTGGTACCTGTGGAAGCTGCCCTTCTTCGGTGAGCGCTCGATCGAGAGGATTCTGTCGGAACTCGAGGCCTGCCACCGCGCGAACCCGGGCCACCACGTGCGCTTGCTGGCCTACGATAACTACTCGCAGTCGCAGGGAACGGCTTTCATCGTGTTTCGCGCCGGCGCACGCTGACCCACCCAGGGGAACACTTCATGGCCGCTTCACCCGCAACCCAGACGCTCGGATCCGGTGCCATTTCTGGCCGTGCCGCCTCGATTGAGCGGCGGCTCGCGCTGTCGGCGGGAAAGGCCGCGTTGCCGCCCGCCGCCGAGCGCGTGCGAAACGGTGAGCGCAGCGCCTCCTTGCCGCCGGCGACCAGCCCGAGCGTGAGCCCTGCGACGTCCGTCTTCGCGTCGTCGCCCGCTGCCCCGCAGCCGGCGGCCACCGCCACGACGCCGAAGCTTGCTCTCGGATCCGGTGCGATTTCCGGCCGCGCCGCCTCGATCGAGCGACGGCTTGCCTTGTCGGCGGGCAAGAGCGCGCTGCCGCCGCCCGCCGAGCGCGTGCGCAACGGCGAGCGCAGCGCCACTCTGCCGGCGGCGACGGCCCCCGCCAGGGCGCCTGTTTCGCTCGTGGCTGTCCCCACGCCCGCGGTCGCGAAGACCGCCGTGGGGATACCCGGCGCCGCGCATTCCCCGGACGAGCCTTGCGCGGCCGACTGCTGCAATAAAGCGGCCCGCATGCGCCGCGTCATGCAGTCGCAGCGAGGTCGAGGCGACGCGCCTGCCGCGCCGCCTTCCCGTCCGCCGCGTGAGGGTCGGTTGCAATACGCGCCGAAGGTCGTCTCGTCGATCACGCAGGGACGACAGACCGTCACGGGCTCGCGCATCGGCACTGGCAGCCAGGTCACCGGGGTCGATTCGGGTGCGGGCCAGCCGGTCTCGGGGACCCAGTACATCAGTCGGGAAAGCGGTCATGCCGCGGTCATCGGCGGACCCAAGGTCGGTCTGTCCCGCACGCCGCGCGGCGGCGTCGTCTCGGGCACGCTGATCCGCAGCCAGGTGGCCATCACAGGCGATGAGGCTGGCAGCAAGATCACGATCACCGGCGAAGCGGAGCAGCGTCCCGACGACGATTTGACCGAGCGCCAGGATGCCGGCGGCCATGCATCCGCCCAGTTTCAACGTCAAGCCGATCCCCACGGTCATACGGTCTTCGGCACGAATCTCGGTCGCAGCTTGCGTCAGGCGGGGTCACGCGACCGCGAGCGCGAGACGGCGATCGAGACCACGGAGCAAGGTCTCGCAATCACGGGTTCGGCCGTGGGTCGTGCAACCCGCGTCACCGGGGATGAAGACGGTGCCTGTCGCCAGGTCACCGGCGATCAGTATCTCAGCCCGGCAAAATCCCAAGCCGAATGCGGCGGTTCGGGCGGCGGCACTGCAGCGCCCGCGTTGATGGGCGCCGTCCGCCGCGATCCGGTCACTGGAGCCAAAGTCCGCGTCGCGACGACCTGGGGAGAACAGCGCATCACCGGTGCCGATGTCGAACATGACCCGCGCGTCACGGGCGACATGCAGGGGTCGTGCTCGCTGATCACCGGTACGCACTACCAAGGGCCGCGCACCCAGCACGCCTGGTGCGACCCCGAGGTCGGCGCTGCCGCCGAGCAACAGTTACGACGCAAACAGTCGACCATGGCGGTCACCGGCGACACACCCCTCCACGATGAGGCCGTGACCGGCACCGGGCGGGGAGCCACGCGCGCGATCACGGGCACGGCTTATTATCGCGAAGAATCAGCGGCTGAGGCCCCGAAGGATGCTGTCGCGGCGGTCAATGCGCGGTTCTCCGTGCCTTCGCCGCAACGCGCCGCTCAACTGCGCGCCACTCAAAGCGCGGTCGAGGCGCCGAGTGCGGCGAGCCGTATCACGGGCGCGTTCGCCATCGAATGCAAGAAGCTCACCGGCAATCTCGAGTTTGCGTTCCGCCCGCGCCACGCGCCGGACCGCGAGGAGAAGCCCGGCCGCTCCCGAATCAGTGGTGAGGGTCGTACCGACGGACGGAAAATTTCGGGTCATTCCTGGGACGAGAAGAACAACGTGACCGGGACCGATAGCCAAGCGGCGATCGAGCGCAATCCAAGCGAGCGCAGCGGTAAGCCGCAGGCGTTCTCGGGCGCGAACCGCTTCAAATCCATGGCGATCAAAGAGGACTATAAGCAGCTGGTCACCGGCATGTTCGGCTGGTCATCGAGTTCCGCCGCAAAGGTCACGCTGTCCGGAGGCGCGCACGGATGATCGCGCATGCTGCCCGCCGCCTCAACCGAGTTGCATCTCCGTCTGGGAAACCGCGACTCCCCGGGTTACGCGCCCCGCTCGGAGCGGGCCCGCAATGGTTGCCCTTGCCGTCGGCGCCAGGGTCGGCTTCGGCCCCGGCCTTCACCGCGGGCTACGGGACGTCCCCATCAGCCGCGAACCACAGTCTGTCCGATCCCGCCACGAGCCGTTCCTTAGGGCAGCGCGCCGACGAGATCAACGCCGCATTCGCGCGCATCGAACCGGCGCTGCGTGAGCTTGCGGCCGGCCAATTCCAAGAAGGCTTCGCCGCCACTGCGATGGCGCGCGTTCAGGGGGAATTCGGTCTCAGCCTGCCGGCCTCGGCATTTGCCGCATCTTGGTCCGCACCGCTCGATGCCCGCCGCCTCTATGCGCGGATCGTGATCGGTACTTTCTGCCGTCTCATCGAGCGCGACTTCGACCGCAGCCATGCGACCTTGTCCGACGGTGAGCCCGCGGACGAACTGATCCGCCGCTGGGGCTTTCATGCGATCGACGTCACGCCCTGCGCGGACGGTCGCTTGAGCGGTGTCGTGGATTACATTCTGCGCATCCCGCCCTCGGTGATCGCGTACCGCAAGTCCTATGCCGGCGCGATGTTCGACGTCGAGGAGTCCTTGCGGCATTGGGAGACGGTGGAGCTGCGCCGCTGGCGCGAGGGCCGTCCGAACGCGGCGGATACGCCGACTCGCTTCCTCAAACTTGGTGTCTACCACTTCAGCAGCATCGAGCCCCGCCGACAGGGCTGCGCCGCGCACGGCAACGACGAGGGCAAAGCGTCCGGTGCGCTCCTCGAGCGCTTGCGTCAGCTCGAACAGGCGGTCGAACTCAGCCATTGTTGTGGGGCGCGGATCGCGAGCCTCCTCGTCGGCGTCGACACGGACACCGACGCGATCCGCGTCCACGTTCCGGACGGCAGTGGCACGATCGCGACGGACCGCTTCGTCGACAACCTCGCGCTCTATGAAACAACCCAGGGACTCGGTCGCGAGGAGGCGAAGGCCGCGATCCGCGCCACCGTCGCCGCCTGCGCGGGCGTCCCCGACGACGATGCGAGCAGCGAGGGCATGCGCTGGTTTTGCGGGTACCTGCTGAAGAACAACATCGCACAGATTGCCGCCGTGCGGGCCTTGCACGGTGCCAGCTATGCGGACCGCGGGCACACGGAACGGTTGATCGTCGTCGGCGACGCGGTCGACGACGTGCAGCTGCGCAATCTCGCGTTCCAGGCACAGATGGAGACCGTCGAGGAGGGCTCCGTCGATCTCGATATCGGCCTGCATATCCTGCGCGGCCTCAACGAGCCGCGCTCGCTTGCGGTTCCCGTGCTCGTCCACCTGCGCTACGACCCCCGTATTCCGGGCGCCCGCGAACGCGCGGAGGGCCGTGCGCGACGCTTGCAAAGCGCGATCGAAGCGCGTCATGCCGCGGCCGTCGCCGCGGGCGTGATCGTCGTTCGATCGACAGTCCGCGCCGGCGATACCGCCCGCCTCGATCCGGTCGAGCCGCTCGCCACCGGTCGTGATCTCGCCGCTGCGAGCCTGGAGTCGCACGCATGAAGATTTGTCAGGTCGAGGGCACCCTGGTCGCAACGGCACGCATCGGCAGCCTGCAAAACCGGCGCCTGCTCGTCGTCAAGGAGCGTGGCAGCAGCGGCAAACAAGTCGCCGTCGATCCCGTAGGCTGCAAGCCGGGGGACTGGGTCATCGCCGTCGGCAGCTCGGCCGCGCGCGACGCGGCGGGCAGCAAAGACTATCCGAGCGACCTGACGATCGTCGGCATCATCGATTATTGGGACGACAGCAGCGGCCAGGCAGGAGTGCGAGCGGATGCAAATCCACAGAGTCGTACGTGAACTCGTGACGACGAAGCGCAATTTCTGGCTGGCAGCCAAGTCCTTGCGTGTCGTCGAGGATGCGAAGGGCAACCTCGAGGTCGCGCTCGACCCGATCGGGGCCAAGCCCGGGGACTTCGTCGTCACGATCGGCATTTCGGCCGCGCGCATCGCCGCGGGAAACCCGAAGATCACGACCGATCTGACGATCGGCGGGATCATCGATCAATGGGATGAGGCGCGCTGGCGTCTCTAGACGCCGGCGCGTGGACAACGTTGGATATGGCAATCAAACAGAAGCGAAGGAGAACGAAGATGGCAAGCGAAAAATTGGGCATCGCCTTGGGCATGATCGAGACCCGCGGTCTCGTACCCGCGATCGAAGCGGCCGATGCGATGACGAAGGCATCAGAAGTGCGGCTGGTCGGTCGGCAGTTCGTCGGCGGCGGCTACGTGACGGTTCTCGTGCGCGGCGAGACCGGCGCGGTCAATGCGGCGGTTCGCGCGGGCGCGGACGCCTGTGAGCGCGTCGGCGATGGCCTGGCGGCGGCGCATATCATTGCGCGTCCGCATTCCGAAGTCGAGCAAATCCTGCCGGTGCAGGCGAGCGGCGCGGATGTGGCGCAAAGCTAATGGGGCCTTGCGCGACGCGGCCTGCGCGTGACTGGAGGGCGGGGTGGGTCCAAAAAACCCCCGCTCGGCCGCT
>Ga0116226_10001728_pt1 | contig 18973 bp, 7 predicted proteins | sample S1TSphfallax_FD_89692 | JGI IMG/M metagenome (GOLD analysis project Ga0116226, IMG submission 89692) | Host-associated microbial communities from peat moss isolated from Minnesota, USA - S1T2_Fa - Sphagnum fallax MG | ecosystem: Host-associated > Plants > Peat moss > Unclassified | place: USA... | reverse complement strand
GCGGTCCAAGCTCAGACGCAACTAGCCTCGCAGATCAACATCACCGGCGAACAGGTGCTGATGCACGGTGCGACCATCAATGCGCCGAGCGGTATTCTCAGCGTCGCAGCAGGTGGCAGCAACTACACTCTGCCACTCGCCGAGAGTGATCCAACCACTCCCCTGGCTGGCATTCAATCCACAGACGATCCCCAGGCACAGATCCGCGTCGAAGCCGGCACGACGATCAACCTGTCCGGCAGCGATGCAGTCTTGCCGATGGATGCCAATCTCGTGACCGTGCAGCTGCGCTCCAACCAGTTTGCCGACGACCCCACCCAGCGCGGTGGTCCGTTGCAATCCACGCCCAACAATACCGTGACGGTAACCGTGGATACGCGCGCGGACGGCGGCCTCGGCACGCCGATCGCCGATGTCAGTTCCGCGATCGCAGCCGTGGGCCAAACGATCTCGCAGCGGACCGAGGCCGGTGGTAAAGCCGAGTTCGAAGCCAATGGCGATGTGGTGTTCAGTCCGGGCGCCAGCATCAATGTCTCCGCCGGTTACACCACCTATTTGGGCGGCAGCATCCAAACCACCAAGCTCATTGGAGCGAACGGCCAGATCTACGACATCGGCAGCGCCAACCCGCTGTTGAGCTATACGGGCGTCATCAATCCGACCTTCACCCAGAACTATGACAAGTGGGGCATTCAGGAAGTCATTCCCACACCCGGTCTTAGCACGTATCAGTCGACTTACGTGCAGGGCGCCAATGCCGGCAGCGTGCAATTCGCGGCTCCGAGTCTGGCGCTGGGCGGTAGCCTGCAGGCCGCCACCGTAAGCGGACCGTATCAGCGCAGTACTCCGCCCGCCGGCGGTACGCTCACCATCGGCCAACCCGTATCGAGCGGCATTTATGAGGATTACCTCGCGCCGAGCGTGACGTTGGTCGCTACGCCGACGCCGATCGTCATCGCCGATGGCACACCTCTGCCCGCCGCGACCTTGCAGTTGCCCGCATCGTATCTCACCAATGATGGGTTCACGAACACCACGATCTATAGCAATACGTCGATATCGCTTCCGGCCGGCTTGCCGTTGACGTTGACGCCCGGGGCTGCACTGTCGTTACAGGCACCGCGCATCGATGTGGATTCGAATATCACCGCGCTCGAGGGTGCTCTGTCGTTCGTGAACGTAGCATCGTATGTCGATCCCGATCCCACCGTTTCCGCCACGACGACCACCCCCACGTCGACACCGTCGGCGTCGACACAACGCCTGGGCATCGGCATCGGCGCCGGTGTCACCCTCGACGTGAGCGGCCAGTGGACCAACGACAGCATCCCGGCGAATGGCATTGGCACAGCACCCCTTTATCAGAATGCGGGCTCCATCAATCTACAGTTGACGATGCAGCAGAGCGAATTGGTGTTGGGCGACTACACGTCGTTCAAAGCCAATGGCGGTGCCTGGCTCGAATCCGGCGGTACCCTTTCGTATGGACGTGGCGGAAACATCACCTTCGATGCGAGCCCAGCGCAAGCGGCGCTGCAATTAGGCCAGAACGTGTCGATGCAGGGCTTTGGCACGGGTACGGCTTCCGGCGGCACGTTCGCCTTGGCGGTGCCACGCCTCGAGATTTCGCCAGGTAGCGGCAGCGCGTGGACCGAAGCGCAGAGGGTCGACGATCTGACCTCCACCACCGGCCCGGTGCTCGCACTCTACGCGCCGTTATTCTCCGATTATGGATTCTCTAAATTCAATCTCACCGCAACGGGTAATGTCGAGTCCTACGCGACCAGCGATGTGCTCACGGTGGCTTCGGGCACGACCCTCGACGCCGAGACCAGCACGCTCAAGTTGAACCCGAATTATTTCTCGTTGCGCACCGGCACGCCAATCGCAAGCTTCACCGCGGTCAACTTACTGCCGGTCTACGAAAGGCCCGTCACCGCCGTGTCGCTCAACGTGATTCGGGAAGCGGACGACATCTTCTTCTCGAATCAACCCTACGGCACACTCGATGTGCAAGCGGGCGCAGCCATCGTCACGGGGCCTGGCGGGAAGATCAGCCTGGAGGGTGAGGGCGGCATAACCGTTGCCGGAACCTTGAGTGCGCCGGGCGGTAGTATCGACCTCTTCATTCCAAGCCCGTCGGAAGCCGATCCCAGCGATACGTCGGGTGTGACCGACCCCGGCTACGTCCCGACCCTCGGCATCAATCTATTGCCGACGGCGGTGCTCGATGTCAGTGGTACTTCCGTCGTGACCCCGAACGCACAGGGCTTGCTCACGGGTACCGTGATGCCGGGCGGAACGGTGACGTTACAGGCGGATCGCGGCACCGTCATTGCCGATGCCGGCTCGACGATCAACATTCAGGGCACCAGCGCCGCGCTCGACGTTGCGAACTCTTCTTTAATGCCCGGGGATACGCGCGAGACCGTGGCCAGCGCCGGCGGCTCACTCACCGTAATATCGCCGGAGTCGATTTCGCTGTTGGGAACCTTGCAGGCCCAAGCCGGCGTGGGCACCAGCGGAACCGCGGCCGGGGGTTCGCTCGAAGTCGATCTGATCCGCGGTGGAAGCGCCGTGGTTCAGGGGTCCGGAGCGAGCTTGCCGGCGGGCACGCCGGGCGCGGCCCTCCCCGCCGGTACTCTCAATGTCGATCTGGTCAGCAGCACGGCGGGAAGCGCGCCGAGCGCATCATCCAGCAACTCCGCGGTGCTCGGCATTCAGCAACTCGCAGCCTCCGGCATCGACTCGCTGACGCTGCGCTCCAGCGGGGAGATCACGACGGAGGCGGTCAATCTTTCGTTGGCACAACGATTGATCTTGGACTCGCCCAGTGTCACGGTGCAGGGTACCTCGTCGTTGACGGCCCCCTACATCCAGATCGGCAACTCGGGGACGGCCGATGCGGCCGGCGCGGTTCCGGTACCTTCGGCGGGTACCGGCATCCTGAACGTCGCCGCCGGGCAGCTCAATTTGCTCGGTGAATTCGCGCTGACGGGCGCCGCGAGCGCGACGTTCCGAAGTGCGGGCGATGTGCAGCTGGAGGGTATCGCCCAGCCGAACACCACCCAGCAGGATCAGGGCTCGATCACGACCAGCGGCAGCCTCGCCATCGATGCGTTGCGCGTCTACCCGGATACCTACACCAGTTTTAGCATCGCCTCGCTGGCGGGCAGTGGCGGCACCGTGGCCATCGGCAGCACGGGCGCCTCGCCGGGATCGCCGCTCTCGGCCGACGGAATCGTGAAAATTTCCGCCGATAACATCGCGATCACGGGCACGCTGCTTGCTCCCTTCGGCACCATCAACCTCGCCGCCAATAATTCTCTGACCCTCGCGAGCGGCAGCCTCATCTCCGTGAGCGGCGCGGGACTCGACGTACCGTTCGGTCAGACAGAGCTCAATCAGGGCGAGTGGATCTACAGCACCACGAATGCCAGCACGGGCAACGGGCAAGTCAACCAGATCACCGCGGTGCCGTCGAAGCAGATCACGTTGTCGGCGCCGGCGGTCACGGTTCAGTCCGGTGCGATCGCCAACATTTCGGGTGGTGGAGATCTCTATGCCTACGAGTGGGTTCCGGGAACGGGCGGGACCTATGACAATCTGAATGCGGTGTGCTGCGCGACGGCGAGCAACACCGCGCTTACCAGTCTTTCGAATCTCTATGCGATTTTACCGGCCGCGAAGGGCCAAGCTGGTCCCTATGACCCGGAGGAATCGACGACTTCGGTTGCGGGCCAGACGATCTACCTGGCGGGCGGCGCCGGCATTGCCGCAGGCTATTACGCCTTGTTACCCGCCCGTTATGCGCTCGGCTCCGGTGCGGTGCTGATTCAACTCGAACCCAGTATCGTGAGTGCCGGCGGCGGGCAGATCGGCGCACTCGCGAACGGCACGCCGGTAATAGCGGGTTATCTCACCACGGGAACCACCGGTCTGCATACCAGCGGCGTGACCGAGTACGAGGGGGTGGCCGTCTATCCCACGGGCTATGCACAGCAACTTGCCTCTTACACGGTCAGCGACGCCGCGTCGTATTTCGGCGCGATTGCCAAGACGGCGGGCACCGGTCCCGTTTCCGAACCCGCCGATGCCGGTACTTTCTCGCTCACCGTCACGCCGGCGGCGGTCAATTCCTTGGATCTGCAAGGCAGCGTGCTGACGGCGGCCGCGAGCGGCGGCCGTGGCGCTCAGATCAACTTGAGCGCTCCCGACCTCGAGATCACGGGCACCGGCGCGGCGAGCGCCGGGTCCATAGCCGTATCCGCGAGCGTCCTGCAAGGGTGGAACGCGAGTTCGCTGACCTTGGGGGGCGTGTCGACACCGTTGTTGCCCACGACCACTGTGACGTCGGCTACCTCCTCGACAGTCACAGAAAATACCAGCATCGCGGTGGAGGCCAACAACGTCACGGTGGACGCGGGCGTTAAGCTCACCGCGGATCAGATCGAACTGGTGGCGCTGCAGTCTATTAATATAGAGGCCGGTGCCTCGCTGCAATCGACATCCGGTAAGAACGGTACGGCTCTCACCACCTTGCCAACGGCGAGCAACGTCATTCTCACCGATACCGCCGCGGCGCCCAATGGCCTGGCCGGGGCCGCCTTACTCAGCGTTTCGGATCTGACGCTACCCGTGGTCTGTCGCAGCAGCGCCTGCGTAGCCTCCAGCAATACCAGTAATGCCAGCAATACCACCAACCCCAACAGTTCCATCGCCTTTCCCATGGCCGCATCGACCAACGCCGCGATCACGCTGCAGTCGGGCGCTACGTTGAGCTCGGGCGGTGCCCTCGTGGCCGATGCACCGGGGAACATCGCGCTGGACGGTACCCTCAACGCCAAGGGCGCGAGTTGGTCGTTGAGTTCCGGCAGCATCGCGTTCTCAGGTTCCGGAACCTCGACGGACACGCTGAACATTGGCAGCGGCGTGTTGGCGGACTTACAACAGGCGGGCGCGGTACGTCTCGCGAGTCTCGGCACGATCGACATCGACGCCCCCGTATCGCTGGGCGTCGGCTCGAGTGGCGCACCCACGTTGAATGCGCTGACCCTGATCGGCAATTCCATCAACAATCAAGCCGGCGGCAACGCGACTTTCGGCGCCGCCGCGCTGACGCTTGCCGGCAATATTGCGCCGGATCCTACGAACCTACCGACGCAGGCCACGGCGGGCACCGGAACGTTATCGCTCGTTTCGAATGCACTCAACCTGGGCGCGGGTGTGCTCAGTGTCAACGGCTTTGCGCAATCAACGGCCCAAGTCGCTGGCGTGGTGCAAACCCAGGGTGCGGGCTACCTCAACGTCGGCGGGAACTTAACGGTCAACGCCGTTGCAATCAATCCCGGACCGGTCGCAACGGATACCACGCTGCTGGCGCCGGGGGAGATTGGTCCCACCACCGCGTCGGGCACCACGTTGAATGCCACCGGCACGTTGACCCTCGGCGCAGCCACGGCCGCGAGTGCCGGCAGCGTGCCGGCCACCTTGGTCGGCGGCAGCCTCACGTTGAGCGCGAACGCGATCGAGGACGCAGGCGCGATTGTCGCGCCATCCGGAGTCGTCGATCTCGTGGCGACGAACGGGAATCTCCATCTCGCCTCCACGGCCAGCATCGATGCGGCGGGAACGCCGCTCACGGCCGCGACGCAGACCGCGGCATCGCCCGGCGGCCTCGTGACACTCACTGCCGTGGCCGGCAATCTGAATCTCGACGCGGGATCTGTCATCAGCGTGGCAGGCAGCGCGACGGCGCCCGCCGGCAGCGTGATGCTGTCGGCATCCGGACCCCTTTCTGCTAGCGGAGGCACAGCGATGGTGGCGGGTACCCTCAATGGTGCCGCCGCGGGGAACACCGGCGGAAGCCTCAGTGTCGATGCCTCAGCATTGGCCGGCGGCCTCGGCAGTCTCGCATCCAACCCGGGGATCGCGGGCTTCAGCGACTCGCTCAATGTGCGGGTACGGACCGGTGATCTCGATCTGACCTCCGGCGCTGCTTTGACGGCGAACGACATCACGCTAACCGCCGACACCGGTACCGTCGATATCGCCGGTACGCTCAGCGCTGCGTCGGCGGCGACGCGAGGCCGCATCGATTTGTCCGGTGGTGTTGGAGTTACCCTCGAGGCGACCGGGCAGTTGCACGCCGATGGTAGCGGCAGTGCCGGTCGCGGCGGCGAAATCGACTTGAATGCCCTCACGGCCAATTGCGCCGCCGCGTCGTGCAACCCGACCGGATCGATTACGCTGGATTCGGGGAGCGTGATCACGACCAACGGCGCCGCTCAAATGGGCGAACTCGTGCTGCGCGCGCCAGCCCTGATGGGCAGTACCGCTCTCAATGGCAACGACGACGTCGCGATCAACACCACAGGCTCTCAAGGTCTCGGGGCCAATGTGAGCGCAGTGGGTCAGGTCATCATCGAACCGGTGCTGGTGACGATGACGAGTTCGGCCTCCGTGAACTCCGATCTGCCCAACGCCGTGACGAATGCCTCGACCTTCCTCTCCGCCGCCGCTCCGACGATTTCGAGCCGCTTGACGACGACGAGCAAGACCCCGCCGCTGGTGCAAACCGGTATAGAGCTCGAGGACCCATCGGCGACCGATACGCTGACCTTGCCGTCACTCGATTTGATTTCCAACAGCACCGCGGGCCAAGTCGTCAATGTCGCCGTGCTCGCAGCAGGTGGCCTCACCGTGGATGGCACCCTCTCCGATGGATTCATCACCTCGGCATCGAAGGCGGCGGGTACGAGCACCACGCTCGGCACCAACCCCTCGGGATCCTTCACCTTGGTAGCGGGCGCGGATCTCAGCAGCGCCAATCCCTTATCGGTACTTCCGGTAGCGGCGCTCGCGGAGTCGACACCCGCCCTCGTGCTGGGACCTACGAGCAGCGTGCGCACGGGCACCGGCGATATCGATCTGGCCGCCGCCGGCGATATCGAGTTCCTGGGCGGCAACGGCACGGCCGCCACCGTTTACACGGCCGGTACCGCCGGCACCACGGTCCTCAATACAGGCCGGGGGAAAAATTTGGTGCAGGAAAACTTTCCCACCGGCGGCGGTAACGTCCAAATTACCGCGGGTGCGGATGTGGTCGGCGCGCCGTTGAGCGCTGTGAATCCCGACGGCGGCAACTACAGCGTCACGGGTTGGCTCGTCAGAGGCGCAGCCGCACCCACAGCGCCCGCGAATCCCTGCCCTGCGGCCACGCCGTCCTGTGTGGGCAACTATGGGATCAACTTCGACACATTCTACTGGGACACGGGTGCGTTGGGCGGCGGCGACGTGACGGTGACGGCCGGCGGCAAGGTGAGCAATCTCTCCGCGGCGACCGCGGACAGTAGTCCCGACGGTGGGGCCACGCTGTACGGGTCGGGTGGAGGCTTGCGGATCACGGCGGTGGGCGACATTGGCAGCGCCCAGGTTTATGTGGCGGACGGTAAGGGATCGCTCACGACGAATGGCGGCCTGACACCCATTCTGGAATATGCGGGTCAAACCTCGGCACAAAATCTACCGGTAGGGTCGAGTTTCGCGCTGGGGGATGCGCAAATCGCGGTGTGGGCGCGCCAATCGGTCCAAATCGACGCCGTGTATAACCCCACCGACATTCCAACGGGCATCAGCACCTCGACCCTGACCCGGTTCTTCACTTACGGCACTGACTCGGCGCTCACGGCGTCGAGCACCGACGGTGACGTCACGCTCAACGTGAATCCCACGGGCGGTCCCATGGGTGTACTGCTCGGTCCGCAGCTACCCAATCAGCCGAACGGTGCGGCGGGACTCGCCGTTCTGCCGGCCAGTCTCGCCCTCCAGAGCTTGCAGCAGGACGTCAATTTCAACGGCAACGGCATCCTCTTCCCGTCGAGCACGGGTCAGCTCGATTTGTTTGCCGGCATCGATATCGTGGCGAGTGGCCGCTTGAAGATGGCCGATAGCGCAGCGGTTCCGACCGCCGCGAATGATTCAATTGCCACCACCACTGGCGGTTTAGAGACTGGCGGTTTGCTGCCCTTTCAGGATGCCATTCACGTGGGCGACACGACGCCCGCGCTCATCACCGCCGGTCGCGATATCGATGATCTGGAGCTTTACATTCCGAAAGCGGCGCAGATTTCCGCGGGTCGGGACATCAACTACTTGCTCTACGAAGGTCAGAACAACGCGCCCACCGATACCACGCTCATCACCGCGGGCCGCGATCTCACGTATTGCAGCACGACGGGAGTCTGTCAGGCATCGGGCGAGATTGCGGTCGGCGGCCAGGGAAGTCTCGATGTGTTCGCGGGCCGAAATCTCGACCTGGGGTTGAGCGGCGGCATCTTCACGACGGGCAACCTCGCGGACCCGAATCTTCCCAGCGCGTCCGGTGCCGATGTGACCCTCGCGGTGGGTTATGGCAGCAGCGGCGCGGACTATGCGTCGTTTCTGTCTACCATCATTGAGCCATCCTCCACCTATCAGGCGGAGCTGGTGAGCCATGTCGAGTCCCAGACCGACACCACGAACTTGACTTTAACTCAGGCGGAAACCGCGTTCGGCAAGCTCTCGGTCAGCCAGCAGACCCCGTTGATCGATGACGTCTTCTTCCATGAGTTGCTGTTGTCCGGCCGTGCCGCCAATTCCGGTTCCGGCGTCGGCTTCACCGAGGGTTATAACGCCATCAATGCGCTGTATCCCGGCAGTCGCAATTCGACGGCGTCGAACCCCAATCCTTACTCGGGAAACTTGAGCCTCATTTCGAGCCAGATCTACACGCTGAGCGGCGGCAATATCTCGATTCTCGTGCCGGGCGGCAATATCGACGTGGGCCTCGCCTATACGCCGGTCGGCGTACAACCGAAGCCTGCCGGCGAACTCGGTATCGTGGCCGAGGGTGCCGGCAACATCGACATCTACGCGGAAGGCGACGTGAACGTCAATTCCTCACGGATCTTTACGCTGGGCGGCGGCAACATCCTCATCTGGTCGGACGAGGGCAGCATCGATGCCGGCAACGGATCCAAGTCCTCGGTCTCGGTTCCCCCACCCACGGTCACGATCAAATCGGACGGCTCGGTAAACATCGACTACGGCGGTGCGCTCGAGGGCAGCGGCATTCAAACCGTCCAAACAGCGCCGGGCGTGCCCGCGGGTGACGTCGACCTGGACGCGCCGGTCGGCACCGTCAATGCCGGGGATGCCGGCATCTCGGCGGCCGGCAACATCAACATCGCCGCTGCGCACGTCATCGGGGCGCTCAACATCAGCTTCGGCGGCACCGCCGCCGGTGTGCCCTCCGATTTGAGCGGCTTGGCAGCGAGCCTCTCCGGCGTCTCTACCGTGGGCGCCGGCGCGACGAACTCCGGCACCGAACAGGCGGCTGACAGTAATAAAGAAGCGGCCAAGGAGGCGGCGCCGCTGGCGCAAGACGCGCTCAGCTGGCTCGAGGTATTCGTCACAGGCTTGGGCGAAGAAAATTGTAGACAGGAAGACGTCGAATGCTTGAAGCGTCAAAAATCGGCGGCGCATTGAGCTTCTGAGAAATCGCCTCGCTGTAACAAAACCATCACGGGCTTTATCGACAATGGCCGCTCGAAAAGCAGTGAGGGAGCGTCGAGGCTGATGAAGGGTTTTGCCAGAATTCTCGTGGTCGTGGCAGCGGCATTCCCTCTCGTCGCGCTGGCCGCTTCGTCGTGGTGGAGCAACGACTGGAAGTACCGGAAGGAGATCGGCTTCGATCTGACGCCGACCGGTGCCGACATTACCGCGTCACCCCAGGACGTGCCCGTCCTCATCCGTCTGTCACTGGCGAATTTCAGCTATTTCAACGATACCAAGCCGGATGGGTCGGATTTCCGGCTGTTGGCCGGTGACGACAAGACACCGCTCAAATTCCACTTCGAGAAATACGACGCGCAAAATCAGATGGCGCTCCTCTGGGTCGACGTGCCGCAACTTACGGGTGGGGCCAAGACCGAGAAGATTTATGCTTACTACGGTAATGCCGACGCCCAGTCGGGTGCGGATATTCCCGGCACCTATGACGCCCAACAGGTGCTGGTACTTTCCTTCCCTGAAACCACCGGACTGCCGCTGGACGCGACCGCTTACAAGAACAATCCGAGTGCGTCGACCGCGGAGTTCACGCCGGCTTCGCTGATCGCGGGTGGGGTCAAGTTCAACGGCAAGGAGTCGATCACGATCCCCGCGACGCCGTCCTTGCGCCTGATGCCGAATCAGGGGCTCACGGCCTCGGCGTGGGTGCGCATCGAACAGCCGCAGGACGCTGCCGTTTTGGCACTCATCGACGGGCCGAAATCAATCGAACTCGACATCTCGGGTTCGAAGGCGGTTGCCCGAGCCGCGCTGGGCGGCGCTCCCGTGACGGTCACGAGCAGCGCCGACCTCTCCATGAGTCAGTGGCATCACCTGGCGCTCACCGCGGCCAGCGGCAAGCTCACGCTCTATGTCGATGGCGTTGCCGCCGGCAGCGCGCCGGTCACCTTGGAAGAGGTCGGTGGCAATCTCACGGTCGGATCCGCCGGCGGCGGAAAATTCCTGACCGGCGACGTCGACGAAGTGGAAGTGTCCAAGACGGCGCGTAGTCCGGAGTGGATCAAGGCATCGGAGGCGAGCCAGACGAGTGATTCCAATCTCGTTCTGTATGGCGCCGACGGCCAGCGCGAAGGCGGCGGCCAGACCTCCTACTTCGTCACGATTGCGAAGAACCTCACGGCGGACGGCTGGGTGGTGATCGGCATCTGCATGGCGATGTTGGTGATCGCACTCGGCATCATGATCTTCAAGGCCATCGCCCTGACCCGGGTGGAGCGGGCCAATGCGCAGTTCCTGACCGAATTCCGGCGCTTGAGCGCGACGCAAACCGCGATGCCCAGCTCGTCTGCCGCGCCGGAGGAAGATCATTCGTTGGGTGCCCTCGCGAAGGCCGAGGACAAATTCGGCGCGTCGTCGCTGTATCGCCTCTATCAAAACGGCATCAACGAAGTGAACAAGCGAATCGCCGCGCAATCGATCAGCGCGGCGCGCGCCTATGTGATGTCGCCGCAATCGATCGATGCCATCCGTGCCTCGATGGATGGAACGATGACGCGTTTGCAACAACGACTGTCGAGCCAGATGGTGCTGCTGACGATCGCCATCTCGGGGGGGCCATTCTTAGGGCTGCTCGGCACGGTCATCGGCGTGATGATCACCTTCGCGGCGATCGCGTTGGCCGGCGACGTCAACGTCAATGCCATCGCGCCTGGCGTCGCCGCCGCACTCGCCGCCACCGTCGCGGGTCTGGCCGTCGCGATTCCCGCGCTGTTCGGCTACAACTGGTTGAACACGCGCATCAAATCCGTGAGCGCCGATAATCGCGTGTTCGTCGACGAATTCGTCACTCTGCTCGCCGAACAGTACAGCTGACGCACGATGTCAGGCTCCATCGACAGCGGCGACAAGGACGTCTACGACGACATCAACATCACGCCGATGTTGGATCTCGCCTACGTGCTGATGGTGATCTTCATCATCATGACCACGGCCTCCGTGCAAGGCATCAAGGTGAACCTGCCGAAGGCGAGCGACACGCCCTCGCTCGCGAAGCCGCAGACCAAGGCCATCACGATCACGTCCGATGGGACGATGTATCTCGATACCTATCCCGTGAGCCTGCCCGAACTCGAGAATCTGCTGCGTCAGGCCAAGGCAACCAATCCAAGTCTGCCCGTGGTGGTCAAGGCGGATTCAACGGTTCCGTACCAGAAGGTCGTCGATGTGCTCGACGTGATCGGCAAGCTTGACATCACGCAACTTGGGCTAGTGACCCAACGTATCGTCAAGTAGTGGTCGATCGTGGCGGACCAGGGCACCGGGCGTCGGAATGTTACACGGCTCGCGGGAGCGGTCTTCGGGGTGTTGCTGATCTTAGGGTTCATCTGGTTCGTGCACACCATGATGAACGCCAAGACGGGCAAGACCACCCGCACGGTGCAAATCGTGCAGATCATTCGTCCGCCGCCACCTCCACCGGAAACGCCGCCACCGCCACCACCGCCCGAGAAGACGCCTGATCCGTTACCTAAGGATCAGCCCGATCCGGAGCCCGAGCAGCAACCGGATCAGGCGCCCGAGCAACCGCTCGGGGTGGATGCCGAAGGCACGGCGGGCGGCGATGCGTTTGGATTGGCGGCTCGCGCCGGCGGCAGTGATCTCATCGGCGGAACCGGTACGGCCCCGTATGCGTGGTACACGAACCGGATGCGGGACACGATCAAGGACAAGCTGACCGCGGCACCGTGCACCAAGGCGGCGAAGGGGTCGTTGTCGACGCAGATCGTGATCGGACCGGACGGCAGCGTCAAGAAGATCAAGCTCACGACCAGCACCGGTAACTCGAAGCTCGATCAATGCGTCGAGAAGGTGTTGGATTCGATCACCACGATGGGCGACGCGCCCCCGGCCAACATGCCGGAACAGGTGAACATGCGAATGGTTTTTTGAAAGTTTCACAGCAAGAATTTTCACAGCAAGGATTTAGGGAGATCGATGAACATGTTGACCTCGAGAGCACTCCGCGCCGCCGCGGCCCTGGTGGCGCTCGCGCTTGCCCCTGCCCTCGCCGCCCATGCCGACGACGAGCGCCAGTCGCTCGAGACATTGCGCAATACGGTGGTGAACCTGCTTCAGGCGCTCGTGGACCAGGGCGTCATCAGCAAGGAACGGGCGCAGGAGATGGTCCGGGCAGCCCAAGAGAAAGCTGCGGCGGATGCGGCCGCGTCGCTGGCCCAGTCGGGCGTCACCAGCAAGGAGGACGAGGGTGCGGTGCGTGTCCCCTATGTTCCGCAAATCGTCCAGGATCAGATCGCGAAGCAGGTGGCGGAGCAGGTCAAGCCGGCCGTCGTCGCGGACGTGGTCAAGGAGGCCAAAACCGAGAAATGGGGTGTGCCCGGGGCGCTTGCCGATTGGCTCACCCGCACGCGGCTCTATGGGGACTTGACGCTGCGCGAAGAGGGTGTGTTCTACAGTGCACTCAATGCGCCCGAATATAATTACTTCGCGATCAACAACGCGGGCGGCATTACCCAGGCGGGCACGAACGCATTCTTAGACACGGATGAAAACCGCATCCGCTTTCGCGGACGGGCGCGGTTGGGCGTCGAAACGCAGGTCAGCGATTCGGTCACCGCGGGCATTCGGATCGCCACCGGCAACACCTCGGACCTCGTGTCGGAAACGCAGACCCTGGACGGCACTTCGCCGTACACATTCGGTGTCGATGAACTCTATATTCGTTTGGATGAACGCAATGCGCAGCGGTTCCCGTGGCTCACCGTGGTGGGCGGCCGGTTCTTGAATCCGTACGAGACGCCGACCAATTTGATCTTTCATCAAGACCTCGCATTCACCGGGGCATCGGCGACCGGGCGTTTGGGCTTGGGAGATGGCAGTCCCGAGCAAACCGACGTGTTCCTGACCTTGGGCGGTCATCAGCTCCAGGAGATCGAATTCTCGCCGCGTGACAAGTGGCTGGTGGGCGCCGAACTGGGGACGAATTTGTACTGGCTCGAGAATCAGCACCTACGCCTGACCGGGGCGTTCTATGACTACTTTAACGTGACCGGTATCTTGAACCCGGCCAATAGCCCGGGACTGTACAACTACACGGCGCCTAATTTCCTGCGTCTCGGCAACACGCTGTTCAACATCGACGGTAACGTGCCAAACGACGCGAGCCAACTCTATGCGCTCGCCTCCAAATACCGGCTCGCGAATCTGAATGCGACCTATTCCTACGCGATCGGCGCACACACATTGGCCGTGACGGCCGACGCCGTGCGCAACTTTGGTTTTCACGAGGCGCAGGTCGAAGGGAACACCGGCTACTACGTGGCGCCGCGCACCAAGGGCTACCAAACCGAAGTGAGCTTCGGAGGGCCCGAAGTGGACAAAGCCGGTGCCTGGCGCGTCATCTTGGGTTATCGCTACCTGCAGCGCGATGCCGTCATCGACGGTTATACCGACTCGGATTTCCATTTCGGCGGCACCAATGCGCGCGGCTACTACGTCGCCGGCACCTATGGGTTCACGCACAACCTCTGGGGGCGGATTCGCTACATGAGTTCCAACGAGATCGATGGCCCGACGTACGACGTCGATACGCTGCAAATCGACCTCAACACCCACTTCTAGGAGATGCCGATGAAAGGGCAGCTACTCACCGTTCAGGCAACGACCCCGCGCCGGTACACCGCGGTCATGCTGTACTGCGCCGCGATTGCGGCGACCGCATCGGGTGGCGCGTGGGCCCAGGTCGAGCGCAGCGGTGGTGGCGAGGCCCAACGGATCATGCAGCAGTATCAGCAGGTGGCCGCGGAAAAAACCTCACTGCAAGCGCAGGTCGCGCAGATGAAAAAGGACCTGGATACCGCCCAGACCGAACTTGCCGCCGTGAAAAAGGAGCGCGATGCATTGAAGGCGCGCTCGGGCATCTCGGCGGCGGAGGCGGCGCAACTTGCGCGCGCCAACGAGTCGAAAGAAAACGCCGAGAAAAGCCTGGAACGAACCAAGCAGCAGACGGCAGAGCTGGTCGACCGGTTCAAGGAAACCATCGCGACCCTCAAGGGTGTGGAGTCCGACCGCGCGACGCTGGCGCGGGACAACAACGCACTCAATTCGGAATTCGACAAGTGTGCCGGTGATAACGTCGAACTGTACGACATCAGCAAGGCGGTCCTCGATCGCTACGATCATGTGGGTCTCTTTACCAAGGTGTCGACGGTCGAACCGTTCACCCGGATCACCCGCACGCGCATCGATAATCTGGTGGTCGAATACCGCCAGCGGGCCGAGGCGGCGCGCCTGAAGAACCCCGCCACTCCGTGAGGCCGGTCCCGTGGACACTTCCCCGCCTTCCGACGCCTTGCAACGCGAGATCCTCTCGCTGCGCGATCGCGCCAAAGAGTTATTCGCCGCAGGTCGGTTGCGCGAATCGCTGACCGCTCACGAGCAGGCCTTGCAGCTCGCGCCGAATGCGGTGGTCATTCGCCTGAGCGCCGCGAAGATCGCGCATGCGCTGGAATTGCAGGAATTGAGCCTTGGGCACTACGAGGCGGCGGCGCAGGCCGATCCGCGTTGCTATCCGGCGATCGAGGCGGCGCGGCGAATTTCCGTCGGCGCGGGCCTGGCCGAACGAGCCGAGCGCTACTCGGCCTTGGCGCAAGCGTTCAATCCCGCGCCGGAATCCCTGATCGCAATGAAGCTCATCGTGCCGTCGATCATGAACTCCGCGCAGGCCATTGCCGAGAGCCGCGCCCGCTATGCCCGAGGAGTCCAGGAGCTCATCGACTCGCCGCTGCGGCTCGAAGCCCCGAGCGGCGAATTGGGCGTGACCGGGTTCTTCCTCGCGTATCACGGCGAGAACGACCGCGAGCTTCAGGTCGCGACTGCGCGAGCCTTCCGCAACCTCATGCCGAGCTTGGACTATACCGCCGCGCATTGCCGCAGCGCGCGGCCGCGGTCGCGAGGCGCCAAGGTGAGGATCGGATTCATTTCGCGCTTTTTCTCGGCGCACTCGATTTTCTCGACCTCGGTGGGTCTCATCGAGCGTTTGTCGAGGCAACACTTCGACGTGGTCGCGCTGCGCATCACACCGTCGCGTAACGATGCCGCGACGGCGCGGATTCGGACGTCGGCGGATCGGATGGTCGATCTGGATGCCGACCTGTATCGCGCGCGCGAGCAAATCGCGGCCCTCGAACTCGATATTTTGTTCTATCAGGATATTGGCATGGAGCCGATTTCCTATTTTCTCGCTCATGCGCGCCTCGCACCCGTGCAATGCGTCTCCTTCGGGCATCCCAACACCACGGGAATTACGACCCTGGACTATTTTATCTCGAACGATGCCTTCGAGCCCGCAGATGCCGCCGAGCATTACAGCGAAACCCTGGTGCAGCTGAAAGATTTGCCGACGCTTGCGTACTACTACGAACCTCAGATGCCCCGCGTTGCCGCGACCGCCGCGTCTTTTGGCTTGCCGCCCGATGCCACGCTGTACGTCTGTCCGCAAACCTTGTTCAAGCTCCACCCGGATGTCGATACCATGCTCGAGGGGATTCTCACGCGAGATCCGCGCGGCATCGTGGTGCTGATCGCCGGACAGTTCCAAGAATTCACTGAGGCGCTGCGCGCGCGCTTCGCGCGGACCCTCGGCGGGCTTGATCGGCGTGTGATGTTTCTGCCGTTCATGGCCTTCGATCGGTTCATGCAGTTATTGGCGCTCGCGGACGTCGTGCTCGATACCCCGCATTTCAACGGCATGAATTCGTCGTTACAGGCGTTCGCGGTGGGCGCGCCGGTGGTGACGCTACCGGGCCGGTTTCAGCGGGGCCGTCATACCCAAGCCATGTACCGAAAGATGGGGATCGATGACGTCATTGCCCGCGATGCGGCGCATTACATCGATATTGCCGTGCGGATCGGCACCGATCGGTCGTATGCCCGCGCGCTCAGCGAGCGGATCCTCGCCCGCAAGCACGTCTTGTTCGAAGACGCGCGCGTGATCGCGGAATTCGAGCGATTCTTTCTCCAGGCGACCCAAGATCGAGGTGACCGATGAGCGCCACTGAACTCGTACTCGATCCGGACGCGTTGTTCGCCTGCGCCGTCGCGCTTTACCGTGCAGGCAAGCCTGAGCCGGCGGATGCGGCCTTGAGCCAGATGCTCGAGCGGGTGCCGAGCCATTTTGATGGGTGGCACTTGCGCGGCGTGTTGGCCTCTCAGATGGGCAGACCCGACCGGGCGGTGGACTCGCTGCAACGCGCGATTCGCTTGCACGGCCGCGTGCCGGCCGCGCACCGTCATCTGGGCAATGCGCTGCGGGCGCTCGGGCGGTGGGAAGAGGCGGTCGACAGCTATACGACCGCGATCGAATGCCGCGCGGATTTCAAGGAAGCCCATGTCAACCGCGCGATGACGCTGTTGATGCTCGCGCGGCCGGCACCGGCACTCGCCGACTTGGATCGCGCCCTCGACTTGGGGGCTGACGATGCAGAGGTGCACGGTAATCGAGCGATCGCGCTTTACCTGCTCGGCCGCGGCGACGAGTCGATCGACAGTTGCGAGCAGGCGATTCGGCTCGATCCTACCTATGCGTCCGCGTATGCGGTAAGGGCCCTGTGCGCATTGGACCGGCAGCAGCCGGTCGCGGCCTTGGAGAGCTGTGACCGGGCGCTGGCGCTGCGCGGCGACCTCGCCGATGCGCACAATACGCGCGGTCTGGCGCTCGCCGATTTACGCCGCTTCGAGGAGGCGCTGGCGAGTTTCGATCGGGCCATTGCCCTCGATCCGAAGGTGCGCGAGCCGTATTTCAACAAGGGAATCCGCTGCTTGCTGCTTGGAGCTTTCGACGCCGGCTGGGAGCTCTATGAGCGCCGACCCCAGCGCGAATCTCCGGCCGCCTTGGCCGAGGTCGAGTTGTTCGACGGTAGCCAGGAGCTTGCCGGCAAGACGGTCTGGGTGCACAGCGAGCAGGGTCTCGGCGACACCGTGCAGTTCTGTCGCTATGCGAAACGACTGGAGGCCGAGGGCGCGCGGGTGATTTTATCCGTTCCGAATTCCCTGCGGTCCCTGGTGCAGACGCTCGGTGAGACCATCGAGGTCGTCGGGCCGGAACCTCGCCCCAAATTCAAGACCGCGGACTTGCAGTGCCCGCTGTTGAGCCTGCCGCGCGCCTTTCGAACCCGCGTGGAGAGTATCCCGGCGGATGTGCCTTATCTGAAGGCTGATCCGACGCGGGTGGCCTTCTGGCGCGAGCGGCTCAACTTTAACGATCGCTTGATCGGCATTCGTTGGCAGGGCAGCACGACCCGTGCCGATGTCGGGCGCTCTTTCCCGCTTCGCCTGTTCGAGGGCATCGCCAGCCTCCCGGGCGTTCGACTCGTCAGCCTCCAGAGGCATGCGGGCGAGGAACAGTTACGTGACTTGCCGCCGTCATGGCGGGTCGAAGAGCTGGGTCCTGACTTCGAACCCGAGGGAGCCGACGACGCATTCCTCGATGTGGCGGCGGTCATGCACTGCGTCGATCTCGTCATCAGCTCCGACACGTCGGTGGCGCACCTCGCCGGCGCACTCGGCCGGCCGACTTGGGTGGCTCTCAAATACGTGCCCGATTGGCGCTGGATGCTCGATCGCGCGGACAGTCCGTGGTATCCGACGATGCGCCTGTTTCGCCAAACCCGGCCCGGCGATTGGCCGGATGTGTTTGCGCGCATGCGCGCGGCATTGGCAGCGGAGTCGCGCGACCTGAGAAGGGGGCCAATATGACGCAAGCCGAAATGCCGATTGCGCCCGCCGCGCCGCACATTGCGCAGGGCCGAGAGCTGCTCAAAGTTCGCCGCGATTCCGAGGCGCTCGTCTGCTTCGAACAGGCTCGTGAGGAGTCGCCGATGCCCTCCGCCGCCATTGTGGGTCAATGCCAGGCGCTGCTACGCCTCGGCCACGTCGCTGCGGCTCGGGCAACGCTCGATCGAGCGCTGCGAGAGAATCCCTCGCAGAACGGCGTCCATGGCATACGCGCGGAGATCTTCCGCGTTGAGGGTAAACCGAACGAGGCGTGGCTGGAGGCGGAGCGGGGACGGCTGGCACCGGCCACCGATCCGGTGGCCTGGTTTGTGCGCGGCATGTTGTTGCTCGAGCGGGGCGAGGCCGATACGGCGTTGACGTCCTTCGATGCCGCGATCGCGTTGGACCCCGAGTTGGGCGCGGCGCATCAGGGGCGCGCCAGCGCGTTAGGCCAGCGCGGACGGAGCGCCGAGGCGCTCGCCGCGTTCGACGCTGCCCTGCGTAGTGATCCTTGCAACGCCGGGATCCCGATACGACTGGGGCATTATCTGATCCAGCTCAATCGCCTCGAGCCCGCCGTCGCTGCGTTCGCGAGCGCCCTCGCGATCGACCCGCGACAGCCTGCCGCGCT
>Ga0116226_10001727_pt1 | contig 18976 bp, 19 predicted proteins | sample S1TSphfallax_FD_89692 | JGI IMG/M metagenome (GOLD analysis project Ga0116226, IMG submission 89692) | Host-associated microbial communities from peat moss isolated from Minnesota, USA - S1T2_Fa - Sphagnum fallax MG | ecosystem: Host-associated > Plants > Peat moss > Unclassified | place: USA... | reverse complement strand
GGGCGTGGTGGAGAAGCGCATCACCACGTCATAGCGCGCCGCTTTGGCGAACAGCCCTTGCGCGAGCACTTCGGGCAGGCCGTCCACCACGGTCAACTCACCATGCAGCACGCCATGGCTTTTGGCGTGAACGCTCCGCAACGGCCTGCCGGAGCTATAAAGCGTGGCCTCACGTATCTTGCGGAGCGCTTCGTTGATCTCGCGGTTGGTTTCGCGCTCATCCGCCTCGGGAATTTCGAGCGACGGATCGTATAAAATAGCTGCGGCGGTCATGGGCGTCTCCTCCGGTCTTCACCGGTAGGTGGGCACCCAGACCGCCGCGCGAGCCTCTGTTAACGAGACTTCAGCCGGTTGTTACATTAAGCGGCCGCGAGGGCAGCCTCCGCGAATTCGTAATTCGCAATCTTGTCGAGATAGTTGGTGATGTAGTCCGGACGGCGGTTGCGGAAGTCCAGATAGTAGCTGTGCTCCCAAACATCGAGGCCGAGCAGCACTTTGCCCTCATCTGTCGCATACGGGTTGGAGCCGTTGGCGGTTTTGGTCACCTTCAGCTTGCCGTCCTTGCCGATGACGAGCCATGCCCAGCCTGAGCCGAACTGGCTGATGCCGGCCTGCTTGAATGCATCCTTGAAGGCCTGCACGGAGCCGAAATCCTCCGCCAGCTTGGCTTCCAGCTTGGCGGGGATATGGCCGCCTTTGGGCGAGAGATTCTGCCAGAACAAATTATGGTTCCAATGCTGGCCGGCATTGTTGAATACCGGGGCGAGATCCGGCTTGTTATGAGAGAATTTGATGATCTCTTCGAGCGACTTGCCCTGCAGATCGGCATTCTTTTCAACGAAGCCGTTCAGCGCCGTCACATAGGCCTGATGGTGCTTGCCGTGATGCAGTTCCAGCGTCTCCTCGCACATGCCGGAGCCGGCAAGGGCGGAGGTGGAATAGGGGAGGGCGGGGAGTTCAAAAGCCATTGGCGGGTCTCCTTGTTGCGGACGAATTTGTCTCTGCGCGAGGATTAGCTATGGACTGCGCATGTCTCCGTCAAGCGATGATCTCCTCCATGTCCTGCGCCGCGCCGACCCGGACCGGTTTTTCTGCACGCTCTTCGCGCCTGCCGAAAAACGCAGCGCGCTCGCGCTGTTATACTTGTTCAACAACGAGCTCGCCCGCGCCCGTGAGGTCGCCTCCGAGCCGATTCTCGCCCTCATCCGCCTCAACTGGTGGCGCGAGGTGGTCTCCGGCCAGGCCAAAAAACATGAAATCGCCACGCCGCTCACCGAAGCGCTCAATTCTGGGATTTTCGCGCAGGAGGCGTTGCTGGGGCTGATTACCGCCCGGGAAGACGAAACCGCGCCGGAAATCGCGGATGCTGCCGCCTTCTTTGCCTATGCCCGCAACTCGGCCGGCAAACTCGCCCGAATCGCTGGCCAAGTTCTGGGGGCCGATTCGCAGCGCATCGAGGATCTCGGCACCGCCTACGGCATCTCCGGCATCCTCCGCGCCGCACCGTTTCTCGCCGTGCAAAACCGCACGCTGATGCCCGCTGACGGCACAACGGCGGAAACGCTGATCGCGGAAGCAAAACGCCTGCTGCAAAACGGGGATAAGCCGCCCCGCATCGCTCTGGCCGCAGCCCTTCCCGCCGTTTATGCAAAACGCGACCTTGGAAAACCCTACGCGCCGCGCGGGCCCGCCGATAAACTCGCCATACTGCGTGCGGCCTTTACGGGCCGGGTGTGAATTTCTGCCCGGTCAGTTCCTCGGCCACTTCCCAGAGCCGCCGTGCCACATCCACATCGCGCCCTTGTTTTGCCGGCTTGGCAACGCCCGCCGGGCCGCGCAGCTCCATGAATCCCGTCGGCCCGTAATATCCGCCCGGCGTCACATCCGGCGCGGTTGCGGCCAGCAGGCTGGGCCATGCGCCATCCGCGCCGGAATGGCTAATCAGGGGCCCCACAAGCTTCAGACCGAAATCCGCCAGGCTGTTCGCCCCCGGACCATTGGCCATCAGCTCCGTCCGCGCCACGCCCGGATGCGCCGCGACCGACGTGATGCCCCAGCCCCCGGCATCGCTGCGCCGTTGCAGCTCCGTCGCAAACAGCAGCATCGCGAGCTTGGACTGGTTATAGACGGACCAGGCACTGTAACGTTTCGCCGCCTGCAGATCGTCGAAATTTATCCGCCCCTGCCGATGCGCGATGCTGGAGAGCTGCACCACGCGCGGGGAAGGGGCCTTCATGAGCAGCGGCAACAGCAGCGAAGTGAGGGCAAAATGCCCCAGAAAATTCACGCCAAGCTGCCTCTCGAACCCGTCCGCCGTGACCTGCCGCGAAGGCGGCGCCATCAACCCGGCATTGTTCACCAGAATATCCAGCGCGCCGTAACTCGCCTTCATCCGCGCTGCGAAATCATGCACCGAGGTGAGGCTGCCGAGGTCCAGTTTCTCGAATTTGACCAGCGCGCCCGGCAGTGCCGCCTGGATTTTTGCCGCTGCAGCAATGCCTTTGGCGTCGCTCCGGCAGGCAAGGATCACCTGCGCCCCGGCGCGGGCCAGTTCCAGCGCCGTGTAATACCCGATGCCGCTATTCGCCCCCGTGACAATGGCAAGCCTGCCCGATTGTGACGCGATGCTCGCGGCCGAGAATTTTGTCATTGGCGCTCCCGCTCAGGCGGAAATCGCCCTGGCCGCCTTTACCGCGAAATACGTTAAAATTCCAGAACAACCTGCGCGTTTAAATCCGAGCAGGCTCTCCAGCATCGCCCGGTCATGGTCCAGCCAGCCATTCTGTACGGCGGCCATGATCATCGCGTATTCGCCGGAGACCTGATAGGCGAAAACCGGCACCTCGAAGCGATCCTTCACGCGGCGAATGATATCCAGATACGGCATTCCCGGCTTTACCATCACCATATCCGCACCCTCGGCGATATCCATGGCAACCTCGTGCAGCGCCTCTTCGGCATTGGCCGGGTTCATCTGATAGGTTTTTTTGTCGCCCTTCAGCGCCCCGCCGGAACCGATCGCATCCCGGAATGGTCCATAGAAGGCGGAGGCGTATTTCGCGGCATAGCTCATGATGCGGGTATGGATGCTTCCCGCCGCATCCAGCCCCTCGCGGATCGCCCCGATGCGGCCATCCATCATGTCCGACGGCGCGATGATATCGATCCCCGCCGCCGCCTGATTAACCGCCTGGCGAACCAGGATGTCCACGCTCTCGTCATTCGCCACGTAACCGTCGCGCAGCACGCCGTCATGGCCGTGGTCGGTATACGGGTCGAGCGCCACATCCCCCACCAGAGCAATCTGCGGGTATTCAGCCTTTAAAAGCCGCGCGGCGCGGCAGATCAGGTTATTCTCGTTCAGCGCCTCCGTGCCCTCGGCGTTCTTATGCTCGCGCGGTGTGGCGGGGAATAGCGCAATCGCCGGAATGTTCAGCTTAGCAGCCTCCTCCACATGCTTCGCCAGCCGGTCCAGCCCCGTTCTGGCGACGCCGGGCATCGAAGCGATAGGCTCGGCATCGCCGCCGCCCTCGCGGATGAAAATCGGCCAGATCAGGTCGTCAACGGAGAGTTTCTGCTCCGCCACCAGCCGCCGCGTGGCGTCATCGTAGCGGTTGCGGCGCAGGCGGGTATTGGGAAAGGTTCTGCTTGTCATGGCCAAAGGCTAACGCGTTTTTCAAGCGGTGACGAGGCGCGGCGCGAATAGCAGCCAATCCCTGTAACGCTTTGAGATCGATCAAGGACATGGCATCGCTTGACCCTGGAATATGGGACGCCGAAATACCCGCATCATGGAGTAAAGCGCCGATGCCGCCGACCGCCGAAAACCCCGCAACCCCGCTAACGCGCCGGGGCCTGTCCTTGCTGCGCCGTCTGCCCTTCATCGCGGTCTTCGGCCCCGGACTCGTCGTGATGCTGGCCGATACCGATGTCGGCTCCATCATCACCGCGGGGCAGAGCGGCGTGCAATGGGGCTATAAGCTGCTGCTGGTACAGCTCATCCTCGTGCCGGTGCTCTACGTGGTGCAGGAACTCACCGTCCGGCTCGGCATTTTCACCGGGCGCGGCCATGGCGAACTCATCCGCGACTCCTTCGGCCCGGGCTGGGCATGGCTCTCCGCCGCCGGGCTCTCCGTGGCCACGATCGGCGCCCTGCTCACCGAGTTCTCCGGCGTGGCCGGCATCGGCGATCTTTACGGCATTCCGCATATCCTTTCCCTCTCGCTCGCCGTCATCGCCCTATTGGCGGTGGTGCTCACCGGCTCCTATCGCCGAGTGGAGCGCGTCGCGATCATCATCGGGTTGTTCGAGCTCGCCTTCTTTTTCGTCGCCTGGGCCGCCAAGCCGGATCTCAGCATCATGGCGCATCAATCCATCGCCGTGCCGCTGCTCGACCCGAATTACGAATATCTCGTCGCCGCCAATATCGGCGCGGTCATCATGCCGTGGATGATCTTCTACCAGCAATCCGCCATCGCCGATAAGAAACTAGGCCCCCAGCACTACAGCGCCGCCAGATGGGACACCGCGATCGGTGCCATCGTTACGCAGCTCGTCATGGCCGCCGTACTGATCGCCGCCGCCGCCTCTATCCGCCCGCATGCGCCGCAAGCCAGCCTTTCCAGCGTCGGCCAGATGAGCCAGGCGATGACGCCCTATCTCGGTCCGAAAATGGGCCGGCTCATCTTTGGCCTCGGCGTGCTGGGCGCAGGCATGGTTGCCGCCATCGTCGCCTCCCTCGCGCTCGCCTGGGGGTTGGGCGAAGTCACCGGTTATAAACGCTCGCTCGAATACCGCCCGCTCCAGGCCCGCTGGTTCTACGCAGTCTACGCCGCCTGCGTCATCGGCGGCGCGACACTCGTCGGCCTCACCCCCAACCTCATCACACTGAATGTCGGCGTGCAGGTGATGAATGCGTTGCTCCTGCCCATCGTGCTCGGCTTCCTCGTCCGCCTCGCCATCGTCGCGCTCCCCGAACAACACCGCCTGAAAGGTAAATACCGCGCCCTCGTCATCGCCATCTGCACCATCACCTGCGCCTTCGGCGTGCTCGGTGGGCTTGGCGGATTGTTTTAGGAAGGTGAGTAAGGCCAGAGGCGCTAATTAATGCCGATCCAACGGCGCGGCCTTTGGCGGGGGGCCAGGGGGCAGCGCCCCTTGGCCTTGCTTACCTCTTAGAAACTATACGCCACGCCCACATTGGCGCCGAATTGCGTGGTAGTGCTGAGGGGCTCGAAATATTCGCAGCTGCACGAGGCATTATAGGTACTGAGCGTGGGTTTGTTGCCGGCATAGTTGAAGTGCGACCAGCTTAGCGTGGTGAAGGCGTGGAGCGGGCCCGAGACGGCATAGTCCAGGCCGATATCGGCGTTCTCTTGGGCGGAGCCGCCGAGGCCGTGATTGATGTTGACGTTGTTGAGGGCGATGTTGCCGGCGAAGAGCGCCATGGCCTCGGCGGTGGCTGAGGCGACGAGGCGCGGGGTGAGCGGCAGGTCCAGCTTCAGCCCGGCGCCGACGAGGCCGGTATTGTAGAATTCGTCGGTGCCGATCTGACCCTTGTTTTCGATATTGCGATTCCAGCCCTGATAGCCGCCGGCGATGAAGGGGATGGCCTCCCAGCCCCCGATCAACGGAAAGCCGAGGCCGAACCGCGCTTCGATACGGTCGAACACGGCGCGGTCCGAGGCCTGGGCGGGCAGGCCGGAGACCAGGTAATGGCCGCCATAGGTCAGGTTTCCGGCGGTGAAGTTGAACATCAGCGCGGTGTAGAGATCGACATTCGGGAAGACGAGCATGCGCGGCAGCAGCAGGCTGGCACCGACGCCGAAGCCGCCGGTGATGCCGTTTTCATCGTCTCCCGTGCCGGGCTGGGCGTTTTCATGATATTGCGTGTGCAGGAACGCGCCGCTGATATTGAGGTTCGTTTCGGCGGCGAGGACAGCGTTGTGCCGTATTGTTTCGATATCGAAAGCGTCGGGCGTGACCGGCGTGGCGGCCATGATGCTGTCCTGGCTGGAGACGGTACTGCCTGAATAGGTGTTTTGTGCGACGAGGGATTGCGCCTTTGCGTGGGACATTGGAACTACCAGCAGCGCGGCGAGCGCGACGCTGAAACCCAGAACTTTATTGCTCATGAAAGCCGCCCTATAAATCTATGATTAGTTAGAACGACGCTCCGTTGTTTTGCAATGTGGAAATTACGAAATGTTCAGATTTCAAAACGGTGTGGCTTGGCGGTTTTCGGCGTTCCCCCGAATCGGAATGTTTTCCGGTAGCGTCGGCCAATGAGCGAGGCAGAAACCCTGATGGAGGAGCGTCCCGCAGCTTCCAGCCTGCCGCCTGAAGCCATTTTATGGGCGATTTTTACCCAGGCTTTTGCGGGCGAGCGCATCACCTTGCCGCCGGGTGCCGACATCGCGGGGCTGCGGAGGGCGGTGGCGCTGGATGATGCGGTGATCGCCGGGATTTTTCAGGAGGTGCGGGCAAGGGCGCGGACGGCGCCGCCGCATCGCGCGCCGCCCCCGCCGCCGCCAAAGCGCAAATCGCGCGCCTGGATGGCGCTGCTGCTGGCGCTGTTCGGGCTGCTGGGGGCGATAGGGGTGCATCTTTTCTCGCGCCGCCCGCCCCCGCCGCCGCCGCCGCCCGCCACGGCCGCCGTAACCCCGCCGCTTCCCCCAACCGCCCAGCTTTACCAGCAAGCGGAAACCAACAAGGCCGCGTATCAGCAGCTCACCCAGCGCGCGGCGGCAGGAGATGGGATGGCGGCGTTCGATATCGCGACCTTGCAGGATTCCGGGCTGTTCCGTTCGGAGACAAGTGTGAAAAAAAACGATGTCTCTGCGCTGCACTGGTATCAGGTGGCGGCGAACCAGGGTGTCGTGGTGGCGGAAAATAACCTTGCTTATGCCTACCATACCGGCCATGGCGTGGCGCAGAACGATGCGCTGGCGGTGCAATGGTACCAGAAGGCGGCGAGTGCCGGGCTGGCGAATGCGCAGAACAGCCTCGGGTTTTTATACCAGAACGGATTGGGTGTGCCGGAGAACGACGCGCTGGCATTGAGCTGGTATCAAAAGGCGGCGGGGCAGGGATTCGACATCGCCGAGAATAATCTGGGGGCGGCGTATCAGGCCGGACTCGGCGCGCCGGCGAATGACGCGGCGGCTGCGTTCTGGTTCACCAAGGCGGCGGCCCAGGGCGAGCCGAATGCGGAGAACCGGCTGGGATATTTATATTATTACGGGCTCGGCGTGACGCAGGATAACGCGCAGGCGCTGCGCTGGTTCGCAGCGGCGGCGAACCAAGGCCTGGCGGCGGCGCAGCGTAATCTGGGCCTGCTATATGAGCGCGGCGCCGGCGTGCCGCAGGACAAGGTGGCGGCGGCGAAATGGCTGATCCTGGCGCAGGAGCGGGGCGACCAGGAGGCCGGGGTGGCGATGGGGCTGATCACCCCGCCGCTGACCCCGGTGCAGCTGGCGGCGGCGAAGCTGGCGGCGCAGGCCTGGGATAAGCAGCAGGCGAGTCCATAAATTGTCGTAAAGCAGTCGCCCCGGCGTTTTTTGCCACCCTGCCTCGCGCAGGGGCAATCTGCGCATTGTTTCATCTGGCGGAGGGCCATGATAAACAGCGTTCATGACTCGTTCTTTGATCGTTGCTGTTGGAGCAGACCATGGCGGCGCCGCGCTGAAAAACCGGCTGTCTGCTGTTTTGATCGAAGGTGGGCACCAAGTGCTGGATTTCGGCACCGATGGTCCCGCCTCCGTGGATTATCCGGATTTTGCCCAGGCCGTATGCGGCGCGGTGCGCGAGCGGAGTGCCGATCTGGGCATTCTGGTCTGCGGCACGGGTATCGGCATGAGCATTGCCGCCAATCGTTTCCCTGAAATTCGCTGCGCCTTGGTGCATGACGTGACGACGGCGCGGCTGACCCGCGCGCATAACGACGCCAACGTGCTGGCCCTCGGCGCGCGCATCATCGGTGAGGAGGTGGCGCTGGATATTCTTGGCGCTTTCCTCTCCACCCCCTATGAGGGCGGGCGGCACGACCGCCGCATCGCCAAGCTTAACCCGCAGACGGAAACGCAAGAATGAACGATCAGCACGTGACGCCCAGCTTCGACCGGTTTTTCAACGCCCCGCTGACCGAGACGGACCCGGAGATTGCCGGCATCATCACCCAGGAGCTGGTGCGCGAGCAGGATGGGATCGAGCTGATTGCCTCCGAGAATATTGTCTCCGCCGCAGTGATGCAGGCGCAGGGCTCGGTGCTGACAAATAAATATGCCGAGGGCTATCCCGGCAAGCGCTATTACGGCGGCTGCGGCCCGGCCGATCTGGCGGAGAGCCTGGCGATTGAGCGCGCGAAAAAGCTGTTCTCTGCGGGTTTTGCCAATGTGCAGGCCAATTCCGGTAGCCAGGCGAACCAATCGGTGTTCCTGGCGCTGTTGAATGCGGGGGATACGATCCTTGGCATGTCGCTCGCGGCGGGCGGGCATCTCACGCATGGGGCGGGGCCGAACCTGTCCGGCAAATGGTTCAACGCCGTGCAATATGGCGTGCGCCGGGAAGACGGGCTGCTGGATTACGACGAGCTGGCGGCGCTGGCCGCGCAGCATAAGCCCAAGCTGATCATCGCGGGCGGCTCGGCCTATCCGCGTTTCATCGATTTTCCGCGCATTCGCGCCATTGCGGATGCGGTGGGCGCGTACTTCATGGTCGATATGGCGCATTTTGCCGGGCTGGTGGCGACGGGGCTGTACCCTTCGCCATTGCCGCATGCGCATGTGGTGACCACCACCACGCATAAAACCCTGCGCGGCCCGCGCGGCGGCATGGTGCTGACGAATCATGAGGATATCGCGAAGAAGATCAATTCCGCGATTTTCCCAGGCCTGCAGGGCGGCCCGCTGATGCATGTCATCGCCGCCAAGGCGGTGGCTTTCGGCGAGGCGCTGCGGCCGGATTTCACCACCTATCAGAAGGCCGTGGTGGCCAATGCCAAGGCGCTCGCCGAAACGCTGGTGCAGCAGGGGCTGGCGATCGTCACCGGGGGCACTGATTCGCATCTGCTGCTGGTCGATCTGCGGCCGAAGAACGTGACCGGCAAGGCCGCCGAGGCCAGCCTGGAGCGGGCGCATATGACCGCGAATAAGAACGCCATCCCCTTCGACCCGGAAAAACCCTTCATCACCTCCGGCATCCGGCTCGGCACCCCGGCGGCGACCACGCGCGGCTTCGGCGTGGCTGAGTTCCGTGAGGTTGGGCTGATGATCGGCGAGGTGCTGGACGGGCTGAGCCGCTCCAATGACGGCACCAATACCACGGTTGAGCAGGCGGTCGGCGCGCGGGCCAAGGCGCTTTGCGCGCGTTTTCCGATCTACCGGTAACGGAACAGAAAAATGCGGTGCCCGTTCTGTGGGGAAGCTGACACCCAGGTAAAAGACAGCCGGCCCACGGAAGACGGCGGCGCGATACGTCGCCGGCGGAACTGCCCTGGCTGCGGGCAGCGTTTCACGACCATCGAGCGCGTGCAGCTGCGCGAGCTGGTGGTGGTGAAGGCCGATGACCGGCGGGTGGCCTTCGACCGGGACAAGCTGGCGCGCTCCGTGCGCATCGCCCTGCGCAAACGCCCGGTGGATGAAGAGCGTATCGAGCGGATTGTGAACGGCATTGTCCGCCAGCTCGAAGCCAGCGGCGAAACCGAGGTGAAAAGCCACGATATCGGCGAGCTGGTGATGGAGACTCTGAAAGAGGTGGATGCGGTGGCCTATGTCCGCTTCGCCTCGGTCTACCGGGATTTCCGCGAGGCAAAGGATTTCGAGGCGTTTCTCGACCATATGGGGGATTTGCCGACGACCCTGCCGGGCGCAGAGCCGTGATTTTTGCCTTGCGGTTTAAAGGAAGAGGGATTGCCACGGTCGCTTCGCGCCCTCGCAAAGACGAGGTTTTTGGGGCATTGGCCGATGCATGACGAGGCGCATATGCGTGCGGCTTTGGCGCTCGCGCGGCGCGGGCTGGGGGACACGGCGCCAAACCCTTCCGTTGGTTGCGTGATCGTAAAGGATGGGCGGGTGATCGGGCGCGGCCGCACGGCGAGCGGCGGGCGGCCGCATGCCGAGGTGCACGCGCTGGCGATGGCGGGTGCGGCAGCGCGTGGCGCAACGGCGTATGTGACGCTGGAGCCATGTTCTTTTACTGGAAAAACAGGGCCTTGCACGGATGCACTGATACATTCTGGCATCTCGCGCGTGGTTGTCGGCGCGTTGGACCCGCATGTGAAGGTGAACGGCTCAGGCATCGCGCGGCTGCGCGATGCGGGCGTGCAGGTCACAGAGAATATTCTTCAAAAAGAATGTCTTCTGGTGATATCTGGGTTCGAAATGGTGGTAAAACACCGCAGGCCTTTGATAAGGCTGAAATCGGCCTCGACATTGGATGGAAAAATCGCCACCAGCACCCGGGAATCGCAATGGCTGACAGGGGCAGAGTCCCGCCGGGCGGCGCATGCCATGCGCGGGCGGCATGATGCGATCATGGTCGGTGTGGGCACCGTTCTGGCGGATGATCCGGAGCTGACCTGCCGGATAGAAGGGTTTCGCACCGCGCCGCTGATACGCCTCGTCGTGGACAGCCATTTGCGCACGCCGCTGATGAGCAAGCTGGTCCGCACGGCCAGGCAGCATCCACTCTGGATTTTGCATCGCAACGGCGCGGATAAGTTGCGGCGCGAGGCGCTGGAGAAGGCGGGGGTGAAGCTGATCGAGCTGCCCTCCTCGCCCGCAGGCATCGATTTAAAGGTGGGGATGGAGACGCTGGCGCAGGCCGGGCTGACGCGGATTTTGGCCGAGGGCGGCGGAACGCTCGCCGCCGGGCTGTTGCGGGCCGATTTGGTGGACCGGCTCGCCTGGTTTCACGCACCGGGGATTATCGGCGGCGATGGCTGGCCGTCCGCCGCTAGTTTCGGCGTCACGGCGCTTGCAACCATGCCGCGCTTCGTGCCTGTCGCGCAGGAGCGCTGGGGCGATGATTATCTCACCACCTATCGAAAGGCGGCCTGAACATGTTCACGGGTTTGATTACGGGCGTTGGGATTGTGCGGGAAGTTCAGCCGATCGGCGGGGGCAAGGATGCGCGATTCGTGATCGCCACGCCGGATAACGCGGATTGGGCGGAAGCCGAGATCAAGCTGGGCGCTTCCATCGCCTGTTCGGGCTGCTGCCTGACGGTGGTGGAGTTTGGGCCGGGCTGGTTTGCGGTGGAGGTGTCGGCGGAAAGCCTCTCGCTGACCACGCTGGGCGCGTGGAAACAGGGCAGCCAGGTCAATCTGGAAGGCTCGCTGCGGCTGGGCGCGGAGCTGGGCGGCCATATCGTCTCCGGCCATGTGGACGGGCTGGCGGAGGTGACGAGCATTAAGCCGGAAAACGGCTCGACGCGCTGGAAATTCCGGTTGCCGCCGGATTTGTCGAAATTCGTGGCGCCGAAAGGCAGCATCGCGATCAACGGCGTTTCGCTGACCGTCAACGAGGTCGAGGACACGAAGACCGGCGCCAATGCCACCGAATTCGGCGTCAACATCATTCCACACACCATCGCCCATACGAATTTCGCGACGGTCGCAGTCGGTGACCGGGTGAATATAGAAATCGACATGCTGGCGCGCTATGTCGCCCGGCAGTTGCAGTTTCAACATGCGTAAACATTTTCCGGCAATATCTATGATTACCCACAGGTTCTGCCTGGGGGCAACGAAGGGACACGTCCGATGGACGATTTGAAGAAGACTCTTAAGACGGTTGGGCTGCACGATTACATTTCCTCGGCGGCTGAGATCATCGACGAAGCCCGGGCCGGGCGGATTTTCATCCTGGTGGATGACGAGGACCGCGAGAATGAGGGCGATCTGGTGATCCCCGCGCAGTTCGCGACGCCAGATGCGATTAATTTCATGGCCAAGCATGCGCGCGGGCTGATTTGCCTCGCGATGACGAAAAGCCGGGTCGAGCGGCTTGGCCTGCCGCTGATGAGCCAGGCGAACGGCTCCCGGCATGAAACCGCGTTCACCGTGTCGATCGAGGCGCGCGAGGGTGTGACCACGGGGATTTCCGCGGCGGACCGGGCGCGCACCATTGCGGTCGCGATCAACCCGGAACTGGGGCGAGAGGACATCGTCACGCCGGGCCATGTCTTCCCGCTGATGGCGCGCGATGGCGGCACGCTGGTGCGCGCCGGCCATACCGAGGCGGCGGTGGATATCGCGCGCCTGGCCGGGCTGACGCCTGCGGGGGTGATTTGCGAGATCATGAACGATGACGGGACCATGGCGCGGCTGCCGGATCTCGTGGCCTTTGCCCAGCGCCACAACATCAAGCTCGGCACGATTGCGGATTTGATCAGCCATCGCCGCCGGACTGAAAAGCTGGTGAAGCGGACCGAGCAGGGCACGGTGCCCGGGCCGCAGGGCGGGATGTGGCGGATGGTCGCCTATCAGAGCCAGGTGGACCATGTGGAGCATCTGGCGCTGGTCCGGGGCGACCTGAAGGGCGACGAGCCGGTGCTGGTGCGTATGCATGCGGTGGATACGATCAGCGATCTGCTGGGCGGCACGCATCTGGCCAGCCTGCATGGCGCGCTGGCCTCCGTGGCGGCGGCTGAGCGCGGCGTGGTGGTGCTGATCCGCGAGAACCGTCCGAATGCGGTCTCCGAGCGCATCCGCCAGCTGATCTCGGGCCAGCATGCCGAGCCGGCCTTGCGCGATTACGGTATCGGCGCGCAGATCCTGGTGGATCTGGGCGTGAAGGACATGATCCTGCTCTCCAACCATAAGCGCAACATCGTCGGGCTCGAAGGTTACGGGCTCAATGTCGTCGAGCAACGCGGGATTGAAGGGACAACGGCCAAATGAGCACTGCCGACGCCCCCGCCCCGGTTGCCCCGGCACTCGCCGGGCCGCCGCCGCGCATTCTGATCGTGAGCGCGCCGTATTACCACCATGTGGTGGACGGCATGATGAGTGCGGCCCAGGAAATTCTGGGCCAGGTGAAGGCAGAGCTCACCGTGGTCGAGGTCTCCGGCGCGTTCGAGCTGGCGCAGGCCGTCGCGATTGCGCATAAGAGCGGCCGGAAATTCGACGGCTATGTGGTGCTGGGCTGCGTCGTGCGCGGCGAGACGGACCATTATGAATTTATCTGCAGTGCCACCATGGATGGTTTGATGCACCTCGCGGTGGACCAGGGCTTGTGTCTGGGCACGGCGGTGCTGACCGTGGACACGCTGGCGCAGGCGGTGGCGCGCAGCCATGAGACCGGGGCGAATAAGGGCGCGGAGGCGGCGGTGGCCTGCCTGAAGCAGATTGCCATTGCCCGGCAATTCGCGTCATGAGCGGGCGCCCAAGAACGCTTTCGCGCGTCGCCGCGGTGCAGGCGCTGTATCAGGCCGAGCAGGGCGGGCAGAGCTCGGAGAGTGTGATCGACCAGTTCGTCCGCCACCGCATGGGCGACACGCCCGGCCATGGCGATTTGAACGACGGGCATCTGACCGAGGCGGATGTACCGCTTTTTGCGCGCATCGTGAGGACCGCCACGCTGCAGCAGGATACGATCGACGGGATGCTGGTGGCGGCGTTGCCGGAGAGCTGGCCGCTGGCACGCATTGACCCGGTTTTGCGAGCCGTGATGCGCGCGGGCGGGGCTGAGCTGTGGATGCGCGACGGGCCGCCGGCAAAGGTCGTCATCAACGAATATCTCGACGTGGCGCATGGCTTCTTTACCGGCGATGAGCCGAAAATGGCGAATGGCGTGCTGGACCGCATTGCGCATCTGCTCCGGCCGGCGGAATTCGCCGCCGCCTGATGGGGGATGAATTCTCCCGCATCGCGACCTATTTCGCGCCGCTGGCGGGGGTTGAAGCCAGAGGGCTGATGGATGACGCGGCGGTGCTGACGCCGCCGCCAGGGCGCGAGCTGGTGCTGACCGTCGACCAGATGCTGGAGGGCGTGCATTTTCTCCCCGGCGATGCGCCGGGGCTGATCGCCCGCAAATTGCTGCGGCGGAATCTCTCGGATCTGGCGGCGATGGGTGCGGTCCCGCTCGGCTATCTGCTCACCACGGCGCTGCCGCCGGGAACCGGGGAGGACTGGCTGGCGGCGTTTTCCGCCGGGCTGGCTGAGGATCAGGAATGTTTTAATATTAAGCTATTCGGTGGGGATTCCTCATCCAGTCTTGGAGGTATTTCGCTGAGCGCGACGCTGCTCGGGCATGTGGCGCCCGGGGCAGCTTTGGGGCGCGGCGGGGCGCGGGCGGGCGATGAAATCTGGGTGACCGGGACCATTGGCGATGCGGCACTCGGCCTACGGGCGCGGCGCGGCGAGCTGCTGGATGACACGGGGTTTCTCACGTCGCGTTCCATGTTGCCGCAGCCGCGCACCGGCTTGGAACTTGCCGGAATCGTCTCCGCCGCCATCGATATCTCGGACGGGTTGTTGCAGGATCTCGGACATGTTTGCCGAGCTTCGGGCGTGGGCGCGGTGGTGAAGGCCGGGCTCGTGCCGTTCTCCGCGCAGGCTGCCTTATTCGGGCCGGAATATCTGGAAGCCCGGCTGACCGAGGGGGATGATTATGAGCTGCTGCTCGCCGTGCCGCCCGGGCGGGCAGGGGCGTTAACAGCCGCTTGCGGCGCACTGCCGGTCACGAAGATCGGGGTATTCCATGCGCAGGCGGGCGTCGTCGCGCTCGGTTTGGATGGGGTGCCGCTCAACCTCAAAAATGCGGGCTGGCGGCACTTCATCTGATACCAACGGCCATGAAGAATGACCGTTGATATACTTTACCGCTGAAACGCCATAATAAGCGCGGTGATGCTGGCAATGAGAAGCATGGCCCAGTTGAGCATCGCCCCGCCGGCGCGCGGAAAATTGGGGGATTTCATTCCCATGCCCAGCGGATGCAGCAGGCGGCCCAATACTAAGGCAGCCGCCAGGATGAGGATGAGCAAACGCGGCGCGCCCGCGGCTTCAATGCCGCCAAGCAGGATCAGGCTGAGCGGGACGTATTCCGCGAAATTGCCATGGGCGCGGACCGCCACATGCAGCGGCGCGCCGTGCGCGCGGTCTGTCCCGTCGCCCAGCATGACTTTGGTTTTGAAGCGTTGGCGCACCACGGCGACGGTAAGGCTGAGATAGATCAAGCCAAGCAGCCCAGACGTTGCCAGGGTGATGGGAAAAAGCGTCATAAAAGCGTGCCTCCGGTCCAGTTATGTTGCGGCGGGATTCTGAGCCGCACCGGGCCCGGGACGATGACGCCGGAGCGTTCGACCGAGGCGACGATGCCGCGCAAATTCCTTGCCGCTTTGACGAACAGCATATCCAATTCGGAACGTTCCGGATAGGCACGGGCGATAACAGCACCGGCGAACCGGCACGGCGCATTCTCCCCCTCATTCACCAGCACCGCGCCATCGCCGCAAAACAGCCTGGTGCCCCAGGGGATGCGCGTGAATTGCGTGATGCCCTGGACGAGCACATTCGCGCCAAGCCAGCGCGGATCGATGAACGGTATGTCCATCGCGCCCGCGATCTGCGCCAGCTCCTCCCGGCTCACCAGCGTAAGCTGGCGGCCTGAGCGGATGGACTCGCCTTTGGGATACCAGCGCTCCCGAGCGCCTGCTTCGCGGGTGAAGCCGTAATGCCGGTCGCCCGGAATGCCCCGCAAATCCACATGAAGCGCTGCGACCTCACGCGTTTCAAAACTGGCGATATCCGGCGTGGCAAAACCCGCCAGAATCTCGCCCCCAATGCCAGCCATGCAAATATCCCCCAACCGGTCTCACCCAGATTAAACTTTTGCGCATGTGGAAATCTTCACGTCGCACCTCCCGCAGCGGGTCTATATGAAGCACCTCACTTTGAGGAGTTGACCATGGCACAGCTAAACCAGGAAACATTCCCAGCACTGAACCCCGAAATCTTGATGCGGAACTGGCAGCAAAGCGGCATGCGTATGCTGCGCGCCCAGGAACGCATGCTGACCGGTATCGTGAACGCCACGCGACTCGAAATCCAGTTTGGACAAGACATGCTGAGCCGCCGCGCCGGATTGCTGAAACGCGATACCACCAACCCCACACAAAACACGGACTACGCGGTGGAAGAAATGAAGCACTTCTTTACCGTGTTCCGCGAAGTCTCCGAAGAACTCCAGCGCGGCTTCGCGGACGCCACCAAACTGCTCGCCGAAGGTGCCGAACCAGCGATCCAGGAAGTCGTTCATAAAGGCCTGAAAATGCAGGAAGACTTCGCCCATAAATCCACCGACATGATGGACGACACCCTAAAAACCACCACGACCGCCGCCAAATCCATGGCCGCCAAAACCGGCGACGCCATAACAAAGGTGAAGGAAACCTCCCCAGGCTATGGCGGAGCTGCGGGTAAGGCGTAAGGCGTAAGGCGAGCAAGTAAGGCCAGGTGCTCTGCCCCCTGGACCCCCGCCAACGGCCGCGCCGTTGGATCGGCACTAAACAGGGTTAGGGCGCGGCCCTTCGCGGGGGCCAGGGGCAGAGCCCCTGGCCTTACTTGCTCGCCTTGACCTTAGCCTTAGGTTTCGCCTTTGCCTTGGGACGTGCCTTCACCTTTGGCTTGGGGGCTGGGTCTTTGACGGCGGGGGCGGCTTTGGTTTTGGCGGCGGGTTTTTTGGCGCTGTTTTTAGCGCCTTTTTTGCCTTTGGGGACCATGACCTTGCCTTTTTCGGCGAGCAGGGCGACGGCCTGGTCGAGGGTGAAATCTGCCAGCTCGGTCCCGCGGGGCAGGTTGGCGACCATGTTGCCCCATTGCGCGTAGGGGCCGAAGCGGCCTTTGCGGGCGACGACGGGTGCGGAGTCTTTGGGATGGTCGCCCAGGCTGCGGATGGAGTCCTGTTTTTTGCCGATCAGGTCCATGGCGCGGTTGAGGCCGATATGGAGTACGTCGTCATCGCGGTCGAGCGAGGCGAAGATCGCGCCCATTTTCACATAGGGGCCGAAGCGGCCGACGCCAGCCTCGATTTTCTGGCCGGATTCCGGGTGCAGGCCGACGAGGCGGGGGAGCGAGAGCAGGCCGAGCGCATCTTCCAGCGTGAGCGCTTCCGGGTCCATGCCTTTGGTGAGGGAGGAGCGTTTGGGTTTGGCTTTTTTATCCGCCGGGTCGGGTTCGCCTTGCTGGACGTAGAGGCCGTACGGGCCGCGTTTCAGGGTGATTTCCTCACCGGTGGCGGGGTTCTGGCCGAGCATGCGCATCCCGTCCTTGAGCGTGTCGTCCGGGTTTTCGCCGCCGTCGATGGCGAGTTTGCGGGTATATTGGCAGGTCGGGTAGTTCGAGCAGCCGATGAAGCTGCCATAGCGGCCGAGTTTGAGGCCGATGCGCCCGGTGCCGCAGGCGGGGCAGATGCGCGGGTCTGTGCCGTCCTCGCGGGCGGGGAAGAAATGCGGGCCGAGATCGGCGTCCAGCGCGTCGATGACATCGGAGATTTTGAGGTCTTTGGTCTGGGCGACGGCCTCCGAGAAATCGGTCCAGAAGGCGCGCAGCACGTCCCGCCATTTGGCGGTGCCTTCGGCGATTTCGTCGAGTTGTTCCTCAAGCGAGGCGGTGAAGCCGGTATCGACATAGCGCGAGAAGAAGCTGGTGAGGAAGGCGGTGACGAGGCGCCCGCGATCCTCGGGGATGAAGCGGCGGGCTTCGAGGCGGACGTAATTGCGGTCCCGCAGCACGGTGAGAATGGAGGCGTAGGTGGAGGGGCGGCCGATGCCCAGCTCCTCCATTTTTTTCACGAGCGAGGCTTCGGAATAGCGCGGCGGCGGCTGGGTGAAGTGCTGGGAGGCGTCCACCTTGCTGGTTTTCAGCGGGTCGCCCTTGCCGATGGGCGGCAGGATGCGGGCATCCTCATCCTCGGCGGCGGCATCGTCCAGGTCTTCGCGGTAGAGTTTCAGGAAGCCATCGAAGGCTAGGACGGAGCCGGTGGCGCGAAGGGTCTGGCCCTTGCCATCGGTCATATCCACGCTGGTCTGGTCCAGTTCCGCGGCTTGCATCTGGCAGGCCATGGCGCGCTTGTAGATGAGTTCATAGAGCTTCGCCTGCTCGCCGGAGAGCATGCGCGCCACGCGCTCGGGCTTCAGGGAGATGTCGGTCGGGCGGATCGCCTCATGCGCTTCCTGCGCGTTCTTGGTCTTGGAGACGTATTCGCGCGGCGCCATCGGCACGTAATCCGGGCCGAAATCGGCCTTGATCTGGCCGCGTATGGCGGTGACGGCCTCCTTGGCGAGCTGCACGCCGTCGGTCCGCATATAGGTGATGAGGCCGACCGTATCGCCGCCGATTTCCACGCCCTCATAGAGCTGCTGGGCGAGGCGCATGGTCTGCTGAGAGGAGAAGCCGAGCTTGCGGCTGGCCTCCTGCTGCAGGGTGGAGGTGATGAAGGGCGGGGGCGGGTTGCGCTTGGTGCGCTTTTTATCGACCTGCGCGACCGTGAACGTGCCGGCTTGCACGGCGGCTTTGGCGGCGAGCGCCTTGGCTTCATCATTCAGGTCGAATTGTTCGAGCTTTTTGCCCGCGTAATGGGTGAGGCGGGCAGGGAAGGGTGCACCGGCGGGCGTCACCATCGCGGCTTCGATGGTCCAATATTCGCGGGCCTTGAAGACCTCGATCTCGGCTTCACGCTCGCAGATCAGGCGCAAAGAGACCGATTGCACGCGCCCGGCCGAGCGGCTGCCGGGGAGTTTGCGCCAGAGCACGGGGGAGAGGGTGAAGCCGACTAGGTAATCCAGCGCACGGCGGGCGAGATAGGCCTCGATCAGCGGCTGATCGAGCGCGCGGGGGGCCGCCATGGCGGCTTTAACGGCGGATTTGGTGATTTCGTTGAACGTCACGCGCAGGACGTTCACGCCTTTCAGCGCGTTCTTGTCCTCCAGCATGGCGCGGACATGCCAGGAGATGGCCTCCCCCTCGCGATCC
>Ga0116226_10001726_pt1 | contig 18983 bp, 13 predicted proteins | sample S1TSphfallax_FD_89692 | JGI IMG/M metagenome (GOLD analysis project Ga0116226, IMG submission 89692) | Host-associated microbial communities from peat moss isolated from Minnesota, USA - S1T2_Fa - Sphagnum fallax MG | ecosystem: Host-associated > Plants > Peat moss > Unclassified | place: USA... | reverse complement strand
GCGGCAACCGCCCGGAGGAATTTCGGCCCGAATATGATCTGCCGCCCGGCGCCATCGTCAGCGGCGTGCTGCTGACTGGCATGGACGCGCCGACCTCGCTGGTCGCGCGGCGTGATCCGATGCCGGCGCTGCTGCGGATCAAGCAGACCACCATCCTGCCGAACCTGCGCGAGGCGGATCAGCGCGAGTGCTTCGTGCTGCTGTCGGGCTATGGCGACCTCAGCGCCGAGCGCGCCTATCTGCGCGCCGAGGATCTGTCCTGCGTGCTCGCCGACGGATCGACCTTCGATGAGCGCATCGAAGGCTACGTCGTCGATGAGTCGGGCAAGGTCGGCGTGCGCGGCAAGGTGGTCAGCAAGCAGGGCGCCTTCATCGCGCGCTCGCTGGCGGTCGGCATCATGCAGGGCATCGCCGAGGCGTTCGGCCGCAATCAGAATTACGGGATCGGCCTGAGCCAGGGCGGACAGCTGTCGTTTCAGCAGGCCGGCGATCAGACAACCGGCGGCGCGGTCGCCGGCGCCGCGAAGGGTCTCGACCGCATCGCCGATTTCTACCTGCAACAGGCGGTGGCGATGTTCCCGGTCATCGAGGTCGGCGCCGAACGCCAGCTCGACCTGGTGCTGACGAAAGCGGTGCGGGTGAAACTGCCTGGCGGGATGGGGGACTGACATGTGGCGCACGCTGCTGATCGGGGTCTGCGTGACTGGGCTGTCAGCGTGCGGGGTGGTTTTCCCGTACGAAGCGAGCGGCAGCTGCCCGCAGATGGGGGAGGGGGTCTGCGCCTCGGTTCGGCAGGTCTATCACGACACCCAGGGGCATGTTCCGCCGGGCGGCGTGGCGGACGGCGGGAATGGCACAGGCTCGCCGCCGGTGCCTGCTCCCGGAGCCGTGATTTCGGGTGGGCAGGGGGGTCGCTCGGCTGCCGCCGGCGCGACCATGGTGCCGGCAAAGGCAAGCCCGGCCGCGCCTGCAACGGCGACGAACGCCCAAGCGGGTGGCGCGCAAACGGGTCCCGCACAGACTGGTGGCGCCGATCCGCCCGGCGCGGGGGGCGGCGACAGAAAAGACCCATACGTCATTCCCGTGGTGCTTGGCCCGGACGGCGCGCTGCCGTTGCGCGCACCGCCGGAGGTGCTGCGCATCTGGATCGCGCCGTGGGTGACCAAGGACGGCGATCTGGTGATGAGCGGCTACGTGTTCACCGAACTGCGCGACCGGACCTGGCAGGTTGGCGGCCAGAGCGTCGTCGGCGCGGGCGATCTGCGACCCGCCTCCTATGAGCCGGTGATGGCGCCGGTCGTCAATGCGCCGGTCCCGCCGGGCGGGGCAGGCACGTCCCGCCCCGCGCAAGGATCGCCGCCGGGCGTGACGCAAGCGGGCGTAACGCAGGCTGCGGCGCCCGACATGCGCGGAGCCGGCACGCCTGTCCAGACGTCGCAGCGCCCGCTGGTGCGGGCCTCGGCGGGTCCGCAGCCCGGCGCGCCCGGCGAAGGGTTCTGGCAGACCGCCCCGGGCGGAGCGCCGGTCCAATGAGCGAGCAAATGTCGAACTTCGACGTCGTCGTCTTGTCCGAGGCAGGCCAGGCGATTGCCCTGCGGCGCGGCAATGATGCCCTGACGACGACACGGGGCGGGTGGTGGTCCGTCAAGCCGCCGGAGAGCCTGATGGCAGGCTCGTTTTACAGGAAGGAGGGCTATGATGAAGCAATACACAATGACAAGACGAAACCGGATCATACTTGCCGTGGCCGCGATGGGCTGCGCGGCGCTGCTGATGTCGACGCTGCCGTCGCACGCGGGCACGGCCGGCGCCGAATTCTCCGATACCTGGACGCAGCTGTCCGGGTGGATCGAAGGCACGCTCGGCCGGATCGTCACGACGTCGATGGTGCTGGTTGGCATTGGCGGCGCGATCGCACGGCAATCCCTGACGCCGTTCGCGGTCGGGGCAGGCGGCGGCATGGGTCTTTATGCGACACCGACCATCGTGGGCAACATCTTCACCGGGACGTTGGCCGCGTCGGTTCCGACGGCGTTCGTGGCGTCGCAGCCCGTGATGGATCTCACGCACATCGTCTCGACGATCCTCTGATCGTCGCGACGGTGACCTCGAACGGGAGGCTTCTTTCGGTGATCATGCAATCGCTGCATTGGGCCGCCCGTTCGGGTGCGCTGGCCGTCCTGGCTGTTGGCCTCGGCATGTTTGGCGGAACGGCAGCGATGGCGCAATCCGTCGCGCCGGCGCCGCCGGACGCACTCGCGCCCTCTGACGCGATCTCGCCGCCGGCCACGGTGGTGGCGCCGGATCCGTTTGCCGGATCCTCGCCGCGCACGTTGAACGGGCGGCTGTCGGGACAGGTTTCGCTCAACGCCGGCGAGTTCCAGGCGATCACGCTGACCGGCAGTTCGGACGTCTATTTCGTCTCGGGCAACGGGCGCTACGTGCTGCGCGGTACGCTGCGCGACCTCTGGCAGAACGGCAAGGAGCTCGTCACCCTCGAGGAGATTCGCACGGCCGTCGAGACCGTCGACGTCGCGGCCCTGGTCCGCGCGATCGACGTGTTCGAGCCGTTCCGGATCGGCGGCGGCGCCAAGCAGGAGATTCTGTTCGTCGACCCGTTCTGCCCGTATTGCCGGCTGCTGCTCAACGACATCGCCGGCCGTGGCGACGACAGGGAACATCAGTATGTCATCCTGCCGGTCGCCCTGCTCGGGCCGAATTCGGCAAAGGTCGTGCGCAACCTGCAATGCGCCGCCGATCGCACGGCCGCCCTCCGGGCGCTGCTGACGCACAGTTTCGATCCGCCGCTGCCGGAGGTCGCGAATTGCAATGTCGGTGCGGTGCAGAAGCGGGCGATCTTCGCACGGCTGCTGCAGATCGGCGGCGTGCCCTTCCTGATCCGGCACGACGGGGTGCGGCAGAATGGCCTCCCCAGAAATCTCACGGTGTGGCTGCGGGAGGCGCGCGGCTGATGCGCGATCCTCTCAGCGCGCGCGATCTCGTGCCGGTCGTCGCCTACGACAAGGAGGCCCGGATCTTCTACACCGAGGATCACTCGCTGGCGTTCGGCTGGGTCTGCAAGGGCCTGTGGGGCGGCGATGAGCGGACCGAGCTGCGGCTGCGCTCGCTGCTGGTCGATGGCTGGCCGGACGAGGCCATCCTGCAGATCTCATTGGTGGCCAGCGCCAATCTGTTCGAGGAATTCCAGCAGATCCGCGCGCTCCGGCCGGCGCCTGGCCATGCCGTGTTGCGCGAGATGGTGCAGGCACGGATCCAGTACCTGTCCGACCGCGTCGATGCGTCGTTCGCCGGGCAAAACGGGCTGACGCTGCGCCGGTTCGACGTCTACGTGGTCGGCAAGATCGCCGCCCGTTCCAATCCGGTCGAGCTCGACGAAGTCGCCGAAGCCGGAAAACTTCGCTGGCGGATCGAGAACACTCTCGAGGCGATCGGTTTTCGGCCATCGTCGATGGATCAGCATGATTTCGTGCGGCACCTCGGATCGATCGTCAACCGGTCCGCCGAAGGCGCCTGGCGCGTGCTCGGCGGCGAGGGCGCGCACGATGACCTGCTGCTGAAGGAACAGGTCTTCGACCCCGGTACCGACGTGCGCATCGACCGCGGCGGACTCTGGCTCGACGATGTGCGGGTCCAGGCGCTGTCGCCAAAATCATTTCCGCGGCACATGTCGTTCGGCCTGGCGTCGCGCTACGTCGGCGATCCGGTCAGCGGCTCGCAAGGGATGACCTGTCCGTTCATCGTCACGCTGAACGTGTATTTTCCGCCGTCGGCGGCGACCCGGGACAGTATCGGGCGGCGGCGGAATTTTCTGATGGCACAGGTCACCGGACCGATGTCGAAGTGGCTGCCAAAGGTCCGCGCCCGCTACGACGACATGGAAGGATTGCTGTCGTCGCTCGAGCGCGGCCATCGCGCGGTGCGCGCTTCGCTCGGCCTCATCCTGTTCTCGGCCGCGCGCGGCAAGGACGGCGATTTCGGTGCGCGCTGCGCCGAGGCGACGCGCAAGGCCGAGGAGGATCGCGCGCGCGCGCAGAATTTCTGGTCGACCTCGATGTTCGTGATGCTGGCAGACCGGTTCATCGCGATGGCGGCGTTCCTGAACGCGCTTCCCTTCTTCGCCGATCGCCGGGCGGTGCGTGATCTGGGCCGCTACCGGCTGATGTCGACTCAGCATGCCCAGCGGCTGGCGCCGGTGTTCACCGACTGGCGCGGCACCGGCACGCCGTCGATTTCGCTGGTGAGCCGCAACGGCGCGCTGATGTCGGTCTGTCTGTTCGATAGCAGCACCAACTACAATGCGATCATCGCGGCGCAGTCTGGCAGCGGCAAGAGCTTTTTGGCCAACGAGATGATCTGCGCCTACCTGTCGCAACGCGGGTGGGTGTCGGTGGTCGATGTCGGGTTTTCCTATCGCAATCTCTGCGAGACGCTGGAGGGCCAGTTCGTCGACGTGGGCGAGCAGGACATCTGCTTCAACCCGTTCCCGCTGATCAAGAACTACGAGGACGAAGTCGACGTGCTGGAAGCGGTGGTGGCCGCGATGGCATCGCCGACCGAGATGCTGACCGATCTGCAACGGGCCGAGCTATCGCGCACGATGCGCGACCTGTTCCGCGCCAAGGGTGTGGCGATGACGGTCGACGACATCGCCGTCGAACTCAAGCAGCACGACGACGAGCGGGTCCGTGACGTCGGCGTCCGGCTCTATACGTTCACGACGGCCGGGCAGTATGGCCGCTTCTTCAACGGCGCGAACACGGTCAGCTTCACCAGGCCGTTTACCGTGCTCGAGCTCGAGCATCTGCGCAACCGCAAGCATCTGCAGCGGATCGTGCTGCTGATGCTGATCTACGCGATCCAGCAGAGGATGTTTGCCGGAGACCCGGCCCAGAAGAAGATTTTCCTGATCGACGAGGCTTGGGAGCTGCTGACGGACGGCGAAGTGGGGCGGTTCATCGAAGCGGCGTACCGGCGCTTTCGCAAATACAATGGCGCCGCCGTGACGATCACCCAGTCGCTCGCCGATTTCTACGCTTCCGATGTCGGCCAGGCGATCCTGCAGAATTCGGCGAATTCGTTCCTGCTCGGCCAGAAGGCCGAGACGATCGACCAGCTCAAGGCATCGGGGCGGCTGGCCTTCGATACGTTCGCCGTCGATGTGCTGAAGACGGTGCATACGATTCCCGGCGTCTATTCGGAGATCTACGTCCGCAGTGATCGCGGCGAAGGCGTGGGACGGCTGATCGTCGATGAGTTCACGCAGCTTCTCTATTCGACGCGCCCGGTCGATCGCGCGGCGATGCGCGACTACGTCGCCCGCGGCCTGTCGATCGGCGATGCGGCGCGGGCGGTGGTCAAGGACCGGCTGGAGGAGGCGCGCTATCGCGAGGCAGCGGAATAGAGCGCGGTCACGCGAACCGGATTGAGACAGCGGCCGAATGGAGGGGCAGGCGATGGGCGAGGGATTGGTCGAGGCGGGCACGGAGCGGGTCGCGAGCGCAGCGCCTTCAGTGGCGCGACAGCGGCGCGCGGTCGCGGCCTGGTGGTATCCGGCGATGATCGGCGGACTGGCCGGCGCCCTGATCGCGATCGTCGTCATGGAGCGGCAGTTGCAGGCAGCGCTCGAACTGCGGCCGCCGGTGATGGTTGCCGACTACGCGACGTTCCTGGCCGAGCTGGCCAGAGGCGTCGATGCGCGGGCGGTCCAGCTTCATGCCGATCGCTACACCGCGCGGGCGGAGGATTTGGCGCGGCAGGGCGTTCTGGTGCTGCGCTCGGACGCGCTGGTCGGAACCGCGCCGGTGATGGGTGTGCCAAACGACCCGCCTGCCGCCGATCCGCCTGGCGCCGCCCCGCTTGCCGCTGGCCCGCCTGCTGTTGACCTGCCGGCTGTCGATCGGCGTGCGTCCCCTGGTCCCGCGGAAACGCGGCCCGCCGCGAGCGGTCCTGCTGCGGGCGGAACGCCGGGAACCCCGGGCGTGATCAGTCCGAACGATGCGGCGGCGCTGATGTCGGCGCTGCGGGCCGTGCGATGATCATGATGCTCGATGATGCCGCTCGCGCCGAGGCCAGTTCGGACCTGCCGAGACGGCGCTCGCTCGGACGCTTCCTGCTGACCGCAATTCCGCTGGCGGCTGGCGTCTGCGCGATCGTGCTCGGGTTGCTGGGGCGTTTTCAGCTCGTGATCGACGCGCAGCTGCGCCAGTGCCTGCCGGGGCACCGGGTGTTCGTGGTCGATCGTGCGCGGCACGACGTCCGGCGTGGCGACATCCTCGTGTTCATCACGGACGCGCAGACGCCGCTCGAGCCGGCCGGGGCGTGGCTCGCGAAGATGGTCGTGGGTCTGCCGGGTGATCGTGTGCGCGTCACCGCCGACACGGTCGAGGTCAACGGCGTCGTGGTGGGACGCGGTCTGCTGCTGGCCGACAAGGTCGGCGTGCCGCCGGACGCCCTGACGCGGGAGCTGGTGGTGCCGCCCGGCCATGTCTGGGCGATGGGAGCAACGGTCGACAGCTACGACAGCCGCTATTATGGGCCCGTGCCGCTGTGGAAAATGCGCGGCACTGCGACGGGGTTGTTCTGATGCGCACCCGGCCGCCGCCGTTCGCCTGGCCGCTCCTGATGGGACTTCCGTGCCTGGGTATCGTCCTGGCCGCGCTGCCGGTCGGCGCCTCGGCACAAGGCGTCCTGACGCCGCAACTCCTCATGCCGGGCCGCCCGCTGGCTCCCGCCGAGCAGGCGCTGATCGAGGAACTGGCCGGCAAGGCGGGTGAGGTCGCCGGGGCGCCCGGCCAGCAGCAGGCAGCGGGAGCGATGCTGGAGCGCGCCCAGGCGGCTGCGAGCGCGGCCGGCGATGCGCCCGGCAAGGCGAGCAAGACAGCGGGCACGACACCCGGCCCGACACCTGGCCCGACTACGCTGCGGGACGCCCTGGCGCGGGCCCGGGCGGCATCGGCGGCGGTGACCGGGGTCACGGCGCCGGACGGTTTCCCCGGGACGCCCCCAGCCGCGACACTTTCGGTCGCGGCACCGGCCGACCGGCCGCTGATCCTGTTCGTGTCCTGGTCGATGGGCGAGGGGGCCCTGGTCGAAGCCTTGCGCGCCGCCGTTGCGGACGGGCACACCCGGATCGTGCTGCGCGGCGTGCTCCCGGGCGAGCGGATCGGCGATGCGGTTCGCAGGGTGGCGCCGCTGGTGCGCGACCATGTGCCGGGCGCGTCGATCGATTTCGATCCGCCGGCGTTTCGCCGGGCCGGCGTGGTCTCGGTGCCGACGATTTTCGATCCGGTGAGCGCGTCGCAGTGGCGCGGATCGGCGGCGCTGGACGCCTTCCGCAGCCGGCTGGCCGAGACCGGCGAAAAATTCTCGGACCAGGTCGGCCCGGAAACGGTGATAGCCGAGCCGGACCTCGAGGAGGTCATGCAGGCGCAGGCGGCCAGGCTCGACTTCACCGGGATGCGCGACCGCGCCTATCAGGCGTTCTGGACCAACGTGGGGCTGGTGACGCTGCCGACGGTCGAAACCAGCCGCGAGCGGGTGGTCGATCCGACCATGGTTCTGCCGATTCCGCTGAAGGACGCCCAGGGCGTCGTCATCGTGCCGGCCGGCAGCCGGATCAACGCGCTCGAAGCGCGGCCCTGGTCGCATCGGCTGATCGTGTTCGATGCCACCGATCCGCGGCAGATGGCCTGGGCGGTGCGTCAGGCCGGCACTGCGCTGCCAACGAAGGGCAGGCCGCCGGCGCAAGGCGGGCTTCCTGCGATATTCCTGACGACTTCGGTCGAACGCGATGCCGGGTGGGACGGGTGGCAGCGTCTGGTCTCGACGCTCGGCGCGCCGTTGTACGTGCTCGCGCAACCGCTGGCGGACCGGCTGGATGTGCGGGCGGTGCCGAGCGTGATTGTCCAGGACGGGCCGGTGTTGCGCGTGCGCGAGATCGGCCGGGACGAGGTCCGGTCGCTGGTCGATGCGCCAAGCGCGGGGATCGCCAATGCCCCGGCAAACTGACGTTCGTCGCGCCGCCGCCGGAGTCTGCGCGGGCAGCCTTGTGCGGCTCTGGATGCTGCTAGGCTCGCTCGTCGCACTGCTGGCGGGTGGCGAACCGGCGCGGGCCGGCCCGGATTGCCAGGATGGCAGCGTGCTCAGTGCCGCGATCGTCACCAACATCTGCTGGGACTGCGTGTTTCCGATCCGGGTAGCGGGGGTAACACTCGCGGGCTCGGGCAGCGTGCCGGCGGGGGCGGCCGACCAGCCGCTGTGCCTGTGCGACGAGGCGGGCGTGCCGCATCCCGGCGTGACCGTCGGCATGTGGATGCCGTTTCAGATCATCGAAACGGTGCGGGCGCCCGGATGTTCTCCGACGCTGGGCGGCATCACCCTGCCGGGCGCCAACCCCCTGAATTACGGCACCAAGGGCTGGCAGCAGGGCGAGAGCGACGATCCCGCCGCGCTGCATTACCACACATACGCCTTCCCGGTGTTCAAGATGCTGGATCTGTTCACCGACGCGCACTGCTTCAGCGGCGCGCTGTCGGATTTCGATATCCTCTTCCTCAGCGAAATCGACCCGACCTGGACCTACGACGAGCTCGCGTTCTTCACCGCGCCGGAGTCAGCCGCCGTGGCACTGCCGCCGGCGCAACTCGCCTGTCTGGGCGACGCGGTCGCCGCACTCGCCGGCGGGGGGATCGACCAGCTGTTCTGGTGTGCCGGATCGTGGGGTTCGATCTACCCGCTGTCTGGCAATGCCAACGGTCAGCAGTCCGCCGTGTCGGACATGAGCCTGCTCAGTACGCGTGCGCTCGCGGTGCAGCACCGGCGCGGCCTGGCGGTGCGCACCATGGGCAACGACGTGCTGTGCCAGGGTGCCTACGACACGCTGATGCCGAAGTCGCAATACCGGATGAGCATGTTCTGGCCGCCGCCGGAGGCCAACAGCAATCATGTGATCGGGCAGACCACGCTGGTCTGGGGCGACTGGCGGCAGATTCCGGCGACCGGAGAGGATGCGAGCTTCATCATCTGGCGCTGGCAGGATTGCTGCCTCGAGCTGATCTGACCGGTGCGCGATGCACGCGACGCAACATCCCCGATCTGCGTGGCAAGGATGGTCTTCGTCAAAGCGATGGTTGCCGTGCAAGCGATGGTCGACCCGGCTGCTCAGCGCGCTCGTGTCGGTCGCGCTGATCCTGCCGCCGGTCGAGCGGGCGATGGCCGACAGCATCACCGATGCCGCCACACGAGGGCAGGCGGCGGCCGCGGCGGCAATGCCGAATCCCGCGACGCTGTTCGGGCAGGATGGCAGCGGCAATTTCATTCTCAACCCCGCGAGCCCGCGGGCACAAAGCCTCGCGCCGGGCCAGGTCGTGCCGGGAAGCGGCGCGGTCAGCGTCGACACGCTGTCCGCCGCCGGCAATGATATCGGCCTGCGCGGCCAGGTCGGCGGCACCGCGCAGCAATCCCTGGCGATCGGCAACGATCCGACCTCGCAGGCCTATTCGGCGCTGCTGTCGAGCTACAACCGCACCACGCCGGATCTGAGCAATGATTCGGTGTTCAACACGACCAGCAGCGTGCTGAGCAACCTGTCGAACAACGCCTCGCTGTTCGGCGACTGCACGACGAGCACGAGCTACAGCAGCACGACATCGACGGTGCATACGCCGGATTACCAGCAATGCGATCGCAGTGTCGCGCAGACGACGAATTTCACCCTGACGCACAGCTATGACGCCGGCGTGTCGATCACGACGTCGGGTCAGGTGACGACACAATCCTGCGGGACCGGCTGCATCCTAATCATGCTCGGCGATCCGATCAATGTCGGCCTTCACGCGGGCAATGGCTGCTCGATCTTCACCTATTCCGGCTCGTTCACGGTCACCAACCCGTCGCTGATCACATCCGCCAGTTTCAATTATGCGGTGTGGGATGACCGGATGCAGGTGCTGCTGAACAGCAGCATGATCTGGCAGAGCGACCAAAGCAGCCCCCCGACCTTTCCTCCGGCCGACCCCGGCCCCGGCACGCCGATCTACAACCAGCGGTCGGGCACCATCGTCGGATATTCCTATCCGCAATGCGACCTCGGTACCCGCTGGGTCACCTCGGCGACCGGCGGTGCCGCGAACGGCGCGCCGAACGGCGGCGTTCCGGTGTCGGTCAAGCCGGGTGTGCCGTCGGTGCCCGTCGACGTGACCCAGACGCTGCGCCAGGCGGCAGGGGCAATACCGTTTCAGATCAACGTCTCGGTCGGCGGCACCGGCGAGGGGTATGCGACGATCCAGGTGAACTACAACGCCTCGACCGTCACCTACGACACCTGGTCTCCGCCCGCCGACGTGGCGACCGCGGTGTCGCTGGCCACCCAGGGGTCCAACTGTTCGGCGACCTTCACCTGCCAGGCGATGCCGCAGCTGAACAGCAACGGCTGCGCGATCATGCAGGACGGGGTGGTCTGCCCCTCCTGGCTGACCTCATCGACGTCGGTCGCGCTCGGTAGCCAGGTCAGTCCACTCTGCACCCAGGTGCAGGTCACGCAATCCTGCAGCGTGAGCGCCGGGCCGATGCCCTGCTACACCGACTTTCAGGGCAACCAGCAATGCTACGACAACCCCGGCACCAGCGCCGACAATTGCACCGGCCTGCGCAGCAACCCCGCTTGCAGCTACGTGACCACCCAATGCATCGACACGGACCCGACAACCGGCGTGTGCCTCGTCGATGTCGACACCTACGATTGCGGGACCGATCTGCAGACTGCGGGCAGCGTGACGGCGACGCGGGCGACGACGTGTCTCGGACCGGTCCGCTGCATGGGCACGGAATGCACGTCGAGCACGCTCGAGAGCAATCCGGATTTCGCGAAGCTCGCCTCGACGTTGCAGGCGGTCGATGTGATGGGGGATGGCAACTGCGCCGACCCGAATGATCCGACCAGCTGCCAGATTTTCCAGGGCAACGCGGGCAAGTGCAAGGTCGCGGTCGGCGGCTACGTCAATTGCTGCAAGCACGCCGTCTCGGTCAGCATGGCGGACTATCTCGGCATGCTGTTCAACCTGCGGTCGGTCAATTCCGCGATCATGAAACTGTCGACGGACAGTCCGGTTCGCGGTGCGTGGGAGATGATCACCTCGCCGATCGACGACACCGGAACGCTGGTCGACTCCGCCTGGTCGGAGGCGCAGACCGCGTTCACCTCGACGGCCAATTCGGTGTGGGCGAGCGTCGCACCGAATTCGGGCGAGCTGTTCAGCAACGGCCAGTTCATCGACGGCATGCCGAGCCTGGTTGACGGAACCTCGAGCGGCGCCCTGTCGGGGATTACCGCGACGGTTACCAACGACGTGGCGCACTGGACGGCGAACACATTCGGCGACAGCGCCGCCAATCTGCTTTTCTCGGCGGCTCCCGTGGATGGTATAGGTGGGGGAACCGCGGCTTTCGGCGCCGATGGGGCCATGGCGGCAAATGGCGTGCAGTTCGGCGGTGGTGCCGCGTTCATCGGCACGGCCGTGGTCTGGATTGGCGCGGCCTATGCGATCTATTCGATCGTCACGACCCTGATCCAGATCATCTACGCCTGCGAGAGCGCCGAATATCAGCTCGATGTCTCGCGCCAGCTCAAGGAGACGCATTACATCGGCAGCTATTGCGACCAGGATATCCTCGGACTGTGCATCGAGCGTCGGGAGAGCTACTGCGCCTTCAACACGCCGCTCGCCCGGATCATCGAGGAACAGGTTCGACCGCAGCTCGGGATCGGCTGGGGGTCGCCGCAGAATCCGCAATGCCAAGGGCTGACGGTGGCGCAATTGGGCCTGGTCGACTGGTCGAAAGTCGATCTGTCGGAGTGGGTTGGGCTGCTGACCTCGTCAGGCCTGATTGCCAGCACCGGCAGCATCACGCCGGACAGCCTGACCGGGTCGGGCAACGCGCTGGCGCTTGCCGGGACCCGCCCCGATGCCGTCTCGCGCTCGGTTGCCCGGTTGCAGGGGGTGAATTTGTCGGCGACGATGCTCAATGCGCAGCAGCAATTGCGCGCGACGACGGGCCCCCTGCCGTAGCAGTGGCGCGGCCGCTCAAGGGACCGGTGCCCGCATCGCCGTCTGGGCGAGCGGAGGATCGTCGGTCTCACCCAGCATGATCCAACGTCCGGCCGCCAGCGCGAAACGGTCGATGATGGAGAAGGCAGCGGCCGTCAGACACGTCGCCAGCAATGTCAGCCCGACCGTGCCAAGCGGGCTGCCGCCCAGCGCACTCCGGCCGGACCATTTCGAAAGTACCGCGCCGACGCCGATGATCACCGGGACATGGACGAGGTAGAGCGACAGCGAGGCGCGGCCGAGGACGGCAAGTCCCAATCTCGGAAGCACCTGCTGCGGCCATGGAGCCAGGGCGACGGCGGAGAACAGCAGCGCGGCGCCGATCGCCTTGGATGCGAGGGCGGGGTTGGGCGCAATCGCGAAAGGCAGGAAGGGGAGATGCGTCGTGACGCCCGCTATGGTGTCGGCGATCTCAGGCTGCGGGTAGAGGCAAAGGCGAAATCCGAACCACATCGGGATCAGCGCATAGCCCATCGGCAGTCGCGGCGAGCGCACGAGCGGGGAGCGCGCGAGGGCGTGACCGATCAGCATTCCGCCGAGCGGCGTCCCGAGCGTGATTAGCGCCACCGCGCCGAGCAGGCAAAGCCAGGCGACCCGGCTGATGTCGCGCGCGCCGATCAGGAAGATGACTACGATCGAGCCGGCGACCTGCTGGCAGCAGCACCAGAGTGCGGGGTTGAGGCTGGCGCGGATCGGGAAGACAAATCGCGAATGCGCGGAGATCAGGTCGGCGACAGCGCTCGAGCCATTGTATCCGACGATCGCTCCGGCGACGTCGGCAATTACGGCGGAGACAGCGGCGGGCGTGAGCAGGACACCGTTCAGCAGAGCGGACCCGGTCACGCGGAGACCGTCGCGCGCGAGCAGCGGAACCAGGGTTGCGAGCAGACCACCGAGCCCGATTGCGGCCAGCGCGGGAACAGCGAGCCGGACCAGGCGTGCGGCGAGCAGTCGCAAGACCGGCACGCCAAGGTCGGCGTAGGCGAAGGTGAGCGCATAGCCGCTTGCGACGAAGAACAGGCAGATGCCGGCGTAGCCATCGGTTACTGCGGCCAGCACGATGGCGGGAAAGGAGCCGTCCGCGCGCGTCAGATCAGGAAGTGTGTTCGGATAGAACGCAGCTAGAAACGTCGATGAGAGAATCTGGATGACCGCCAGACCCCGCAGCGCATCGAGATGGTGCATGCGCCAGCGGGGCGAGATCGACATCGGATGCTCCTGAACGTCCGCGCCTTCAGGGGACGACCGGTGCTGCCTGCGTGACGCGCTGGGAGACGGGTTGGACAAAGCGCAGAATGGTACCCTGATGCAGCATGATCGGCTGACGGACATACATTAGACGGTCGTTTTCGAGATACGCGACCTGATCCGGTCCGATATAGATCCAGGCATAAGGCGGCAGCGCGCGTGACGCATCGACGAACGCCTCGAGCGTCGCCCAGTGCGTCCGCCGGTGCTCGTGCCAGCCCGTGCTCTCCCGGGAATCGATCCGCGGTTGTATCGGGATGGATAGCGAAAGCTGAGGCCCGTTATATTTGACAAACCGGCGCGGTAGCTGCGGATTGCCCTTCAGGTTCAGGTTTGTTTGGGCTATCCGGATGTCGCAGTGGATCTTGAACGTATGGCAGAGTGGATCCTCGAATCGCACTGCTCCGAAATCACCCTCGAGATCGGGATCACCACCCGATGGCCCCGGGGTGTAGACGAACTTCTTGTCGGGCAGATGGTTGGACAGTGCGACCGCCAGTGCCTGGCCGAACACGGCGGCGTAGTGTTCGGAAAGCTGCCGCACCGGTGTGCCATCGTCGGGTGCCCACACCAGCAGCCAGGGAATCTCCGCCGCGACATGCTGCGGTGATTCTGTCAACAGATTGATTCCACCGAGAAGGCCACCCGCGAGCGAGGTGAATCCCGCCGCCGGCAACGCGGCGGAAAAGCCGACATTGGCGGCGGACAGCGTGGTGCCGAGATTGCTTCCCCCGCCTGGCATCGCGCTCGCGGAAGAGTCGGCTTTCACGTCATGCAGCGATTTTTGCAAGCCGGCTGTCGTCATGATGAACAGCGGATCGGACATGCTGTGATCGTCCGATGGTGCCTGCCGCGTGCCGCACGCGGCGAGGAGCGTCAGCAGAAAAAAGACGAGAAATAGTCTCACGTCGGCGTCTCCTTCGTTGTCAGCGAAACGCGGTGCTCTTATGCTGCTTCGGATGGCATAGTGTAAGCGGAATTCGGGACGCGAAGAAAGGGAGTTCCGTGATCTTAGAAGACAGGATCGAAGAGATATCGAGGTCGCAATGCGCGCGCGCTTAGGTTGTTCATCGACGTGTCGAGCAAGCATCGCGGGCGTTGCGATGCTGCTGTGGGCTGCTCCAGCGATCGCCGAGACGATTGTCCCAGGGCAAGCCTGGCTTGGCCGCGGTCGCGAAGGATGGTTCTGGTATCAGGATCCGCCTCCGTCCGTCGAAGCAGCGCCGATCGAAATACCGCCGCCCGACGCGCCGGAGTCGCCGGTCGCTTCCGTCCCGCCGGTGGCGCCCCCATCGGAGCCGGCAGTGTTGTCGGCGGCATGGTTCAGAGCGAATCTAAGCCGCTACAAGGACGAGGCGATCGACAATCCGACGCCGCAGAACGTCGAACGATTTCTGGCGCTGCAGCATATCATGATGGATCGGGCGACCGCCTTTACCGACGCGTTCCAGCGTGTCGTGGCGTCTTCGCCGTATCTCGACGCCAACACGCAGCGGCCGATCGACAGCGTCGGCGCGAACGCGGCGAACGAGATCGCCTCGGCCGCGACCGACGCGCTGCTGCGGAAATTGTCGGCAAATGTCGGGCTGGTGTTCTTCTTCCAGTCGGACTGCGCGCTCTGCGCAGCACAGTTCGAGGTTCTGGAGGGGGCACAGCGCCTGTATGGCTTTACCATTCTCTATGTGTCGCTGGACGGCAAGCCAATGCCGGACATGCCGATCCCAGCCTGGGCTCCGAACGTCGGCCAGGCACAAAGGATCGGCGTGACCGCGGCGCCGGCCCTGGCGCTGCTGCGTCCACCCGACCAGTTCGCGGTGCTCGCCAAGAGCGTGCTGAGTCTTCCGACGCTGGCGGAGCGTGTGTTGCTGCAATCGCGCGGCGCGGGCTGGATCAGTGACGCGGAGTATGAACACACGCGCCCGCTCAACGACCGGACGCTGCTCGAGTCAACGACCGGGTTGACCGATGAGATGGTCGCGGACCCCGAAAAATTCCTGGCGTTCATTCATGCACAGAAAGGCGCGCAGCCATGACGGGGCATTTGGGAAGACGAGCGGGGCGATCACTGACGGTGCTGCTTCTGGCAATCCCGGTTCTCCTCGTCGTCTCCGGGACGGCCAAGGCCGACCTCGCCCAGGAAATGGACGGCATGTTCAACTCGATGGCGGTGGCAACGCCACCCGCGGTGTTCGGCACGGCGATGCGGGGGGTGATATCGGGAGGTGGTGTTGCGATCAGCAACCGCATCGTCAATTCGAATGTCGTCTCGATCACGCCGCCTGGATTCAAGGCCGGATGCGGCGGCATTGATTTGTTTGCCGGTTCCTTCAGCTTCATCAATGCGGCCCAGTTCGAGGCATTGCTGAAGTCGATCGCGTCGAATGCGACGGGCTATGCGTTCGAGCTGGCGATGAACGCGATGTGCCCGTCCTGCATGACCACGATCGAGACGCTCGCCCGCAAGCTGCAACAGGCGAGCGAGAAATTGAGCAACTCGTGCCTGATGGCGCAGGGGATGGTCAATGACGCGGCCTCGGCGTTCACCGGACAGGAAAACAACAAGGCGTCGGTCATCAACATGGTCACCGGCGCGGCAAGCGATGCCTTCGATGCATTCTCCACGATGTCGGGCGCCGCGCCGATCAATCGCAGTGTCACGGCGGCACCGGCACCCGTCGCGACACAAATCCAGGGCAATGTGACCTGGCGGGCCCTGGTGAGTCAAAATGCGGCCGGCTGGTTCAGCTATGGTGACGCGACACTGCTGCAAGTGCTGATGAACATCGGTGGCACGGTGATCGTCGGAGCGCTTGCGAACGATTCGGTGGGAGCGGGCTCGCAGAACCTGAATATCCAATCCATCCCCGGCCGCCCGGATTTGATCGACACCCTGATCAATGGCGGTCAGGTCAGTCTGCTGACCTGCGATACGACGGATCAGGATGGCTGCCTCAGTCCGCAGACCGGATTGGCCACCCTGACCGGCTTCAAGACCATGCTGCTGAGCGCTTTCGAGGGCGCGAATGGCGCCGGTGGCGGCATCATCGACAAGGTGGCGGACAGCATCGCGCTGACGCCGTCCGAGCAGGCGGTCCTGGGGCTGCTGCCGAACGGGCTGGGAGGGCTGGTGATCCGGCTTGCCTCGAAGAGCCCCGACGCGGCGAAGAGCCTGGTCGAAAGTGCGGCACCCCAGGTGGCGATCTTGCTGGCAAACTCACTCGTGCAGGACATGCTGCGGGCGGCGCAGGCGTCCGTCTCGATGTCGCAGGATACGCGGGCAAAGGATGTGTTGAAGCTGATCGACGACAGTTGGGCGGGCGTACGCGCCAAGGAAATCGCATTGCAGGCGGAATGGGGCAGTCTGCCGGAGATCGTGTCGATCTATGAGAAGCTGATGGGCGTGGTGCCGCCGCTGCCGCGGGCGCTCGGGACCAGCGTTGCCGCCTACGGCCGGAAAAGTTGAGGGCGGCTAGGCGAGGCACCGTTTATCGGGCGGACCATTGCAATGACCTGGACCATCTATTCGATCGGCGACATGGCGTTCCTGCAGAAGGTGCTGCAAGGCGTGGCGATGCTCTGCGGCGGCAACGACTACGTGATGTCAGCCCAGATCGCGACCGCGATCGGCGTCGTGGTGCTGGTTTTCCGGGGCATCGCCGGCGGCGGCGCGTCGATCAGGTTCCACGAGGTTTTTGTCGGGTTCCTGCTCTATTCGATGATCTTCGTCGCCAAGGTCACCGTCAATATCCAGAGTGTTGCGACCGGCGCGGTGGTGCAGCAGGCAAACGTGCCGGTCGGCTTCGCGGCGGCCGGGTCGGTGGTTTCGCTGCTGGGGATGGAACTCACGCAGGACATGGAACAGGCGTTCTCGACGCCCACGATGATGCAGAACGGGTTCCAGTCCTCTCTCAACACGATCCGCATCGTACGGACCAACACGATGAGCGTCAGCGGATTTGGTGCCGCCAACGCGCCGGTGGCCGGGTCGGACGTCTACAGCAGCTGGGTGAACTACATCAACGAATGCACGATCCCGATGATCGAGCTGAACCAGCTGTCGGTTCCGGCTCTGCTCAGCAATCCGAGCTTCATCACCGTGCTCCAATTCAACAACACGGTTAAGAATGTGCTCGTCTTCACCGCCAATGGCCCGGTGACGGAATCCTGCCAGGCGGGTTACACGGACCTGCTGAATTTCAGCATGGGAAGCTTCATACCGGCACTGCTGGGACAGCTCGCAGCGCCGTTGGGCGGGACCGCCGGGTCGGCGGATTATGCCACCACCACGATCGCCAATGCGCTGAATGGGGTGGGGCTGGGGATGGCGGACGTGCCGAGCTTCGTCTTGACGAGCGTTCTGGTGCCGATTTTCTACGATACGGTCGCTCAGTCCGCCGAATCCAGCTACAGCTCGTCGTTCGCGACGATGATCAGCGACGCGGAGCGCAACCGCGCGGCGCAATGGATGGGACAATCCAGTCTGTTCAATCTGTATGTGCAGCCGATGCTGGCCTTCATCGAAGGCTTCCAGTACGCGATGATGCCGCTGGTTCTGCTGTTCGTGCTGCTGGGCACGAGTGCGATCAGGGTGGCCGGCAAGTTTCTCGGTGGGCTTTTGTGGATCCAGCTCTGGTATCCGCTGCTGGCGATCGTCAATCTGTATGAGCAGATGGCGCTGACCGGGTCGATGACGGCGATGATCGGCGCGGGCAATGGCGCGCTCAGTCTGGCGGGAACGCTGCAGTCGGACCAGTCGTTTCTGGCGTGGATGAGCATTGGCGGGCTGATGGCAAGTTCGGTGCCGGCGCTTGCGGCCGGTGTTGCCTACGGCGCCTGGAACGGCGTGGATGCGCTGGTTGGACGCATCGGCGGGCCGGAGAACATTATGTCCGAGGTGGCAGCACCTCGCGAAATCGGGCAGCAATATAGTCGCTATGCGTTTGCGCCGATGCGGACGCAGACACCGACCCTCGGCATGCACGACACCGGCTCGGAAGCCATCGTGCCGACGATGACGTTTTCGTCGGGCAACAGCAACCGGCTGGAGAGCTCGCGGCTTGAAGCGGAGACGGCGTCGAACGATTTCCGCAGCAAGCTGGCGCGCTCGATTGGGACGAATGCCGCAACGGAGAGCCGGGGAGGAGAGTCGGGATCAGTCTCGGACCGGCACGTGGCGTCTTACTCTGACGCGTTGGCGACGACGCGTAGCGACGCGGCGACCTTGTCCAGTCAGATTTCGGATGGCGGCGGTCGAAGTCAGACGCTGACGGGTGGGGTCTCCGGGCAGGTCAATGCCTCAGGGGGCGTGGGGAAGGCGGGCGGTACGGCCGCGAGTATCGGCGGCGGCGGCAATCTCAGCGTTTCGGAAAGCGTCGAGGCGTCACAACGAGCCAGTCGGGAGCAGGCGATCCAGCGGGTCCTTCGGGAGGAGCCGTCGCTACAATCGACCGACTTGAAAGAGATTGCGGCCGATCTGCGCACCAACCGGGAGCGGTCGGTCTACGCGAGCAAGAACGAACACGAGCAGCGCGACCTCGAGCAGTCTGCTGCCCACCTGCTGAGCGCGACCGAAAACTATCAGCAGGCGGCGACATCCCAGGTCAACAGCGG
>Ga0116226_10001724_pt1 | contig 19001 bp, 15 predicted proteins | sample S1TSphfallax_FD_89692 | JGI IMG/M metagenome (GOLD analysis project Ga0116226, IMG submission 89692) | Host-associated microbial communities from peat moss isolated from Minnesota, USA - S1T2_Fa - Sphagnum fallax MG | ecosystem: Host-associated > Plants > Peat moss > Unclassified | place: USA... | reverse complement strand
GATCAAATACGAGGTGTCCGCCGGGGGTCTGGTCCTCCGCCGGAACGGCACGACTCTGGAGGCGCTGCTCATCGGACGCGGCGTGCCTCGGGTCTGGTCGCTCCCCAAGGGGCACGTCGAGGCCCGCGAAACCCACGAGCAGGCCGCCTTACGCGAAGTCCGCGAAGAGACGGGCTGTTGGGCGGAGATCCTCATAAAGCTCTCCGACATCTCCTATTGGTTCTACCTGAACCGCACCAAACACAAGAAGTCGGTTCATTTCTACCTCATGCGCTATCTCTCGGGTGACACGGCCAACCACGACCACGAAGTCGATGAAGCCGCCTGGTTCGAGATCAAAGCGGCGAAAAAAGCGCTCAAGTACGTCAACGAAAAACGTCTGGTCGATCTGGGCCTGGAATGGCTCGAGAACGACAAGACGGGACTCTTCGAGGTCGAGCCCGTCGCGGCGGTCGAAGCGGTGAGGGACTCGAGCGCGATTTGAATCTCGCTCCGCCGGCAGCGCCTGCCGAAACGGTCGCGCCGGTGCTTGCCGAAGTCGCCGGCGATCCGCGGCAGCAGGGCGCGTGCCGCGTATCGATCGACGTCTTCGACGGCCCACTCGATTTGCTGCTGAACCTCGTCAAAGAACAGCAGCTCGATATCGCGACCGTTCCGCTGGCGCTCGTTGCCGATCAGTACTTCGCGTATATTTCGGCGATGCACGAACTCGACGTCGAAGTGGCGGCCGACTATCTCGTCATCGCCGCGACGCTGGTGTTCCTCAAATCGAAGGCGCTCTTGCCGCCGATTCCGATCGAATTCGAGGATGCGGACGAGTCGGCCGAAGCCGTCGAGGCGCGGCTGCGCGAACGGCTGATCGCCTACTCGAAATTCCGCGACGCGGGCTCCGACCTGCGTGCACGCGCGCTCGACGCGGCGGCCTTCTACCTGCGATCCGAAGGCGGCGATCCGACCGCCGAAATCGTCCAGCGCTATCGCATCGACGCGACCAAACTCGCAAACGCCCTGGCCGCGGCGCTACGCTCCGCAAAGCCCGAAAAGCGGACGATCGTGCGCGAGCGCGTCTCGCTCATCGAGCAAATGGAGATCGTCGCGCGCGCGGTGCGCGCGCACGGCCGCGCGAGTTTCTTCGCGCTGTGTGACGGTCTCGATCGTGTCGGCATCATCGTGACGTTTTTGGCCGTGCTCGAGCTGGTGCGTCGCGGACGGCTTGCCGTCGCGCAAAGCGCGGCGTTCGACGATATCGACCTCTTGCCGCCCGAGGCGGCGCCCCATCTCGTCCTGGCGGTAGCCGATGCAAGCTGAACTCATCGAAACCGGCGCGCTGCAGCGCGCGATCGAAGCGATCTTGTTCGTGGCCTCGGAGGCCCTCTCGATCAAGGCCCTCGCGAAACTGACGGGCGCGGAAGAATCCGAGGTCACGGTCGCGCTGCAGAAGATCGACGAAGCATTCGCGGACCGCGGCATCGTGCTGCGCGAGATCGCCGGCGGCTACCGGTTCGCGAGTTCGCCCGCCGTTCGCGAGGCGGTCGAAGCCTATCTGCTGCCGCCCAAGACCAACCTCTCGCCGGCGGCGCTGGAGACGCTGGCGATCGCGGCCTACATGCAGCCGGTGACCAAAGGCGAGATCGAGAACATCCGCGGCGTCAGCGCGGATTCGGTGATCGCGACGCTGGTCGATCGCCGCTTCTTGATGGAAGGCGGGCGCAAGGACGTCGCCGGGCGGCCGATCCTCTATAAGACGACGTCTGAGTTTCTCGAAACCTTCGGCTTGCGTTCGCTCGACGAACTGCCGCCCGTCGACATCGAGAGCGGTGTCCAAGTCGAGCTCGCCCTGCCGATCCCGACCGCGATCGCGATCGACGAAGTTGCCCCGGTCGGCGAGACCGATATCGATGTTTTACCCGAGCCGGCGGTTCAACTCGCGGCCGACGAAGAACACGTACAAGAAGGCGCGCCCGCCGAGCGGCCGCGCGGTGAGGAAGAAGCCCCTGAAAAAGTCTGACATCTGGGCCACGATCGACGAGAACGCGCAAGCGGTCGCGATCGCCCACGAACTGATCCAACCCGGTGAATCGTTCAAACTCACCGAGGACCAAGCGGCTGCCGTCGAGACGATCAACGCCGGGCTCGCCGACGGCATCTTCGAGTTCTTGCTCAAGGCGCCGACGGGCTCCGGCAAGACCGAAGTGATGATGCGCGTCTCCGTCAACACGATTTTGGAGACCGGCGGACACATTTGCGTGATCGCGCCGACGCGCGATCTCGTGCGCCAGCACGTCGCCTATTTCACCGAACGGCTCGCAGGCACGCCGCTCGGGGTCGCGCAGATCCACGGCGGGATGTCGCCGGGCGAACGCCGCGCCGCCGAAGCCGGCATCGCCGACGGATCAATTCGCGTCGTGGTCGGCTCGGCGATGATGCTCTCGAGCCGGAATTGGTGGGAGGTCATCGACCGCAGCGAGTTGCTCGTCATCGACGACGTCAACGCCTTCGACGAACGCGAACACTTGCGGCTGCTCGAAGACCTCGACTGTCCGATGCTCTTCGCGACCGCGACGCCGGCCGAACTGCGGTCGTTTCTCACCCGCGTCGGCGCGATGGACCACATCGTCTCGATGAAGAAGATGCCGTTCGACGTGCTGCCGACGACGGTGCACAAACCGTCCGGCGTGTGGGGCGAACCGCCAACCGAACAACTCTCGCACGCCGATGCGCTCATTCGCGACCACCTGACGCGCAAATCGCGGATCTTCGTGATCGGCCGGACGCGCGGCGATATTCCGCGCCTTGCCGAACGTCTCGAAGCGATGTACGGGATCCCGGTTCAGCAGCTGCGCGGCGACATGGCCGATACGGCCGAGCACGGCAATCGCCACCGCAAACGTGGCGTGAAGGTCAACGATGTCGGGACGCGCGTCGAGATGATGACCGCGTTCCGCAACGGCGCGCCCGCCATCCTCGCCGCAACGAACCTCGTCGGCAGCGGCCTCGATATCCCGGCCGCCGATTTGATCGTGCTCACCGATGCCGATGCGTTCGGCGAGGCCGAGGTCGAGCAGTTGATCGGCCGTGTGGGGCGCCGCGAGCGGCCCTCCGACGCCGTCCTCATCACGAGCACCACGTTCGAGAAGAATCCCTCGAAGTCGATGGCCAGCGGCCGCGCGCAGACGTTCATGCCGGCCGGCATGCGCAAGAACCAGCTCCGCTTCACGCGCCGGCGCTGAGGTGCGGTTCGGCTTGCACGTCCGCGTCGGCACGGGGTACGACGACGCGGTCGCGTACGCGGAGCGGCTGGGGTGTACCGCGTTGCAATTTTTCAGCGGGAACCCGAAGACGTATCGCGTCGGGCCGATCGATACCGCGGCGCTCGCGCACTTCGCGCAAGCCCGGGCGAACGCGGGGATCGAACGCGCGGCGATTCATACCTCGTACTTGATCAATCTTGCGAGCGAAGATCCCAAGTCCGCCGCGAACTCGCTGCGGCTCTTGACGAACGATCTCGCGGTCGCGGCGGCGGGCGATGTCGCGTTCGTCAACACGCATCTCGGATCGTACGGCACGCGCGACCGCGATGCGGGATTCGCGCAGGTCGTGGCGGCGCTCGAAGCCGCACTCGAGACGATCCGCCCCGGCGTGTATCTCGTGATGGAAAATTCGGCCGGCGCGGGTCAGCTGTGCGGCGGGACACTTGCCGAGCTCGGCGCGTTCGTTCGCGCGGTCGGGCATCCACAGCTCGCGGTCTGTCTCGATACGGCACACGCTTGGGCGGCGGGCTACGAAATCAATTCTGCCGCCGGAGTCGACCGCTTCGTCGACGAAGCGGATCGCGAGATCGGTATCGACCGTATCGTGCTGTTCCATTTCAATGACACGCAGATTCCGCTCGGCGGTCACCGCGATCGTCACTGGCATATCGGCGAGGGGCTTATCGGCTTCGAGGGCTTTCGCGCGCTCGCAACGCATGCGGCATGGCGCGATCGAACCGCGATCCTCGAGACGCCCGGCGACGAGCCTGACGACGAACGCAACATGCGTACCATCCGTTCGATCTTCGAAGGAGCGAGTGCAGGATGAGTTCCGAACAAGAGCGTCGCGCCGCAACGCGCGTCAAAGTCCATCTCGAGGTCACGTTTACCGCCGGCACGGCGCTGCCGATGACCGGTACCGTCGAGAACATCTCGAAGAACGGTGTCTTGCTGATCGCCCCGATCGCCCTCGCCGCCCAAACCCGCGTCCGGATTGCGTTCACCGATCCCCACAGCCGAACGCAGCGAACGATCGAGGGCGAAGTCGTGCGTTCCGCGCCGGCCGGGAAGTTCGGCGTCTCGTTCGTCGGCACTGACGAAGCCGCGCTCGCGTTCGTCCGGACGCTGGTGGAGGAACTGGCGTAAACGGCGGTGGTCGTCCACTTCGACCTCGACGCCTTTTATGCCGCCGTCGCGCAGCGCGACGATCCCGCGCTGCGCGGCAAACCCGTCGCGATCGCCGGCGCCAGCCGGCGCTCCGTCGTGCTAACGGCCTCCTACGAAGCGCGTCCGTACGGCGTGCGCTCCGCGATCCCGCTCTACCGCGCACTCGAGGCGTGCCCCGGGCTGATCGTCGTACCGCCGGATTTTCCGGCCTACCGTGCGGCCTCCGAGACGGTGTTCGCGATCTTCGCCGACGGAACGCTCGCGGTCGAGGGACTCTCGCTCGATGAGGCCTTCGTCGCGATCGCCGACGACGACTTGGATTCTGCCGCACGCTGGGCCGCCGGCGTGCGCGACCGCATCAAACGTGAAACGGGGCTGACGGCCAGCGCCGGCGTCGCGAACGGCAAGATGGTCGCGAAGATCGCGAGCGACTCGTGCAAGCCCGACGGGCTCGCCGTCGTTCCGCCCGGCACGGAGGCCGCCTATCTCGCGCCGATGCCGGCCGGCCGCTTGTGGGGCATCGGGCCCAAGACCATCAAACGCCTCGAAGGCACGGGAATCGAGACGATCGGCGACATCGCCGCGCTCGACGATGCGCGCGCGTTCGCGCTCTTCGGCCGCTGGGGCCGCGAACTGCGCGACCTCGCACGCGGCATCGACGGCCGCGCCGTCGACGGCAGCCGCGAGCGCAAGTCGATCTCGACCGAAGAGACCTTCGAGTACGACGTCCGGGACGAGGGGCGCGTGATCGAATTGCTGCGCGCGCAAGCAACCGAACTCTCGGAGGACTTGCGGAAGCGTGCGCTGCGCGGCCACACGATCGGCATCAAGGTCAAACGCGCCGACTTCACCGTGCTCGGCCGGCAGACGCATCTGAACGTCGCAATCGACGACGCCGGCTCGATCTTCGCGGCGTCCGTCCATTGCTGGAAGCGCTCGGCCTTGGCCGGCTCGGCGATTCGCCTACTCGGTACGCGCGTGGCGGACCTCGTCGAGGGTGAGGCCCCGGAGCTGTCGCTTTTCACGAACTGAGGTGCCCAAAAAACCGCAATGGCCGGCGGATCTGGCGATCCGCCGGCCGTTGCTCGACCCCCCGCCACGCCCACTCCGCGCTCCGGGGAATCTACGCCATCGCGATGCGTGCGGAAGGCTTGGAAATGGCCGGCCATCTCTCCTGTATGGTCTAACCAAATATGTCGAAGAGCGAGGCGGCGCGCGGGAGACACTACATTCCCGCGCGCCGCGATCCAACCGGCCGCCCACTCTCGGTACCGGTGGGACATGCGACGGGCTCGGCGGTGTGTGGTGGAGGCCGCCGGGCCGTCGCCTTGCGATCCTACGGAACGGCGGTCACGGATCGGTTACCGCTCGTCTGACGTCATGACGGCAGCGTAGCGGCGGATCTCGCGCTGCAGCGCGACGGCATCCCCGTCGCGCCGAAGCGCTTCGATGCTGATCTCGTAGGCGGTTTCGTCGGATTCATCGAGCAGGCGCAAATCGGCGGCGATCTGGTGCGCGCGGGCCGTTTCGCCCGTGGAAAGAGCCTTTTCCGCGATCGTCCGGGCCAAGCGCCGCACGACCGCTTCGGCGCGCGCCGCGTAGCGCACGAACCACGGCCAGCGGCTCATCCCCTGCAGGCGTGCGACCCCGGCGCGAAAGCTCGCGACCAGCGGCTCGATCTCGAGGGCGTCGGCCGGCTGCGCCCCGGCGGCGAAAAGCATTCCCTCGAGCTGGGCGATATCGGTCCGAAAGGCGGCGGCGATCCGGTAGCCGTTTTCGCTCTGGATCACGACACGCGGGTCGCCGAACGCGACACGAATGCGGTGCGCCGCGCTCTTGAGCGCACCGATTCCGCGTTTGTCCGAAAGGTCGGGCCAAAGCGCGTCGACGATCGCGCTCCGGTCGGCGCGGCCGGCCGGCTGGAGCGCGAGAAACATCAGCACTTCGAGCGGGCGGCCGGCGATCGCGACGGGTGAGCCGTCGGCGTTGCGCACACTGCCGTCGAGAATTCCCACCTCGATCGCGTCGGCATCGGAGGCGGCGAGATCGGCGGGCCCCAGCACGGTCCGGGGCATATCGCCAAGCCGCTCGAGCAGGGGCGCCGGATCGCTCCAGCCCGCGACCACCACGCGCACGATCGGAACGAGACGCACGATCCAATCGGCGAGCCGGTCGAGCAGCGGCGCTGCAAGGTGCTCGCCGGATGCGATTGCGATCCAGCGCGCGTCCGCCGCCGGCGCAACGACACCGGGCGTGGACACCGTCGCGAGGACGAAGCGGCGGTCGAGGTCGGCCGGGCTGGTACAACCGCGCAGAGCGACCGGAATCGGTGCTGCTCCGGAGGTGGAGCGCAGGTCCGCGAGCAGATCGTCCGTTCCGGATCCCGGTGGTGCCGCGACGATCAGCAACCGCGTCTGGGGAGCGACCCGGCCCCGCACGGCTTCCGCCATCAGACGGCCAGCGCTTCGTCGATGGCTTCGGCTTGCGTCATCCGTGCACCGGCGGCCAGCAATTCCATGCGCTCCGCACGAGCGGTCCGCTCGCACAGCAGCGCCCAGGTGAAATCGTAGGCGACTTGCTCCGTCCGGTCGCGCACTTCGTTTGCCGCGCGTAGTTGCTCGTCGGCGAACCCGAGCAGACGGAGTGCGCGCGCGTCGCCGTGCGCGCCGGCGAGCGCGGCGACGCCCGCGATGTGCGCGATCGGCCGGATCACGGACGACGCCAGCTCGCGACACAGATGCAGACAGAGGAACGCGTATTTCCGCGCCTCGACGGTGTCGCGTTTCAGCAAGGCATACGCGGCAAGGTTGCTGGCGAGAATCTCTTGGAGGTCGGCGCCCTCGCAGCGCCCGAGCGCATCGGAGGCCGTCCGCATCGCTGCATCGAGCGCGCCGGTATGGAACTGGCATTCGGCAAAGTTCAAGCCCATGCGCGCCGACTCGCGGCGATCGCCTTCGCCGGTCGCCGCCGCAACGGCGCGATCGAACAGCGACTGCGCGTCGTCTCGCGCTCCCGTCATCCAGACCGGAACGGCGAGATCGGCGAGTGCGCGGCCCTCCGAGCGCCGTTCGCCGCGCAGCGCAAAGATGACGGTCGCGAGCGAGAGCTCGCGGATCGCCTCGTCGACGCGTCCGTGCCGGTGTAAGAGGAAGCCGTAGACCCGCCGTGATTCCGCCGCCATCACGTCCTGGCCGAGCGCGTCATACGAGGCGACCGACGCGAGCGCCAGCGCCAGCACCTCGGGATGGAGGCGGATCTCGATCTCCGCGTACGCGCGCTGGAGCCGGGCGCGCGTCTGGGCGCTGATCCGGGCGGCGTTCGGGCCATCGGCTTCGGCGATCGCTGCGCGCGTGAGGCGCACGCCTTCGCCATAGGCGATGATCCGAAACGCGAAGCCGAGTTCGCCGATCATTCGGCAACCGAGTTCCACATCGTTGCGGTCGGTGAACGCCCACGTAATCGCCGCGCGAATGTTGTCCAATTCAGCGAGCAGATCGCGCACGATGAAGCGCAGGGGTTGGACGTAGTGCGCGCGGTCTGCAGCGCCGATCAGATCGGCGAAATACTGCGCGTGGCGGGCTGCCGCGAGCGCCGCCGCTTCCTTCGCTCCGGGCAGCGTCACGATGAAATCGCGCATCGGCTCGAGCAGCCGGAAGCGCCCGTCGGCCCGATCGGAGCGGACGATCAGCGATTTCTCGACCAGGCGTTCGAGCGTCGCGGCCGTGGTCTGCTCGTCCTCGAAGGGCTCGCCGCAGACGGCGTGCGCGGCGGCGACCGTCCAGCTGCCGGTGAGGACGGTCGAACGCGCGAGCATGCGGCGCTCCACCGGCGAGAGCTGCGCGAAGAGCCAGTCGAGCACGGATTCCATCGTCGTTTCGCGCGACGCGCCGATGCCGAAGAGATCGCGTAACTGCTCGGCGAGCGACTTCACGCCGGCCGCGCGCACGTGACTCGCCGTCAGCTCGATCGCGAGCGCAAGTCCATCCAACTGGCGGCAGATGCGCGCGACGTCGAGCACGCTATCGCCGGTGAGCGCAAACGCCCCGCCCATGACGCCCGCGCGATCGGCGAAGAGCTCGACGGCGGGCGAGGATCGTAGGGTATCCGCGGCTGGTGCGTCGCTGCGATCGGCGACGGCGAGCGGTCGCACCCTATACACATGCTCGCCCGGCGCGCCGAGCGCCTCGCGCGAGGTTGCGAGGACGCGCACACCCGGACAGCGCTGGGTCAGTTCCGTTGCCAGCGATCCTGCGGCGCTGCGCAGATGCTCGCAGTTGTCGAGGATGAGGAGCACGTTCTGACGGGCGAGCAGGTCGGCGATGCGTTGCACGGCTGCGTGTTCATCGTCGAGGGCGAGCCCAAGTACGGCCGCTGCGACGTCCGGTACGTGCTCGGGCTTGCGCACCGTTGCAAGCTCGATGAACCAGACGCCGTCGAAGTCGCTGCCGAGCAGATCGGCACCGATGCGCAGTGCCAAACGTGTTTTGCCGATCCCCGGTTGCCCGAGGAGCGTGATGAACGGCGTCTTGACGAAGAGCTGCCGGATGGCGGCTCCCTCAGATTCACGGCCGACGAAACTCGTCGTCGGCCGCGGAAGATTATTCCGTACGGTTTTCATTCAACAGGCATGCCCGCCGAGTTGCGCGGAGCGGTCAGCGCACGGTTGGCGAACGAGTGCCGCGAAATCCTTGTGCCTCCTATACCAAGGGAAGCGTCTGATAACTCCCGGCCAGCACGTCGGCCGGATCGTGTCCGAGCCAGTTCTTGAGGACGGTTGCGTAGACGGTGCGAAAGTCGGTATGGAATTTGAGATCGCCGTTATCCAGATCGGTCAGTGAGGGGTGGTCGCCGTAGACGCCGCACTTCACGGCGCCGCCGATCACGAAGAGCGGCATCGCGGTGCCATGATCGGTTCCGTTGGAAGCGTTCTGTGTGACGCGTCGGCCGAACTCCGAGAACGTCATCGCGAGCACATTCTTATCAATCTGATGGGCGGCGAGATCCGCGTAGAACGCCGCCAGGCCGTCGCCCATCATCTTGAGCAAGCGGTCCTGCTGCACGCGTTGGTTTGCATGCGTATCGAACGATCCGATCGAGACGAAGACGATGCGCGTGCCGGCGTTGCTGCCGATCAGTTGCGCGGCGAGTTTGAGCTGGTTCGAAAAGGTGTCGTTCGGATAGGTTGCCTTGGTCGTATAGCCGGCGATCTTCGCGCGCAGCGCGTCGCCGCCGTGATACGCATTTCGCGCGGTGTCGGCGATCATCTCGAGATACGGCGATTGGCCCGGCTTCGCACCGTCGTAGAGCGCGCCGGCGCTGGTCTTCGCATCCTTGATCGTGTTGTAGGCGTAGCCGCCGATCGAGCCGATCGCCGGAACGTCGACGTGCTGCGCGACGAGTGCGGTCGGCAACGTGTCGCCGAGCGCGACCGCCTCGAACATCGAGGGCGGCTTCACGTTTGCCGGATACGTGCGATCGAGATAGCGGCCGAGCCAGCCGCTTTGCGTCGGGCGATCGGGCGAGGCGGTCTCCCAAATCTGGGTCGCCTCGAAGTGCGAGCGGTTCGGATTGGGATACCCGACGCCTTGCACGAGCGCGACGCGGCCTTCTTTGTAGAGTTCCATCAGCGAGGCGAGTGCTGGGTTGAGCCCGATCCGGTCATCGAGTTTGAGCACGGTGTTCGGTGCGACGCCGATCACCGGCCGCACGCGGTGGTACGCGTCGTCGCTGTACGGCACGACCGTATTGAGGCCGTCGTTCCCGCCGCTCATCTGAATGACGACGAGGACGTTGCGCGGATCGATGCTCGTGCCGAGCGCGGGCAGCGACTGAGCCGCCGCGGCGCGCATGAACGCGAGCGGCATCGTTCCACCGAGGACGGCGATCCCGAGCGATGAGGAGAGAAACGAACGGCGGTTGGTCACGGCGGACTCCTAGTTCAGTTGGTTGACGGGGAGGTTGAGCGTCAGCGCGACCGCGCCGCGAATTTTCTGCTGGTAATTCTCGGGTCCGAAGGGCACCGAGCCGACGGCATCCGACTGCGTCAGATAACCGACGATCGTCTCGCGCACGTCGCGCGTCACATCATCTTGGAGCGCCGCGCCGACGATCGCTTCGACGACGCGCGGCGCATCGAACCCCGCCTGCGCGACGATCGCGTCGGGCTGAATGTTGGGCGCGTCCGCCCTCGGCGGTGCTTGCGCGGCGAGCGCGTTGACGTAGTTGAAACGCGCGAGCAGCGTGTTGGTGTTGATCCACGCCGGTCCGCCGTCCCAGCCCTTGACGCTCGGCGGCGCGAGCGGCTCCTGTCCCATCCGGCGCAGCGCGTAGCCGAGGTTCGGCGGGATCTGCGCCGTGCCCGCGTAGCGCAAGAGTCCGATCGTAAATTCGATCGGACTCTTGGGGATCGCGCGATACGCACGGGTCGAATAGAAGACGTTCGAGCGCAGGATCGTGCCCATCGTCTTTGCGATGTCGTAGCCGCCCAGCGCGTAGGTTCGCGCGACACCCTCGATCAGTTCGGGTTCGGGATCGGAGTAGACGAAATATTCGAGCAGCGCACGGGCGATGAAGCGCTGGTGCACGGGCTGCGAGACGATGATCGCGATGACGTCTTGGAGCCCGAAGGCCCCCGTCCGGCCGAGGAACGTCTTGACGCCGTCGTCGTGCAGTTTCGGATTGAACGTCACCTGCTGCGTCTTGTTATTGTACGTCCAGCCGGTGAAGGCGCGCGCCGCGTTCTTCACGTCGTCTTCGGTATAGTTGCCGAGGCCGAGCGCGAAGAGCTCCATCACCTCGCGCGCGTAGTTCTCGTTCGGATGCGCCTTCGTGTTGTAGTGGTTGTCGAGCCAGACCGACATCGCCGGGTCGACGGAAACCGAGGCCAGCAGCGTCCGGAAATTGCCCATCCCTTGCGCGCGGAACAGATCGATCTGCTCGGCCATGAGCGCGGCGGGAACTTTGTCGATGCTCGTTGCGAAATGACCGTGCCAGAAGAGCGTCATCTTCTCGACCAGCGGGCGCTTCGTGCGCAGCATCCGGTCGAGCCACCACGTCTGCGTCCCCGAACGCGCGATGCCGCCGTTCACGTTGTAGAGCACGTCGCTTGGCGGATAGTCCGGAAACGCCAGATCGTCGCCGCTGGCATGTAAGAGCGAATCCACGGCGGCTTCCATGCCCAGCGACGCGGTTCGCGTCACCTCGCCCGCGGTGCCGCCGAATCCGGCCCGGCGCAGCAGATGCGCCGCCGAGCGCGTTGAGAACCGGCCTGCGAACGGGGCCAGGGGCTCCCCGTCGAGCGATCCCGGCGGCCGGAACCCGACTTGCGGGTCGGTTGACGTATCGAGCTTGATGTCGCGCATGGTGGTGCAACGGAATCCGACGAGACGGTATTGCGCCCAAGATTATAGCGCGGTGAAGAAGTGATCCCGATGCGGAAAGGAAGCGCTCGCTCCGTGCGCTCGGCAAAGACCGGTAAGCGTGGGCGGATCAGCCGTCGCTGCAACCCGGACAGACGGGGTTCGTTTCGCCTCGCAGCACGGCACCGATTCGCGCCGCGAGCGCGTCGTCGATCGGGAAGGCATCCGCATTGCCAAAGACGAGCGTGCCCGCGATCGTTGTTGCGTAGCAATCGAGCCCGGCGTCCGACGGTGCGGGCTGCGCGAGAAATCCGTCGCTCGCGGCGAAGCGCGCCGTTGCCGCCTTGCGCGCGGCGCAGCGGATGCAAACCGTCATCGCGATCGCCTGATCGATCGGGATGACACGCGGCGCGTGGGGCTCGGCGGCTATCGGATTCGCGGGAGACTCGGCCGCCGGCGGACCGGCGAGCGGCGCGACGGCCTCCACGCGAGCGGCGGCGGGCGGCGGCTGCAGGCCGGCGATTTCCGCCAGCAGTTCGGGGGCGGCGATGCCGCGCGTCGGCTTGCCCGAGGCGCTCACGGTGACCGTTTCGTCGGCGCAACCGAGAGCCACCGCGAGCGCGCGCCGATCTTCGCGCGAAAACGTCTCACGGAGTTTCGCCTGGTGCTGATACCAGGTGAACTTTGCCGTTCGCGAGGCGCTCGCCTCACCGACGGTGTCCTTGGGGATCATGCCGTAGACGGGGCTGAACAAGAACGCGTCGGGGACGTAATACGGCGGAAACGAGCCGGCCCGCAGATCGACGATGAAGACATGCGCGAAGCGACGCCACTTGATGCGGTCGATCGCCGCGACGGCGACGCCGCTGCCCGCTTGCAGCAGCGGGCCGTTCTCCGTGTTCGCGAGGCGCTCGCACGCGGCGAGCACGCGCGCGAAGTCGTCGCTTCCGTTCCGGCGCACGGCGCGATCGACGGCGGCGGCGAGCGCGCCGATCAGTGCACGGCGACGCTGCGTGCGCGCCGGCGCCTCACCGGAACGCGGAGCGAGCAGGCCGGCATCATCCGCGATGCGCATGAGCGTCGCGCCGCCGGGATCCGCGCGAAGCAGCATCTGCCACCGCGCGCGCCGCGTGCGAAAGTCTTCGATCCGCGTGCGCGCATCGGCGCTCAGGTCCGCATCGCGGTCGCCGCGCACGACGTTCGTGCCGAGCCGCAGGTCGCGCTTGCGATCCCAGCGGCGGTCTTCTTGCGCTTCGTCGATCGGCAGATCGAAGAGCAGCCCCTGCGCGCTCGACGGCTCGCCGCACAAGAGCGCAAGCGACGCGTCGTCGAGGGCAAAGGCCGGGAGTTGTAAGGCGCGCAGCAGCCACGCGTGGGCGAAGGGATCGGTCGCACTCCAGGCCGCCGCCAGCGCGTCGAGGACGTCGTGGCGCTCGAAGAGCGTTCCCTCGCCGTCGAGCGCCACCGGAACGTTGCGGTCGACGAGCGCGTCCTCGAACGGCGCAAGTGCCCGGAGCGAGCGGTGCACGACCGCGATGCGCTCCGGCGCGCAGCCGCCCGCGATGTGCGAGGCAACGCGATCGGCGACGAACGCCGCTTCGCGTGCAAGCGACGGCGCGCGATGCACGGCGACGGCGGAGCCGGCGACGATCGGGCGGCCCGGCTCGAGCACGGCTTGCGCGACGGCACGAATTTGCTCCGGCACGTGCGTCCCCGCCGCGAGCGTCACCGTCGTCGCGGCTGCTTTGAAGACGCGCTCCGGGCGCGCACCCGCGAATGTCCGCGTTGCGGCGTCGGGATTTCCCGCAACGGTGACGCCGCGCAAGTCGGCGCCGAAGAGCCGCTGCAAGAACGCGAAATCGGCGCTCGGCAAATCGTGCACGTCGTCGACCACGGCGCAGCGGAAGCGTGCGCGCACGAGCCCGGCAACCGGCGGGCGTTCGTCGATCAACCGGGTCGCTTCGACGAGCGCATCGGTCGGCGTCAGGCAGCCGTGAGCCACCTGCGCCTCGAGATACGAGCGATAGAGCTTCGCGATGATCTTTGCCAGGTCGAGCTCGCGCCGTCGCTGGTGCTCGCGTTCGTGCGCGCTCACCGCAAGCGACGGGCGGTGTTCGTCTTTGGTCGCGTAGAGCAGCGCGGGCGCGGCGAGGTTGGGCGGGCTTGCGTAGAATTCGGTCGCGCCGCGCTGCGCGCGCGAGAGAAAAGCATCGGGATCGATTCCGGCGTCGCGCAGCTTGCGAATCAGCCGGAACGCCGCTGCCGCGAAGCGCTGCGGCGCGCGTAAGCCCGGAATCTCCGGGTCGATCTCGGGGCCGAGATAGGCTTCCCAGTCGGCGCTGAAGAGCGGTTCGATCGCGCGCTCGAAGATCTCCTCGGCCTCGATCGCGTCGATGCGCTCGATGTCATAGGCGAGGCCGGTCTGCGTCGCGTGTTCGGCAAGCAAGGCATACGCGAGCACGGCGAGCGGCTCGCCGCGGTGCGGACCCGGCGCGGCAAAGGCGCGCGCGCGTTCGCCCGTGAGCAACGCAGCGATGCGCTGCGCGAGCAGCGCCCCCGACTCGGCATGCGCGGAGCTGACGATCGTCGCGCCTACCGCGAGCGCGGGGTCCGCGCTGAGGAGCGCGACATAGCGCCGCGCGAGCGCATCCGTCTTCCCGCTCGCCGCGGGACCGGAAATCGCGATCAGCGGGCGATCGAGCGGGCTCTCGAGTGTGGGCTCGCTGTCGATCATCGCGCGAATCGGGCGGCGGCATCGAGCGGCCGTTCGCGGCACGCGTCGCGGTACGCGCAATACATGCATGCATCGGGATCCGTCGTCGCCGGAAAATCGGCGAGCGTTCCGCTCGCGAGGAGATTCGCGATGCGGCCCATCTCGTCGCGCGCGCGTTCGAGATCGCCGATCGAGAGCGACGTGCCGATCTCGAGTTCGACCGGCGCGACATCGAGCAGCGCATCTTTGAGCGGGATGAGCGCGAGCGTCGTCACGCGATCGCCTGCCGCCGTGCGAGCCCAGTAGTAAAACGGGAGCTGGAATTCGCGCAGCGCGACGACTTCGTCGCGGTAGGCCCGGGCGTTCTCCGCGATCGTGCCGGTCTTGTAATCGATCACCGAAACGCTGCCGTCGCCGGCCCGATCGACGCGATCGATGTATCCGACGAAATCCTGGCCGTCGATGACGAGGTCGGCCGCGAGCTCGCAACCGACCACGATGAACGGCTCCTTACGCGCGCGCTCGATCAGCCAACGCACGTAGCGTTTCCCGGTCCGGCGCGCGCGGCGCCGCTGGAGTTCCGCCTCGACCGGCGCGTCGAACCGCGCGCGAAAGCGATCGAACGCGGAGACGATCGCACCGTCGAGCCGGCTCGCGAGTTCGTTCTCCGGGATCCCCGCAACGTCGGGAACCGCGAGGTGGAAGGTTTCGAGCGCCGCGTGGAACGCGCTCCCATAGAACGAGGCCGACGAGCCCTTGTCTTCGACGGCGGAACACGCATAGCGAAAATACCACTTGCGCTTGCATTCGGCATACGCGTTGAGCGACGACGCACTGAAATGCATCTTGCGCAGCGGCACTGCGCGCTTCGGTAACGCGGCGAGCGGCGGCGCGGGATCGGGCTGCGGAGCGGCGATCGCGCGCGGCGTCGCATCGCCGAGCTCGGCCGCGAATTCGGCGAGCAGATCGGCGCTCGTCCAGGGCTCGGCAAAGGCGCGCGCCGCGTCGAAGGCATGCGTGACGCCGGCGAGGGCGGCGATGGTCGGCGCGTCGTCGAGGACGAAGCCGCTCGCGAGGGTCGCCATCACGGCCCCGGCGCTCGCGTTCGGCGCACCGTATGCGGCGCTCACGCCGTGCATCGCGCTCGCGAAGCGCGTCGCGCGTTCGCGCGACTGCGGGCCAAGGGCGATCTTGCCATCACCGATCGTCGTGAGCACCGGTCCGCGTTCGCCTGCGGCGACGATGAGCGCGCGCGCATCATCGAGCGCGACGCCCGACGCGCGCGAGCACAGCGCTTCGCGCGCATCGGCCTCCGCGCGGCTATCCGCATAGCGTACGATCGCCGCGGCCGCGTCGATGAGCCCGCGGTCGAGTGCGGGCGGTTCGACTGCGCCGAGATCGACCGCCTCGAAGACGAGCCCGAGCCCCGAGGTGAGCCGGCGCCAGGCAAAGGCGTCCTCTTCGTTTGCGAGCAGGACCGCGTCGATGGCGAGCCCACCCGCGGAGAATGCGCTGCGCTCGCCGCCGAGCGCGCGCCGCCGCGCTTCGGGGACATCGAAGACGCCGGCAAACGCGAGCAGCGTGCGATATTCGCCGGCCAGCCCCTCGAACGGCTCCTCGCCGCCGCGGTCGATCGCCGCGAGCGCGCGCGTTGCGAACGACGCGCTCGCGCGCACGTGCGCCGGGATGCCGACGTCACGCGTCGCAGCGATTCGACGGACGATCGCACGCCGTTCGCCCTCGCCGAGGACCCGCCGTCCGGTAAGCGCCGCCAGAAACCGCGCCGGCGTCGTGAGCGTCTGCGGCGCCACGGCGGCGCGCCTGGCGAGCGCGGCGTCGAGTCCGGCGACGAGGCGCCGTTCATCGACGAGGATCGGGTTCACGCGTCCGTCTTCGGCCCGCGCGGCCGGAACCCCCAGCCGTTCGTGGAAGTCGGACTCTCTGATGAAACGATTGATCGTCGGCGTCTCGGGAGCGAGCGGCAGCGCGTACGCGCTCGCGACGCTGCGCGCGCTGCGGTCGATCGGCACCGTCGAAACGCATTTGGTCCTCTCCGAGCAAGCGCGGCGCACGATCGAGCTCGAGACCGATTCGACCGCCGCACGGTTCGAAGAGCTCGCGGACGTCGTCCACCGCGACGGTGATCTCGCCGCGTCGATCTCGAGCGGCTCGTTCAAAACCGCCGGCATGCTCGTGATCCCGTGCTCGATGAAGACGGCCTCGGGGATCGCGCACTCCTACAATGCGAACCTGCTCGTGCGCGCGGCCGACGTGTGTTTGAAAGAGCGCCGAAAACTCGTGCTCGTGGTGCGCGAAACGCCGCTCCATCTCGGCCACTTGCGCATCCTCACGTCGCTCGCCGAATACGGTGCGATCGTCTTGCCGCCGGTCCCCGGCCTCTACGCGCGCCCGCAAACCGTCGACGACATCATCAACCACACCGTCGGCAAAGCCCTCGACCAATTCGAGATCGAAAACGCCCTCTTCACCCGCTGGACCGGCGCCTAAAACCGTCTCCGCGCTTGGGCCGCCTAGAACCGTCTCCGCGCTTCGATTGCCTTGCTATCACGGCACTCTCGGAAGACGTCGCACAGCCAGCGTGTCATCCTGAGCCTTCTGAGTGTCATCCTGAGCCTGTCGAAGGATGGGCATGCGATTCGGATGCCAGCCCCGGCTGCGATCGTGGCATAGCGCGCCACCTGAGTGCCACGCCCATCCTTCGACAGGCTCAGGATGACATCGGTGAAGGTCACGATAACAATTCGGTTTCCATGAAAGTTCGCGCGAAAGCGACGTCGCTCGGGTGGTCGACGTTGATTGCGATTTCGGGATGAGTGCAGCGGATTGCTCCCGCGCGCGCGCCGATCAGGCGGCTCGCGCGCTGCTCGGCGGCGTCAATCGAAAGGCGACCGAGCGCAAAGCGCAGGAGCGTTCCCCAGCCGAAGATCGCGGCGAGTCGCAGCGGCGATTTGCGCGCCGTTCCGAGCTGATCGAGCAGCGTTTCGAGCTGCGCCATGTCGAGCGGTTTGAGGACGACCGCGCCGCCGCCGCAGAATTGCCCGTCACGCATCCGTGCCCACGTATGCGGGACCTGCGGGAAGCGTGCATCGTGATAGCGGCGCTCTAAACAGGAATAGCCGAGGTCGAGATCGCGTGCGAGTGCAGCGTCGATCACTTCGTCGAGTGCGGCGCGCGTCAGGATCGGAAGATCGGAGGCGGTGATCAGGACCGGTTCGTCCGGCGCGAGCCCGGCGAGGCCGCTGCGCAAGCTCTCAATCATGCGCGGCCCATCGGGGCGACGTTCGTCTGCATCGGCGAGCCCGGCATCCGCTAGCGCCGTCTCGGGCGCGACAACGATGATGCGTTCGATCCGTGGGACGGTGCGCACCGCGCGCAGGGTGCGCTCGACGAGCGTGGACGCGCCGATATGCACGAACGCTTTGTTCGGCACGCCCGGTTCGAGCGCTGCGACCGCGTCCGGCGGTCCGCCCGCGAGGACGAGCGCGTTCACGGGGCGCGCCAGCCGGGCGTCGGCGCGAGCGGCACGACGACCGTGCGCGTCGCGGGCGCAACGCTCAGGCGATCGGCAAGCGCACGCGCGTTCGCTTCGCTCGCTTCGAGTGCGAAGCACGCGCCGCCGGATCCCGAGAGCATCGCAAGCGTTGCTCCGGCGGCGCGGAGCGCAGCGAGCGTCTCGGCGACCGGCGGATATGCTGCGGCAACGATCGGCTCGAAGTCGTTCACGGCGGCGCGGCAAACGGCTCCAAAGTCGCCCGCTTGCACGGCTTCGAGGACACGCAAGCTCGCGCTCCCGGCGCGCGCCCGGCTCGGTGCGGGGTTCTTCTCGCGGTGCGCCGCGAGTGTGCGGTAGGCGTCGGCGGTCGAAACGTGCACGCTCGGCATCGCGAGGACGACCCACCACGGCGGCAGCGCGCCGAGCGCGGTCACCCGGTCGCCGGTCCCCTCAACGAGCGCGCCGTCGCCGACGAGGAAGAACGGCACATCCGACCCGAGCGCACGCGCATCGGCCAGCCAATCGCGGGTGGAAATCGGTCCGAGCGCGCCGTCGATCGCAAGGCGCAGCAGCGCCGCCGCGTCGCTCGAGCCGCCGCCGAGCCCCGCGCCGGCGGGAATCGCCTTGCGGAGCCGCACGTGCAGCGGCGCAGCGCCGAGACCGATGCGATCGAGCGCACGTACGACCAGATTATCAGCGGTCAGCGTCGGCGGATCGCATTCGAATGCGAACGCGGGACCCGGTTCGACGGTGAGTTCGTCGGCGAGCCCAACGGGAAGCATCACGCTGCGCAGCGTGTGGTAGCCGTCTTCGCGGCGCGCGAGAATCTCCAGGGTCAGATTTATTTTGGCGTATGCGAGCAAACGGAACCTCGTTGTCGATGAAGGGTTCGCGGTCGAAGCGCGAACCCTTCATCGGTGCGAACGAGCTACGACGCGCAGCGGAACGAATTCTGCGCCTACGTCCTGCCGGAGTCCGAAACGCCGTTCGGGATGACG
>Ga0116226_10001723_pt1 | contig 19009 bp, 20 predicted proteins | sample S1TSphfallax_FD_89692 | JGI IMG/M metagenome (GOLD analysis project Ga0116226, IMG submission 89692) | Host-associated microbial communities from peat moss isolated from Minnesota, USA - S1T2_Fa - Sphagnum fallax MG | ecosystem: Host-associated > Plants > Peat moss > Unclassified | place: USA... | reverse complement strand
CTATCGGCTGGAGGCGTGACGACGGCTAAGGTCGGGACGCCCTGACATGCGCCTGCCCGCCCTCATCCGCACGACGCCGCTCCGGCTGACGATCCTGTTCCTCGCCGCCTTCGCCGCGGCGGCGGCCGCTTTTCTCGCCTACATCTATGTCGCGACCGTGGGCGAGGTGACGCGGCGGGCCGACATCGATGTCGGGCGCGAGATCGACTCCCTGGACGGGGTGTACCGCCGCGGCGGCCTGGACGCGCTAAATCAGGCCTTGATCCAACGCTCTCTGGGCGACCGTCCCTATCTGTATGTGCTCGCTAAGCCGAACGGCAAGGTGATCACCGGCAATCTGGCCCAGTCGCCCGTCGATCCGCCGACCTCGCCCGACGCGGCGACGACCTTCCGGATCACCGACACCGATCCCGACGGCGCCGTGGTGCGCACGCCCGGCTGGGGTCGTCAGGTGCGTATGCCGACTGGGGAGCTGCTGTTCGTCGGCGCCGACATCGGCGAGGGCCGTGCGTCCGTGCTGCGCATCGTGCGCGCGCTCTGGGGCGCCGGCGTGCTGGTCATCCTGCTGGGTCTCGCCGGCGGCCTGGTGGTCAGCCGTAACGTCAGCCGCAGCCTGGCCGGGCTGAACCGCGCCGTCGCCGCCGTCGAAGCGGGCGATCTGGACGCGCGCGCGCCGGTCCGGGGCGTGCGGGACGAATATGACGAGCTGGCGATCGGGCTGAACGGCATGCTGGACCGGGTCGAGCGGCTGATGGGCGGCCTGCGCCACGCCGGCGACGCCATCGCCCACGACCTCCGCTCACCCCTGACCCGCCAGCGCGTGCGGCTGGAGACGGCCCTGATGGAGGTGGAGGCCGGCCACGCCGACCCGCGCGCCGCCCTGGCCCAGGCGCTGGAGGACTCCGACACCGTGCTGCGCACCTTCAACGCCGTGCTGGCGATCTCAAGGCTGCAGGCCGCGGGCCAGATTCCGGACCCCAAGCCTGTCGATGTCTCGGAGATGGCCGCCGGGATCGCCGAACTGTATGAACCGCTCTGCGAGGAGAAGGCGCTGGATTTTGGGACGGAGCTGGGCCGGGGCCTGATCGTGCGCGGCAACGGGGCTTTTCTGAGCCAGGCCTTGGCGAACCTCCTGGACAACGCCGTCAAATACACGCCGGCCGGCGGCGCTGTCATGCTGCGGACGCGGCGGCGGGGCTCGGGTGAGATCGAGATCACGGTCACAGACACCGGCCCCGGCGTGCCCGACGAAGATCGGGACCGGGTGGTTGAGCGGTTCGTGCGTCTGGAGCAGAGCCGAAGCGCGCCGGGCGCCGGCCTCGGCCTATCCCTCGTGGCCGCGGTCGCAACCGCCCACGCCGGCCGGCTGGAACTTGACGAAGGCCCCGGCAAAATCGGCGACATGGGTCCAGGATTGCGCGCGGCGCTGGTATTTCCGCCAGCTTGACGGGGGCGAGGCGGAACAGCAATGGGTGCTTCGAGACGCGAGCAAGCTCGCTCCCAGCATGACGACCGCTCTTGGCCCCCCCCACCGCCGTCATGCTGAGGAGGGGGCCGCCAGGCGACCGTCTCGAAGCACGCTCGTCGGGGCAGCCCGGGTTTGTACTTAGAGCAGGACGGGGAAAACCCCTTCGCACTTTTCCTCAACCCGCTCTAAAAGGCGCGTTAGCCCGATGTTGGGCGCAACGACTCAAAGGACCGGTATCGATGGCGGAACGGGGACAGGCGATGCGCGGTCCGCGCAGTCTCCTGCGCCAGATACGGGAAGCCATGGCCGGTGGGGGGCCGGCTCAGCAGCGCCTTGACCGCGTCGTGCAGATCATCGCCGTGTCGATGGTCGCCGAGGTCTGTTCGATCTACCTGCGGCGCGCCTCGGCCGATATGGAGTTGTTCGCGACCCAGGGCCTGAAGCGCGAAGCCGTCCACGTCACCCGCATGAAGCCCGGCGAGGGCCTGGTCGGCGAGGTGATGCGGCTGAACCGTCCCATCAATCTTTCCGAAGCGCCGCTGCACCCGAGCTTCTCCTATCATCCGGAAACGGGCGAAGACCCCTACCACTCCTTCATGGGCGTGCCGCTATTGCGGGGCGGGCGGGCGGTCGGCGTGCTCGTGGTGCAGAACCAGACCGCCAGGGTCTATGGCGAGGACGAGGTCGAGGATCTGCAGACCATCGCCATGGTGCTGGCGGAGATGGTGGCGTCCGGCGAACTGGTGGGGTTGGACGAACTAAAGGACGTGGAGCTCGCCCCCCACAGGCCTGAGCGGATGCGGGGCCTGAAGTTCGCCGAAGGCTTGGCGCTGGGGACCGCAGTGCTGCACGAGGCGCCGGTTGCGCCGGAAAAGCTCTTGGCCGACGACGCGGGCGAGGAAGAACAGCGCCTGCATCAGGCCACCCATGTGTTGCGCCAGCAGATCGACAGTATGCTGGAGGGCCATCATGGCCTGGTCGGTCAGACCATAGACGTGCTGGAAGCCTACCGCATGTTCGCCCACGACCGCGGCTGGAACCGTAGTCTGGAAGACGCGGTGCGCTCGGGCCTTACGGCGGAAGCGGCGGTCGAACGGGTCCGGTCGGAACAGCGCGCCCGCATGGCCCAGGCGCGCGACGCCTATCTGCGCGAACGCCTGCACGACCTTGAAGATCTGGCCGACCGGTTGCTGCGCATCCTCGCCGGCGAGGCGCCGGGCAGTCGCGAGCTGCCCGACGACGCTATTCTGATCGCGCGCAACCTTGGGCCGGCCGATCTGCTGGAATACGATCGCGCCAAGCTGAAGGGCTTGCTGCTGGAGGAGGGATCGACCGCCAGCCACGCCTCCATCGTCGCCCGCGCGCTCGGCATCCCCTGCGTGGGTCGCCTATCGGGCCTGCGCGACCGGGTATCGACCGGCGACGCCGTCATCGTCGACGGCGAAATCGGCGAAGCTTTCTTACGACCCCGGCCCGACATCATCGAGGCTTTCAAGTCGCGCTCCGCCGTGCGCGCCCTTCGCCGCGCCGAGTTCGACCGGCTGCGCGATACCCCGGCCTTCACACGAGACGGCGCCAAGATCACCTTGTTGATGAACGCCGGCCTTGCGGTCGATCTCGAGAACCTAGACGTGACCGGCGCCGAAGGCATCGGCCTCTTCCGGACCGAGTTCCAGTTCATGGTGGCCGAAGAGCTGCCCCGGCTCGACGCCCAGACGGCGCTCTACGCCCGCGTGTTGGACGCGGCCGGCGATCGCTCTGTGGTGTTCCGCACCCTGGACCTGGGCGGCGACAAGGTGCTGCCCTACCTCAAAGCCGAGCGCGAAGACAATCCGGCCCTCGGCTGGCGGGCGGTGCGCATGGGTCTAGACCGACCGGCGCTGATGCGGATGCAGCTTCGCGCCCTGATCTCGGCCGCACGAGGGCGGGAGCTTCGAGTGATGTTCCCGCTCGTGGCCTCCGTGGACGAGTTCCGCCAGGCGCGACTTCTGGTGGACCGGGAGCTCGCCTGGGCGTTGCGGCGCGGACGCCCGATCCCCGCGGTGGTGCGCGTCGGCGTGATGATCGAGACGCCCGCCCTCCTTTGGCACCTGGACGCTCTCCTGCCCATGACCGACTTCGTCTCGGTCGGCACCAACGACCTGATGCAGTATCTTTTCGCCGCCGACCGGGGCAATCCGCGGGTTTCGGATCGCTACGATCTTTTGTCGCCGCCGGCGCTCCGGGCGCTGAACACCATCAGCGAGGCCTGCGCCGAGACCGGAACGCCCGTGTCGATCTGTGGGGAGCTGGCCGGACGACCGCTCGAAGCGTTCGCCCTGATCGGTCTCGGATTCTCGCGCCTGTCGATGCCGCCTGCCGGTATCGGCCCCGTGAAAGCCATGGTGTTGTCGCTAGATCGTGAAGCTGCACGTCGTGGGCTCGCGCAAACCCTGCGCGGCGCAGGCGGCTCCGCCCGCAGCGAGATCGAAAGTCTGGCCCGGAAATTAAATGTCGCAGTTTGATCTGTTGTAGGAAATTCGCTTTCTTGTTAATCGCTTTAGCACAGGTTAACCGTTGTAATAGGTGTGAGCCCCAGCATAACGCTGAGGCCCTATTGAGCAGCTGAGGCTTCGGACGCCATGGCGCCGTTAGATACAGGCTCGATAACCACCGTGGTGCACTCGGCCGATCCCTTCGGCCGCGGGCCGGCGCCATCGTCGGCGGACTTCGCCCACGTTGGTCAATACTTGAGAGCCTTGCGCGAACATCGCGGTCTAACCTTAGCTCACGTTTCAGCCGAAACCAGAGTCCGGCGGCTGTACTTGAGCGCCCTTGAAGAGGGCGAGCATGGCCCCCTGCCCTCTCGTCCTTTCGCGATAGGATATGTCAAAGCTTACGCCCGCGTGCTGGGTCTAGATGGAGATGAGGTCGTCGCTCGCTTCAGGACGGAGTTTCCTGAGGATCGCGCGCCGCTGCGGGCGCCGATCGGCGTGGCGCAGGAAAAAGATCGGGCTCGGCGCCTGATCTATTGGGCGGGCGGCGCGGTCGTTTTCGCGGTCGTGCTCTGGAATGTGGCCCAGCGGACCATCATCAATGACCAACCAGCCCCCGGGCCGGCGTTCCCTGCCGCCGAACTGCAATCGCCGATGCCCTCGCCTGGTTTGGTGAAGCTGGGCGCGCCCACGCCGCCGCCCGCGGATCAGACCGTGCCGCAGCCTTATGTAACGCCGGGTCTCCCGCAGACCGATCCAACGAGCGACGCGAGCGCGACTCCGTCGAGCCCCACCGCGTCCCCGGCCGTGGCGGCGCCCCAAGCCGCCCCCGCCGAGTTCGAAGGTCATGGCGCGATCTACGGCGCGGCGGCGAACGATGGCGATGTGATCATCCAGGCCAAGAAGCGCGCCGCTCTCATCGTTCGAGGCCCCGGCGGCGTCATCTATTTCGCGCGTGAACTCGCGATCGGCGAGGCCTACCGTGTGCCGCGCGGGACTCACGCGACAGCCGATGCGTCCGATCCGGCCGCCTTCGATCTCTATGTGGGCGGCAAGTTCCAGGGCTTGCTGACCGAGCCCTTAACACCGCTCGATATGGCGCCGCCCGCCTCTACGGCGGCCTTAGCCGTATCCGCTGCGCCGAGCCAAGCGTCGAAGGTCGCCGCCACGGCCTCCCCGGCCGCCTAAGCTCCGCGGACTGGACACCAGTCCGACGTCGGACGATGATGGCGCAATCGCTTAAAAGGTCCTATCTTTCCGGCCATGAACACCGAAGACCACCGCCACGTCCGTCCCTGGCGCATGATCGATCGCCGCAAGTCCCGCAAGATTCGCGTGGGCTCGGTGGAGGTCGGCGGGGACGCCCCGATCTCCGTCCAGTCGATGACCAATACGGTGACGTCGGACGCAGAGGCCACCATCGCTCAGATTCGCCAGCTTGAAGAGGCCGGCGCCGACATCGTTCGGGTCTCTTGCCCGGACAAGGAGTCGACGGCGGCCTTCAAGACCATCGCCAAGGCGGTCAAGGTCCCGCTCGTCGCCGACATCCACTTTCACTACAAGCGGGGGATCGAAGCGGCCCAGGCCGGCGCGGCGTGCCTTCGCATCAACCCCGGCAACATCGGCTCCGCCGATCGTGTGAAAGAGGTCGTCCAGGCGGCGCGCGACCACGGCTGCTCGATCCGCATCGGCGTCAACGCCGGCTCGCTGGAGCCCCATCTCTTGGAGCAGTACGGCGAGCCCTGCCCCGAAGCCATGGTCGAGTCCGCCCTGTTCCATGCGCGCATCCTGCAGGACCTGGACTTCCACGAGTTCAAGATCAGCGTGAAGGCGTCGGACGTCTTCTTGACCGTGGCGGCCTATCAGCAGTTGGCCGAAGCGATCGACTGTCCGCTGCACCTGGGCGTGACCGAGGCTGGCCCGCTCCGTTCGGGCACGATCAAATCGGCGATCGGGCTCGGCAGCATGCTTTGGGCGGGCATTGGCGACACCATACGGGTTTCGTTAGCCGCTGATCCAGTCGAAGAGATCAAGGTCGGCTTCGACATCTTGAAGTCCCTGGGTCTGCGCCATCGCGGAGTCAACATCATCGCCTGCCCGTCGTGCGCGCGCCAAGGCTTCAACGTTATCGAAACCGTCGGCAAGCTGGAAGAGCGTTTAGCTCACATCTCCACGCCCCTGTCGCTCTCGATCATCGGCTGCGTCGTGAACGGGCCGGGCGAGGCCCTGATGACCGACATCGGCTTCACCGGCGGCGGCTCGGGCAAGGGCGTCGGCATGGTCTATATGGCCGGCAAGGTCGATCATAAGATCGACAACAGCGACATGGTGGAACACATCGCCGGCCTGGTCGAAGCCAAGGCGGCCGAACTCGAAGCCAAGAAGGCGGCGGACGAAGCGGCCAAGCCGTTGCGGGAAACCGTTCCGGCGGAGTGATGACGGTGACCGAGGGCGACCTTTAAGTCCCCTCCCGCAACCCCCGCACCACCTCCACGATCTGCATCGCCCGGTTCGTCCACATGTGGTGCGCCCGGGTCTTGGCGTAGCCGTTCGCAGCCACCCGAGCGCCGAAATCAAGATCATCGGCCAGATGCTGCAGCCGCACGGCGACGTCAGACTGGGCCGGGGTCTTGAACATGACCATGTCTTGGCCGTCGATGAACACCTCATCGTAGAAGAGGCTGGTTTCGGAAAACACCGCGGCGCCGGCCGCCATGGCGGCGAAGACCCGTTCGTGGCCCCCCGAGACAAAGCCATTGTTGACGTTGATCACCACCCGCGTGCGCCGCAGCAAGTCGAGGGTCTGCTCGAAACTGCCCTCGCCGAGGTGGCTGAAGCTCCGATAGCGCTCACACAGCGGCCCCCAGCCCTTGCCGACCGTCTGGACCGCCAAGCCGGCGGGTCCGATGACATCGAGGAAGGCGTTGCGGTGATAGGCCTCGGCGAAGGACTGCACGAAGCGCAGCACGGGCGCGATCGAGCGCAGAAACTCCAGCGTCAGTTGAATTCCGCTGGCTTTAAGGGCGTCGCGCAGGGCCGCGCCGATCCATAGAGAGCCGTCGGCGGCCATGCGGTCGGCGATCGCGCTCAACAGGTTGCTGACGGCCGTCGGCATGTCGAGCCAAGTCCGCTCCGGCTCGCCGCGATAGGTGCCGCTGAAGAGGATCGGAATATCGCGCTCGCCATAGGCCTCGCGGGAAACATCCACCGGCCCGGCCAAGGTGTTGGCGCCCGGCGGCAGGAAGCCGAGATGGGCGAAGGCGCCCGTATGGTCCATCGCCTGCATGAAGGCCTGATGGGTCCGATCCAGGAAGAAGGCGATGTATTGGTGTTCAGGCGGCTCAAGTCTTGGGAGATGATGCACCGGATTGTCGACATAGAGCGACGCGTAGGTGATCCCGCACTTTTTGAAGACGGGACCGTACTCCTGGCCGTAGACGCCGCCGAAGGTGAAGACGCAGTCTGCGCCATCGACCACGGCCGCGCAAACATAGGCCGCCGTGCCGAACGGCAGCATGGTGTCGACCACCCGCACGTCTTCGCCGAGCTCGGTCAGGGCGGCGGCGAGCTGATCCACGTGGAGCCGAAGCGAGCCGTACTGCGACTGAGCTTTCACGAGCAAGAATCGCATATAGTCTCTCTCATCCGTCCTGCGACGGCTCGGGCGAGTCGGGGCCTGGGTCAAGCTTGACCAACCGTCCCGACGATCGGGTGACTATGCCTACGCTGGTGATGGACCTCGACGGCACCCTGACCATCGAAGACCCCCGCGCGCCCTATGCGGAACGGCTGCCCAACCTTACGGTGGTGCAAAAGCTTCGCGAGTACAAGGCGGCCGGATTCGAGATCGCCATCTACACCGCCCGCAATATGCGCACCCACGAAAAGTCGGTCGGTCGCATCAACGCCCTGACCCTGCCCGTCGTGATCGATTGGCTGAAGCGCCACGACATCCCGTTCGACGAACTCCACATCGGCAAGCCATGGGCCGGCCCCTTGGGCTTCTACGTCGACGATCGCGCCATCCGTCCAAACGAGTTCGCGACTCTGTCCCATGCCGAAATCCTGAAGCTGCTCGAGAGCGCGCAAACGCCTAATGGCCGACCCACCGACGGATCGGAGGGATGACCAGGCCGATCGCTCTAATTCTGTCCGGCGCCTACATCGATCAGGAGCTGGCGGCCGAGCTCGGCGTGCTGCCGCCGGCCTTTTTGCCGGTGGGGATGGGGCGGCTATACGACCTGCAGATCGAAAGCCTGGCGGCGCTGGACGCCGAGCTTTTTATGACCCTGCCGAGCGGGATGGCGCTCGCGGAATGGGACGCGGGCCGCTTAGCCCACGCTGGCGTAAGCATACTGCCCTCGCCAGAGGGGCTCAGTCTAGGCGCGGCGCTCCTGAACGCCTTGGCGGTCATCGGCTTCGACGACACGCCGATCCGCATCCTCCACGGCGACACCCTGATCCAGGAGGTGGATTTAGCGGCCGACGATGTGGTCTCTGTGGCGCCCGGCGGCGACGGCTATCGATGGGCGACGGTGCGGGAGACCGACGGCGTCGTGGTGGAGATCGTGCCGCCCGACCCGTCAGCCGCCGCGCCCGCGGCCCTTCGGCTTTCGGGCTATTTCGCCTTTTCCAGCACACGGGGCCTGGCTCAGGCGCTGGCCCGCGCCCGCGGCGATTTCCTCACGGCGCTCAATCTCTATGGCGCGCAGCATCGGTTGCGCATCCTGACCGGCGGCCGCTGGCTGGATTTTGGCCATGTTCAGACGTTTTTCCGATCGCGCAGGGTCGTCTCCACCGCACGCGCCTTCAACCAGCTCCAGATCACGGACACCGCCGTCTGCAAACGCGGCGAGCAGCCGGATAAGCTGAAGGCCGAAGCCTATTGGCTTAGCCAGGCCCCGCCCGCCATCCGCCCCTATTGCGCCCGGCTGATCGAGGAGGGCGAAGACGCCCAAGGCTATTTCTACAGCACCGACTACGAATACATCCCCACCCTGGCCGAGCTTTACGCCTTTGGTCGCGTCAATCGGTCGTCCTGGTCCGACATCCTGTCGAGCTGCGGCGACTTCATGGATGCGGCGGCCGGCGTAGCGCCGCCAACGACGACGGATCGGGGCGCACAGGCGCCGTCGGCTCTGCAGGCTCTGGCGATCGACAAGACCCAGGTCCGTCTGGAGCAGTTCGCCCGCGAGACCGGCTTCGACCTCGACGCACCGCTGCGCCTGAATGGCCGCCCTTGCCCGTCGGTCCGCCAGTGCGCGGAGACGGCGACGACGATCATCGCGGCGGCGACGCCCCGTCCGGTCGTGATGCACGGCGACTTCTGCTTCTCCAATATCCTCTATAGCTTTCGCACCCGCCGCATCCGCCTGATCGACCCCCGGGGCTATGCGACGTCCGGGCGGCCCAGCCTCTATGGCGATAGCCTCTACGACGCGGCCAAGCTGATGCACTCGGCAGCCGGACGCTATGATCTTATCATAGCAGATCGCTACTCCGGCTCGTCGTCGCTAGCTTACGATCTGAGCTTGCGCTTCGGCGAAGACGCGGAACAGCTCTGGTTGGAACAGGCGGCGCGCGAGCGGACCATGGGCGGGGTGAAGCTGGGAACGCGCGAGGTGATGGCGGTGACCACGACCCTCTTCCTGTCCATGCTCCCGCTTCATGCTGACAAGCCGAAACGCCAGTGTGCGCTGTTGGCCAATGGACTTCGGCTGTTTCTGGACCTCGACCAGATGGGGGCTCCATGATCGTTATTCCCATGGCCGGGGCCAGCAGGCGGTTCTACCTGGCCGGCTATGACGTGCCCAAGTACAGGCTGATGCTGGACGGGCGGTCGCTGTTCGACCATGCGGTCAGAAGCTTCCAGGCCTATTTTGAGACCGAGCCCTTCCTGTTCATTTTGCGCGACGACGGCGATGCGCCCGCGTTCGTCGCAGCGCGGCTCAAGGCCTTGGGGCTGCGGCACGGTGCGCTGGTGGCGCTCGGCGCGCCCACGTCGGGACAGGCGACGACGGTCATTCTCGGTCTGGACGATATCGGCTGCCCCGCGGACGAACCGATTACCGTGTTCAACATCGACACCTTTCGCCCAGGATTCCGTTATCCCGAGGCCGACTGGTTCGCCCACTCGGACGGCTATCTGGAGGTGATCCACGCGAGCGACCCCGGCCTGTCCTTCGTCCGCGCCGACCCGGCGTCGTCCGACCCGCGCGTTCTGGAGACCGCCGAAAAGAAGGTCATTTCAGACCTCGCCAGCACCGGCCTCTATCACTTCCGCCGCGCAGACGATTTCCACGCCGCCTATGAGCAAGAGCGGATGCGCCCGAGCGCTGGAGAGCTCTATATCGCGCCGATGTACAATCACCTGATCGCCGCGGGAAAGCAGGTGCACTTCCGCCTGCTTGAGCCTCAGGACAATGTCTTTTGCGGCACGCCCCAGCAGTATCAGGCGCTGTTGCGGGGCGGGGTTGGACTTTAAGGCGGGGGGATGCGGGCTTAACTGTAGCGGGTCTCAAGGACCTGTAGAGCTTCGGGGTTGTGATCCAGCAAGGTCAATGCGCTGCTGACGGCTCGGCTCGGTAGAAGGTCACCGGCCTCATATTTCTGGAAGGCGCGCGGACCGCCGCCGATCAGCTCACCGGCTCTGACCTGATTCAATCGCAACTTCCTGCGGATTCGACGGATTTCCTCAGGTTCCAAAAGCTTCTCCGCCCGAACCTTAAGCCGGTTCAATGCACGATCCGAAACCTTCATGTCTTCCGGGTCAAAGAGACCTTCATCCGGGTTATCACCATACCAGCCGGGCATGTCGAAGGTGATGCTCTCTCCCTTATAGATCAAGGTCATAGGCCGCACACCGCGGCGGAGCGGCGCTCCCGTTTCAGGATCAACAGGATTAGTCATTGCTTTTCTCCTTAAACGACAGCAGCGTAAACTCTTTCAGAGCATCCGCTGTAAATTTTATATAGAGCAGGCCCGCGCGTGAAGGGACGTGGTAAACATCTTGCCAATTCTGATGATCTGAGTACGAGGTCATGGACTTATAGAAATGTCGTCGCTGGATCGTCTGGATCGTCGCTTCAATGTCAGCACGGCCAAAACCGAGCGCCGCGGCAGTTTTCGTCGCAACAACCGTGACCCGCGCGTGAGCGGCGGCGGCCTTGAACGCGTCCAGTTCGCGCGTCGGCTTGCGTTTCTCAGCCATGATGGCAAATAACACCATTATGGTGTTATTCAAGTGGCCCCGGAACAACATTCAGCGGGGTGTAGGCTCGTCTATCGCGTGCCTTGTAACGAACGGCGCAGACTGCATCCTAAATCTCCGGCATCAGCATCGCCCTCGCCGCGGCGCAGTCCTTCTTCATCTGCACGACCATGGCCTCCAGGCTGTCGAATTTCTCGTCGCCGCGGATCAGCGCCAAGAGGTCAACCTCCAAGGTCTGGCCGTAGAGATCCTCGTCGAAGTCAAACAGGTTGACTTCGAGCTTCTCATCGACGCCGTTTACGGTCGGGCGGCGGCCGAAATAGCCAACGCCGGGCACCTCTCGGCCGTCGGCCAAGCGGGTGCGCGTCGCGTAGATGCCCGCGGCCGGGCGGACATAGTCTTCGAGCATGATGTTGGCGGTGGGGAAGCCGATGGTGCGGCCGAGCTGGTTGCCGTGCACCACGACGCCCTCCACCGCAAACGGGCGCCCCAGTAGTCGCGCGGCCTGGTCCGGACGCCCTTCGCGCAAGGCGTCGCGGATGGCGCTGGAGGAGCATTTTCCACCATCATCGCCACGAATGGGGCGCGCGATGGTGACGCCGAACCCAAAGCTGTCGCCAAACGCCTGCAGCCGCTGCGGCGAACCGGTGCGGCCGGCGCCGAAGGTGACATCGAAGCCGGCGGAGACGTGGCGTACGCCAAGACCCACCCAAAGCACATCCCGGGCGAAGGCCTCATCGCTGAGGGCGGCCATTTCGGCGTCGAAGGGCAGCACGTGCAGGCGATCCACGCCCAGGCTCTCCAACACGCGGCCCAGCTGATCGGTGTTCATCAAGCGAAAGGGCTCGGCCGCCGGATTAAACCACCGTCGGGGGTGAGGCTCGAAACTGATGACGGCCAGGGGCGCCCGCAAAACGGCCGCGGCCTTGGCGGCGGCGGCGATGACTTGGCGATGGCCGCGATGGACGCCATCGAAATTGCCGAGCGCGACCGAGGCGCCCCGCGCCTCCGGCTCGATGTTGCGCCAGCCATGGACGATGTGAAGACCACCCACGTCAGGCCGCCGCAGGAATGGGACGGCGCGGGGCCCGCACCACGGCCTGGCCGTCGACGGCGGCCTTGCGCCGAACGAGACAGACGGTGGCGATCGTTACGTCAGCCGCCTCGATGGCGGTCACGGTCGCGCGCACCGTCACCTCGTCGCCGATCCGGATCGGGCGTTTGAAATCCAGCGTCTGGGACAGATAGATGGCCCCAGGCCCGGGAAGTTCGGCGGCCAGCAAGGCCGATATATAGCCTGCCGCCAACATGCCGTGGGCGACGCGGCCTTTGAAGATCGTGCCTGCGGCGAAAGCCTCGTCCAGATGGACAGGATTATCGTCGCCCGTCACCGCGGCGAAGGCCGCAACGTCTTCGTCCCGCACCACCCGCACCCGTTCGACGCTCAGGCCGACGGCCAAATCTTCGAGATAAAGGGTCGGCCGCGCCTGTGTGCTCATTACCTGGTCCATATCCATCGCGCTCTCATAACGCCACCTTTTCGCAGGCGCGAGATGCAACGGCCTATCGTTGAGGGTCGCGGCGCACCCTTTTGCGTTCGGGCACGTTTAACTTGAGATGTAAGGCCCCGGCTGAAGAGCGGCCTCGCCCGGCCGACCGACCAGGCGATAGCCCAGACGGGACCGAGTAGATCGGAGTTCCCAATGAAAACGATGATTGCAATCGCAGCAGCGGCCGCCACGGCCGTCGCCGCATCAAGCCCAGCTTCCGTAGCCTTCGCCCAGCATGGCGGCGGGGGGCATGGGGGCGGCGGCTTCCATGGCGGTGGCGGATACGGAGGCGGCGGCTACCGCGGTGGCGGAGGCTATGGCTATCGTGGCGGTGGATATGGCTATCGTGGCGGCTACGGCGGCGGTTATGGCTATGGTGGTGGATACGGTTGGGGCGCCGGGTTTGCGGGTTTCGCCGTGGGCTCAGCTATCGCGGGCGCCTATGGGCCGTATGGCTATTACGGCTACGGCTACGGCTATCCGTACCGCTGTGACTACAGACGTAGAGGTTGGTGTTAAGCCGCAACGAGCTGCGCACTCATAGCTAGGCATCGTGACTCTCGCGGGTGCGGAAATCATTGATCGTGAGCGTAAAGGGAGAGAGACAGGCCTCGCAAGCGACTGCGAGGCCTTATTCCTGACGACGTCAGCAGCCGCACGGCGGCCGATAAACATAAACCGTCTGAGGCGGCGCATAGACCGGGTAGGCCGCAGCCGGCGGGGCGTAACCGCCGCAGCCACATGGCGAAGCCCCCCCTGAATAGGCTTGGGCCGAATAGGTTTGCGTGACGTAGCTGTCGCCGCTGTAGCCTTGCACGGCATAGCCACCGCCCTGATCGTATGGCGCGGGGGAGGACGGCGCCGGCGCGTTATAATAAGCGCCCGGCGGATAGCCGGCGTCAGCATAAGGGGCGGCGTACCCAGCGCCCGGCGCTTCGCTAGGATACGACGGCGCAGCATAATAATCCCCGGCGTAAGGAGCGCTGTAATAGCCGCCGCCATAGCCATAGCCTCCGGCCAACGCGGAACCCAAGGCGAAGCCGGCCACGCCGGCGCCTAACGCATAGCCATAACCGGGGCCGCCCCGATAGCTAGCGCCGTAGCCATATCCATACCCACGACCGTCTCGGCCATAACCGTAGCCGCCGGGCCTTCCGCCCACCCCGGGCTGGGCGTAATTGCGGCCGGGTCCGTAACCGCCAGGCGCCCGACCGGTGGGCGCCAGCGGCGCCGGGAAGTGAGGTGCGCCTCGACCATAGGTCGGACCCGCTGCGGTTTGGGCCGACGCGCTCTCAGCTCCAAGGATCGCAGCCAGGACGACCGTGGCCGCGCAAACCATTTTAGACATTGGTCTAGCCTCAAAAGGGTGGCGGCCGCCCGACAGGGCGAGGCCAAGCCTCATCATGGCTAACGAAACGTTTCATCACCCCGTCGGGATGCAGCCGGCGTGGCGCTTCAACGCTGTTTCAACCGATAGGCGAAGACAGACCGTTGGAGGGCGCCGTATTGAATTCGCCGAGGGCGACCACACATAGCTTTTACCGCGAACGCACACGCCAGATTTGGGTGGGCGGCCCTTCGCGGGCGAAGTCGCTTCACGCGAGGGCTTGGCCATGACAACACGAACCCTGGTGTTCGACAGTCCCTTCTTGCTCGGTTTCGAGCATACCCGCGCCTTGATCGAGCGGGCGGCGAAGGGCGCGGCGGAAAGCTATCCGCCCTATAACGTCGAGCAGATCGCAGAGAACCGGGTCAGAATTACCCTCGCCGTGGCGGGGTTTTCCCCCGACCAGCTCCAGGTCGTCGTCGAAGACAACCAGCTTATCGTCGCAGGCAAGCGCGACGGCGACGGCAAGGAGAGCGGCCAGGCCGCCTATCTGCACCGTGGCATAGCCGCCCGGGGCTTCATGCGCAGCTTCGTCCTAGCCGATGGCATGGAGGTGGACCAGGCGCTGCTTGAGCACGGCCTGCTGCACATTGATGTGGTTCGGCCCCAGCCGGCCCGGCAAATCAAACAAATCCCAATCAGGGCCGGCTGAACCGGCGACTTTGATAAACGTTATCCGCTTGAAATGGAGGCGGTCTATGATGACGCACTCTTTGACGACTGAAGCTTTCGCGGCGCTCGGCGCTCCAAACCTGGTTTATGTTCGCCCGGTTCGCGCTGCAGACATCCTGGCCGGGCTTCCGCCTCACGCCCTTACACAGGTCGATGTCCTGCCCGAGCAGACGCTCTATGCGCTGCATGGCGCCGACGGGGTACGTTTGGCGGTGCTTGCAGACCGTGAGTCAGCCTATGCCGCCGCCCTGGCGCATGAGTTGGCGCCCGTCTCTGTCCATTGAGCCTTATACTGTAGCCCGTTGAAGCCGGCTCTTCTCCTCCTCCGTGCCGCTTCGCGAAACAGGGGAGGAGAAGAAATGTCTCAACAGATCAAGTTTTGAGAGTTGGTATCATAGAGCATTTTCCGCAAAAGTGGACCCGGTTTTGCGGTCAGAAAATGCTCCAAGTATTTGATTTAGAGCCTGTTTTATCCGACCTGGTCGATTCGATCAGGTCGGAAAGGGCTCTAGCCGCGACGGATTAGGCCGCCGAAGCTGAGGCTTCCTGCGCCAAAAGGGCGTGCATGGTGTCCGGTGTGCGCGCCTGTCGCAGTTGCCGACGAATTTCCGACCGGCGGAGCAGGCGCGACACCCGGGCGAGCGCCCGCAGATGCTCGGTGTTCGCGTCTTCGGGCGCAAACAGAGCGAATAGCAAATCCACCGGCTGGTCATCGACGGCGTCGAACTCTACCGGCTGCTCCAGGCGCAGGAAAACCGCCCGCATCCGCACAAGACCCTTCAGGCGCGCGTGGGGGAGGGCGACGCCGGCGCCGACGCCGGTCGAGCCCTGGGCTTCTCGGGCCAGAAGCGCATCCAGCACGTCTGCGGCCGGTATCGAGAAGGCGGGACCCGCCAAATCCGCAATCACGGCCAGGGCCTGACGCTTGCTGTCGGCGCCCAGGCGGTGAGCGACACAGCCGGACTCCAGCCACTCGTTTATGTCCATGGAGAACGAGATCCCGACAGTCTAAAAGCACCGTAAGCGGACAGTCTAAGGCCAACCCGCGGCAGGCTCATATCACATCCGCGTGCGCGGATAAGCGCTAAAACCTAGGATAATGCACTGGATCGCGTGCGTTCGGGGTCGATCCAACCGATATTGCCATCGGGGCGGCGATAAACCACCGAAAGGCCGCCGTGCGCCGCATTTCGGAACAGCTGGACCGGCGCGCCGGTCAGATCGAGCTCCATCACCGCCATCGACACCGTCAGCGTCTTCACCGTCGCCTCCGTCTCGGCGATGATCATGGCTTCGGGCGCGCCGTCCGCGGCGTCGACGTCGCCGCCCCAATCCTCGTCGAAATCGTCATCATCATCGGGGGCGCGCAAGACCACCAGGGACGTCGTCTCCGCCGGGATCCTTGCAGCGCCATTGGGGTGGTGATGGTTCACGAGCCGGCGCTTATAGCGGCGGATGCGGGTTTCGATCTTGGTCAGGGCCGTGTCGAAGGCGCTGTGGGCGTCGCCGCCCAGGCCGCGGGCGACCAGTTGCTGGCCCGACGCCAGGACGACCACCATATCGACGCAGAAGGCGTGGCCGTCCCGGCTCACCACCACCTCGGCGCTGCCGCCGCGCTCGAAATATTTGCCGATCGCCGCCACCAGCTCCGAAGCGATGCGGCTTCGCAAGGCCTCGCCGAGATCGATCCGTCGGCCGGAAACCTGAACGTTCATGGGAAAGGTTGAGGAAGAGGTCATGGAAGCCATGGGGGTCGTCCGTCGTGGTCTTAGGTCACGTTATGCCTGCCGCGCGCGAACGCAAGCGTAGGTTCGCGCGCCTTGGCTTGACCCCAACACGATCCGGCCCCGGAAGGTTCAGCCGGCGGCGAGTTGGCGGCGGCGTTCGACCGAGGAGGGAATGCGCATGGCCTCGCGATACTTGGCCACCGTGCGCCGGGCGATGTCCACGCCCGTCTCTTTCAGGATTTCGACGATACGGTCGTCCGACAAGACCCGCTCGCGCGTGTCGCGCTCGCTGTCGATCAGCGCGCGGATCTTGTGGCGCACAGATTCGGCGGAATGAGCCTCGCCCCCATCGACTGCCGCGATCGAGGACGTAAAGAAGAATTTCAGCTCGAACACGCCCCGGGGGGTCGCGACATATTTGTTGGACGTGACCCGGCTGACCGTGGACTCGTGCATGCCGATGGCGTCGGCGACCGTTTTGAGGTTCAGCGGCCGCAGATGCTCCACACCGAAGGCCAGGAAGCCGTCTTGTTGACGCACAATCTCGGACGAGACCTTCAAAATCGTGCGCGCGCGCTGATCCAGGCTCTTCACCAGCCAGTTGGCCTGGGCCAGGCAATCCGCCACAAAGGTCTTCTCCGCATCGCTTCGGGCGACGGCGGCGACCCGAGCGTGATAGTGCTGATCCACCAAAAGGCGCGGCAGGGTGTCGCTGTTGAGGTCCACGCGCCAAAACCCTGCGCCGTCTTCACGGACGAAGACGTCGGGCACAACCGGTTGGAGGGGTTCGGAGCCGAACGCGGCGCCGGGCCGGGGCGTCAACGCCTTCAGCTCGGTGATCATATCCTTCAGGTCTTCGTCGTCGACGCCGCAAACGCGCTTCAGGGCCGCCATGTCGCGCCGCGCCAGCAGCGCCAGATTGTCCAAGAGCGCCGCCATGGCGGGGTCGAAGCGGTTACGCTCCTTCAATTGCAGCGCAAGGCACTCCGGCGCGGAGCGCGCAAACACGCCGGTCGGTTCGAAGCCTTGGAGACGGTCCAGCACCGCCTCCACCGTCGCCAGCGCGCAGCCCAGCCGATCGGCCACCTCGGCCAGTTCAAGTCTCAAATAGCCGCCCTCATCGACGCCATCGATCAGGGTGGCGGCGATGGCGTATTCCGCGCCGACGACGCGTAGCGCCGAAAGCTGGTCGCGCAGATGTTCGTGCAGGGTCTTGTCGCGGGTCAGCGTGGCTTCGAAGTCGTCGCCATCGGTTTCGAACGAGCCGCCACGGCTGGCCTTGGACCAGTCTACCGCGCCGCCCACGTCGGCGGCCGGGGCTGAGGGACCCGCATCGCCGGTGGCGCGGTCGCCGGGAGAGGCGTCGGCGTAAAGGTCGTCATGGCGCACGTCGAGGTCGGCCTCCGCCGCCCCGCCGGGGCCGGCATCCACCTCCGATGCGCCGGAGGTCGCGTCGGCCTGGCGATCGGGTTCGGGCTCGCCCTCCTCGCGGGCCAGCAAGGGATTACGCTCAAGCTCGCCCTCGACAAAAGAGTCGAGCTCAAGGTTGGACAGCTGCAGAAGCTTGATCGCCTGCTGCAGCTGGGGCGTGATGACAAGGCTTTGACCCTGCCGGAGCTCTAATCGTGGACTGAGCGCCAAGGCGCCCTCCTGGCCTGAAACTTGCTGGGGGCACCTTAGCGCCTCAGTCCAACCGATTAGTTAATAGCCGCCAGAAACTTACAGCCCGCGCAAACCCGCGGCCCTTATGGGCCCGCCACGTACCGCGCCATGTCCACCAAGGCGCCGGCGGAGATGGGCAGCACCAGCAAAATCAGCGCCAGCGCCATAGCGAGGCCGCAGAGCACACGCTCCTTTACGAGGTTGCGTTTGGGCGGCGGCGCCGGCTTGGGCTCGGGGTCGAAGTCCGTGGCGTCAAAGGGCATGGCGCGCCTCCCCCGGTTCGATTGAAACTCGCCGTGGCTCTTGGTCGGCGCTGGCGTTAACTTATGCGCCTCGGCGTGTGAGTCGTCGCGTCTTTAAGTCATCGCCCCGTCATGCCCATCCACCGCCTGCCGCCTGAAACCGTCAACCGCATCGCCGCCGGCGAGGTGGTGGAGCGGCCTGCGAGCGCGGTCAAGGAACTGGTCGAAAACGCGCTGGACGCCGGCGCCGGCCGGATCGAGGTGCAGGCCGACCAGGGCGGGCTCGGCCGCATCCTGGTCGCCGACGACGGCTGCGGCCTTGGCGAGGACGAGCTGGCGTTGGCGGTCGAACGGCACGCCACCTCAAAACTGAAGCCCGACGCGGACGGCGACTACGACCTTCTTCACATCGCCAGCCTGGGCTTTCGGGGCGAGGCGCTGCCCTCCATCGGGTCGGTCGCCCGGCTGACCCTGTCGTCCCGCGCCAAAGGCCAGGAGGCCGCCTATGCTCTCAGCGTCAACGGCGGCGCGGTGGGCGAGGTCGGCCCTTGCGCCTTTCCGGGCCCCCACGGCGCCCGCGTGGAGGTGCGCGACCTGTTCTACGCCACGCCGGCCCG
>Ga0116226_10001722_pt1 | contig 19011 bp, 19 predicted proteins | sample S1TSphfallax_FD_89692 | JGI IMG/M metagenome (GOLD analysis project Ga0116226, IMG submission 89692) | Host-associated microbial communities from peat moss isolated from Minnesota, USA - S1T2_Fa - Sphagnum fallax MG | ecosystem: Host-associated > Plants > Peat moss > Unclassified | place: USA... | reverse complement strand
TCGCGTCAATCTAATGTCATCGCGCTCTAGGCTGGCCCCCTGTTTTGCCGAACTCGGGCTCAGCCTGCCGGAGCGCCCCGAGCGCAGATATCTGTGCAAATCTGCGTAATCTGCCGACAAACCCTTTTTTTAAACCCCGCCCGGCTTTGCTCCTGACGGGGGCGACGTCGCTGGTTACTCCGCCGCTTCGGCTTCCGCCACCGGCGCCAGACGCATCAGATGGTCGAAGGCCGACAGGGCCGCCTTCGAGCCTTCGCCCATGGCGATGACGATCTGCTTGAAGGGCACGGTCGTCGCGTCGCCCTCGGCGAACACGCCGGGCAGGGAGGTTTCACCGCGATGGTCAATCTCGATCTCGCCGCGCGGCGAGAGGGCGACGGTGCCCTTGAGCCATTCGGTGTTGGGCACCAGACCGATCTGCACGAAGATGCCTTCGAGATCGATTTGGCGCATCTGGTCATTGGTGCGATCCTTATAGGTCAGGCCGACAACCTTGCTGCCATCGCCCTTCACTTCGCTCGTCAGGGCGGAGGTGATGATGGTGACATTCTTCAGGCTGCGCAGCTTGGCCTGCAGCACTTCATCGGCCCGAAGCACGCTGTCATATTCGATCAGCGTGACATGGGAGACGATGCCGGACAGGTCGATCGCCGCCTCGACGCCGGAATTGCCGCCGCCGATCACCGCAACGCGTTTGCCCTTGTAGAGCGGTCCATCGCAATGAGGGCAATAGGCGACCCCCTTGTTGCGATAGTCCTCTTCGCCCGGGACGTTCATCTGGCGCCAGCGGGCGCCGGGCGAAAGGATCACGGTCTTGGCCCGCAGGGTGACGCCGCTGGCGAGTTCCAGCGCGATCAGATCATTCGGCCCTTTGGCCGGCACCAGCTTGGTGGCGCGCTGCAAATTCATGATGTCGACGCCATATTGGCGGGCATGGCGCTCCAGATCGGCGACCATGCGCGGACCTTCGGTGTGCTGCACCGAGACAAAATTCTCGATCGCCATGGTGTCGAGCACCTGACCGCCGAATCGTTCGGCGACGATGCCGGTATTGATTCCCTTGCGCGCCGCATAGACAGATGCCGCCGCACCGGCCGGGCCGCCGCCGACGATCAGCATGTCGAAGGTCGCTTTGGCTTTGAGTTGTTCGATCGCGCGGTCATTGGCGCCGCTATCGACCTTGGCGAGGATCTGTTCGAGAGTCATACGGCCCTGCCCGAAGGGTTCGCCATTGAGGAAAACGCTTGGCACCGCCATCACCTGGCGCTGCTCTGTCTCGCTCTGGAACAGGGCGCCGTCGATGGCGATATGCTTGATGCGCGGATTGACCGCACTCATCAGATTGAGCGCCTGCACCACATCCGGGCAATTCTGGCAGGATTGCGAGAAATAGGTCTCGAAATGATAGTCGCCATCGAGATTTTTGACCTGATCGAGCACGTCCTGCGCCGCTTTGGAGGGATGGCCGCCGACTTGCAGCAGCGCCAGCACCAGAGAGGTGAACTCGTGACCCATCGGCAGGCCGGCGAAAGTGACGCCGATGTCGCTGCCGATACGGTTGATGGCGAAGGAGGGCTTGCGCGCGTCCTGGCCCTGCTGGCTGATCGTGATCTTGCCGGCCGATTGGGCGGCGACGTCTTCCAGCAGGCTCAGCATTTCGGCCGATTTGGGTGAAGCATCCAGCGAGGCGACCAATTCGACCGGCTGGGTGATATTCGCGAGATAGACCTTCAATTGGTCCTTGAGACTATTTTCCAACATGTCGAGCTCCACTGAATGGTTCCCCGGACCCGAAGATCCGGGGAAATATTGTTGGGTTAGATCTTGCCGACCAGATCAAGCGACGGGGCGAGGGTCTTTTCGCCTTCGGTCCACTTGGCCGGGCAGACTTCGCCGGGATGGGACGCGACATACTGTGCGGCCTTGATCTTGCGCAGCAGCTCGCTGGCGTCACGGCCGACACCGCCGGCGGTGATCTCGACGATCTGGATCTTGCCATGCGGGTCGACGACGAAAGTGCCGCGGTCGGCCAGGCCGGCTTCCTCGATCAGCACGTCAAAATTGCGGCTGATGGTCAGGGTCGGGTCGCCAACCATGGTGTATTTGATCTTCTTGACGGCTTCCGAGGTGTCATGCCACGCCTTGTGGGCGAAATGGGTATCGGTCGAGACGGAATAGATTTCGACGCCCAGCTTCTCGAACTCGGCATAATTATCAGCCAGATCCTCGAGCTCGGTGGGGCAGACGAAGGTAAAATCGGCGGGGTAGAAGAACACCACCGACCACTTGCCCTTCAGGTCGGCGTCGGAGACCTTGATGAAGGCGCCATTTTTGAAGGCGTCGGCGTGGAACGGCTTGATTTCGGTGTTGATCAAAGACATGGGAGGTTTCTCCAAGAGGTTGGGGGCCAAGCGGGTGTTGGTCTGTCCGAGCGTCTTTATAATGGTTCCGGTTAAATCGGAGAAATGAAAATTTCCTTAAATAGAAATCGATATAATCGATTTAATAGGAAATTGGCTTGGTGCAAGTCCGGGCCCGCCCGTTGAAGCTTGACCACAGGTGTGATACCCCCTGTTTTCCAGTCTTCCGTGATGCTTATTTCGCCCGAGGAGAGTTCATGCCCGTCTTGCGCATCTTTCGTCCGGCCAGGACCGCGATGCAATCCGGCCGCGCCAATACCCGCCGTTGGATCGCTGAATTCGCGCCGACTGATCGCAAGGAGCCCGATCCGCTGATGGGTTGGAACGGCTCACGCGACACGCGTTCGCAGGTCAAGATGACCTTCGAGAGCAAAGAGGAAGCCATCGCCTTCGCCGAGCGGCGCGGCTATGACTATGAAGTTTGGGAAGCCGAGTCGGTCAAGCGGCCGGTCCCCAAGACTTACGCGGACAATTTCCGCTTCGACCGGGTAGAAGGCTGACGGCCAGACACATCCCGCTTGCGGCCCCGTAGCTCAGTTGGATAGAGCACTCGCCTTCTAAGCGAGATGTCGCTGGTTCGAATCCAGCCGGGGTCGCCAAAAATAGTTAGCCCGTGCGGATGCCATCGAGAAATTTCCCGATCTGATCGCGTAGGCTTTTGCCGCTTTCGCTGAGGCCGATCGAGGCTAAAAGGACCTTTTCCGCGACCAGTCCGGTCATGCCGGCAGCTTCGCTCAAGCCAGCGATATTTGCCGAAACCTCCTGGGTACCCTGGGCCGCCTGACTAACATTACGGGCGATTTCCTGGGTGGCGGCGCCCTGTGCTGCCACTGCCGAGGCGATGGCGGACGATATATGCCGGACCTGGTCGATGATTTGGGTGATTCCCTTGATCGCGAGAACCGCTCGCGTCGTCTCATCCTGAACCGCGCCAATCTGCGCCGAGATCTCCTCGGTGGCGCGCCCGGTCTGGCTGGCCAGCAGTTTGACCTCGCTGGCGACGACACTGAAACCTTTACCGGCGTCGCCGGCTCGCGCCGCCTCGATGGTTGCGTTCAATGCCAGGAGATTGGTCTGGCTGGCAATGTCATTGACCAGTTTGACCACCTCGCCAATTCGATGCGCGGCGGCGGCCAGACTTTGCATCATCTCGTTGATATGCTTGGTTTCACGCGCGGCGTCCGAGGATATGCTGGCCGCCTCGCCAACCTGCCGGCTGATCTCGGAAATCGAGGCATAGAGTTCCGCCGACGCGGCGGCCACGGTCTGAACATTGGCCGTAGCCTGATCAGCGGCATTGGCCGCCGATTGAGCCTGAGATTTGGCGCCATTGGCAACCGAGTTCATCGATTGAGCCGTGGACCGCATTTCTTCGGCGGAACCGGCGCTTTGCAACAACAAGGCCATCACGCCTTGCTCGAATTGATCGGCAATGGCCCGCCTTTCCTGGAGAAGCGCGACTTTGCTGCGCTGCTCGTCGACCTGGCGCGCCGTCTGCTGCTCGTCCAGCGCGATGGCATTGATACGGAAGACATCAAGCGCCTTGGCCAGGTCGCCGATTTCGTCCCGTCGTGCGACAAAGGGCACGTCGATCGATTTGTTGCCTTGCGCCAGGCTTTTCATCTGTCCGGTGATCTTGGTCAGTGGACCGGTTATGCTGCGTACCATGCCCAGTGACAGCGCCAGCACCGCGAACGAACAAAGCGAGATGATCCAGCCAAAACGCCATAATTGCTGGTGGAAGGTCGTATCGATATCATCGACATAGGCGCCACAGACGACGATCATATTCCACGGCTGAAATGGAAGAATGGCAGAGATTTTCGGTACCGCGGGTTCGCCCTGCTTGCGGGGTGAACTATAGGCGCCGAATCCGCCACCGCTGGCGGCTATGTCGATATCCTGCCGGACCATCGCCACGCCATTGGGATCCTTGCGGTCGATCATCTGTTTGCCTTCGAGGCGGGGTTCGACCGGCAAGACCTCGTTGACGCCATCCGTGCGATAGACCACCAGGAAATTGCCGTGATCGAACCGCACGCTGCGCAGGGCTTCCTTGGCCCGTTCGCGCGCCTCACTGTCGCTCAATTCACCTTTTTCCGCCAGGCCATGAAAGTGATCAAGGATGGAGACGCCGGCTTCGGCGAGTTGCCGTACAGTCTCCTTACGGTCACTGAATAGTAAATTACGTTGTTGGAGCAATTCATAAAAAGTAAAAAATATCATTAAAATTATAGGGATAGCAACAGCTAGCATCATTTTTGGAGTAACATTTTTACTAACATTAATACGCCTCATTTTTTGCTCCAGAATGATGCAGAACATGTGCAGTTATTATTATATTAATAAAATATTTTCAAAATGTTTTTATTTTAAATTATACCACTAATTCGTATTCACATAATCTATCTTAAGATAGACAAATATCATAATAACTATCCTAAGATATATTTTAAAAAAATCTATTTATGAGAATATGTGCTGCATGAAACGATATATAATTCAAATTATATATCAATAATATTTAAAGTTTTCTTATCATTTAGCCGATCGATTGATGGTCGACAAGCTCACGGAGGGAAATGAATGTCGTCAGTGATCAAGGCCAATAATGAGCGCCGTTCGGCGCTAGGACTCTTTGGTTTGTTGGTTGGCGCCATAGCATTGGCGGGTGGAACCACGACGCCGCAAGAAGCCGACGCCGCCGCGCCACCCGATACGGTCAAACAGGCCGGCGCGCTCAACACCGGCGGCACGAGCTTCTATGACGGGTTCGGTCGCCAGGACGAGGGTCTAAGCTTCCTGGAATATATCGCCTATAATACTTCGAACCGGATCAACACTTATAACGGCCAGGAAAATCCGGCCTTTAAAAATCCCAATATCGACAGCTTCGTGACCTTGCATCAATTCTCCTACACGACCAATTGGCAACCCCTGGGCGGCTTCTTCGCGTTCTCGGCGGCGATTCCCACCATCAATTTCAGCACAGAGTTCGGCACGCCTGGCGCTGCGCTGCATCCCAACAGCTACGGAATCGGCGACAGCACCTGGGGGCCGATCTGGCAGTCCAGGCCCGTGCTGAATGACGCGGGGCGAGCGGTGTTCTCCTACCGCTTCCAGTTGCAGATGATCTCGCCCACCGGATCTTTCGCCAGCTCGCGAAATCTCAACCAAAGCGCGGAATATTGGATCATCAATCCCTATGTGGCCTTCACGGTTCTGCCCTTGGAGAATTGGGAGATCAGCGCACGGATCCATTATACTGACAATATGTCGTCAGACAAATTCAGCTCACCGCCGAATATCAAGGGTTTGATCTATGAAGAAGGCCAGGCCGGCAACAATACCTTCGCCAACTTCGCGAGTTCCTATAAAGTTTATGAAGGATTGTCGCTTGGTGTGAATGGGTTTTACCTTAAGCAACTCAATGACGATACAACTAACGGCATTAAGGTCCCCAATTCAAAGCAGCAATATCTATTCGTTGGTCCGGGCGCACGTTTTGAATTGAATAAAGCTAATTTCGCCAACTTCAATGTCTATTTGCCGGAAATTCACGACAACATCAGTTCCGGCCCGCGGTTCAATCTGATGCTGGTGCATCGTTTCTAGCACTTGCAAAAAGCGATTTGTTAAGTCGATCCAGCTGCCGCCTGCGATCCGGGTAGATTCCGATTCTTCCAGCGCCAGGCTTTGTCGTCTAGGATTGCCACCCGTTCTTTTCACTGCGAGACGCCGTGCCTGAATTTTGTCCCCTCTTGCGCCGGGTCTGCGCTGGCTGGTTTTTCTTCTTCGCGACTTTAGCGGCGTCCGGCGCCGAGCCGCTCGTCGGACCAAGCGCCTTCGTCGCCGACCTCGCCCAGCGGACCCTGTTGAACGACGCCGGCGGCGCCCTGTCACTAACCGAGCGGCAAGCGCGGTTTTCTCAGTTTCTCGATGGCAGCTTCGATGTGCCGGAAATCGCCCAGTTTGTGGTTGGTCGCTATTGGGACAAGGCCAGCAGCGCCGATCGCGACTCGTTTACCGCGGTTTTCCGTGATTTCATGGCGCAAACCTACGCCCGGCGTTTCACTGTCTATCATGGGCAGTCCTTGAAAATTTTGTCGGTGCTGACCGACCAGCCGAACAGCACCATGGTGCTCACGCAGCTGACCCAGGCAAATGACGCGGCCCCGCTCACCTTGGGCTGGCGGGTGGTCAATCATGATGGATTACGGGTGGTCGACGTCGAAGTCGCCGGTATCAGCATGGCCAACATGCAGCGCGATGATTTCGTCACCTTTCTGCAGCAGCATGGCGGCAGGCTGGGCAGCCTGATCGAACAACTGCATACCAGATTGGATTTGCGGGAAACTCCAGCCCACTGAATCGCTTTGGGTCGCTTCCGACGCTTATCCGCGTTCCCCTCTCGGTGCGACAACGGATCCGGTTTTTCACGTTGGCAAGCTGTGCGACTCGCTTGCCTTGGCATAATAGGCGTGGATCATCGCCGCATACTGGTGATCGACCGGACTGTCGCGGTCATAGGCTGGGCTGTCCTGTATGGTCTGGCGATTGACCCGCAGGGTCACCATGCGGCTGGCCCAATCGACTTTGGCAATCCACTCGGGAGCGATCAGAACCTTTTTGCCGGGCCACCAATTCCTGGTCCCGACCACGAGGAAATGGACACTCCAATCCCGGTCCTCGATGAGGAAATCCTCAACATGCCCGATCTCGCCGTCCGTGGCCTGAATATGATACCCGGTCACACCCCTGACGCTGCGCAGGTGGGGATCGCCGGCCTGGCCCTGCAGACGGCGCTGATCGTCGGCGCCCCAGCTGGGCTCCTTCAAAGGCGTCTCGTCGGCGGGGGCGCCCGGTCGATGATAGAAGCCGGCATAGCAATCGGTGCCCCAATAGGGACTCCAGCCGTAGAAGTCGTAAATTTCTGATTCCATTTCGCGCGAGACGGTTTTTTCGGACTCGATAACCGGGCTGTCGGCAATCTGTTGGGCGGTCAGATGAATGGAAAAATGACGATCCGCGGCGGTCAGTTCGCCGAGCGCGCCGCAGGGTAACAGGACGGCATGGCCGGTCAGCCAGCCCGGCGCATCGACAACCAGCCAGCGGATCAGCCAGCTTGTGTCGTCGAACAGGAAATCACTAGCAGTGCCAGCCGGGCCGTCGCTTGCGACGATGCTGAACAGACTGATTTTCGAGCCTTTCCAAAGCATTGGAACATCCTTGACAGGGGTTAATGCGGGGTTGCCGCCTCTGACGGGTGTGTTATGGCTGGCGCCTCTGCCTGTTGTGACGCGATGGGCACGTCGCGGCCGGCGACGAGATATTCCGACCCGAGCAAAAGGGCCATGCAGACGACATAAAGGATCACCCATCGGTGGCTGACCGAGCCGAGCCCGAACATGGCGTGATAAAGTCCGGTGGGGGCGCGCTCGCGGCCTGCCTTTTGGCTGGGAAGCAGGGCCAGCAGATTGGCGGCGATAATTCCCGGATCCGCCAGGGTCGCCTGTCGCGCCGGCAGGGCGGACAACAGGGACGTCAGGCGGCGCGCCGCGATCTGTCGTGGCAGCGCAGCCAGGCGGGCGGCCTCCTGCCAGGGATCGACGCCAACCCGGGCCATGAGGGACAGCACACTGATCAGCATGCCGTTCCTCTCCTCGCCAATCGGAGCGAAAAGGAAATAATCGAATTCCGAGGGCAGCGATGAACTTGCCTCATATCGCCTCATGGCAGCTCGCGACGGGGGTCGCCTCCCTAAATTTCCGGATCGGTCTTATCCGTGTGAAATTTTAGGAGAAGCCCAGAGGAACAGGCAGAGTCGGAAAATACTCAACCTCCAGCGATGCGTATTTTCCGAGTCTTCTGCGACGCAATGATCGGCTTTAAGTTGAATGAGGATGGATCATGACGGTGGCGCCCCCCCACTGCCGCCAGTTCCATCCAGGTCACGCTTACTGCCGGCAGGTTCCCCACCTGCCGGCAGTATTCTTTTTGCCGGAGGCAAAAAAAATAGACCGACTTATGACCCTGCAGGGTCACCGGTCGGTCTAAAGCTTTCCGCGGACTATTGCAGTTCGATCGTCGCGCGCCGGTTTTTGGGTTCACGGACACCATCCGGCGTGGGCACCAGAAGATCGCTTTTGCCCCGGCCTTCCGTGCTCATATGGCCCATGGCAATGCCATCCTTCGCCAATTCCTTCTCGACCGAGTCGGCCCGGCGCACGGAGAGCTTAAGATTATAGGCCACGCTCCCGCTCGTATCAGTGTAGCCGGTGATATGCACCGTCCCGGTTCCGGTTGCCTTGATTTTTTCGGCGGCGAGGGCGATGTTCTGCCGCGCTTCTGCGGTCAGGTCATATTTGTCAAAATCGAAAAATACAGAATAGCCCGAGACCTTGACGACGGGGGCAGGCTTGGGCGGCGGCGGCGCGGCCACCGCGGCGGTGGCGGCGGGAGCCGTCTCGGCCATGGCGGTCATGAAACCGGCGCGGCATTCCTGGATTTCCTTCGGCTGCCAATCCTCATCCCGCTCGTGAACCCAGCAATCGAACTGGGTCTGTGCTTTCGCCGCCGATTTTGGCACACGAACCGTCGCGTCGGTGGCTAACATGGCGACCAGGCTCGCGCGGGCGCCAATCAACTCCTGTTCGTCGGGTCCGTGAATGGCATAGTCGGACAGCATTTCCGGGGGCACGGCCTCATTTTTGGCGGCGGCCAACCCCTTCACGGCAAAATGGTCCTGCGCATACCAATCATTCTCGCCGCGTTCTTCCAGGGCAAAGGCGCGATAGTCAGCGGCAAGCGCCTGACTGAAGGGGGAGCCGGTCGGCGTGGCCTTCACCAGTTGATCAAGGTGTGCGCCGCTTCGCGGGCTCCACCCATTGCTGGCGGGCGTTCCCTCACAGCCCGCCAGTCCGAACATGATGACCGGCAGAGCCAGCATCCCATATCGCTTCATTCTCTTCTCCTTATCTTGTTAGCCAAATCTCGGCCCATCAGAGGCGGCCGCTTACCATCAGAACAATCACGATGATCAGGAGCAATCCGAGACCACCGCTCGGGAAATAACCCCAGCTGGCGCTGTGCGGCCATGTCGGCAGCACACCAACCAGCATTAATATCAAGACGATCAGCAAGATTGTGCCGATATTCATGCATAATACTCCAGAAGAGAATGTTTATTGTTTTGCGTAAGTCGGTCGCGCTTATGGGTCAGTGATTCGGATGAATGCGGGTGATTTTTGTGCCTTCGATGGTCAGGCCGGCCATCAGGCCCTGCTGATTGAAAATGAAGGCATAGGCGTCGCTCTTGAGGGTCGAGGTGGTCAAATTCTTCGCCACGCCCTCATCGACGACAACCACGGTGGGTCCGGTGCCGATTTCCCAGCCGTCGGAGCGACCGAGATAGCTGACCGCCTTGTTCGACATCAGAAACACGGCATAGCCATAAGACTCGGCGCCGGCCTGCAAACCCCACGAGGCGCTGAAGGAATTAAAATAGCCGTTGGCGGCTCCGGACTTCAACAGGACGCCCTCGCCGAACGAGCCGCCGAAGATCAGGCCAGCTTTGACGATATTGGGAAACACCAGGATGGCCCGCGCGTTTTTCGACAGCGCCACAGCGCTCGGGCTGGTGCGATAAAGATTGTCCAAGGCTTGTCGCGCATCATTATTCAGATCCTCGGCTGAGGCCGCCTGCGCCACATTGGCCTGGGCAAGCGGAAGAATCGGCGAAGCGACGAGGCCCAGAAGCAGGGCTAAGCGAGGGAGAGTGTTCATTGTTGGAGTCCTTGAAAAAGTTTCGAAGATGATGAGCGCCAATCGGCTGGCGCCCTTCGTGATCATTACCCGCGACTGCCAAATTTGGAGCCGATTCGGCGGTCAAAGCGCCTGAGTTGAAGGGCGTCGGGAAGTGGAAAGGCTAAATTGAATTTCGAGACCGCAGCGCAGAATAACCATCCTTGCGCCGGTCGGCGAGGGTCGGAATATACCTATACGAAGCCCGTCACAAAAGAGCGGACTCCGACAGCGGATCGACCGCCAGGACCAGTCGGGCCAGGGCCGGCAGGGATTTGCAGCCGGTTTTTTCCATGATCGAAGCACGGTGATTTTCCACCGTGCGCTGACTGATGCCGAGGTCGGCGGCGATGTTCTTGCTCGGATGCCCGGCGAGGACCAGCCGCATGATTTCGAACTGGCGCGGCGTCAGCGTGGCCAGCCGCCGTTCCGCGTCCATTCGCCAGGCGACCAGGGCGCTGCTGTCATGCGACTGCGCCAAGGCGCGGGCGACGCTGGCCAACAGTTCCTCGGTTCCTACCGGCTTCTCGATGAAATCGGCGGCGCCGGCCTTCATGGCGGCGACCGCCATGGCGACATCGCTGCGGCCGGTGATCATGATCGACGGCAGCAGATGGCCGTCATTCCGCAAATGATGCAGCAGTTCGATCCCGTTCATCCCAGGAAGAGCCGCATCGATCAGCAGACAGCCTTCGCGGCCTGGGCGAAAAGCGGCGAGGAACGCTTCAGAAGAGGCGAACTCCTCGACCTCACGCCCCTCTCTGCGCAGCAAACCGCCGATCGACTCGCGGACATGCCTGTCATCATCGACCAGAAAGATGGTCGGTTGTCCTCTTGGCGACGCCTCGTCGGGCGACTCGATACGAGCAGCCGGCTCGGGCATCACTTTATTCACCGCCGCGATCAAGTCGGGCAATTTCACCGGTTTGTTCAGTTGCAGGCAATTCTGCTGGGCGATATGCCGCAGGGTTCCGGTGGAAATATCGCCGGTGAGGATGACGACCGGTATATTCCGTCCGATCATTTTGCGCACCGCCGCCGCGAGCTGCAGACCATTGAGACGATTGGGCAAATTATAGTCGGCGAGGATCAGGTCGGGCTTCAGGCCTTCGTGACCCAGCCGGGCCAGGGCATGCGGCCCATCATGCGATTCGATCACATTATGCCCCTCCTCCTGCAGGAGCATAACCAGCATCTCGCGCACCTCCGGATCATCCTCAACCAGCAGGATCGTGCCCCTCCAGGCAGGGGTCGGCGATGCGGCGACCGCGCGCGCGGACCCCGCGCCCGACTGCGGCGACCCGTTGGGCAAGGGAATCTCGATTGCGAACGTCGAGCCGCGGTCGGGAAGGGAGCGCACGGTCACCCGCAGATTAAGCAGATTGCCAAGACGCTGCACGATCGACAATCCCAGCCCCAAGCCTCGGCTGCGCTCGCGCGCCACATTATCGATCTGATGATATTCCTCGAAAATCGCCTCGCGCTCGGTATCGGCGATCCCGATGCCGGTATCCCACACCTCGATCGAGACGGCTGCGCCACGTCGCCGGCAGCCGAGCAGCACCTTGCCCTGCTTTGTATATTTCAAGGCGTTTGACAATAGATTACGGATCATCTGCTCCAACAGCCGAGGATCGCTGTCGACCTCCAGGCTACAGGGCACCGACCGCAAGGTGAGCCCCTGCGCCGCTGAGTGGTAGGCAAATTCCTCGGTCAGGCGCAGCAGAAGACCGCGCAGCGAGAACCGGATGATATCGGCGCGCACCGTGCCGGCTTCGATCTGGTTGATATCGAGCAGCGTATTCAGCATGCCCGACATGGCGCCGAGGGTTTCACCCATCCGTGTGACCATTTTCTCGATCTTTTCGCCGGTCACACTGCGGGCCAGCAAACCCTGTTGCAGCGCCAGGGTCTGCAGCGGTTGACGCAGATCGTGGCTGGCCGCCGCCAGAAAGCGCGATTTCGCAAGATTGGCCAATTCGGCGTGACGCTTGGAATCCTCGAGCGCGATGGCAATGCGTCGGCGCTCGGTGATGTCGGCATAGGTCACCACCACCCCCTCGATGCCGCCATTCTGGGTGCGGTAAGGCAGAACGCGCCGGACAAACCACGAGGCATCTTGTCCCTCGACCTCGCATTCCCGGGGCGTGCCGCTTTCCAGCACCGCGGCGGCATCGCTCAGCAAGGCGGTGTCATTGGTCAGCCCGCGCAGATCCATGAGCGGTCGCCCGATGTCGGTCGGGATCACCGCGAAAAGCATCCGCGCCGCCGGTGTGAAAAGACGAATATTCAGTTTTCGGTCAAGGAACAAAGTCGCAACATCCGTGCTGTACAGGACATTCTGCAGGTCATTCGCGGTGGTTCTTTGGCGCTCCAGAGTTTCCTGTAGCTGACTGTTCAGCGCGGTGAGTTCCTCATTCAGCGACTGCAGCTCTTCTTTGGAAGTAAGGAGCTCTTCATTGGTAGATTGATATTCCTCATTGACAGACAGGGAGTCTTCGTTGATCGCTTTTTGTTCTTCATTGGACAATTCCAGATTATGGATCGCGCTCTGCAATTCGGCGCGGACCAGCGCCAGTTCCCGCTCAAGCGAGGCGACCTTGGGCATCTGTTCGGGCGAGACATTGGGGTCTTCCTGAACGAGGCGGGTTTGACTCGGGATGAAGCAAAGCAGCAGCAGGATCTCGCCATCCTGCTGCTGGGGGGTAATCTCGATGGTGACACTCTCCGACGCGCCTGCATCGTCGCGCTGTTCGGCCGTCACCGTGATCACCGCATTTTCCGAAAAAGCCCGTCCGATCGCCGACCTCAGCTTGGTCCGCAGGTTCGGGTGGGCCATGGCGAGCAGATCGTGGCTTGGTGGACCGGGCGAGACCCGCAGATAGGGCTCGATCGGCCCCATGATATAGAGACATTCGTTACGGCGATTGATCAGCGCCATGGCCGGCGCAAACCGCTCGATGGCGTGACGCCGGCAAAGATCGGCCAGGGCGGTGTGGCGCGACGGCGCCGGTCCCAAGGCCGCCCGCGCCGGCGTTTTGAGGGCAATGGCGTTTCCCATGGTCAGTTCGAGGTCACCCGGCCGGCTCCGAGAAATATGGCGATAGAGTCGCGCCGGCTTCGACACCAGAGCGAAATGGCTGTCTTGCGCACCAACGGTCTCGGACGATCCGAGCAGCAGCAGGCCACCCTCGCGCAGCGCGAAATGGAACAGGTTCAGAACCTTGTTCTGAGCTTCCGGCTGGAGATAGATCAGCAGATTGCGGCAAGAGACCAGGTCAAGCCGCGAGAAAGGCGGATCGGCCAGCACGTCATGCACAGCCAGCACGACGGCGGCGCGCAATTCCGGGACCACGCGGTAAAATTTTTCTTCCTTGATAAAAAATCGCGACAGCCGCTCGGCTGACAGATCGGTCGCGATGCTGGCGGGATAGATCCCGTCGCGCGCGGTGGCGACGGCGTCGGCTTCGACATCCGAGGCAAAGATCTGAAATTTCACCGGACTCGCGGCGGCCTGGATCGCCTCGGTAAAGAGGATGGCCAGGGAATAGGTTTCTTCGCCCGTGCTGCAGCCGGCTACCCAGATCCGGATCGGCCGATCGGCCGGATGATCACGCAGCATCATTGGGATGACCTGATTGGCCAAATAGGAGAAGACAGAAGGATCGCGGAAAAAATTTGTGGTATTGATCAACAGATCGCGCGCCAGCGCATGTATTTCGGCCTCGTCGCTGTAAAGCAGGGCGAGATATTGGTCCCACCGGACTGGCGCGATCGACGCCATCGACATCCGCTGTTCGATCCGCCGCTCCAAGGTTCCAATTTTATAGAGCCGGAAATCATGCGCGGTGCGGGCTCGCAGCAGGTCGATGATATCGCGCAGCTGGCCGGCCGCTTGTGGGGAGGGCGTCTCGGTCGGCCCTGCGCGATTCTGGCTGTTGAGGCTCTTCGCGTGGATCAGGGCATCGCCGATTTCCGCCACCGGAAGCACCAGGTCGACGCATTCGGTGGCGATGGCGCTCCGCGGCATGCCGTCAAAGCTGGCATCCTCGGGCGCCTGCGCGATCACCAACCCGCCCTCGGCACGGATCGCCCGGACCCCCAGGCTGCCGTCGCTGCCAGTCCCGGACAGCACCACAGCGATCGCGCTCGGACCGCAGTCCCGCGCCAGCGAGCGCAGCAGAAAATCAAACGGCAGGCGGGCTCCATGCGGTGCGTCCGGCTCCGAGAGACGGAGGATCCGGTTTCGCACCCCAAGATAGACACCGGGCGGGATGACATAAAAATGGCCTGGCTCGATAAAGGTCCCGTCGCGGGCCGGGCTGACCGGCATGGTGGTGTGGCTCGCCAGCAGCTCGACCAGCATGCTTTCATGGGTCGGGTCGAGATGCTGCACCAAAATCAGCGCCATGCCGTGCCGGTCGGGCAAGGACGCGATCAATTTCCGACAAGCATCCAGTCCACCGGCCGAGGCTCCGACCCCGACGATGGGAAAAGTTTGACTCGTGCCACCGTCCTCGGGCGCTGAAGGAGCGGGGGGCTCCTCAGATGAATCGGCTGGCGCGACCCTCGGTGGCCGGCGTGACGTCATGGGTCAGGTCTTTTCTTATAATTTCAGACATGATTATTATTCATTAACATATTTTAATTCGACATGCGATGAAAAGGCCAAGAAAATCTGCTGATGTGTCGGGTTCGTTAAAGGGGCTAAGTATTTTCCGAGTCTCCAAGTCCTCATAATCTGTCGGCTATCCTTGAAACATAGAGTCCACGGAGTACGTAATGATCCCTTCCCGTCCGCCGGCGCTGACGCCCTGCGTATTTGGCGTGCTTTTGCTGATGACCGGCTCTTTTCTCGCAGCGTTGCCCTTTGAGTCCGCCGCTCTGGCGCAGGATCTGTCGATTAGTGTCCAGATCGCGCCGCCCGTGCTGCCGGTCTATGACCAGCCGCCCATGCCGGAATTGGGTGATATCTGGACCCCCGGTTATTGGAGCTACGCCGATGGCGGCTATTATTGGGTGCCGGGAACCTGGGTCGAGCCGCCCGAGGCCAACCTGCTGTGGACACCGCCTTACTGGGGCTGGGAGGATGGCGGTTTCCGCTTTCATGCCGGTTATTGGGGCAACCATGTCGGCTATTATGGCGGGGTGAATTACGGCCATGGCTATGGCGGCGATGGCTACCAGGGCGGGCGCTGGGAGAATGGCCATTTCGCCTATAACCGCAGCGGCAATAATTTCGGCTCGGTCCACGTCACCAATGTTTATCAGGAACGCATGGTGGTCAATAATCGCAGCCATGTAAGCTATGCGGGCGGAGCGGGTGGTCTGACCACCAGGCCCACCGAGACACAGCGCGCCGCCGAACAGGAGCATCATGCTCCGGCCACCGCTGCACAAAATCGTCATATCGAGGCCGCTGCCGCCCATCCTGGCCTGGCCGCCAGCCATGAAAACGGGCGTCCGGCCATCGCCGCCACCGCCCGTCCTGCGCAATTTGAAGGCAAAGGCGTGGTTCCCCCGCGTCCGGTCGCTGCTGTGGTGCATGCGACCCCCGAACCAAAGGCGCGGCCAGAGGCGCCGCGGCCGGAGGCGCGACCCGCCCCGGCCGCGGTGCATGAACCGGCGCGCAACGCGGAGCAGCGGCCGCAACCGCACCCTGAGCAACATGCCGAGCCGCATGAAGAGAAACGGCCCCAGTGAAAGCCGAAGTGAAAGCCGAAGTGAAAGCCGTAACCATCAGGGAGATTGAAAGATGCAGTTTACCCACAACACGCTTCCTCTGCCCATCAGGCAGCAGTCGGTCGAGAGTCTCAATCTTCACCTGGCCGCCAGCATCGATCTGCAGGGGCAAGTCAAGCAGGCCCATTGGAATGTCAGAGGGCCCGGCTTCATTGCGGTGCATGAATTGTTCGATCGGGTAGCCGAGGAGATCGAAGGCTTTTCGGATCTGCTGGCCGAACGGATCGGCGGACTGGGCGGCACGGCCTTCGGAACCATTCAGGTCGCCGCGTCACGATCCTTTCTGATTCCCTACCCCCATGACATCGACTCGACCGAGCGGCATCTGTTCGCCGTCGCGTCCAGTCTTGCCGCCTTCGGACAGTCGGCGCGCGCCGCGATCGATACGGTTGGCGCCAGCGGAGACGCCGACAGCGCTGATCTATTCACCGAAATATCGCGGGGGGTCGATCAGCAAATATGGCTGGTCGAGTCCAATCTCGCGCCAAAATCCAATATCAATTAACCGAGATGAAACCCCTGAATATCCTGGTCATGGAGGATGACGCCGTCATCGCCATGCTGCTCGGCGAGGTGCTGGCCGCCATGGGGCACCGTGTTTGCGCCACCGCCGCCACGGAAGATGACGGAATCATGGCGGCTGCCCGATGTCATCCTGACCTGCTCATCGTCGATGAGCAGTTGGGCGCCGGGAGCGGTGTGGTCGCCGTTGGGAAAATCTTGCGGCATGAGCCGGTGCCGCATCTTTTTGTGACGGCAAACACCAACAGCGTCCGGGCGCTACGTCCGGACGCTGTGGTCATCGAGAAGCCGTTCAGCCAGGAACAGCTCGCCCGGGCCCTGTCCCAGGTTTATTCTCCAGCCGGATAGATCACCCCGTTCTTCATGACGAAAGTGACATGCATCAGCCGGCCGACATCAGTGGTCGGGTCGCCGGCGACAGCGATGATATCAGCGAATTTTCCCGGTTCGAGCGTCCCGATCCGGTCGCTCCAGCCCAGCAGTTCGGCGCCGGCGACCGTGGCGGAGCGGAGCGCCTGTTCCGGGGTCATGCCAAATTGCACCATCGACAGGAATTCCGTGGCCGGGTTGATATGCCAGTCAAAGCCGCCGATGTCTGTGCCAAACGCGATTTTCACACCGGCTTTCATCGCGCGGCGGAAGGTGTTTTCGTGGATATCATGCATCTGGGCCCAAACCTTGGCGCCCGCCTTCGCGCGACCTTCGGCGACATAGTCGCCGACATAGATGGTCGGCACATAGAAGATGCCTTTCGCGGCCATGGTCTTGAGATCGGCGTCGGCGATATAATCGCCATGTTCGATCGAATCGACACCCGCTTCGACCGAGTTATGCACGCCCTGCAGCGCCATCGCGTGCGAGGCGATCTTGTGCCGCTGGCGATGGGTCTCATCGACGATGGCCTTGAGTTCTTCAGGGGTGAAGGTCGGAATATCGTCAAGAATATCCCCGACCACGCGATAGCTGCGGTCGGAATAAACCTTGATCCAGTCGGCGCCGTGCGACAATTGTTCCCGGACCGCCCGGCGTCCGCCATCGGCGCCATCGACTTCCTGCACACCTTTCGGCACGGTCAATTGCGGCGCATAGCCAAGCAGCGGATAGGCGCCGGTCACATCCATCGAGCGGGTCGCAACCTGCATGCGGGGGCCCGGTATGATGCCGTCATTGATGGCGTTCTTCACATCCACATCGGCATAGCCGGCGCCTTCGGTCTCCAAATCGCGGATCGTGGTGAAGCCCCAGGAAAGGATCCGTCGCGCGTTCATGGTGGCTAGAATGGTGCGATATTCCGGCGATTGCTTGAGCAACTGCTTGTCGTAATCTTCGGCGGTGATGTCGCCTTGCAGCAGCACATGGGTATGGCTGTCGATCAGCCCCGGCAGGCAGGTCAATTTGGACAGATCGGTCACCACGCCTTCGGGCGCCGCGCCAGTGGCAGGCTTCATCGACAGAATGTGACCGTCCTGCACCTCGATCAGGGTCGGACCCAGGGTTTTCTGACCGGCCTTGCCGTCCCACACCGCCCCGCAGCGCAGCCATTGACTGGGTTCGGCCATCGCCGTTCCGGCGAGTTGAGCCGACGCCGTTCCGGCGAGTAACGTCATACTCACAAGCGATATCGCCAAAGAACGCGTCCGTCTGATCATCATGTTCATCCCCATTCAGTCTCCAACTAGATTTCCGCACAAAATGAATTATTCAACCCGTGATGAGCCCGGTTTATTTTGCGAGGGTGCGGGAAAGGTCAGCAGGTTATCCTGGTGCTTCTTGCATTCCTGCTTGCGCGCTTCGATCCGCTCGCGATGGATGTTGCCCCAATCACAGAGAGGGATCAGGGCGCCGCTCAGGCTCTCACCGAATTCGGTCACGGAATATTCGACCCGTGGCGGTACCTCCCTGAAGTCATGCCGCAAGATAAGTCCGTCAAGCTCCATTTCCTTCAAATTTTCGATCAGCATCTTCTCGCTGATGCCGGCCACCTCGCGTTTGAGAGCGCCGAAGCGGCGCGGCTGACCGCGGAGACTCCACAAAATAAGGCATTTCCACTTGCCGCCGACGACATCGAGGGCAGCCTCCAGGCCTAAGCCATAAGTCTTCGCCATAGCGGCTCTCCGGTATTCAGGGCACTTACGTTTCAGCAAGTACATACATAATGGAAATCGCTCCCTTGTGCCACTAGAGCGCGATGACATTAGATTGACGCGAATCCGCGTCAATTTAATGTCTGAATCGCCCTCTATACCATTGAATTAGAGGCTGATTCAGCTCATAGATTTAATCGCGGAGCGATTCAATCTATGAGCATCAGGCTCTAGAGCGCGATGACATTAGATTGACGCGAATCCGCGTCAATTTAATGTCTGAATCGCCCTCTATACCATTGAATCAGGCTCTAGCGGAGATCGTGTCCCTTTGAGTGGTGTAAGAGCGACGGCATCGTCGTGATCTCCGGCGAGGTTGGCCGGTTGATCGTCAGGCATCCACAGCGGGCAGCTTGACGAAGGGATCATCGCTCAAGGGA
>Ga0116226_10001721_pt1 | contig 19017 bp, 24 predicted proteins | sample S1TSphfallax_FD_89692 | JGI IMG/M metagenome (GOLD analysis project Ga0116226, IMG submission 89692) | Host-associated microbial communities from peat moss isolated from Minnesota, USA - S1T2_Fa - Sphagnum fallax MG | ecosystem: Host-associated > Plants > Peat moss > Unclassified | place: USA... | reverse complement strand
TCGGCTCCGTCGTCAGTACCACCAATACCTCAGGTACAACCGAGGCAACGCTCGGGACAGACGCCTATGGCGTCACATTGTCCAGTTCAGGAACCACACCAAACTTCGGATATGCCGGGATGTACATTCATCAGCCTTCGGGGCTGTATCTAACCCAGTACCGCGCCTATGACCCGTACTCAGGCCGGTGGCTGTCCAGAGATCCGGCTGGTGAACAAATTGGAGGTTCAATAGACCTCTACGCATATGTCGGAGATGATCCGGTTAACAACGTTGATCCGTTTGGATTGGTTAATCTCAATCTTTTCCCCCCCGGTTCGTCGCAATTTAGCGATGCGAACCAAATGAATCCGCCAGGGGAGTTTTCAGTAGGCGCTCATGGTAATTCTTCAACCATCGTTGGCCCAGACGGACAACCAATTACCGCTCCTGGCCTTGCAAACCAAATTAAACATGCCCCTGATTATCATCAGGGTGAACCTGTGAGTCTATACTCATGTAATACTGGGACAGGCTCCGATCCTTTTGCACAAGACCTCTCTAATGCTCTTGGAGCTCCCGTTACTGCCCCTAATAATACTCTTTGGTTTCAACCAACTTCTGGAGGAGGAATGAGCACAACCATTGGGCCGACCCCCAGCAACAACTCTGGCTCCTGGGTTCCTTTTTCTCCAAATCAATGAAGGTGGCCATAATAGGGTATTCGAGGGAGACAAATATGCGTCGACATTTCTTTATCGTCACTTTAATGATTTTGCTTTCGGTATTTTCTGCATCGGCTCAAACTGCACCGGTCAGTGGCAATGAAGATCTTACAATCCCAGAAGGGGATATAACGTCTCTACAATATCAAGCACTACAAGGTTCTGGTTCGGCAGCACTTAGGCTTTCCTTATTTTATCTATTTGTGAAATACGATAATGTTAAGGGAATGTATTGGACCACAATCTCAGCAGAGGATGGCGATCCAAAAGGGATGTATTCACTTGGTGTATATTTGATCCAGCAGAACTCAGATCATGCATCGGCTCTTCGAGCACGATTTTGGTTGGAACGGGCAAAGGCGGCAGGCAATCCTTTAGCGTCTGAGGTCTTGCATGAGATGGATAAGCAGGGCCGCTGACGTACTTCCTCTTAGCCGCCTTCCGTATGTGCCCGCGCCCGTGTCATCGAAAAAACACACGCCTTGTAAAATTTCCGTTCAAACGGAGAATGATTCCCTGGTAGAATGGTGGTGCAGCCCAGGGGGAGACTGGGAAAAACCGATTGAATTACGACCGGGGCGTGACGGTAAGAAACATCTGCCGGGATGTTCATCCATCAGGCTTCGGGGCTGTATCTGACTCAGTACCGAGCTTACGATCCATACTCGGGACGGTGGCTTTCAAGAGACCCGGCCGGGGAAGAAGGCGGAGATTCAATCAATCTTTACGCGTATGTCGGGAACGATCCGCCGAACAATGTAGACCCTTTTGGGCTACTCGGCGTTCTTTACGGCGTAGGAGGTACGGCGGAGGCAGGAGGCCCGCTTGGACTGCAAGCTGCAGCTACTTTGAATGTCGGCGCGGGTGGCTTCATCAATACGAGTATTTCTTCGAATTTTGGAACGCTCAGCAGCGGTAATTTCGCTGGAGGCGCCGCGTTTGCAGGAGAGAGGCCGTTTGGAGCAGGAGCAAACGGCCAAGCGGCTTCATGCGGGTCGCCAGCTCAGACGAACCCGACTGTAATCGGCGCATTTGCCGGTCGCGGCGCGTCAGTTTCCCTAACAACTGCCAACAATGTAGCGGACCTTGCCGGGCCTGCTACCGTCTATAACCTAAACACACCCCTATTTTCGGTTCAATTTCAGGTAGGAACAGGCACTGCGGGGCAACCGGTATATTCGTTGTCACTAGGGGCCGGCGGGCTCGGTGCGTCAATTTCTTCGTATAGGACGCAAACCTTCACAAGCGCGCCGCAGAACTAGGAGATCTCACGAGATGTCGAATTGCTCCATCGCCTATGATCTAATATACGGTGGCTATACCGATTGGTGGTTTTCTTGCCTTGGCTTAGTTGCTGCCATGTTTGCGGCAGCAATCTACAGTCTGTTTCGTTTGCTGCCGGAAAAGTTTAGCAAAGCATTTGCGAGGAAGCGCGCGCTCCTCGTTGCCATAGTTGTATCCCTCATTTGGTCGTTGGTGAGCTTTGTCGAGACCTACTCTGCATATTCTAATTTGAGTAGCGCTTACGGGCGTGGTGAATACGAACAGGTTGCCGGGGTGGTTGAACACTTCGTGAGTTCCGGTCCTGGCATTCAGCCAGGTACGGTACGTTTCACCGTAGGAAAGGTTGCATTTTCTTATTCCAAGTACATAATGTCTCCGGGATATCGGGGACATCCCAGTGCAATGTCTGAGGGTCTCAACGTTCGCATCCGGTACATCGGCAAGGCAATTGTAAGGCTCGAAATTTGCAGCGCATCAACCCTCTGAAAATACGGAAAGCTCACGGGAAGCACGCTACCCGATGTCGTACAACGGCGTTGAAATCTAGGCGATACGTTACTACGAATCCGATTAGCCTCGCGGATCCGCTTGGTCTGTTGTAGAATCCGCTCTAAAAGCTGGCTTCCGAGCTTCGGAATGATCCACGGAAGATCGTTCGGAACCTATTGCGGAATGAAGTTCTGAAGGCACCACCGAGTGATCCACGGAACTATTCACTGAATTAAGTTTTTGGTGTTCGGTTTTTGGCATAGACTTCCCTCATGCCCAGGCCCGCGACATTTATGCCGGCCGAGATATCGGCACTGGCTGACCGGCTCCGGGAGATGTGGCGTCCCGGGAGCCAGATCGGGCCGTTGCGCCTTCCGGGATTCTGCTCCCAGGGATAGGGCGAAGAACGGGGTTTTGCCGGTCCGAGCAAAGACCTTCTATCTGGCTTGCGTGCCCCGTGCGTCTCGGGCGGCGTTGTCGCGGCAGACGCGCTTCCAGACGCGGCGTATTGAATTACCATTTGGCGGCGCGCCGCGTGTTCCGATGACGCCGTCCTCGGCCATGAGCTTGGCGATGGTTTCCCAAAACGGCCGGTCGCACCTGGCCCGCAGCTTCTCGACCTCCTCATGGTTGGTCACGAGCCATGCGTAAACCGGCTTGCGCCCAAACGCGGGGTCTTGCATCCGCGCCAGAAACGCCCTGCTGGCCGCCTCATTATAAGCGGGCCTGTCGATCTCTTTGATGTATTCGGTCAGCAGCTTTGATTTTTTCATGATCCAAGCCTGCCAAGGGCAGATGCGAATGGCGACGCCAATATAATGGATTTTTTGCATCCATCAGCGAGATGAAAAACAACCGTCTCCGCCATGGCAAACGTCCAGCATCGCCACAGAAAACGACCAGGCTCGCGCCTAAAACGTCCATGATCGCCAGAGCACCGCAAGAGCAAAATGGGAGTATACACCAATGCACCCTTGGTGCTTATTGTACCCATCCAAAGATGATGGGTAGGGCGCCCGGAATGAGGTGTTCCCGCCGGCTACGCCAAACCTGAGCGATTGTATTTTTAAGAGCGGCCTGATCGGTGGCAGTGAGTGTGCCGAGCTGGCGGATGATGAGGGCTTGCTCCAGCGTGGCGAACACCGGCTTGACGGCGGAGGGGGTTTGAGCAGCCCGGCCGCCTAGCGGTCCTGCGCCCCGTGCCAGAGGCGCAGAAATGCTCACCGTGCTGGTGGCCTCGTTGATCTCGTACACGATCAGGTAGGGCCAAACGGCCACCAGTTCGCGGGTGCCCGCCGCCAAGCCTGGGCGGCCCCTGTAGGGGAACAGCGCAAGGCTGTCCCCGGCCAGGCTCAGGGCTTGCAGCAGATTAACGGCGGCGTGGGGGCTCAGGGGTTCGAGATATTCGACGATCGCATCCGGGTTATCGAGGGCGCTCGGCCGCCATTCGACCTTCACATCCTTCATGGCGGCTCAGTGTTTGGCGGTTTTGCGCTTCAGGCGTTCGATCTCGCGGAGCATGCTGGCGCGCACCTGATCGTGTGGCACGGGCAAGCGTGTATCGGCCCGCGCCTCAGCGACCGCAGCTTCCAGAAGCTGGCGCTCAATCTCGGTCTCAGGGTCAACATCCGGCTTGGCTTGGCTCATAGCTCTCGTCATAGCAGCCAGCGCGGGAGGCGGCTACGGAAAACAAGCGAGTTTGCCGCGCTGTGCCGGCGGCGCCGGCGGAACCTGCCCTGATAAAACCTCTCGTCGTTTGCAGGATAGGCCGGGAGGCTTTGGGCACCGTAGGCGTCGTCTTCCGGATTGTTCCAGATACTGGCGGAGGCGGGGACGTTTACGGCGCGAGCGAGCGAGCGTTCCTGCTCGCGGGCGGCGATGAACTCGACAAAATTCTCGACCTCGGCGATCCGCTCGGGCGGCATGGCCCGGAGTTTTTTGAGCAAGGTTTGGGGAGTCTGCATGGTTTCTCCTTAGCTGCTCAAATTTTCGACCATGCGCCGGGCTTGGTACTTGATGACCCTACCCTCGATCAGCGCTTTGACGATTTTGCGGTCTTCCTCGGGGAGCTGGGAAACGGCCTCGAATTGCAACCGCATGTCGTCGCTCGGGCCGAGTTCATCTTCCTCAAAAACTAGGATGGCAAGACTGACCAGCGCATCGAGCGTCGGCTGTGCGGTGCCAACCTCGTAGCGCTGGCGCCGCGAGTCTCACCTTATTCCGATTGTCGAAGATGTTTCATGATCCGGCAGACAAAGCATTGGAAGAGCAACGTAAGCGTTAATTGATTTCAAAATACTCAGCACTCGTAAATCAATCGGATCCGTTGAATATTCCCAAGTAATTTGGCGCCCAACGCCGTTAGGCATCACATATTCAGACTTTGAAGATGCTGCTCCGTTATTCTCAATTATCCAGTTAAATAGTTTCAAAGCGCCTTGCTTTGAAAGCAAATACCCGGGCAGTCCGTACGCTCTCCAAAGCTTGTATGCTCTTGGACTAGCCTCAGAAAATTGAAATTCATTTTTATTGATGCTTTTCTTGTCGTGAAGTAACGTTACCTGTCCTATCCCGCGAACTTCTATGTTGATGTGCATATCCGTATTGTAAGTCAGATAGGCTATGTCATAACCCTCAGGTAGGTCATCGTAGAAGCTCCCAAAGCGTGTTCCGAAATCGTTAGGAAGATAAACGTCGTCCTCCAGGATGATCGCTTCTTTCTGGTCTCCCGTTATCAAATTCAGCCACAAAGTGAGGTGGCTTAGAAGGCAGCCAAATTCATTGTACGTTAGCGTTCCCGGCCTCACAATTGTAATTCCCGAAAGAAGATAAGTGTCCCGTACAACGGACCCATCTATAGCTGAGAATCTTATCAAATTTACATCAGAAGACACATTGTTTAACATGTTCATCCACCGGAATTTCGCAGTGTGGAGATTTATTACGAAGACATCTGGGACGCCCACCATCATTGCTCCTAAAATTGACCCCCCCAACGCGCGTCGAATCCTAGTGAAAGTTTGAGCGGCGAGGCAGAGTGGTCTAAATTACATTCTATTGCACCGGCTGCCGTTTTCGAATCTAGTGCCGGGGGCCGACAGCCACGTCTAGCCTGGACTTCACTTTATGCAAAATTTTTTGGGCACCGCATGGAGCGCACCTCGCCAGCACACTTTGGCCTTTGTCCGTCCTTTCTTTGCTCGTCGCAGCGCCAAGCCTTGAGATCCAATGATGCCGGTTCGCACCTCAAATAGAGACGTCAGCTTCCCAGCGAATCCCGATACGTCTTACTTTGAGGACGCCCAAATTGGCTTCACGCTGATCGAAGTCCTGGTGGCGCTAGTGATCCTTGGCTTGGCGCTTGGCGTCATCATGATCGGCCTCCGAAACGCAACATTGGCCACCGCCACCACCGCACAGCAAACCAGTGAGTTAGCCCTCGCGCAATCCCTGCTCGCTGCCGAAGGTCAGACACTCCCGCTGCAATACGGTGAGACAGACGGGACAACCGCCAACGATTTGCGCTGGCGCATTGTAACAACTCCTTGGGGTACGGCGAATGATGCGGCGGCGCGGCTAGCCGGCGGCTACCAGATCACCGTCACGGTAACGCAAGCAGCACGATCCGTTAAGTTGACGACCCTAAGGGCTGGGCCGGTCGCCAATGCGAACTGAGCGTAAAGACGAGCAGGCCGGCTTCACGCTAGTTGAATTGCTTGTTGTGCTGTTAATTTTTGGGATGTTGAGCGGTATTCTATACGCCGCCTTACGCGAAGGCTCGCTGGCGTTGAACCGCACTTCCGCTTATCAAAATGATATCTCCAGCCTAGCTGTAACGGAGCAGGTGTTAAGCCGTTCGATACAAAGGATTTATCCGGAATTCGTGCCGGCAGTATTAGCCGGCATGCCGGGTCACGTCCAATTTGATGGCGAGCCAAATTCAATATCTTTTCTCACCCAGGCGCCGTCGTCGGTTGCTTCAGGTGGCATGGTTCGCATGGCGCTTTGGCTGCAACAACATGGATCATCGGCCGAGCTGGTGGTGGCTGCCCAGCCCGAGTTAGCCTGGCCGGGCCAAAACAACATAACGATCGAGAGGCTGGTCACCGGCATCTCCGCCGCTTCTTTCACCTTTTGGGGGTCCGATAATCCGGGGGGTCCGGGTTACTGGCATGCAAGTTGGAGAGACCGTCCAGTACTTCCTGGTCTGATCCGGTTGACGATCCAGTTTCCGCCCGGAGATCCGAGGAACTGGCCCGATTTTTTGGTGGCGCCAATGGTTTATACAGACGAGACTTGTCAATTCGTACCGTCAACCCAATCCTGTTTCGGACGGTGAGAGGATGAGCCTAAAGCCGCGGGCGGTATCTAAAAACGACCCGGAGGCCGGTTACGCTCTGGTGCTCGTGCTGGTAGGTATCTCATTGCTGTCACTAATCGTCGTCTCGGTCTTAAAGATTTCCTCACGATCGGTGCAGGACATCTCCGCCAACCTGGCTCGCGCCAAGCTTGCGTGCGCCGCGGATGCCGGCGTGAGCGAAGCGGAGCTTAGCCTTGTCGACCTGCGGCCCTCGATGCGATGGCCTATCGATGGCACACCCCGCTACGTTAAGTTCGATGCGGTTCCCGTTAAGATCATGGTCGAAAGCGAGTCTGGTAAAATCGATTTGAATGGCGCGAACCGTGACTTGATCGTCGGCCTTTTTGCGGCAGCAGGCCTGGATCAAACCTCAGCCAATACGATGGCGGATCGCGTTCTGGATTGGCGTGAATTTGGTAATTTGAAACGATTGAACGGCGCAAAAGCACCAGATTACCGGGCGGCCGGGTTGCCCTATGGTCCTAGGGACGGGCCTTTTCAAAGCATTAGCGAGTTGCAGTTGGTGCTGGGAATGACACCTGCGCTGTACAACGAGCTTGAACCCGCGATCACGGTCTACAATGAGTTGCCGTCGCCGCAAATGCAGACCGCATCGCCGCTCGTATTACAGGCGCAAGGGATGGGCAAGGCTTCGATCGAAGCCGTTCTGTCTGCACGAGCGCGCGGCGAGATTGCGCCGGAAACAGGCGAACAGGGCCCGAATGCGGTAATGCAGATCCCGGGCTTGCCCGGTACGGTCTTCACGATTCTTTCACGGGCCCGATTTGCCGGGCGGGTAGTGCTCCGGCGCGAAACTGTTCTCTTCACGGGTAACCCCAAAAATCCCTTCTGGATTTTGGCATGGGATTGAGATTAGGCCGAAGAATCTGCATCGTCACTTACCCGCAGAAACTCTTCCAGGCTGGTAATTCCGGTCTCAACAAGTTGCAGCCCGTGCTGATGCATCGTTTGCATTCCATCGGTCACGGCTGCAAGCCGGATTTCAGCCCCGTCGCAGCGGCGAAGTGCTAGACGCTTTATCGCGCTGGTCACAGGAAGCACCTCGACAAGCGCCGTTCGCCCCCGAAACCCGGTGCCACTGCAGGCGGGGCAGCCAATTGGTACATTCACCTTGGTTGAGGCCAAGCCGAGCGCCGCAGCCAATTCCGGCAATATGGTCTCTGGTTTACGGCATTGTTGGCAAAGCACCCGCACCAAACGTTGGGCTGCAACGGCATTAATTGTCGACGTTAGCAGATAGGGCTCGATCCCAAGGTCGAGCAGCCTGGTTATCGCGGATGCGGCGTCGTTCGTATGAAGCGTGGAGAGGATGAGATGCCCAGTCAATGCGGCTTGCACAGCAATGCGAGCAGTTTCAACATCGCGGATTTCACCGATCATCATGACGTCGGGATCGTGCCGGAGCGACCAACGCAGCGCATTAGAAAAAGTGAGATCGACGGCGGGCCTTATCTGGGTCTGGTTGATCATCGGCAACTGGTATTCGATCGGATCTTCAATGGTCAGAATTTTTCGCGAGGGATCGGCAATCGCAAGGATCGAGGCATAGAGGGTAGTGGTCTTACCGCTGCCGGTGGGCCCGGTGATGAGTACAATGCCGCGCGATCGCTGGATTGCCTGCATCCAGGATGACAATGCGGTACCGGAGAAGCCCAGCGCCGGCAATTCCAAGGTAAGCCCGGAGCGGTCGAGAATTCGCAGTACGACGCTCTCCCCGAACAGAACGGGCATCGTTGAAATCCGAAAATCGATGTCGCGACCGCGGATAGCCAATGACATGCGGCCATCCTGGGCAATGCGGCGCTCAGCAATGTCCAGCGTGCCCATGATTTTCAGGCGCGAGATGATGGCAGCCCGCAATTGGGCGGGCGGGCGGTCAATATTACGCAATATGCCGTCGACGCGGAAACGAACATCTAGGCCATCCGCTGTTGGCTCGAAATGGATGTCGGACGCCTGCATTTCGACAGCTCGAGCAATGATCTGGTTGACGAGACGGATGACGGGCGCCTCGCTGGCGCTATCACGCAGGCGGTCCAGATCGGTGGCGACGAGGTCATCAGCCATGCTCTCGTCTATATTAGATTTTTCCACGCCCGCATCCGCGTATAGACGATCCAGGGCTTCATCGATGTCACCTATTGACGCCACCAGCTGGCGAACCGATTTGGCAGTGGCAAATTCAACGGCGGCAACTGTTTCATCATCGAGCGGGTCGGCCATTGCGACGAGAATCTCATCATGGTGATCCTTAACGGGTATGACCCGGTATTCCTTCAGGAATTGTGGGTTAAAGATTTCGGTGAGGAAAGGCTTTTCAGGCAACATATCGCGCCCAATGCTCTCGATGTTCAGAAAATCCGCATAGGCTTTTGCCAGGTCGCGGTCACCAATCATGCCAAGGCTGATCAATGTCGACCCGAATTTTTGGCCCTCTTCAGACGCAAGACGTTGGGCGCGTTCAAGAGCTACCGAAGTCAGCCGCGCCGTGCTGGTCAAAAATTGACCGAAGGCTTCAGCCTTATCTCCTTGGTTGATTGGCGGTTCAGCGCCAGGCTCTCTGATATGCATCATTGATATGCTATTCGGAATAAAGCGAGTGTCCCGGCAGGGGAAGTAAAAAGTTGCCCGCCCCAGCCGCGATCAAAGACCATGAAATAAATGGACGGTGTAATTCAGGGATACAAAAGTCGTTCATTAAATGCTTAACTGCATGAATGGGCCAATTCCGGTATAAAGCCTTAACGACCACGGGCGAAACGCGTGAGGGAGTTCTGGAAGCGGATTCCTCCACGGCCGTGTTTCGTAATCTCCGCAAGCAGGGGTGGTGGCCGGTTGCAGCATCAGAAGTCAGGGCCGAAAGCTTCGCCCGATTTGTACCCCGTCTTAAGGCTACGTCCTTTACGCCGAAGGAGATGGCGCCATTTTTTCATGAACTGGCGATTCTTCTGGGTTCCGGAATTCCCTTGGACCGTGGGCTGGCGTTGATTGTGCAACGCACAAAGCAACGTGGCGCAGGTAAAGCCAGCGCAAACCTACTGTCCAAAATCCGGGGCGGCTCCTCACTCGCGCAAGCGCTAGCGGCGAATGGACAATTTCCAAAGATTTCGATCGGTCTGGTTCGGGCAGGGGAAGCTTCCGGTGCGCTCGATACGGAACTATTCCGATTATCGGAGATGATGGCACGTGCCGCCGCGATACGCTCAGAGATCATCTCTGCGCTCGTCTATCCGGTGATCCTGCTCTTAACCGCGGGCCTTTCAATTGGGATCATAATGACGGTTGTGGTACCGGAATTCGTTCCACTTTTTGACGGTTCTGGCCACCTGCCTCCCTTCGCGTTCCGCTTCCTCATTGGCTTGAGCCAGGCAATAACACATTGGGGGTGGCTGGCGGTGACCCTCTCAGGTGCCGGCTTGATAACCATGAATCGCTTACTGCAACGGTCCGCGATGCGTAAACGTTGGGACCGCATGAAGTTGCTGATCCCGATTTTTGGCGGCCTCGCGCGAGAAATAGACACTGGCCGGTTTTGCCGTACCCTTGGAACGTTGGTGAAGGCGAATGTTGCTTTGCCGGTGGCGGTCGCACTTGCAGTTGACTCGGTAGCCAACACTGCGATGGCTGCCTCACTTGCAAACGTCGTGAAAACCTTGCGAGAGGGCGGCCGGTTGGCCGACCGCCTTGTTGCTACTGGACAATTTGCTTCAGATGTACCCAGCCTACTGCGTCTTGGCGAGGAAAGCGGACGTCTCGGAGAGATGCTATTGCGGCAGGCGGATATTTCAGAGGTAAATATGCGCACTCAGATCAGCCGCATGTTGGCGATGCTGGTGCCAGCAATCACGCTTGTTCTCGGATTTATCGTTGCAAGCATCGTCGCATCGCTCATGGTCGCGATTCTCTCTGTCTACGATCTTGCTTCTTAAGTAAGATGTCTGTGCAAAATTGAACGATTTGATGTAGAAAAGAATAAAAACTCGCTACCGGAGGTACGTAATATGTTTTTCGAACATGTGTTGCGGCCGCTTCTGACGTCAGCCAGCAAGTCCGCAAACGTGCTTTGGATGGTGTTTTCGGACATCCTATCTTGGCCAACCGGGAACCTTCCGACGTGAACCAGCCGGCGGCCGTGGCTATGGCACGTTTTCCGAGTTCGCGGACGGGCGACCAGGGCTACACGCTTATCGAACTGCTCGTGGTCCTGACGATTATGGGGCTGATGGTCGCACTTGCGCCACCGGTATTAAAAGTCACCCGGACAAACATTCAGGCAAGACAAATGGCCTTGGCCTTGGCGTCGCAACTTGAAGCGGCGCGCCAGCAAGCTTTGGATACCGGTACCGTCATCCGTTTATCGCTCGCGGGCGGTAAACTGGCCGTGTTTTTCCCCGATGGCAGCGCGGTCCCGTTGGAAATACAAATCAGTAAATACACTGTTTTGGTATCTCCAATTTCGGGACGAGTCTTAGTAAATGGATAGTTACGTAACGCAAGACAAACCGATGCTGAAAACCATCTGGCAAATGGTAAAACTGGGGGTTGTGGAATGTGGTATGCTTGCAGAAGCTGGCTGGCGGTGGTGGATCACTGAAATTCGCGGAATTCTGCCAGCCGATTGGGTCGGGCATGGGGAGCTCATCGTGGAGCTTGCCGGCCAAGAGATCATCTTCTTCCGGGAAATGCGCGGGCGGCGAGATTTTGTGCCAAATCTTGCGGCGCGCGGCGCGGTCAACCTTCGTATAAATGCAGATTCTGTTCTACGGCGTACCCTTACCCTACCCGTATCGGCGCGGTTCAAACTCCATAAAATTCTCGAAAACGATCTCGACCGGCAAAGCCCATTGGACCCGCGCAAGGTGCTATTTTGCTATAGGATTCTCTCCGTCGATCACGCGGCGTCACGGTTGGCCGTATCGCTGGTCCTCGTGCGCCGTGACGTGGTTGAAGCTATTCTTGCCAGGCTGCAGGGATTTGACCTGTATGTGAAGAGCATCATCGTTGACGATACAACGAGTCGACAAAGAGACCGGTTTGTTGCACCGAAAACGGTTGCGCCGCAGAGAACCCGCCGCCTTAACCTTCCGCTCCTGCTTATGATCGTGACCATTGGCCTTCTGGCCGGCGATGTTTTTCTGCGCCTGGCTCGGGAGCAGCTTCTTATCGAACAGCTTAACGCTAAATCGGCACAATTGGAGTTGTCCGCCGCCCATGTCGATGAGCTTCGGGGAGAAGTAGAGTCTAGCCGCGAGCGCGCCGGGCTCCTGGCAGCGGAAAGGCGAAAAGCAACCATGGGCGTCATTCTGGCCGACATAACCGACCTACTTCCTGATGGCACCTGGTTGTCCAACCTGAGCTATGACGGCCGCCAAATAGAGATGCAGGGCTACTCATCCAATGCCTCGAGTCTAATTCCAGCATTCGACACCTCCAAGCTGTTTTCTGGCGCGGCGTTTGGCGGTGCGATGACACAAGGGCCACAACCAAATCTACAACAATTTGATCTCTCGCTAAGCCTCGCCGGTGCTCGTCAATGAGCAGCGTCCTACCGATCGTTGACTTGAAAAGATTTGGTCCCAAAGCGCTTGCTCTGCTGCTCCCGTGCCTTGTCCTTGCGTTGCTCTATGCGCTCGCGATTGCCCCGCTCATCGGAGTTTCCGATTTGTTACAAGCAAGGCAAAACGCCTTACGCACCGAAATTGCGGTCGAGGAGCAGAAGATCGCGGCGGAGCCAGAATGGCGGGCTGCATTGTCTGAAATCCGGTCCCAGGAAACACGGACTGCCGGCGCCCGCGACGAACCTTCCGAGGCATTGGCGGCTGCGGGGCTGCAGAATGATGTGCAACAGATCGTGGGGCGCCTTAACGGCCAGATTTTCAGCGTCGAGCCCTTGCCGGTAATCACAATCGATGGCTACCAAGCTATCTCCATACAGGTCTCGTTGTCGATACCCAGTAATGCACTGGGCGAATTGTTGCGGCAGATCGAAAACCACCAACCTTACCTCTTCATCAAAGCGGCATCATTCCAGTCCTCGAACAGCCTCCCTGGTGATGGCGTGGCAAGCTCAGCCGCCCAGATCGCCTCGTCACTCACCATAACATCATACTGGCAGCCATGATTCGGGCCGCGATGTCAAAGACCGCCATCGCCGGGTTCTTCGCGACCCTCTCTGGATTGTTGCTCTTTCATGACATTATGTCGCCTTCTGTTCTGACCATGACGAGCACCAAGATCCCATCCGCGCAGGTGAGTGGAATCAGTGATAGACTAATACCTGTGCCTGCTCCCGACCTGAACCTCTATGCGACGATTTCAGCGCGCCCGGTGTTTTTACAGTCTCGCCGGCCGACTCCCATTTTGGCAGCTCAAACCATTTTGGCTGGTCCTCCTCCAGTGACTTTCTCGCTGATTGGTGTCGTTGACGCGCCGGAGCAGAAATTTGGACTTGTGTTGGAGCCCGGTGCCATTACTGCAATTCCCGTTCATCGAGGAAGCGTCGTCGATGGTTGGACGGTTTCGAGTCTCAATAAAGCCAGTATTCTCATTCGGGCTGGAAACAATTCTGAGCTCATAAAAATTGCGCCGTGACAGAATGATTGGCACAAAAAGGAGAACTCTGAACCCCAAAGTGCCTCTGGTGTGCGTCACCTTTGGGTTGGTTGTTGGTTGCGCTTCGCAACCCGCCGAACAGGCCGGTCCTCCTCAAATAATCCTACAAGGTTCGTCATCGATTCCGACGGTCACTGAAGCACCGATTCCATTGACTGACCAGAATCCTACAGGGGTAAGGTCGAGTGCTTTTTATTATGGAACCCCGCCTACCTTAGGACTGACCGCAACGCCAACGTCAGTTGCCCCCGGCGCGTATCCGGACGCTTCCGGTAACGGAATCACTTTAAATTTTGCGAATGCAAATGTTCAGGATGTCGCGAAGGCTGTACTGGGCGATCTGCTAAAACTTAATTATGATATCGATCCGACGGTCCAAGGGACAATCACACTGACTACGGCATCCCCGGTCGACCGTGACGCGGTATTATCGATCTTTGAGCAATCGCTGATGCTGGCCGGCCTGGCTTTAGTACAGCAGGACACTCTATATCGTATCGTGCCAGCCGCGGATGCACCACGGCAAGCCGGTACACCCATCGTCGCAGAATATGGAGAAACGGTTAGCCCCGGCTTCGGCCTCGAGATAATACCCTTACGCTATGTGCCGGCGTCTCAGATGCAAACCCTGCTGCAACCAATGGTACCGGCCGGATCGATTATTTCAGCCGATACGACAAGAAATATCTTGACTATCGCGGGGACCGCGAATCAAAGGTCAGCCATTCTAAACGATGTTGCACTGTTCGATGTCGATCAGATGGCAGGAAAATCATTCGCCTTGTTTCGACCGCAATGGGTGAACGCAGACGGTCTAGCCCGTGGTCTGCAGGCAATCATCGCGGGACCCAGCGGTGCGGGGCTCGCTGGTGTACTGCAGTTGATCCCCCTGGACCGCCTGAACGCAGTTTTGGCGATAACCACGCAGCCAGCATATTTGTCCGAACTGCAGTCCTGGGTGATAAGGCTGGATCAACCCTCCGACAGCAATAACCAGCAACTTTATGTCTATCACGTACAAAACGGCAAAGCAGCCGACCTTGCGGCCGTGCTGAACAACGCCTTCGAACCTGCCGGTGCGTCCGCCCAAAATACGAATACGCCGAACGCCTCGCTGGATTCCGACAATAACAACACCGATCAGTCCACGCTGTCATCCGGACCAGGTCTTTCAACTGGTTCTCCGCCAATGACGCCAACGCCTGTCACTAGCAGGTTGCCCAGTGACGACCAATCGGATTTGAGTGGCGCAAGCGCGCTTTTGGGAAATGATGTGGGTCAGTCGTTGAACGGCGGTGCCTCCGGTTCAGCAACAAGTGGTTCAGGCCCGCCATCGATCAGCGTTACCGCCGATGAGGTGAACAATGCGCTGGTGATCCGTTGTCTGCCAAGCCAGTACAGTGAGATTCAGGAAGCGCTGAGAGAGTTGGATATTCCCCCATTGCAGGTACTAATCGAAGCCTCGGTTGCCGAAGTGACGCTGACAAGTCAACTGCAATATGGCGTCCAGTATTATTTTCAGGGCGGGAGCGTGCAGGCTATTCAGACGACCAGCATGACGAAAACGGTGGTTCCGGCGCTGCCAGGTTTTGCGGCAATTTTCCAGGAGGGGCAAAGCATACCGATCATTCTGAGCGCCCTGCAAGCATTAACTAAAGTAAACGTCCTGTCAGCGCCGGACCTAATGGTTCTCAATAACCAGACCGCGACACTCCAGGTGGGTGATGAAGTCCCCATTGCTACGCAGCAATCTCAAAGCACGTTGACGAACAACGCGCCAATCATCAATAGCATTGAATACGAAAATACCGGCGTCATCCTAAAAGTGACGCCTCGCGTGAATGCGGACGGACTGGTGACGATGGATGTCTCCCAGGAAGTCAGCGATGTTTCGACCACGACCACCTCGACCCTGAATTCTCCGACTATTTCGGAGCGGCTCATCTCGAGCAGCGTCGCGATTCATGATGGACAAACCGTGGCACTCGGCGGGTTGATTTCGGATACGCGTACGAACGGTAAATCCGGTGTCCCGTTTCTACAAAATATTCCGTATCTTGGAAATTTGTTTTCAACAACCAATCATCAGTTGGCCAGGACCGAGCTTCTGGTCCTGCTGACCCCACACGTCGTCGGCAGCGAGGATCAGGCGCAGGAGATTACCGCCGAGTTGCGTAATAAACTCATCGGTACACTTCCTTCGCTTGCGGTAGGCCAGTGACAGGCATGAAATCGAGAAGATTGAGATGGTCCGGGAGTGGAAAAAAGCTGGTCTGAAAATGCGCCTTGGGCCATTTTCGGCGTTCTTTGAACCGGAGGGCGGCAATGGAATGGGTGGTGAAACTGGAAGCCAGAAGCGGCTGGGGCGAGGTTGAGACGATCGAGGTAGCGACAATCAAGCGACGGGTGGTTGGGCTGACAGCGGAAGAGGTCGGCCTGACCCTGGCGGAGGGCAAGGACCTGCTAGGCGAACTCGGGCGCCTGGTGTTGCAGACGCAGATGGAGGAGTACACCACATGCGCCCGCGTCTGCCCCTGCTGCATGAAGCTCCGCCGGCAGCGTGATTGTCGGACACGTAAAATCCAGACGATTTTCGGAACCATTACCGTCGAGGCCCCTCGTATCAGCGTATGCCCCCTGCATGAACAGCTGGGGATTTATTGATGGCTCGCTGTCGCCACTTGCTGAGTTATTGCCGGACCGCTGCACACCAGAATTCCGGCTGCTTCAGGCCGAGCTTAGCGCCAGACATTCATATCGCGAGGCGGCAAGAGGTGGCAGCCGAATTGGAGGCCCGGACCGTCGTGCCACCGAAGCCTGAAGCAAAATCCGCCAAGGACGCCGATATGCTTGTTCTGATCGATGGCGCCCATATTCGAGCCGCTCCTGGCTATCAAACACGACATGTCGACGTTACGGTTGGCAAAATCGAGGTTGCTGGTCGCGCGCTGCGGCGCTTTGCCCTTGCTGCCAAGGGTGCAGTTTCGCCACTCGGCGCCATACGACAGGCACTTCAAGACCAAGGGTGGCAGCATGGCCGCTCCGTCACTGTCTTGAGCGACGGGGAAGCAGCACTCCCCGGACTGATCCGAGCAGCGGTTGGTGAGCCGGTCACATGTATCCTGGACTGGTGGCACATCTCGATGCGCGTCCAGCATATCGAGCAGGCTTTGCGGGGCGTTTATGGGCTCCGGCCACGGCACCATGGCGGACTTGACCTGGTCGCGGTGAGAATTGAGCGGCTTCGGCACCTGATCTGGAACGGCTATCACCAGGAAGCGCGCAACGAGCTGTTCGGCATGCGGCATTTGATTTCCGAGGTCGCGTACATGAACGGAGAGGCGTTCCGGCCGGCCGTGGCACGGCTGCTTTGGAACTGCCACGACCTGAGCCGGTATCTGGCGAACAATACCGGCTCCCTTATTGATTATGGCGAACGCTATCGATCCAAATTGCCTATCTCAACATCCAGGGCAGAAGGTTGCGTTGACGAGATCGCCAATGCCCGGATGGCCAAGAAGCAGCGGATGAGGTGGTCGCCACAAGGCGCGCATCGAATGTCAACTGTGCGCGCTGCCGTGCTGGATGGTCGTCTAAAAGTAAGGGTAGATATCCCTCTCGCTGCCTAACAGACCAGCTTTTTTCCACTCCCGGTCGGATTGACGAAATTCGCAGCTTTAAATGCAACCCGACACCGAGATGCTCGGTGAAGACGAGTACTGGCTCGGCGACGTTGCCAATGAAATGGACCAGGAGGATGGCCTCATCTGGGTTTATGGACCAGGCGACGAAGGCGTAATGGCCTTCACCGATTTTGGGATCGAGACACTTCAGGGCCTGATCGAAATCCATAAAGAAAACCCGGATCTGCACAGCCGCTCAACCGATCCGCTATGACCCTGCGGCACACGCCGGATGGTTACGACTGCGGCGGGTCCAGTCTCAAATTAACGTATAAAATCTGGATGGAAATTTCACCAGTCTCATAATTAGCAGCTAGGCGACATTAGCCGTCTGATACAACCAGAAAGAGATTCTGGTCGGCTGCCCACAGAAAACTCTCTCCATTCGCAAAACGCTCACGGCAATCTGGTGCCGTAGCCCAGCAGACGGTCTGCTGGTGTTGGGAAGGGACTGGTTCGATGACGATCGAGAGCGAAGAGATCAAAGCGGATAATTACACCACCCACGCGATCGGGGATATCGAGCGCCTGAGCAAAATATGCTCGCGGAATTTTCCCCGGTCGGCCGATCGTTTGCGGCAGCTGTCGAGCGTGCTGAAAGATGCCCAAAAATTTCTTTTGCCTAACCGCTGCGAGTTACTCGACCCAGACAGCATAGGCCAGGCCCATCTGGACCTTCTGAGATTACCGTATCCCTGCGTCGCCCTGGAGGTTCCTTGGGATGGCGAAGTCAATGGCGATTTCGGTGGCATGGCACAGCTCCCCGCAACACAAAGGATCGCGCTATGCTGGGAGGCCGGTCCCGATGTGCCGCCACCTTTCGGTCCGAGAAGCGGCCTGCCGGGAACATCGGGAGAGGTAGGCGTCTGCATCCTGCCGATCAACAGATTTGCTGGGCGCGGAAAGTGGAAGGTGTTCTGTTTCGGGGCTTTCCTACCTAGGGGAGGTCATCTCATTCCGCGTGCCGACGCGGATTTGTCTGGTCTGGCCCTCCGGATGGACGAAGCGCGTCGGGAGGCGGGCTTGGGGAATACCAAACATTTCTGGCAACCAGAACTGTTCAAATTTCTTCCCGAGATCTACGATGGCCATGTTTCGCAACTTGGCGTGGAAAAGGCTCAATTCGCCTTTTCTGCCGATATTGAGGACTACGTATCTACGGCTGTTCAGACGTGTGCTGTGTTGAATTGCTCGAACGTCGTCACGACCGACCTGCCTCCGCCTGCCGAGCTGAACCGGCGGCGTTTGGCGAAGGCTGAGGTACCGTTCTTTTCGTATAAGGTTCTAACGCTTTCAACCAGAAAAAATGCGCGCAGCAACGAAGGGGCCGGCGGGACACATACCAGCCCGAGATCGCATTTGCGCCGCGGCCATATGCGGCAACTTCCGGGTCGATCTGTATACGTGAGGCATACGATGGTCGGCGGCCACGGCCTCGTCCAAAAGGACTACAAAGTGATAGCCCCGGCCTTGCCGCCCGATGATCTGAACCCGCCGCACCAGTGACCGCAAATCTGCCCAATATCCACCCCTCCCAAGTGACGGCCGTTGCGTGTGTTTCAGTTCGCTCCAGACGCCGACCTTCGACAATCTCTACCATTTTCAGCAAGCCCATGAGCGCCTAAGGGCCGTCGTATTTTGCGCCTCGCCCGACGATCTGCAGGCTGCCGTCTGGCAGTGGCTTCTGCAACCGTAGGGCCTCTGCAGTTTGCCCATCCATCCAGAGATCCATTTGCTCCGCAGTCGTGAGTATGACGGGCATTGCCTTGGGATGAACGGCGCCGACCTCCCGGTTGGGCTCGGTCGTAAGAAACGCAAATAGGTCGTTCGTTGTCTCGCCTTCCTTTACTTTTCGCACGGATGT